>Ga0306924_10004131_pt1 | contig 14140 bp, 8 predicted proteins | sample sta12Can44000111_FD_203756 | JGI IMG/M metagenome (GOLD analysis project Ga0306924, IMG submission 203756) | Lab enrichment of tropical soil microbial communities from Luquillo Experimental Forest, Puerto Rico - statanox.12C.anox.44.000.111 (v2)... | ecosystem: Environmental > Terrestrial > Soil... | reverse complement strand
TCCTCGGTTTTGATCGGTAGCGGGGAAATCTCCCCATCCAGCCATAGCTGTTCGCGGGCGAGAGCCGTCCACGCCCTGGCCATGCGCACATAGCGCCGATACGCCGGCCGGCCTTCGGCCTGCTCCGCAAGCCGCAGGCAGTTCTCCGCGTTTTCCCGAAAGATGTCGGATTGCTTCATCGACAGGACGTAGTGAAGAACACCGAAAACACAACGATGCGTTAAGCGATGTTAATGCGTCCGCCAGCGGGCGGGGTTCCGGGAGGGCCACCTCTCCGGATTCGTTCCAGCGCGGAACTGCCTTTGCATCGCACCCCAATTTGCATCGCACCGCAAAAAGTCCGGGAAGCTCGGGAACCAAACGGCCGCACCGAAGTTGAAGCGCTTAGGCCAAGGCACGCGGGGTCCAATTCAAAGTCATCACGTCTTTGAACTTGATCTGTTTTTTTGACGAAGCTTCTATGGCTCTGCCTCGTGCCGAGCTGATACCGCTTTGCACCCTGAAGGGGGGAAATTGATGAGCGATCTCGATCCCCGACCGGCTTCAACCCCTCTTCGTCCTCTCTCAAAACGCAAGGCCAACGGCGCGCCGAGCCCGGACTCGCTGCAGGATTTGCTGCACGCCCTTCAGGCGATGCGCAGCGGCGACTTCTCCGTCCGAATGACCGGTGACCAGATCGGCATCGATGGCAAGATCGCCGACACGTTCAATGAAATCATTGCGGCTAACGAGCGCATGGCGCAGCAGCTCGAGCGCGTCGGCCAGGTCGTCGGCCGAGAAGGAAAGACGCGACAGCGCGTCAGGTTTGGCCTCGCCAGCGGGTCATGGGCCGACATGGAGAACTCGGTCAACACGCTGATCGACGATCTGCTCTGGCCGACTCGCGAGGTCACGCGCGCCGTTGCCGCCGTCGCGCAGGGGGACTTGCTGCAGACGGTTCAGCTCGACGTCGACGGCCGACCGCTCGGCGGCGAATTCCTGCAGTCGGCCAACATCGTCAACACCATGATCAAGCAGCTTTCGGTCTTCACCTCCGAGGTGACGCGCGTGGCGCGCGAGGTCGGTACCGAAGGCAAGCTCGGCGGACAGGCTCAGGTGCCCGAAGTGACGGGCGTCTGGAAGGATCTGACCGAGAGCGTCAACTCGATGGCCAACAACCTGACCGGCCAGGTTCGCAACATCGCCGAAGTGACGATCGCGGTCGCCAACGGCGACCTGTCGAAGAAGATCACCGTCGACGTGCGCGGCGAGATCCTGCAGCTCAAGGAAGCCATCAACACGATGGTCGATCAGCTGCGATCCTTTGCCTCCGAAGTCACGCGTGTGGCGCGCGAGGTCGGCACCGACGGCAAGCTCGGTGGTCAGGCGATCGTCCCCGGCGTTGCCGGTACCTGGAAGGACCTGACCGACTCCGTGAACGCGATGTGCGGCAACCTGACCGCGCAGGTGCGCAACATCGCCAACGTCACCACTGCGGTCGCCCGCGGCGACCTCTCGCGCAAGATCACCGTCGACGTGCGCGGCGAAATCCTGGAGCTGAAGGACACCATCAACACGATGGTCGATCAGCTCAACTCGTTCGCATCCGAAGTCACCCGCGTCGCCCGCGAGGTCGGCACCGAAGGCAAGCTCGGCGGACAGGCGCAGGTGCCCGGCGTCGCCGGCACCTGGAAGGACCTGACCGACAGCGTCAACTTCATGGCATCGAACCTGACCGCTCAGGTCCGCAACATCGCGGACGTTGCGACCGCGATCGCCGGCGGCGACCTTTCCAAGAAGATCACGGTGAACGTTTCGGGCGAAATCCTGCAATTGAAAGAAACGCTGAATACCATGGTCGACCAGCTCAACGCCTTCGCGTCCGAGGTGACGCGCGTGGCGCGCGAGGTCGGCACCGAAGGCAAGCTCGGCGGACAGGCCAACGTGCTCGGTGTCGCCGGCACCTGGAAGGACCTGACAGAGAGCGTGAATTCGATGGCGTCGAACCTGACCGGCCAGGTACGCAACATCGCCGAGGTGACGACCGCGGTCGCCAACGGAGACCTGTCGAAGAAGATCACGGTCGACGTGCGCGGTGAAATCCTGGAGCTGAAGGACACGATCAACACCATGGTCGACCAGCTCAACGCGTTCGCGGGCGAAGTGACGCGCGTTGCCCGCGAGGTCGGCACCGAAGGCAAGCTTGGCGGACAGGCGCTGGTGCGCGGCGTCGCCGGCACCTGGAAGGACCTGACCGACAGCGTGAACTCGATGGCGTCCAACCTGACCGGCCAGGTGCGCAACATCGCGGAAGTCGCGACTGCGGTCGCCAAGGGCGACCTGTCGAAGAAGATCACCGTCAACGTGTCGGGCGAAATCCTGCAGCTCAAGGAAACGCTGAACACGATGGTCGACCAGCTCAACGCGTTCGCGGGCGAAGTGACGCGCGTCGCGCGCGAAGTCGGCACCGACGGCAAGCTCGGCGGACAGGCCGACGTGCCGGGCGTCGCCGGCACCTGGAAGGACCTGACCGACTCCGTGAACTCGATGGCGGGCAACCTGACCGCCCAGGTCCGCAACATCGCCGAAGTTGCAACCGCAATCGCCAATGGCGACCTGTCGCGCAAGATCACCGTCGACGTCCGCGGCGAGATCCTGCAGCTCAAGGAAACGCTGAACACCATGGTCGACCAGCTCAACCGCTTCGCGGGTGAGGTGACGCGCGTCGCGCGCGAGGTCGGCACCGAAGGCCGTCTCGGCGGCCAGGCCAACGTGCCCGGCGTCGCCGGCACCTGGAAGGACCTGACGGACTCCGTCAACTCGATGGCGGGCAACCTGACCGCCCAGGTCCGGAACATCGCCGAGGTGACGACCGCGGTCGCCCGCGGCGACCTCTCGCGCAAGATCACGGTGGACGTGAAGGGCGAAATCCTCGAGCTGAAAAACACCATCAATACCATGGTCGACCAGCTCAACGCCTTTGCCTCGGAAGTCACGCGCGTCGCGCGCGAGGTCGGTACCGAAGGCAAGCTCGGCGGACAGGCCGAAGTGCCCGAGGTCGCCGGCACCTGGAAGGATTTGACCGACAACGTCAACTTCATGGCCTCGAACCTGACCGCGCAGGTCCGCAACATCGCCGAGGTCGCAACCGCCATCGCCGGCGGCGACCTGTCGAAGAAGATCACGGTGGACGTGCGCGGCGAGATCCTGCTGCTCAAGGACACGCTGAACACGATGGTGGAGCAACTGCGCTCCTTCGCCGCCGAAGTGACGCGCGTGGCGCGCGAGGTCGGCACCGAAGGACGTCTCGGCGGCCAGGCCGTGGTGCCCGGCGTCGGCGGTACCTGGAAGGACCTGACCGACAACGTCAACCTGCTCGCCGCCAACCTGACCACTCAGGTCCGCAACATCGCGGAAGTGACTACGGCGGTCGCCCGCGGCGACCTGTCGCGCAAGATCACCGTCGACGTGAAGGGCGAAATTCTCGAACTGAAGAACACCATCAACACGATGGTGGACCAGCTCAACGCCTTTGCCGGCGAGGTCACGCGCGTGGCGCGCGAGGTCGGCACCGAGGGCAAACTGGGCGGTCAGGCGCAGGTGCCCGGCGTCGCCGGCACCTGGAAGGACCTGACCGACACCGTGAACTTCATGGCTGCCAACCTGACCGAACAGGTCCGCGGCATCGTCAAGGTCGTGACGGCGGTCGCCAACGGCGATCTGAAGCAGAATCTGACGGTGAAGTCGAAGGGCGAGGTCGCAGCGCTCGCCGAGACCATCAACAACATGACGGAGACGCTTGCGACTTTCGCCGATCAGGTCACCAGCGTCGCGCGCGAGGTGGGCGTCGAAGGTCGCCTCGGCGGGCAGGCCAATGTGCCCGGCGCCGCCGGCACCTGGAAGGACCTGACCGGCAACGTCAACCTGCTCGCGGCAAACCTGACATCGCAGGTGCGAGCGATCGCGGAAGTGGCGACCGCCGTGACCAAGGGCGACCTGACCCGTTCGATCCAGGTCGACGCCCGCGGCGAAGTGGCGGAGTTGAAAGACAACATCAACACGATGATCACCAACCTGCGGCTTACGACCGACGTCAACACCGAACAGGACTGGCTGAAGACTAACCTCGCGAAGTTCACCAACATGCTGCAGGGCCAGCGCGATCTCGGAACCGTCGGCCGCCTGCTGCTGACCGAGCTGACGCCGCTGGTGAACGCGCATATGGGCGTGATCTACCAGGTCGAAAACGAGGACAGCCCGCAGCTTCGGCTGCTTGCGTCCTACGCCGGCGACGGCTTCACCCCGCATCAGCAAACCATCCAGTTCGGCGAGGGGCTGATCGGACAAGGCGCGACGGACAAGCGCCGTCGGCTGGTCTCCGACATCCCTGCCAATACCGTGCCGGTCAACTCGGCGCTGCTGCGCGTGACGCCGAAGAACCTCGTGGTGTTGCCCGTCCTGTTCGAGACCCAGGTCAAGGCGGTGATCGAGCTCGCATCCGTCAGCGCGTTCACGACATCGCAGATGACCTTCCTCGAGCAACTCACCGACTCGATCGGCATCGTGCTGAACTCGATCGAGGCCACGATGCAGACCGAAGGACTGCTGAAGCAGTCGCAACAGCTTGCCGGAGAATTGCAGGCGCAGCAGAAGGAGCTGCAACAGACCAACGAACAGCTCCAGCAGAAAGCTCAGCAGCTTGCCGAGCGCAACGTGGAAGTGGAGCGCAAGAACCAGGAAATCGAGCAGGCTCGCCGCGCGCTGGAGGAAAAGGCGACCGAGCTTGCGTTGACGTCGAAGTACAAATCGGAATTCTTGGCCAACATGTCGCACGAGCTGCGCACGCCACTGAACTCGATCCTCATCCTGGGCCAGCAGCTCACCGAAAACCCGGATGGCAACCTCACGCCCAAGCAGGTCGAGTTCGCCCGCACCATCCATGGCGCCGGCACCGATCTGCTCAACCTGATCAGCGACATTCTGGATTTGTCCAAGATCGAGTCGGGAACGGTGACGGTCGATGCCGAGGAGATCCTGACCGCGAATCTGCTGGAGACGGTGGGACGGCCGTTCCGCCACGAGGCGGAGAACCGGCAATTGTCCTTCACTATCGACAGCGATTCCAACCTGCCGCGAAGCATGGTTACCGACTCCAAGCGTCTGCAGCAGGTCTTGAAGAACCTGCTCTCCAACGCCTTCAAGTTCACCGCCGAGGGCGGCGTGCGGCTGAAGGTCAGGAGCGCGCTCACGGGCTGGAGCGCCGACCATCCGGTCTTGAACAGTGCGCCTGGCGTGGTTGCGTTCGAGGTGTCGGACACCGGAATCGGCATTCCGCTCGAAAAGCAGAAGCTGATCTTCGAGGCATTCCAGCAGGCGGATGCGGGCACGAGCCGCAAATATGGCGGCACGGGCCTGGGGCTCGCGATCAGCCGCGAGCTCGCAAGCCTGCTCGGTGGAGAAATCCATCTGAAGAGCGCATCGGGCAAGGGCTCGACGTTTACGCTCTATTTGCCGCTGAAATATTCCGGCCCGACGGTTTCTCCGCGCCTGCAGGTTGCGGCGTCCTACAATCTTGCGCCCGCGCTGCCGGCGGCGAGCCAGGAACGCGTCATCGAGTCGTTGCCGGACGACAGGCTCAACCTCGAGCCCGGCGACACCATCCTCCTCATCGTCGAGGACGATCCGCACTATGCGCGCGTGCTCGTCGATCTCGCGCGCGACAAGGGCTTCAAGGTGCTGGTCGCCGCCCGCGGCGCTGAGGCGCTTGATCTGGCGAAACAGTATCAGCCTGCGGCGGTTTCGCTCGACGTGTTCCTGCCCGACATGCTCGGCTGGACGGTGCTGAGCCAGCTCAAGCACAATCCGCTGACGCGGCACATCCCCGTGCAGATCATCACGCTGGACGAGGACCGCCAGCACGCGCTGGCGCGCGGCGCGTTTTCGTTCGTCAACAAGCCGACCACGACCGAGGGCGTCAGCGCCGCACTCTCGCAAATCAAGGAATACGCCAAGCCGCGGCGCAAGCGGCTCTTGATCGTGGAGGACAATGCCGCCGAACAACTTTCCATCCGCGAGCTCCTCGATCACGACGACATCGAGATCGTCGCCACCGACACCGGCGCCGGCGCACTCTCGGTGCTGCGGGAGAATCCCTGCGATTGCGTCGTGCTCGACCTGCGGCTTCCCGACATGACCGGGTTCGAGGTTCTCGACCGGATCCGCAACGATGATGGCCTCGCCAATGTGCCTGTCGTGGTCTTCACCGGACGGGAACTGTCCGCGGAGGAGGACGCGGAACTCCATACCATGGCGCGCAGCATCGTGGTAAAGGGCGTCGAATCGCCGGAGCGCCTGCTCGACGAAACCTCGCTGTTCCTGCACCGGGTGATCACGGAACTGCCGATCGAAAAGCAGCGGATGCTGGAGAAACTCAACAGTTCCGACGAGGACCTGATCGGCAAGACCGCGCTGCTCGTCGACGACGATGCGCGCAACATTTTTGCGCTGAGCAGCGTGCTGGAACGGCGCGGCATGAAAGTGCTCACGGCTACGACCGGAAACGAGGCGATCGCCCTGGTCAAATCGAGCCCTGAGATTGCCATCGTCCTGATGGACATCATGATGCCTCAGATGGACGGCTATCAGACGATCGGCGTGATCAGGGAGAATCCCTCCTTTGCCCGCCTTCCGATTATCGCGTTGACCGCCAAGGCGATGAAGGGAGACCGGGAGAAATGCCTGGAGGCCGGGGCCTCGGACTACCTGGCCAAGCCGGTCAACACCGAACAGTTGCTCCTCGCCATCCGCATGTGGCTTCATCGCTGATCCGGTGGTGCAATGACGGACCAAGACAAGGTCAACATCCTCCTCGTCGATGACCAGCCGGCAAAGCTGCTGGCCTATGAGGTCATCCTGAAGGACCTCGGCGAGAACCTCATCGCGGCGTCCTCGGGCCGCGAAGCGTTGGAAATCCTGCTCAAGAACGAGATCGCGGTCATCCTTGTCGACGTCTGCATGCCGGAATTGGACGGGTTCGAGCTCGCGGCCATGATTCGCGAGCATCCGCGTTTCCAGAAGACGGCGATGATCTTCATTTCCGCGATCCAGGTCTCCGACATCGACCGGCTACGCGGTTACGAAATGGGCGCGGTCGATTACGTTCCGGTTCCGGTCGTGCCCGAAGTGTTGCGTGCGAAGATCAAGGTCTTTGCGGAGCTCTACCGGAAGACCCGGCAATTGGAGCGGCTCAATACCGAGCTGGAGGATCGCGTTCGCGCCCGCACCGCGGAGCTCGAGCAATCGACCGCGCAGCTCGTCGAAAGCGAGCAGCGGCGCAGCATGGCGATTGCCGCCGGCAAGATGGGATCCTGGGACTGGGACTGGGTCAATGGCGACTGGATGTGGGACGAAGGCCAGTATCGGATCTTCGGCGTCGACCCGCAGTATTTCGAGGTGACGTCTGCAAACATCCAGGCCCTCCTCGATCCGGACGATGTCGACAGATTGCGCAAGCTGGTTGCCGAATTCGCCAAGGGCGTTCGAACCTACGAGGCCGAATTCCGGATCAACCGGCCGGACGGCGAGCAGCGCTGGTGCGTCGGCACCGCTGCCGCCACCGTCGATGCGAGCGGACGCGTGGTCCGCGTCAGCGGCGTGACCATCGACATCACCGAGCGCAAGCGCGCCGAGGAGCGTCAGAACCTGCTGACGCGCGAGGTCGATCATCGCGCAAAGAACGCACTGGCGCTCGCCCAATCGATCGTTCGACTGACCCGCGCCGACAATGTCAAGGCCTATGTCGAGGCGGTGGAGGGCCGCATCAATGCGCTGGCCCGCGTTCACACCGTCCTCTCTCTGTCCAGCTGGCGGGGCGCCGAAATCGGCAGGCTGGTCGCCGACGAGCTTGCACCCTATTCGCTGGGCGGGCAGGTTCGAACGAGCGGCCCGGAAGTCAGCCTGCAGCCGGCGACGGCACAGACGTTGGCGCTGGCGCTGCACGAACTCGTCACCAATTCGGCAAAGTATGGTGCGCTGTCCTCGCTCTCCGGGCAGTTGTCGATCAAATGGCAGACCGCGGACAACATGCTCGTTCTCAATTGGGAGGAAACGGGCGGACCTCCGGTGCGCGAGCCGAATTTCCGGGGATTTGGCACAAGAGGAATCATGGCGAGCATCGAATCGCAACTCGGCGGACAGGCCCTGTTCGATTGGCGCGCGGAAGGCCTGCTCTGCCAGTTGCTGGTGCCGGTGACACAATGGATGCCGGCGCAGAGCCGCGACGAACGGTATCAGGCCGTCGCCGGCGAGGGCTCGTTTCAGACTGCGGCCCAATAGAACGAAGCTCGCCTTGCCTGCGATTCACGGTCTTCACCTTGAAGTGCGCTGACCGTGCGAATCAGTAGCCAACCATTGATTGATGTGTGAAGCTATCTCCGCCTGACCGGCCTTCTGGAGCAACATGTCGCGCTGGGGTCCTTGCGGAAGTCGCAACGCGGCTTCGCGCGAATCCCGTGCGAGTTTTTGTAGCCGTTCTTCGAACGAAGTCGTTTGTTTCCGCCTGTTTCGCCTGGCCGTCACTGAGAAATCTCCTGCTTGCGGTTCGTGCAGCGTCGCGCTGAAGGCGATATCGGTCTCTAACCTAGGTTACCGCAGCGGAACAAATAACGAAGAGATATGCTGGAACAAACTGGACGCGATTGAATCCGACGCACGCCGGTGACGGATGCCAACAGTGGCTCGCTCAACCGTCACCACCCCTGTCTGATCGGCAACTTCGCCGGCTTCGTAGCCCGGCAGAAGCCTTCGGACATCAGGCTAGCTTCCGAAAGAGAAGATCATTCCGAACGTGCAAAGCGCCATCGCGGCGGTGGATGTCCAGCCCAGCCAATAGAGCCCTCCTCGCACCACAAGCTCGCCCATGACCCGCCGCCTGCGCACCAGCGCCATCAGCATCGCCATGACGGGCGCCGCCAGAACGCCATTCACGACGGCGCTCCAGTAGAGGGCCTTGATCGGATCGAGCGAGGTGAAGTTGAGCGCGATGCCGAGGCCTGCCGACAACGAAAGGACACCGTAGAAGGCGACCGCTTGCTTCGGACGGCGCGACAATCCAACCGGCCATTTTCTTCCCTCGCCGATTGCATAGGCGGTCGAGCCGGCAAGCACAGGGACGGCCAAGAGCCCGGTGCCGATGATGCCAAGCGCGAACAGCAGTTCGGCGAAATCTCCTGCAAGCGGCTTCAAGGCCGCGGCCGCCTGCGCGGACGAACTTATGTCGGTGATGCCATGGGCGTGCAGGGTCGCGGCCGTGGTCATCACGATTGCAATCGCGATGAGATTGGAGAAAGCCATGCCGATGACAGTATCGAGACGGATCCGGCGTAATTCCGGCTCATGATCGGAGAGGTCGCGCTTGAGCGGTTTCTTGGTCTTGTCGATGCGCTGTTCCTCGGCCTCCTGCGACGATTGCCAGATGAAAAGATAGGGCGAGATGGTGGTGCCGAGAACGGCGACCAGCGTCGTCAGGAAAGTCCTGTCGTAGGACATCCGCGGAATGAGAAGCCCTTTGATGGCCTCCCCCCAGGGGACGCGAACGACTGCGAGCGTGATGACATAGGCGAACAGGGAAAGCGTCAGCCATTTCAGGAAAGCGACGTATCGCTTGTATTCGAAAAAGATTTGCGCGATCACGGAGAACGTTCCGAACAGGACCACGTAAAGGATGGCCGGTCCGCCGATCAGGAGTTTGAGCGAGTCGGCCATCGCGCCGAGATCGGCAGCGATATTGATCGTGTTGGCGACAAAGAGAAGGACGATCAGAAACCATACCATCGGCGCCGGAAAATTCCGGCAGACGTTCCCGGCAATGCCATAGCCGGAGACGCGCCCGATACGCCCGGAAATTTCCTGGATCGCGACCATCAACGGATACGTCAGAAGCAGGGTCCAGCCGATACCGAAGCCCAACTGGGCTCCGGCCTGGCTGTAGGTCCCGATCCCCGACGGGTCGTCATCGGACGCGCCCGTGATCAATCCAGGCCCCAAGCCCCTCAGGAGATTTTTGCCCTGCCGACGCCAGCGGTCCCGCTTCACGACAGGGCTTCTCTTCTCTTCAAAAAAACTAAATTCGACCCAACAACACCAGGATGAGAATAATCACAATGACAAGGCCCAGCCCGCCACCGCCATAATAGCCGGTGCCGTAGAACGGCCCGCCACCCAACCCGGAGAAGCCGCCCAGGAGGGCGATGATAAGAATGATGAGAATGATGGTACCAATGGTCATCGCGCGGCCTCACACTCAATGGTGCCAGAACAACGCGAGCAAAATGATGATTGGCAATGGCACGCCAATCAGCCAAAGCAGCAAGCCTCTTCCAAAACCCATGATCTCCTCCATCGCGTTCTATCGTTTGCAGGAAGGAACGTGCGAGTGAGATGAAAGTTCCGGATGGCGGCAAGGCACGCCGACGCCGCTTCGAAATCTCTGCAGAGAATCGCGATCGATTGAGGCCCTTGTACGATTAGCGATGCGCCAGCGTTCGGCCACTTGGCGCCGCTCGTGCGGCTTATCCCTGCGGCAGATGCGTGGTCTCCGAGGGAAGCAAATGCTCGCGCAGGATGAGACCCACGATCAGCATCGGCGATGCAAGGAAAGCGCCCATGGGTCCCCAGAGCCATGTCCAGAATGCAAATGCAAAGAACACCGCGAGTGCGTTCAGCGACAAGCCTCGTCCGACGATCGATGGCGTGACGAAGTGGCCCTCCAGAAAAGTAAGGCCAGCAAACAGGGCCGGGGCAACTAGGCCTGCTCCGAGCGACGACGCTGTCAAGATTCCTACGACCGTGAGTACGACGAGAATGAGCGCCGGACCGATGATCGGGACGTAATTGAGGACGCCGGCCAGCGCGCCGATTGCAGCCGGGTTGGGGAGTCCCGCGAGTAACGAAATCACGCCCGTCAGGAGACCGACGCCGAAATTGATCAGCGTCACGGTCAGCAGGTAATTCCCGAGGCGACCCTCGATCTCATTGAGCACGCGGAGTGTTCGCAGGCGAGCCCCCCGTTCTTCGAAGGTCAGGACAAGTGCGCGCCGCAGGTTCGGCCAGCTCATCGCAAAGAGCACCAGGGTCACGATGAACAACAGGAATTCCGTGAAGGTAGGCGACAGGAATTCCAGGGTAGGCTGTACCCATTCGAATCTCGGCAGCGGGACCGAGAACCCAGACGGTGTCATGCCGAGTGCCGATTGCAGTTCGTTCCAGAGCGCCAGCACCCCGTCAAAGGCATGCAGCTTCTCTCTGAGCTGAGGCCCGAGCTCCGGCAGCCGCGCCGTCCACGCGAGCAGCGGAGCGGAAATCAGGGCGAAGAGCAACACGACGGCGCCGAAGGTCGTGAGCAGAACCAGCGCTACGGCCAGCGAATGCGGAATCCGGTATTTTTCCAGCGCGGTCGCACTCGCCGAAAGCATGGTGCCGATCACGAGCGCAGCCGTGATCGGCATGACCAGGGCCTTCGCAATCGCAAGGACGGCGATCACCGCGATCACGAACAGGCTCGCCAGCATGAAGACGACGATATTCGTCGTCTGAAGCGCTAGCCGGCCTTCCTCCGGAAATTCCCGGCTCTCGCGCAGTGGACGGACGGGTAAGTCCTGCAACACCTGCCCTCATTCAAATACCGCACACCCGAATGCCGCGGCGGCTGCCTGAGCGGCTGCCTGACAAGACTGAAGTCCCATTGGTAAACGTTCGTCGCGGCCGCCGGTTCCGTCATGTCCTGGCAAGGAAACCAAACGTTCCCTGCGCAGTTAATCTGCCGTTGAGGGAGTCGAATGGCTGAGGGCAGCACGAGCGCTTCGATAGGCCGGCACGGGGCATCCCGGCTGCCGTCGGTCGAAGTCGACAGCTACAATATCGAGCTGAAGGACGAGAACGGCTTTCTGGGCGACCGCGCCAGCAAGGGGGCCTTCCAGGCGATCCTCGATGTCTGGCGAAAGCCATTGAAGAAGTCCGGCGACGATCCGTTCGGCAACAAGTCGTCGGAGAGCATTTCGAAAAAGGAGCTCGACCGGATTCTGGTCAGCGACGACGTCGAGGCTGCTGCGGTGCTGCACAGCGCGGTGGAAGACTTCGCGCAGGAATTGGCTGGCGTGATCCGCCGATTCCTCAAGCTGAAAGCCTGGAGCAACACCGAGCATATCATCGTGGGTGGCGGCTTTCGTCAAAGCCGGCTCGGCGAATTGGCAATCGCGCGCACGAACATCATTCTGAAGGCAAACGGGACCAAAACGGACATCAGTCCCATCCGATTCCATCCCGACGAAGCAGGTTTGATCGGCGGCGTGCATCTTGCGCCGCCATGGATTCTGGAGTCCCGGGACGCAATCCTCGCAATCGACATCGGAGGATCGAATATTCGCTGCGGCGTGGTCGAGATGCGGCGGAAGAAAGCGTCCGATTTTTCCAAGGCGTGCGTCTGGAGATCGGATCTCTGGCGCCATGCCGATCAGGAGATTTCCCGCGACGGCCTCGTCAAAAAAGTCCTCAACATGCTGCGGGATCTCATCGCGAAAGCCGAAACCGAAGGTCTCAAGCTGGCGCCGTTTGTCGGCGTTGCCTGCCCCGGGATTATCAACGACGACGGCACCATTGAAAAAGGCGCGCAAAATCTTCCAGGCAACTGGGAGAGCAGCCGCTTCAAGCTTCCCGAAGCAATTGCGGAATCGATCCCCGAGATCGACGGCCACGACACTGTCGTGTCGATGCACAATGACGCCGTGGTGCAGGGCCTTTCGGAAGTCCCGTTCATGAAAGATTTCCGCCACTGGGGGATCTTGACGATCGGCACCGGGCTCGGCAACGCCCGCTTCACCAGCCGATAGCCGCCGTCATCACCAGCCGAACGACCATGCCTGCGGCATCGGAGTGACCGCGAACCGCATCGGCGGCGCGGCTCTCGGCTTGCTGCGTCTGACATGAGCTGACGCCTTGCGTTTTTCAGACTGCAGCTCGGCTGGTTTCGCCTGGGCATAGGCGGCAAGTTTTGGCTGCTCGGGCTTGTTCGCGGCGACCACTGTTGCGGTTGATGGAGCTGTCATCGGGATCGTCGTATCGATCTGGACCTTCTCTGGCCATTTGCGCGCGGATCGAATGCGAAGGATCGTCCTGTCGATCGAACCCTCCTGCGTTGCGGTTTGAGGCGGACTCGGCATGTACCAATCCGCGATAAAGAGCAATGTCAGCAGCAGGCCGCCGACGATGAGGAAGTATCGAATCAAAAGCACCAAGCGCCCTTTCACCCACGGCGGGATTGCCGGTAGACAAACGCCGGAGCGGAGCTCGGTTCCAAAGAAACAGCAAACGTCATCGACAATGCCGCTATGAGTCCGCGCTCCCGCCGTAACGAATAGGAACAAAGGCGCGAGCGTCGCCGTTATCGGGGATTGCGGAGGGACCGCGAAATGGTGTCAAAACGCGACGGACAAATCATCGAAACGACGCAGCAAGCGCGTCAGGCCGAGCGGGGACCGACCGTCCGCAATCTTCTGGTTGCAAGCACCTCGCTGGCGATCGTGGCGCTCGCGATCATCTGGTTCATATTCTTCCGCACGTGAGTTTGATTATTGCCGACATCATCCGCGATCGGGAGGATTGAGTGAGCTACCGGCAGAACTTCAGCAGAATTGTTCCTGCTACGATTTCTTTCTTGATCGCGGCATTCTGCGTGCTTGCACTCGCGCTGATGATCTATGATCGATGGAGCAGGCCCGAAGTGCGCAACCCCGATCAAGCGAACCAAACGACCACGGGCACGGCGACGCGGAATGCCGGTGCAAAACTTCAGCCGACCGATCCCAAGCTGTCAGTAGAGCCCTCACCTGCCGGCCCAAATCCGGTGCAGCCCGCCAACCCGAATTGACGAGGCAACCCGGCTCACCTTCAGGCCATGGACTTCCCGTGCCGAGACATGTGCTGGCCGGCGTTGCCACCATCATCGGCTCGCTCGATATCATCTTTGACGAAATCCACCGCTGAAGGGGCGGCCCTTTTTCCGCACGTCGCCAAACAAAATGAAAAAGCTCCGTCTTCGCGACGGAGCTTTCGATTTCCAGTCAGATCAGCCAATTCCTAATCGCGGTCGTGGATGACGGTCTTGCTG
>Ga0306924_10004129_pt1 | contig 14142 bp, 14 predicted proteins | sample sta12Can44000111_FD_203756 | JGI IMG/M metagenome (GOLD analysis project Ga0306924, IMG submission 203756) | Lab enrichment of tropical soil microbial communities from Luquillo Experimental Forest, Puerto Rico - statanox.12C.anox.44.000.111 (v2)... | ecosystem: Environmental > Terrestrial >... | reverse complement strand
CCTTCATGAAACGATCTCCGAAGCGCACAAAGTGCAGTACCGAAGGCTGCTGCCACGCAGAATACCGCTGACGCTGTGACGCTGGCCCCCTCTAGTTACGACGCAGCCGATCGCCTCCGCAACACAGCGCATCCGTGTCTCACGCATGCAAAGGCCAGCCAGATGGACATCGACACAAGTTCCCAGCCTTCCCGGTCCAACACCTTGAGAGCTTCCTCGAGTTGGCGCATTTGCCGGGCTATTCCACCGATGAGTGTTGAGCGCTCGCGCGGCCCGTACGCCTTACCGGCGGAGTCGGCCCAGAACCGTAGCGAATAGATGACCTTCCCCTGAATGGAGTAGATGAGGGTTTTGTATTCCCAGCCCGCTGTGAGTGTCTCCTGCGACACTGCCGCCTTCGCTGTCGTATTGCTTATCAGTGTTCTCATGATTCACCTCCCGTTCATTTGCTGAGGTTCATTGGGGCGACCGCCGCAAGACAACCCGGGCTGCGAACACAGCCACAACCAAGGCCACCTCAACGTATAGCCACACCATTAAACGGATCTCCTCGCGTCGCAACCAAGTGGCGGACCTAAGCGCTTACGCTTCTTGCTGTTCCGAGATTGCTAGGAGCAAGAACTGTGCCGGAAGCCTGACAATGTGGCCATGCGGGAGCTGCGAGTCATCGCGATACAGTCACTCCGAACACACAACGTATCGCTCAACCCCGTTTGACCCGGCAGAATCAGGGCCTTTTTTGTATTTCATTCGAGGTTGCTGTCACCCCCTCCGTGAAACGAACTCCTCATCATGAAATGGATTTTTCGATGACACGTGGGTAACATTCAAACTCCATCCGCGACAATCAAAGGCACAGGCGGTCGGCCAATCTCACTTGGCCGCCTGTGCACCTCGTTGACAATATCCTCAGCTTTTCTGTCATCTTCACGCCAAAATTCTTTCTCATTTTCGCGTGCAGAAACCGCACATCTTGCTGACCCGAACCAGCACAACGGGGCCGACACGAATCGGCTTTCGCCTGACCCAAAGGTATCCGCTATAAAGACCCCATAGAGCGCACGTAGGCTTGTACTGCGGCTGTGGCCAACAAACGGTGGATGCACGGAGACAGACCATGGAGAAGCAGACGGCGGATGTGGTGGTGGTCGGCGGCGGCCCGGCCGGCAGTACCGTGTCCACCCTCGCCTCGCAGCGCGGCCTGAAGGTCAGGCTGTACGAGCGCGAGAAGTTCCCCCGGTTCCACATCGGCGAGTCGCTCATCCCCGAGACCTACTGGGTGTTCCGCCGGCTGAACATGCTGGAGAAAATGAGGGCCAGCCCGTTCGTCAAGAAGTTCAGCGTCCAGTTCATCAACGCGGCGGGCAAGGAGTCAGCTCCCTTCTACTTCTGGGACAACAAGCCGCACGAGTGCTCGCAGACCTGGCAGGTGATCCGCAGCCGGTTCGACCAGATGATGCTCGAGAACGCCCGCGATCACGGAGTCGGGGTGATCCAGCCGGCCCGCGTGATGGAGGTCCTGTTCGACGGCGACCGGGCGGTCGGCGTCCGCGTCCAGATGGACGACGGGAGTCAGCAGACCGTCCACGCCCGGGTGGTTGTGGACGCGAGCGGCCAGAGCACCATGCTCCAGAACCGGTTCAAGCTGCGGCTATGGGACCCGGTGCTGAACAAGGGCGCCATCTGGACCTACTGGCGGGGGGCGTACCGGGACCGCGGCAAGGACGAGGGGGCCACGCTCGTCATCCAGACGACGAACAAGAACGGCTGGTGGTGGTACATCCCACAGCACGACGACACGGTCAGCCTCGGCGTGGTGGCGCCGTTTGACGACCTGTTCAAGGGCCGCGGCGGGCACGAGCAGGTGTACCAGGAGGAGGTCGCCGCCTGCCCGGCGGTACAGAAGCGGATCGCCGGGGCCGAGCGCTTGACAGGGTACTTCGCCACCAAAGACTACTCGTACCGGTCGAAGCAGGTGGCCGGCGACGGGTGGGTGCTGGTCGGCGACGCGTTCGGATTCCTCGACCCGCTGTACTCGTCCGGCGTGCTGCTCGCCCTCAAGTCGGGCGAGTTGGCCGCCGACGCGATCGCCGACGGGCTGGCCAAGGGGGACACGTCGGCCGCTCAGCTCGGCCGCTGGGGCGACGCGTTCAACAAGGGCGTTGACCGGATGCGGCGGCTGGTATGCGAGTACTACGACGGGTTCAGCTTCGGCCGGTTCATCAAGGAATACCCGCACCTCCGCGGCAAGATCACCGACCTGCTCATCGGCGACCTGTTCACGGACACGGTGGACGAGGTGTGGGGGCCGATGGAGACGCTCTACCCGCCGGGGAAGTCGGGCATCCCGGCATGGGACGCCGGGGCTGCGCCGGACGTCGTCCCGGACAAGGTGAACGAGTTGTTCCTGCCGGCGGGCGAGCTGCGCTGACTCCCATTATTCCCAATCCGGTCAATTGGCCCTACCTGCTCCTCATTGTCGAAGAAGTTGTCGGAAAGCCGTGACGGCGAGGTTGAGCGATTTTGGCACAGACATCTTCCCAAAAGGCAAGTCGCGTTTTCTCATTTTCACTTGACCAAGTCTACTCGTCGCTAACGCCCGATTTCATCAGCGACGCGAAGCGCGGATTTCGCGGATAGTGTTGCAGTATCATACGGCGGCAGGAATTGATTCCGCCGCTTTTTGCTTTGCAGTCGTCACTGCTCGGGTAGTTTCAGCTTGAGGAGATAACAGGATCTGCCGGATATGGTACTCGTTTCCAGTCTGGCCACGGGCATGCACTCGGCTGATCATCCGGCGCGAGTTTATTTCAAGATGCAACTTTGAATCAGTGCCGTACTGCCGAAGTGTCCAATTGTGGTTGAAACAATTCACGAGGATTAACCGCGGTGTCGCCATCGTGTGCGGAAGAAGCACCCGGTGTGCATAATCGCACATGGCTTACTCTGGGCCGATTCGATTCTGTTGCCCACTCTTTTCGAACAGAGCACGCTTTTGCAGCCCCAGGAATCATTATCGGCGAAAACTTGAATCCACATCATGCCCGGCACCCGGTTTGCGGAACTTGCCGGTGCATGAAGCGAATTCGCACAACGAAGTGAAAAACGGCGATACGCTGAGTGTTGACTCACTGGATTTTGCTACTCGTCACAGCGAATCATCTGAGGATGCCTACGCCCCCAAGTCGTGGTCGGAGAGCAAGAGTTGGCACACCGCATACTAACTTTGGTGTTGCTGTTGGGCCTGACCCTGGGCATCCTGATTCTGGTAGGGCGATTGAGAAGCTACAATTTGCCCGGCAACCAGCAAGGGTACGAGCCTGTACAACCAATCGCGTTTTCGCATCGTCAGCACGCGGGAGACGTGCAGATTTCCTGCCTCTATTGTCATTTCGGAGCCGAGACCAGTGCCCATGCAGGAATCCCGGCCGCGAGCGTGTGTATGACCTGTCATCAGTTCGTCACAGCACCCCAGAAGGACATGCTTGCCGAAATCCTCGAAGCCCGAAAGGCAAATCGGACACCCAGGCGCATCGTCTCGTCTGAATTGCAGAAGCTGTACGATGCCCTGGGGCTGAACAGCGAGACGCTTGAGCCGGACCCGCGAAAGAAGCCCGAACCGATCGGTGCGTCATCGGCTTTCATTGGCTCTGTAGGAAATTGAATAAGCGTCTAAGAGGCAACCATGAATCTACAAACCTGTCAACCAATTGTACGGGTCAGCAAAGCTGGGGAACTAGACGGCCTGGAAGGCCGCGTGCGATGCCTGTTGAACGGACGGATTCGGGAGCTCCGGCTGTTGTGCCATGAGGGCGGGGTGATATTGAAAGGTTGTGCCCGTTCCTACTACGCCAAACAAATCGCGCAACACGCTGTCATGAATGCGACATCAATGCCGATCTTGGCGAATGAGATTGAAGTGACTTAAGCATCGAAGAAACGGCCTGGTCTCTTGTAGTTTCCAATTGGGATTCCGTGATGAATTTACACGGGAAAGTATGGCTCAATCTGGTATTAATGACGTTTATCCCATTGGGTGGTCCGCTTCTGATCGGGCACAGCCAAACGAAGGATCAGCCGGCGGTCAAAGATGCGAAGAAAGAGCCTCCGCCAACTACCGGCCAGGCATTTATGCGTGATAAGCTCGCGCATACACATAAAATCCTGGACGCGTTAGCACTGGAGGACTTCGACAAGATCGCGGAGAGCGCCAAGATGCTGCGGATGATCAGCCGGGCGGCGTCGTGGTACGTGCTGGACTCCGATGAATATTCCCGGCAAAGCAGGAACTTTCAGGATCAGGCTACGGACCTGGAGCGTCACGCTAAAGAAAAAAATCTGGACGCGACGACTCTCGATTACCTTCGGCTATCGATGACTTGCGTCAATTGCCACAAACACGTCCGGCAAATTCGGAAGAAAGAAAAGCCACGGTAGGTAAGGTTTTAGGTTACTTGTTTGAGGGAGCGTTCGCCATGCCAACGGTAGTCAGGATAACCGTAATTACGGGTCCCCACAAAGGCCGTCGTTTCTGTTTTCGAGGACCATCACGATGCACTGTGGGGCGCGCCAACGATTGTTTTGTGCAATTCGCGGGCGAGGAACGAGATAATTTAATTTCGCGCCATCATTGCCGGCTGGACATCAATCCGCCTTGCGTCTTGGTAGGGGACTTGGGGAGCTTGAATGGAACCTTCCTTAACGGAAGGTCGCTGGAACCAGTCGAAGGAGAGGATTTGCTGCCCCTGGCCAATTCACTTTTGGAGAAGGTATCGGGTTCAGTCGTTGAAGACGGCGATATTCTCACCGTGGGAGGTACTTCCGTTCAGATCGACATTGTCGATTGCCCACCATCTGCGCTTGATGGTCCCGTTTGGAAAGAGGAAGAAATCGCGAAGCAGGATTGTCCAATCTCCTGTTGAGAAACTCATGTCGGTCCTGTGAGTCCAGCAGCTATAACCTGCGCGAACTGGAACTTGGGAGAAAATATGTATCGTTCTATTTTGGTTCCTTTGGATGGTTCAACCTTTGCCGAGCATGCTTTGCCGCTGGCGCTGACCATTGCTCGCCGGGCCGGAGCCACCATTCAACTAGTGCACGTTCGGGACCCTCAGGTATTGGCTCATCCGGAGGCTGTTGCGTACTACGATCAGATTTTGGAAACACGATTAAAGATTGGGCAGCGAAATTATCTCGATCGGGTGGTCGACCGCTTGCGAACTGTTTCATCTGTCCACGTAACTGGCACGTTGCTCGAGGGAGAAATCGTGGCAACGCTGCGCGTGACCGCTTCCTCCACGCATACCGACCTGGTGATCATGACCTCCCATGGTCGTGGACCGTTTGAACGATTTTGGTTGGGCAGCGTGGCTGACGGCTTGGTGCGCGAATTGTCTGTGCCTCTTTTGCTTATCCGGCCCCCTGAGTGTGCCGTCGATTTTACTCAAGAAAAGGTATTAAAGCACTTCCTTCTGCCTCTGGATGGCTCGCTCTTTGCCGAGCAAATTATTAAACCGGCAACCGCGCTGGGAACCTTGATGGATTCGGATTACACCCTGCTGCGGGTTGTCCAGCCCGCTTTTCCGGACTATTTGCATCTTGAGGGGTACGTATTAGGGCACGAAGCGCTATCGGTGCGCGACCAGATCGAGCGCATGCAGGCGCAATTGCTCAAGGACACCCAGGAGTATCTCGATCGAGTGGCGGATCCTCTCCGGGCTGAGTCGTTGCGAATTCAGACTCGAGTATTGGTCAATCCTCACCCTGCCAGCGGCATCCTGAAGCAAACAACAAACGGCATTAACGACATGGTGGCAATAGAATCCCACTGCCGCCGGGGGCTTTCCCGCTTTCTGATCGGCAGTGTGGCGGATAAGGTTCTGCGCGGTGTTTCGGTACCGATGCTGGTACATCATCCTGTCTACCAGTAAGTGAGCGAAATCGGCTGGAGACCGATCTGACCGGCAAGATAGTGGGAGAAACGGATTGACTGCACAAGGCTCGATCCCGATCACAGCAAACGGAGGGGAATTACCAGCCAAAAGTCCAGAGCAAACTCTGATCGCCGGCCTGGCTATTCTCGCGATTTTTTGTCATCTGCTGCTGAGGTTTGGACTAGGGACCGGTATAACTCTGCCCGGCGTGCCGCTGGCCGACATCCCTTTATTCGTCGCGCTGGCTTTTGGTGGGATCCCTCTCGTTCTCAAGCTGGTGCTTAAACTGGTCCGGCGCCAGTTCGGCTCGGACTTGTTGGCGGGCATCTCGATCGTCACTTCCGTCGTGCTCGGCGAATTCCTGGCGGGAACACTGGTTGTGCTCATGCTTTCGGGTGGTGAAACACTCGAAACGTATGCGGTTCGCAGTGCTTCGTCGGTATTGGCCGCTCTGGCCCGGCGCATGCCTTCCGTGGCCCACCGCAAACAGGACGGCGAGGTCACCGACGTTGCTCTCGACGTGGTGGCCGTCGGGGACAAGCTGGTTGTCTTCCCGCATGAGATATGTCCTATAGACGGAACCGTTGTCGATGGGCAGGGCACGATGGATGAGTCCTACCTCACAGGCGAACCATATCTAATGTCGAAGGCGCCGGGCACCCCGGTCCTGTCCGGGGCTATTAACGGCGAAACCGCATTGACTATCCGGGCCGACAAGTTGGCCCATGACTCCCGTTATTCCAAGATCATGCAAGTGATGCGGGCGTCCGAACAGGGGCGCCCGCGGCTGCGACGGCTCGGCGATCAACTCGGCGCGTTCTATACCCCGCTGGCGGTTACCATCGCCCTGCTCGCCTGGGCGGCGAGCTTTGACCCGACACGCTTCCTGGCCGTGCTGGTAGTCGCTACGCCCTGCCCGCTGCTGATCGCGATTCCTGTGGCGATCATCGGCTCGGTCTCTCTGTCGGCACGGCGGGGCATCATTATCAAGGACCCGGCTGTTCTGGAGAAGATTGACACGTGCCACACCGCCATCTTCGACAAGACCGGCACACTGACCTACGGCCAGCCCCAGCTCACCGAAATATTTCCCGCAAACGGTTGGGAGAAGCGCGAGATCCTCACTCTTGTTGCCGGTCTGGAGCGGTACTCGAAGCATCCGCTGGCCGGCGCCATTCTCGATGCAGCCAGGAAGGAGGAAACCCAAATTCTGGAGGCTGCCGCCGTCAGTGAACGACCGGGACAGGGGCTGGTCGGTTCCGTAGCTGGGCGCGCCGTGCAGGTTACCAATCGGCGAAAGCTCATCGTCCAGCACCCGGAGCTGGACGTGGAACTGCCGCCCACCGCTAGCGGGCTTGAATGTGTCGTTCTCATCGACGGCCAATATGCCGCGACAATCCGGTTCCGTGACCAGCCGCGTTCGGACAGCGAATCATTTATTCGCCACCTGGGGCGGCGTCATCGGCTAAACCGGTTGATGCTGGTCTCCGGTGACCGGGAGTCGGAAGTTCGCTATCTGGCCGAACAGGTTGGGCTCCAGGAAGTTTACGCCGGCCAGACGCCGGAGCAAAAGCTTGCGATCGTCCGGGAAGAGACGCGAAAGGCCAACACCGTTTTCTTGGGTGATGGAATCAACGACGCCCCGGCTCTGACGGCTGCCACAGTCGGGATTGCCTTCGGCCAGAACAGCGACGTCACCGCGGAGGCAGCAGGCGCAGTGATCATGGATACCGCGCTTAGGAAGGTTGATGAATTCCTGCACATCAGCCATCGCCTTAGGACGATAGCCCTCCAAAGCGCTGTCGGCGGCATGGTTTTGAGCCTGATCGGGATGCTGGTTGCGGCAGCGGGTTACTTGCCACCGGTGGCTGGGGCGGTCGTGCAAGAGATCATCGATGTCGCGGCCGTGGTCAACGCTCTGCGCGTGGCGCTGCTGCCGCGATCGCTTACGGACTATTAGCCTGGATTTCTTCTGTTATGCAGCCATAATTGGCACCTAACTTGCGGTAAAAAAGGCAGGTTGGGAACTGAGCTCGTAACATTCTAACAGTAACTCAGGTTGCAAACCCTTTTACTTGTGAGGACTATCATGAAGACTTCCATGAAAGCGCAAACCCTTAGCCGACCGACCTTGTACGCGGAAACAGCAGAAGAACTCATGACCCGCAACCCGGTGTCCATCCGCGAAGAAGCAACGATTCCCGAAGCCGTTGCCCTGTTAACCGATAAAGGTTTCAGTGCCGCTCCGGTGATCGATCGGGCTGGCCGACCGGTCGGCGTCCTGAGTCGTGCGGACATCCTGGTACATGACAGGGAAAGGATCCCGCACCTGATGCCCGTTCCAGATTATTATTACAAGTCGGAATTGACCATCCCTTCGGGAGAATACCTCAAGGAGGGATTCCAGGTTGAAACGGGCGACGACACGCAAGTCCGCGACATCATGACGCCCGTGGTTTTCTCGGTAACCCCGGACGCCAGCTCAGCGCGCGTAATCCAGGACATGGTGGCCTTGAAGGTGCATCGCCTGTTCGTGGTGGACCAAGGCGGAGTATTGGTCGGTGTCGTTTCCGCGTTGGACGTATTGCGGCATTTAAGTTGTTAGCCCCGGGCGAGCGCCCCGGAGTGCAAAACATCGAATCATTTGCCAAACATGCCAATGATCCAGTCCACCGCGTTCATGCCAAAAACCAGGAGCGCACAGGCGAGCAAAATCCAAAAACAAAGGTGGTCCCCGCGTTGATGCCGATGCTCAAGGTGTGTTGGGGCTGGCGCATTAAGTGCTGGAACCGGGGACGGAGCGGATTCTTCTGACGTAGATGGTTTTGTCTTGGACTCCAAAGTTCTTGCAGCCATGAGAAACCTCTTTGATTAAAGTGAGCTTTAGATTCGGGTAGCTTCCCAGGTGTTGCAATTGAAATGCCGCAGATGGAAATGGCGTCTCAGGGCGGAGCAGGTCATCCCGGTGACAGGAATGGCTTACCAGTTTTGCCGAAATTACGGGTTGGATACTGATAAGTAAGTACGTTGATTCTCTCGGACGCTAAATAGATACGGGTATCCGGTGGATGCAATGGGCAATCTGTGTGTGCGAATCCGCACGTTTAATGTGCGGTGTTGGGCCGGGAGATCGAATTCGGGATTGAATAGATCTTTGAACCAAACATTATTTGAGGAGAGCTTTTCATGAAGCGATTTTTTTTCCTGAGCGTTTTCTTGGCAGTCGGAATCGATTTCGTTTGCCAACACGGTCAGAGTCAGGAACAAAAGGGACTCCAGGAATTGATGCAGCGCAAGCTCAAACATTCACAAAAAGTTTTGGAAGGTCTGGCTTTGAAAAATTTCGACCTGATTGCCGCCAACGCCGAGGAACTGGTTTTGGTGAGCAAAACAACCGAGTGGAAAGTCGTTAAGACGCCGAAATATGAGCTTTATAGCAATGAATTCCGGCGCAATGCCGAGGAGATGATTCAAAAGGCAAAAGAGAAAAACCTCGACGGTGCGGCTCTGGCATACGTCGATATGACGTTAAACTGCATTAAATGCCATAAATATGTTCGCGATGTCCGGATGACCAAGCTCGAAAAAAATACCCGACTGGACCATGAACTCGACTGAGTGCATCCTGCAATTGCTTAGAGAAGGAAGTATAGCCAGAAACACTTCAACGCGGTACACTGCCGCCGAAAATGACGGACCGACCTTCGGAAAGGGCGCGCATGATCGGCCGTGGCAGAGCTGGCGGGATTGGCCAAAGATGGCTTTTAGCCTGGTGTTTGCTACTGGGATTTCCATTGTTGGCTTCCCCTGCCCCGCCTTTCCCGTTTCCCCGACTTACCAATTCGTCCAAGGAAAACGACAGAGCCAGACCGCAACCGACGGCAAGTAATCGGTTTGATCCTGTCGCGGCCGAATTGATCCAGATAGTGCCATCCACCAACTCCGGATCGCCGTTTCAGCGTTCGCCCGGACAAAATCGGGCGATCATCCTTCTACATGGGTTTCACGTGCTTCCATTTCACAAAGCGTATGCGAATCAGGCTGTATTTCACAGCTGGCAAAAATTTGGAAGCAAACTGGTGCAAGAGTTGACGCGGCAGGGAGACATTTACGCCTTCGCCTACAGTCAAAACGTCGCCATCGAGGAAATCGCCGGCGTTCCAGATTTGGCAGACAACATCCGGAAGTTGCAAATGCTTGGTTATGCGCAAATCGTGTTACTAGGACACAGTGCGGGAGGGCTCATTGCCCGGCAATTTGTTGAGGACTATCCCGAATCCGGAGTCACGAAAGTCATTCAGGTATGTTCGCCGAATGGAGGGACAAACTACGCCCATTTGCAACCCGCGGTGAGCAGCCTTCAAAGGGGATTCCTCCATTCGTTGTCCAAAGAAACTCGCAGCAAATCATTGAAAGTACGGGCGGAAATTAAGATTCCGGCAGCGGTGCAATTCATCTGTGTTGTCGGCGATGGGGGTGGCCTTGGCGACGGGCTGCTGTCGCTCGAATCGCAATGGCCGTCGGATTTACAAAATCAGGGAATCCCCGCCATTTTTCTGCACACCACGCATTTCACCGTTATGCGCTCCGAATCGTCCGCCCGGCGCCTCGCGGAACTGGTTCGATCGAATCTTCCACGTTGGGATCCGGTCCAGGTGGCCAGGGTCCGAAAGGAAAAACTTCGGAAAAAAGACGAAACCTCGCGGCAGGGGTAGACGGCGAGATTCTTTCGGGGCACTCTTGACATTAACGCGTCCCAAAGTTCATAATCGTGCTGTGTAAGTCCTTGTCCGGATTGTTATTCTAATTGTTTCCGGTGTGCCAATTTGCTATTTTAAATGCATTATCTTCTGTCCCGAAAATCGAGGAATTAGCAATGATTCGCTTCTCGTGTCCCGATTGTGAGACGAGTTTGAAAGCGCCGGAAGAAAAGGCCGGCACCACGCTGACCTGCCCGGAATGCCGGGCTAAGGTGGAGGTACCAATGGAGGCGTCTGCTCCGGCCAAGGCCAAGGGCAAAAAAGAACGTTCCGGCGTTTCCACCACGCGAAATCTCATCAGCGCCGGAGTTTTGGTGCTCGTCCTCGCAGTTCTGGCGTTCGTACTCCAATGGAGATTCAAGTTATTCTACAACGACGGCAAAGATGCCACCGGTACCGTTGCCAAAAACGATGATGACGGCAAACCGATCAATCCTCGGATTGTCGGAGCGGAAGACACCAGGCTAAAGCCTGCACCGGTTTCCGGCGGCGGGCTCACTTCGACTCCGGCAAGTCCGAACCCAGGATCCACGACCACGCCGATCGTTCCACCTTCGAATCCCCCCTCGCCTTTACCGGTCGTTCCCAAACCACCGGATTCGGGCATTCAACCTCCGAAGGGAAATGATCCCCCAAAGGGAAATGACTTTGTCAAGGCGCCCGATTCATCCAAGACTGCCGCTCCTGCCGGGGAAGGGAAGGAAATCAAAATTCGAAGTCTGACCGGTGAAGAGGCAGCCAGCCGGTTGCTGCGGTCGATCGCTTGGATTGTAACGGAAATGCCGGGGGTAACCGTCTCCGGAAGTGGTTCGCTTGTGGATCGACAGAACAGTTTGGTTTTGACAAATCACCATGTGGTCAAGGATTTTTTGGCCAACAAGGGAAAGATGCGCGTTTTCTTTCCAGCTTTTGAAAAAGGGGAACTCATAAAACACAAAGATCATTACTTCAAGCTATTGCATAATGGAGAAGGTATCGGGTGCCGGGTCGTTTATCATGATGTGAAGAGAGATTTGGCTTTGGTCAAATTAAATGGTCTTCCCGACGAAATTCTGGAATTGCCGATCGCAAAGAAAAGTGAACAGCAAGGGAGCAACATTCACACCATGGGTTGCCCGGGGGCTGATAATTCTTTGTGGGTCTATTCCCCGGGCACAGTCCGAACTGTTTTCAGGGACAAATGGTTCGCAGGAGGTGCTCCAAATGAACCTCCATCTGCGCATGATGCAATGGTGGTCCATGCGGCCTCATCCGTTGGTCCCGGCGATAGCGGCGGACCAACCATTAATGACCGGAAGGAATTGGTTGCAGTTACCCAGGGAGGTATCGTGAGGGGGCCGACTCCTATCTGTATTTTCATCGATGTGACGGAAATTCGTACGGTCCTCAATGCCTGTTACAAGGCCAATCCGGATTTCAAGCGGCCGCCGGAGATCGATTCGTTCGTGGAAGAAAACAAAGACGTTCCCACTTTGGCGAAGGAGCTTGCGGGCTCAGATGTCGTGACGCGGAGAAATTCAGCGTTGGCTCTTGGCAGGATCGGCCCTTCAGCCAAACCCGCGATTGGGGCCTTGTTAAAGACGTTAAAAGATTCCGATGACACGCTGCGAAAATATTCGATGGACGCCCTCCTCCAAATCGGATCGTTGACCCAAGCCCATGTTCCGACCATTATTGACGCGATGAAGGACAAGAGCATCGAGGTCCGATTGTCGGCCATCGGCGCCATCAAAATCATGGGTGGCGAAGCGGAATTGGCGGTCCCGGCTCTGATCGCGGCCATGAAAGATCCAGAAAGGGATGTCCGGCAAAAGGCCGCCAGCGCCTTGGCACAGATGGGACCCGTCGGAAAGGCGGCCGTTCCGGCACTCGCCGAAGCGCTAACCACGGACCAGAGCGTGGATGTTCGTGCGGAGGCCGCTCTGGCCTTGTCGCGGATGGGTCTGGAAGCACTACCGGCCATCAAGGCGCTCGGGGAAGGTCTCAAGCATACGAGCCGGGATGTGCGGGTCAACGTACTCAAGGCAATCGCTGCAATGGGTCCCGAGGCCAGGGAGCTTCTGCCGCAGCTCGAGAAACCCCTGAAGGAACGCGACAGGGAAACCCGTCTGGCGGCCATCGAGGCGGTCGCTTCCATGGGTGCGGAGGCGAAAGTAACGGTCCCGGACCTGGTCGGGCTCCTGGAAGACAAGGACTACCGCGAACCCGCCAAAAATGCGTTGGTAAGAATCGGCAAACCGGCCATTGATAAATTAATCGAAACCTTGACGCACCCGAAAAAGGAAGTCCGGGCGGCGGCGGCCCAGGCCCTGGGTGATTTCGGTTCTGATGCCAAACGGGCATTAGGTCCCCTGGCGCAAAGGGTTCAAAGAGATCCGGATATGGACGTCAAGAAGCAGGCCCAAAACGCCATCAAAAGGATCCAGGGAAAGTAATCAAGCCTGAGACCGTGGAGCGTGGGGCGTGAACCGTTCGTTACTGCCCCGCGCTCTACGACAAGTTTTTCATTTGAACGCTTCGTACTCTTTTCCACCCAATACGGCGGCGGCAATTTTCAGTTTCAAAATCTCATCTGTCCCTTCATAAATCCGGCAGACGCGAACATCTTGCATGTGTCGGCCGGGGCGGTACAAGGTGGACCAGCCGCGGCCGCCGAATACTTGAACGGCCCGGTCGGCCGCATCCCACGCCGCATTGGCCGCAAATAGTTTGGCCTGGGCCCCCAATAATTCGGCGCGCGACTGCAGTTGCGTATTCCCAGGATCGGCATTCGCGGCATCCTTCGCTTCTGCGGCTTGCATGACCAGGGCTTCGGAAGCCAGCCGATCCATTTCAATTGCCGCAATGTGCTCTTGCACCAATTGATGCTTGGCGATGGCTTTGCCGTGCTGCCGTCGCTCCTTAGCATAGTTCACGGCCTCGGCTAGGCAATCTTCGATGACTCCCAGGCAGCCTGCGGCCACGCTGATTCTCCCGCTCACCAGGGTTCCCATGGCAATCCGAAAACCATTGCCTTCCTCGCCCAGCAGATTCGCAGCCGGCACCGCGCAATCGGCTAATTCGAACATCGCGGTGTTAGCTGTCGGCATCCCCATTTTGGCAGTCAAATCTTCACGGGCCAACCCTGGGGAACTGGTGTCCACGATAAAGGCGCTGATCCGTCCCCCTCCCTTGGGGTATGCGAACGTTATGACGGCGTGCGCGATGCCCGCATTGGAAATAAGGTACTTGACGCCGTTGAGGATGAACTGCTGCCCTTTTCGCTCGTATGTGGTTTGCATTTCCAGGGGATTACTGCCGGCTTCGGGCTCCGTGAGGCCGAATGCCAGGATCATTTCGCCGCGGGCACTGGCCGGCAAATATCGGCGCTTTTGGTCTTCATTTCCCCAGGTAAGAATGGGAAATTGGCCGATGGACGTGTTGCCGGAGAAAAACGTCCGTACGCCGGT
>Ga0306924_10004126_pt1 | contig 14144 bp, 12 predicted proteins | sample sta12Can44000111_FD_203756 | JGI IMG/M metagenome (GOLD analysis project Ga0306924, IMG submission 203756) | Lab enrichment of tropical soil microbial communities from Luquillo Experimental Forest, Puerto Rico - statanox.12C.anox.44.000.111 (v2)... | ecosystem: Environmental > Terrestrial >... | reverse complement strand
CCGTCGCCCGACGGCGTGCCGCGCCGGACCAGGCCGTAGCGCTCGAGGGCCCGGAGGTGGTAGCTCATCGCGCTCGGCGAGGTCCCCGCCAGGGCCGCGGCCTGCGTCGCGGTGAGCGCGAGGCCCCGGTCGTAGAGGGCGTCGATGACGACGAGCCGCGCGGGGTGCGCGATGGCCCGGATCGCCCGCGCGTCGTCGAGCTCCACGGCCTCGGGGAGCTCGCTCCCGTTGCCGATGGGACCGGCTGCCTCGGGGGCCTCGGCCGGTGCGTCGGCGCTGCCGGTCGGCATAGGGCGGCAGGCTAGCCCTTGACAGGGCAGTTGTGAAGGATATACTTCGAAACATGTCCTTCAGATCTCCGGAGACGCCCGCGTCGGTCCGCGCCATCGCCGCCGGGCGGGCGCTCTCGTTCCTCGGGGACGAGGTGGCCCTCATCGCGATGCTCTTCCGCGGTCGCGCCGAGCTCGGCCACGCCGGCGTCGCGCTGGTCCTCGCCGCGGGGATGGTGCCGCTTCTCGCGCTCGCCCCGGTGGCGGGCCTCCTCGTGGACCGCGTCCGGGCCCGACCGCTCCTCGTCGCCACCTGCCTGGTGCAGGGGGCGACCTGCGTCGGGCTGGCGTGGTCGACGACCGCCACGCTCCTCCCGTTGGTGGCGATCCTCGCGTGCGGGACCGCCATCGCGAGCCCCGCGTGGCAGGCGCTCGTCACGGTGCTCGTCGACGACGAGCAGCTGCCCGCCGCGGTGGGCCTGCTCCAGAGCGCCAACGCCGCCGCGGGCGTGCTCGGGCCGTTCGTCGGTGGGCTGCTCCTCGGGACCTTCGGGTTCCACATCCCCCTCATCTTGGACGCCGTGACGTTCGGCGCCCTCGCGTGCATCCCGGTGGTGCTCCGCGTCGACCGCGTCCCGGAGCGCACCGGACGCGGCACCACGAGGTCAGAGGCCCTCGTCGGGTTCGCGCGGATCGCGCGCGACCCCGTCCTGCGCGCGCTGGTGGTGCTCGCCACCTGCCTGATCTGCACGCTCGGCGTGGTGAACGTCGTCGAGCTGCTCTTCATCACCGGCCCGCTGCACGCGGGCCCGCTCGGGTACGGGCTGCTCGGCAGCTGCATGGCGGTCGGGATGCTCGCCGTCGGCATGAGCGCCGCGACGATCTCGCGGCGCGTGCCGAGCCCACCGAAGCTCTTTGCCGCCGGGTGCGTCGGCCTCTGCGTCACGGTCGGGCTGCTCGGGCTGACCTTCTCTCTGTGGCAGGCGGCGTCCATCCTGCTCGTCACCGGCGCGGCCAATGGGCTCGTGAACATCTCGTTCGGCGTCCTGCTCACCCGCCGGTCCCCGAACGAGGTGCGCGGTCGCGTGTTCGCGGCGGTCCAGGCCGCCGTCGGGGCGGCCCAGATCTCCTCGATGGTCATCGGGGGCGCGCTCCTCCTCGCGTTCGCCCCGCGATCGATCATCCTCGGCGGGGCGGCGGCGTCCGTGATCGCGGTCGCCGCCGCCATCGCCCCGGTCCTCAGGGCCGACCGCGAGGACGGGTCCAGCGCGACGGCCAGCCCCGAGGTGGTCGCGGCGTAGGTTGGGCCGGCGCCCGCGACGGCGCGGGGGAGGTGCCATGCGCATCGCGGTGCTCGGGGGGTCCGGTGTGGTCGGCCGCCACGTCGTCGAGATCGCGGCGGCGCGTGGCCACGAGGCGACAGCGTGCTCGCGTCGGACGGGTGTCGACCTCGTCACGGGGGCCGGGCTCGACTCGGCGCTCGAGGGCGTCGCGGTGGCGATCGACGTGAGCACCACCCGGTCGGTGCGACGCAGGCCGGCGCGTGAGTTCTTCGAGGCGGCGGCACGGCACCTCCAGGCGGCGTGCTCGAGGCAGGGCGTCGCGCACGTCATCGTGCTCTCCATCGTGGGCATCGACCAGCTCCGTGCCTGGGGGTACTACGACGCCAAGCTGACTCAGGAGCGGCTCAACCTCGACGGGCCGGTCGGCGTCACCGTCCTGCGTGCGACGCAGTTCCACGAGTTCCCCGGGCAGCTCGCGGCGCGGAGCACGGTCGCTGGCGTCACAGCCGTCCCGGACCTGCTCGTCCAGACGGTCGCGGCCCGCAGCGCCGCCGAGGCGCTCGTCGACGCGGCGGGGTCCGACGGCCCGACCGGGCGCGGCGCCGACCTGGCGGGCCCGGGCCCGCCGGCGCGGCTGCCGGCGCTCGTCAGGGCCACGCTCGAGCGGGACGGGCGCCGGGCGAGGGTGCTCGGGGTCCGTGTCCCGGGTGCCATGGGACGTGCCGTCCGCGACGGCGCGCTCCTCCCACCGCCGGACGCGCACCTCGTCGGCCCGACGTTCGAGGCGTGGCTGAGGGCCCGCTGACCGAGGCTCGATCGCGGCGCACCGATCGCGGCGCGACCGCAGGGCGATGATCGAGGCGATCGCCGGCGCGAGACGGAGCGGTCGGGTCAGGCGCGGACCGCGGGTCGCCGGTCCGCCCAGGGCTCGGCGCGCTCGAGCTGCGCGGCGAGCGCGAGGATCGTCTCCTCGTCGCCGAGGCGTGCGACCGCCTGGACGCCGACCGGGAGCCCGTCTTTGCTCGTCCACAGCGGGATCGACGCCGCGGGCTGGCCGGTGGCGTTGAAGAGCGGGGTGAACGGCGTGAACGACGCGGCACGCAGGAGCCCGAGCATGGGCTCGTCCTCAGGCGCGTCGAACGTCCCGAGCGGGACGGGCACCTCGCCGAGCGTCGGGGTGAGCACCACGTCCACCGTCTCGAAGAGCCCCGCGGCCGCGCGGGCCTGGCGCTGCAACCCCTCGACGCTCGCGAGGAACCTCGCCGCGTCGATCGATCGGCCCATCTCGCACAGCGCCCACGTGAGCGGCTCCAGGTCCTCGGGGGTCGCGGCGCGGCCGACGCGGCGCTCCCAGCCCGCCAGCGTCCAGGCGTTGCCCGCCGCCCACACGTCGATGAACTGGCCGAGGAACGCGTCGGCGTCCATGGGCAGGCTGACCGGATCGACGGCGTGGCCGAGCGAGGCGCAGAGCCTGGCGGCGTGCTCGACCGCCTCGACGCACACCGGGTCGACGGCCGACCCCGTCGGCGAGGCGGTCACGAGCCCGATGCGAAGCGCAGCGGGGTCGCGACGGGTCGCCTCGAGGAACGACGCGCCCCGCGGTGGCGGCGCCCAGTAGGGATCGCCCGCGACCGGGCCGGCGGTCGCGTCGAGGACGGCCGCCGAGTCGCGGACCGAACGGGTGAGCACGTGCTCGCAGACCAGCCCGCCGTACATGTCGCCGAGCGACGGGGCGAGCGAGTTGCGCGCGCGCGAGGGCTTGAGCCCGAAGAGCCCGCAGCACGAGGCGGGGATCCGGATCGACCCGCCGCCGTCGTTGCCGTGCGCGACGGGGACCATCCCCGAGGCGACCGCCGCCGCGCTCCCGCCCGAGGACCCGCCAGTCGTCCGGGTCGGGTCATACGGGTTGCGCGAGGGCCCGAACCGCACCGGCTCGGTCGTGGGCAGGATCCCGAACTCGGGCGCGTTGGTCTTGCCGCACACGACGAACCCGGCGCGGACGTAGCGGCGCGTGAGCTCCTGGTCGGCGACCGAGACGTGCGCCCCCGCAAGCGCGGTGCCCTCCGCGTAGGGCGTGCCGGCGAGCTCCGCGAGGAGGTCCTTGAGCAGGAAGGGGACGCCTCGGAAGGGTCCATCGGGCAGGTCGCCCGCCGCCTCGGCGCGGGCGCGGTCGAAGAGCTCGAAGACGACGGCGTTGAGGGTCGGGTTGAGCTTCTCGATCCGCGTGATCGCCTGGTCGACGAGCTCGAGCGGCGAGACCTCGCCGTCGCGGACGAGGCGCGCGAGCCCGGTGGCGTCGAGCCACGTGAGGTCCTGGTCCATGCGGGCAGGGTACCGACGAGCCGCCGGGCCCGCTGACGAGGGCGTCAGCCGGCGGCGACCTTGGCCGCCAGGTTCGCCGGCAGCTCGGCGTAGTGGTCGAAGTGGACGGTGAACGAGCCGTGGCCGCCCGCGATCCCCCGCAGGTCGGTCGTGTAGCGCCCGAGCTCGGCGGAGGGCACGAGCGCCACCACGCGGGCCTGGCCGTCGTCGGTCGGGTCCGACGAGACGACGCGGCCCCGCCGTGCGTTCAGGTCGCTCAGGACGTCGCCGAGGAACCGGGTGGGCACGTCGACCTCCAGGTGCGAGACCGGCTCGAGGACCACCGTGCCCGCGGCGTGCACGGCGTCGCTGAACGCGAGCGAGCCGGCGATCTCGAACGCCGCCTCCGAGGAGTCGACGCTGTGGTGCTTGCCGTCGTCACAGGTGACACGGATGTCGACGAACGGGACCCGCTCGGACCCGCCGCTCGCCATCGCCTTCTCCACGCCGTGCTGGACCGCCGGGATGAACTGGCGTGGGATCGCGCCGCCGACCACCTTGTCGACGAACTCGAACCCGCTCCCGCGCGGCAGCGGCTCGATGCGCAGGTGCGCCACCGCGAACTGGCCGTGGCCGCCGGTCTGCTTCTTGTGCCGCCCCTCCGCCGCGGCGGCCTTCACGATCGTGCGCCGGTACGCGTGCTTGCGCTCCTCGAGGTCCACCTCGACCTGGTACTTGCGCTTCAGCCGCTCGAGGACGACGGCGAGGTGCGTGTCGCCCATCACCGTGAGCACCGTCTGGTGGGCCTCGTCGTCCTGGCGGACCCGGAGGCCCGGATCCTCCTCCTCGAGGCGGTGCAGCCCCACCATGAGCTTGTCCTCGTCCCCCTGCTTGCGGGGGAGGACGGCGACCTCGAGCGTCGGGACCGCTCCCGCGGGCAGCGGCAGCTCCACGTCGAACCCCTTCGGGGCCAGCACGTCGCCGGCGATGGTCTCGGCGAGCTTGCCGACCGCGACGAGGTCCCCGGCCGAGACGGCGTCGACGGCCGCGAGCTCCTTGCCGCGCGGGACCTGGAGCGTGCGGAGCCGCTCGTCGGTGCGGGAGCGTGCGTTCTGCAGCGTGGTCTCCGGTCGGAGCGTCCCCGAGACGACCTCGAACCACGTGACGCGCCCGACGAACGGGTCGAGCACGGTCTTGAACGCGCGGAGCACCACGGGGCCGTCTGGGTCCCTGGCGAGCTCGACGGGCTCCCCGCCCCTCGTCCCGTGGACCGGGCGGCTGGGGGCGAGCTCGCTCAGCAGCGTGGCCAGCCGGTCGACGCCGATCCCCGTCTCGCCCGAGACGCATACGACCGGCACGACCGACCCGTCGGTCAGCCCCACCGTCAGCGCGGCCTCGAGCTCCTGCATCGAGAGGGTGTCCCCGTCGAGGTACCGCGTCATCAGGTCGTCGTCGGCCATCACGATCCCCTCGACGAGCTGCTCGCGGACGCGGTGCTCGTCGTCGGCGATCTCGTCGGGCACCGGGCCGGTCGTCGCGGTCCCAGCGTCGTAGGTGATGGCGGCGTCGGCCAGCAGGTCGGCGACCCCGCGGAGCCCCGGGCCCTCGCCGATCGGCAGCTCGACCGGCGCGATGCCCTTGCCGAACGCGTCACGCAGCGACGCGAGCACCTGGTCGTACTTCGCACCCTCGCGGTCGAGCTTGGTCACGACCACGACGCGCGGGATCCCCTCACGCCCCGCCAGCCGCCAGGCGACCACGGTCTGGACCTGGACGCCGTCGGTCGCGCTCACGACGACGAGGGCCACGTCGGCGACGGCCAGCGCGCGCTCGACCTCGACCACGAAGTCGGCCACGCCCGGTGTGTCCACGAGGTCGATGCGCTCGGTGCCGACCGTGATCGGGGCGACGGCGAGCGAGAGGGAGTGGTGCCGGGCGATCTCCTCGGGCTCGGTGTCGCACACCGTGGTGCCGTCGGCGATCGTGCCCGCCCGCGGGATCGCCCCGGTGGTCGCGAGCAGCCGCTCCACGAGCGTGGTCTTCCCCGCCCCTGCGTGGCCGATCAGCGCCACGGTCCTCGTCCGGTGTCCCGTCGCCGCCTCGGCCATCTCTACCTCGCTTCTTCGACGCACCGAAGGGTACCGCCGGGGACGCGGGGCGGTCCCTGGGCACGCCGCCCTCGAGCGGGCGTACGCTCGTGGCGAGGTCCGACGGACCGGCACCGGCCCTGGCGGCCTCGGAGGAGGCGCCATGAAGATCAGAGACCTGCTCGCCACCAAGGGCAGCGAGGTGTACGCGATCGACCCCGGCGCCACGATGGCCGACGTGGTCACGCGGCTCCGCGAGCACGGGATCGGCGCCCTGGTGGTCTCGACCGGCGGCGAGGTGCTTCCGGAGGGGATCGTCAGCGAGCGCGACGTCGTCCGCGTCCTCGCCGAGTCCGGCGCGGCGGGGCTCGACCGCACGGTCGCCGACGTCATGTCGTCACCGGTGACGACGTGCACGCCCGAGGACGACGTGACGGCGCTGATGTCGCTCATGACCGAGCAGCGGATCCGCCACCTGCCGGTCGTCGAGACCGGACGGCTCGTCGGGATCGTCTCGATCGGCGACGTGGTGAAGTCCCGGGTGGACCAGCTCGAGCGCGACCGCAAGGAGCTGCTGGAGTACGTCTCGGCGCGCTGACCGGGCCTCAGGGGCGGTCGAGCGACCGCCACACGGCGTCGGCCAGCCCGCGGTTGCGCGGGTTCTGCCACCGCGGGCCCATATCGCTCGTGACGTAGGCGAACGCGAGCCGGTGCCCGGGGTCGCAGAACCCGACCGAGCCCCCCGCGCCGAAGTGGCCGAACCCGCGCGCGGACCGCCCGATCGGCCGCTCGGGCATCGTCAGCTGGAACCCGAGCCCGAACCGGCTCGGGCGCTCGAGCACGACGTCGGGCCCGCTGGCCACCTCGCGGGTCGCCTCCTCGAGCACGTCTCGATCGACGACGTCGACCCCGCCGACGCGCCCGCCCGCGGCCAGCGCCTCGTAGAGCCGCGCGACGCCGCGCGCGGTCGCGTGCATGTTGGTGGAGGGGTGCTCCGCCGTCCTCCACGCCTCGGTGTTCACCACGCCCGCGCCCGAGAGGCCCGAGGGGTTGTAGTACGCGTTGAACCGCATCAGCGCGTCGTCGTCGAGCCCGTCGGGCTCGCGCTCCGGCGGTGCGGGCATCGGCCATCGGAACTCGGCCACCCGGGCGAGGTCGCGTCGCGCCACGCCGACGTGGCAGTCCGCCCCGATGGGCCCGCACACCGCGTCGCGGAGGTACGCGCCCACCGAGGCGCCCGCCGCGCGCTCGACGAGGGCGCCGACGAGGAACCCGTAGGTGTTGACGTGGTACCCGGTGGCCGAGCCCGGCGGCCACCAGGGACGCTCCGCGGCGAGCGCCGCGCGCATCGCGGCCGGCTCGAACATGGCGCCGGGCGGGAGGCGGCGCCGGATCGACGGGAGCCCGGCCTGGTGCGCGAGCAGCTGGCGGAGGGTCACGGCGTCCTTGCCCGCCGCGGCGAACTCGGGCCAGTACGCGGCGACCGGCGTGTCGTACTCGAGGGCGCCCTCGCCCACGAGCCTCGCGACCGCGGTGGCGAGGAACGCCTTGCCCACCGAGAAGACGTCGACGAGCGTCTCGCGCCGCCAGGGACGGGTGCGCGCGACGTCGCGGTGCCCGCCCCAGCAGTCGACCACGACGCGGCCGTCGACCACGACACAGACCGCGCCGCCGAGCTCGTCGTGCCGCGCGAGGTTCACAGAGAACGCCTCCCGCACCTCCGCGAACCGGGCGTCGACGTGTCCGTGCACCTCGTGCTCGACGTGCGCGCTCACCGACGGTCCCTCGTCGTGCGCACCGGACCGCTCAGCGCGCGTCGGGGAGCGAGTCGAGCTGGTCCTCGATGACGGCACGGTCCTCCGCGTCGGGCTCGAGCGCGAGCGCCTCGCGGGCACGCCGCTCGGCGGCGTCGCGCGCACCCTGGTCGCCCGACACGGCGTGCGCGCGCGCGAGGCCCTCGAGGAGCGAGGCGCGCATCCACGCCGGCGCGTCCTCCGGCTCCGCTGCAAGGGCTGAGCTGGCGAAGCGGAGCGAGAGGGCGGGGTCGCCGAGCACGGCGAAGCACCGTGACACCATCCAGTCGGCGATCGCGAGCTGCTGGGGGCCCCCGACCTTGCGCCAGTGGTGCCGGGAGGCGAGGGCCAGCTCGAGGAGCTCGAGGTCCTCGTCTGGCGTCCGTGCGCGCTCGAGCAGCTCCCAGCACCCGTTGTACGCGCCGACCGCGAGGGCCCGGTGGGTGGGTGGGTCGTCGGCCATCAGCTGGGGCACCCGCCAGCGGTGAGCGGGACGGGCGAGCTGCCCGTGATCCCTGTGCCGACCGGCACGGGCGTCACCTGGCCGGTGGTCCACGCATGGGGGTCGCCATCGTACGTCGCGGCCTCCAAGGCCGTCGCCGGCTCACCGAGCGCCGCCGGCCGACTACGCGTACGGGAGGTGTGCCACGTCGCCAGGGGGCGGACGAGGGAGCTCCAGCTTCGAGCAGGCGAGGACGAGCGCGCCGAGCGCCGACGGGGCCGACGTGGCCCGGCAGCTCGCGCTGGTCCACGGTCGCGCGGGCCACGTGCCGCGCGTGACGTGCGTGACGTGCGCCGCCGTGCGCGGGGATGCCGCTTTGGCCACGACCGCGGCTGCAACGCCCGACGCGCACAGCGCTCAGGACCGCGGCGGCGGCGCGACCGGGCCCTGCGCTCGTGCCACGTCCGTCCCTCGGGCCGTGATCGCGTCGAGCCTGCCGCGTCCACCCTGGCGCACCGCCGGCGGGTCACCGCTGGCGGTGGGTGCAGGCGCGTGCCCGTACACTCCCGCGGTGCGCGAGCTCGTCTCGATCGCGCCAGACGGCGCGGAGCTGTTCGTCGATGGCCGCGTCCTGCGCGTGCGCGGGCTCGCTCCGGACAGCGACCACGAGGTGGCGGGCATCGCGTTCCGCACGATGCCCGATCTCGGCGCGCTCCGGTGCGTCTTCGCGACTGGCAACGACGTGCACTTCGGCGAGACCGTGTGCGGGCACGTAGACGACGCGTCGGGCCACGAGGTGTTCACGAGCGAGCCGGGCGCGACCCCGTACCCCGAGGTGATGTCGCGTGCGGCGGTCGCCGAGATCGCCTCGTGCGGGCCGGCGGCGGTCGTGGTGAAGGGGGACCTCACGAACGATGGGGAGGACGAGGACTACGACGCGTTCCTCCAGGTCTGGGGGGAGGCGTTCGGGGAGCGGCTCCTGCACGTGCGGGGCAACCACGACTCGTACCGAGGTCAGGGCTTCGCCGCGTGGGACCGCCAGGTGCGCGTCCTCGACGGGGTCACGCTCGCGCTCCTCGACACCGCGCGACCCTTCGAGGTCGGCGGCTCGCTCTCGGACGAGCAGCTGACCTGGCTGGACGAGCTCGGCCGCACCGCCCACCAGCCGGTCGTGGTCCTCGGCCATCACCCGGTGTCGCGCGATGACGAGCTGGCGCCCCCGTTCCCCCTGCTCTCGGACGACGCGACCGTGCGGCTCGTCGAGGTCATGGCGCGCCGGACGTCGCTCACCTGCTACCTGGCGGGGCACACGCACCGGAACCTCGTGCGCCGGATCGAGGGCGTCCTGTGCGCCGAGGTCGCGTGCGTGAAGGACTTCCCCGGCGGCTGGGCGGAGTACCGGGTGCACGAGCGCGGCATCGCCCAGGTCTTCCACCGCGTCCAGGCGCCGGAGGCGGTCGCGTGGGCCGAGCGGACCCGCCGGATGTTCGGGGGCCTCTATGGCGCCTACGCGATGGGGAGGCTCGAGGACCGCTCGTTCGTCGTCGCGACCCGCTGAGGCTCAGCCCTTCACGTAGGAGCGCTTCTCGCACACGAGGCCGTCACGGACCCGGAAGACGTCCACCCCGCGGACGTGCCCGCCGTCCCAGGTGTACCGCCACCGCTGGACGACGCGGTCGTCGGCGGCGAAGGTCTCCTCGGCCTCGAACACCGCGGACGTGTCGTCGAAGATCGCCTGCCACGCGTCGCGCACCGCCTCTCGTCCGACGTGTTCCGTGCCGTCGGGTGCCGGCCCGGTCGCCTCGAAGACGCAGTCGTCGGTGACGAGCGCAAGGGTCGCGTCGAGATCGTGCGCGGCCCAGGCCTCCCCGAACGCCTCGACGACCGCCATCGCGTCCACGGTGCCCTCCCTCGACGCGTCCTCAGGCATCGAGGGAGACCCGTGTGAGCGTGTTGCGGTCCGTGTGCAGGATCAGGTCGGTGCTCTTCGCGTGCTCGACGGTCGTCGTCTCTTCGTAGCGGAAGGTGGCGCCGTCGATCGTGACCGTCACGTCGTACCGCGTCGTGCGCGCGAACGCGTCGAGGTAGAGGTTGGAGAGGATCCCGTAGGTCGTCGAGCCCAGGTCGGCCCGGAGCTCGAACGTCGTGGCGTCCGGCTCGGCCCGCCCGCCGGCGATCACCGTCGAGCCCCGGGCGAGCATGAAGCACCGCATCACCTGCAGGTCCTGGGGGTCCCAGAGCCAGTACCCGACCTCGGTGTGGAACGGGGTCTCCTCGTCGACCCGCCACGCGGCCGTCCGGTAGTCCAGGCCGTAGAGCAGCTGCGCGCCGTTGTCGACCGGCCCGAACGCCTTGAACGTGGTGCGCTCGCGGTACTCGGTCTCCGCCACCTTGCCGAGGTCGTTGTGGAACGAGACGTCGAGGCCGTGGTCCCCCTCCCAGGTGCCCACGAGGCCCTGCAGCGGGCCCCACTCGTCGAACGCCATCTCGCACGGCTCCCTTCTGTGGGTGCGGGAATCCGGGAGCCTACGAGGCGGCGGCTGCGCGACGCACGCCGAGCGACGCGTGGTCCTCGGCGATCGCCTCGAGGCCGCGCGGCAGCTCGACCGCGGCGGCCACCCAGACGATCGCGGACACCACGGCAAGCGCCCAGGTCGCAGCCGCGGAGGACGACGCGAGCGCGGTGATCCAGAGCGCGACGCCGGTCAGCTCGCCGACCGCCACGAGCGTCCACCCGACGCCGAGCACCCGCGTGGCCTCGTGGCCGGTCGGCAGCCACTCCCGGCTCGCGCCCCACGCGATGAACGGGCCCACGAACGGCACGAGGAACCCGAGGCACGTCCACACCGCACGCCGCCGCGACGGGTACCCGGCCGCGGCGACGGTGCGCATGGCGGCGAGGGTGTAGCGGAGCCACGCGCCGACGCCCACGATGGTGACGAGCCACACCGCGGTGTACGTGTAGGTGATGGCCGTCGCGGTCCGGGTCGTCGGCATCGGCGGGAGGGGGCGGTTGTGCTGGACGGCGCGCATCGCGGCGTGCAGCCACCTGCGGATCGGGCCGAACGTCGAGGAGTCGGCGGCGTAGGCGACCGCGCCGAACGCGGGGGCCACGAGCCCCCACGGGGCGACGACGTGCAGGAACCGCGACGACGCGCGGTCCTGGGCGAGCACCCACCCGTCCGGAGGCGGGGGGCCGAACGGCATCGTGGCGGCGCCCCACGTCGCGCCCTCCCACCGCCGCCACTGCGGGAGCCCGGCCGGGTCGGGGTACCACCCCGCGGGCGGCGCCGTCGGCGTCGCTGCGTCATCGCCCACGCCGGCGATGCCTAGCACCTCCGCACCCCGCCGATAGCCTCTGGCCGGTCGAGGAGGCTGGCGTGACGGTGACCACCCGTGGGGCGGCACCCGCCGACGCGCTCGGCGACGAGCGGGTCGACACCGGCGGGCTCGACGCCGCCGTCCTCACCGTGGCCTCCAACGTCGACCGGTGGGCCTCGACGCCGCCGCTCGCGCGCGAGGCGCTGCTCGCCCAGGTGCTGCGCGACCTCGCGGAGGCCGCGCCGGCGTGGCACGCCGCGTCGTGCGAGGCCAAGGGGCTCGACCCAGACTCGTACGAGGGGGGCGAGGAGCTGCTCGCGGGGGTGGGCATCGTGGCGCGCCTGGGCCAGGAGCTGCGCCGATCCCTCCGGGAGATCGACGCCCGCGGCCGGCCCCTCATCCCGGGCGACACCCGCCACGTGCCGGGCGGCCGGGTGGTGGCGCCGGTCGTGCCGCGGACCGGGCTCGACCGCGTGATCCTCGCGAAGCAGCACGGCGAGGTCTGGATGCAGCCCGGGATCTCGCTCGAGGACGCGGAGGCGGGCCAGGCCGCCGCCTATCGGGACCCCGAGGGCCACCGGGGCGTCTGCGCGGTCCTCGGCGCGGGGAACGTCGCGTCGCTCGGTCCGAACGACGTCCTCAACAAGCTCTTCGTCGGCGGGAAGGTCGTGGTGCTCAAGGCGAACCCGGTGAACGAGTACCTCGTCGAGCACTGGGAGCGGGCGCTGCACGCGCTGATCGGCGAGGGCGTGCTGCGCATCGTCCGCGGGGGCGCGGCGGCCGGCGCCCACCTCGTCGAGCACGACCTCGTCGACGAGGTGCACGTGACCGGGTCGGACAAGACCTACGAGGCGATCGTCTTCGGCCCCGGCGACGAGGGCCGCCGGCGCAAGAGCGCGGGCGTGCGCCACCTCACGAAGCCGGTGACCGCAGAGCTCGGCTGCGTCTCGCCCGTGATCGTCGTGCCCGGTTCCTGGTCGGCGAGGGACCTCGCGTACCAGGCGGTCCACGTCGCGTCGATGCTGGTGAACAACGCCGGGTTCACCTGCCTGACGCCGCGCGTCCTCGTTACGTGGAAGCGGTGGCCGCAGCGCGAGGCGTTCCTCAACGAGCTCGAGTGCGTCCTCTCCTCGATCGCGACGCGCGTCGCGTACTACCCCGGCGCGGCCGACCGCCACGAGCGGTTCCTCGCCGCCCACCCCGACGCGAGGCTCATCGGCGCCGCCGAGCCGGGCCGGCTCCCGTGGACCGTGATCCCCGGCATCGACCCGAGCGCGACGGGCGACATCGCCATGAACGTCGAGGCGTTCTGCGGGCTCATGGCCGAGGCTCCGATCGACACCGTCACGCCGGACCAGTTCGTGGACGCGGCCGTGGAGCTGTGCAACGACGTGCTGTGGGGCACGCTCTCGGCGACGGTGCTGGTGCACCCCGACCAGCTCAGGGACCCGCTCGTCGGCGGACGCGTCGAGGCGGCGGTGGCCTCGCTCAGGTACGGCTCGGTCGGCCTCAACCTCTGGCACGCCTACTCGTTCGCGTTCGGGACGACCACGTGGGGAGCGTTCCCGGGACACCCGGCGACCGACATCCAGTCCGGCACCGGCGTCGTCGGCAACGCGCTGATGTTCGACCGTCCACAGAAGTCGGTCGTCACCGGACCGTTCCGCGCGACCCCCGCGCCACCGACGTTCCCCACCTCGCGGTCGGCCGCCCGGATGGCCCGCCGGTACGTCGCGTTCCTGCTCGACCCCGGCGCCGGCAGGGTGCCCGGGCTCCTCGCCGCCGCGCTGCGCTGACTACCCCTCGAACGAGACGGTGCTCGCCGGCGTGATCGCCGCGCACTTGACCGGCGTCGCGCACGCCACGGCGATGACGGGGTCCGGCACGTAGGCGAGCGTCAGCAGGTGGGGGCGCGCCGTCCGCACGCTGGTCGCGATCGCCCCGCCGTGCACGCCGCTGCCGCCGACGACGCACGTCGGCACGCCGGCGCACGTGACCCCGGCCGGGACGGTGACCGGCGAGGCCACGATCGCCCACGCCCGCGCGCCGTCCGTGCTCTCGAGGAGCACGGCCGTGCCGTTGGGTCGGCGCGCGATCGCGAGGCAGAGCCTCGGGGATCCGCACGTCACCGACGTGACCGCGGCAAGGCCACGGGGGATCGCGCCGAGCGCCCACCTGACGCCCCCGTCCACGCTCCGCGCGACCGCGGCCCCGTTCGGTCCGGTCCCGACCGCGACGCACGCCGCGGGCGTCGCGCACGCCGCGGCGGTCGCGACGGCGAGCGCGGCCGGGAGCATCCCGCGCTGCTGCCACGCGGCGCCGCTGTCAGTGGTGGCGAAGACCGCCGTCGACGTCGTGCTGGTGACGAGCGCGAGGCACCGTCCTGGTCCGGGGCAGCTCATCGCCGCCACGCCGGTCCCCGGCGGGTGCGACGCCGTCACCGCCGCCACCTTCCGAGCCGGGTTGACGATCAGGACCACCGATCCGGACGGCCCCGCCCCGCCGAGGAGACACCCCGACGCCCAGCACCCGGCGCTCGAGATCGTGACACCGGTGAGCGCGGGGGTGGCGGCAGGCGCCCACCGCCCGCGCCCGCCGGCGGTCACCTCGACAGACGCCGCCCGGGTGGCGGCGCTCGGGTTCGCCCC
>Ga0306924_10004123_pt1 | contig 14146 bp, 16 predicted proteins | sample sta12Can44000111_FD_203756 | JGI IMG/M metagenome (GOLD analysis project Ga0306924, IMG submission 203756) | Lab enrichment of tropical soil microbial communities from Luquillo Experimental Forest, Puerto Rico - statanox.12C.anox.44.000.111 (v2)... | ecosystem: Environmental > Terrestrial >... | reverse complement strand
GTGTGCTGTCCGACTCCGTGGTTCGGCGTGCCATTTTCTCGCTCGTATCGAGCATCGAATTTGCTTTCCGTTCCGTACCGAAGTTTGACCGACGCTCGATTGCGGGCGCCGCATAGTTCTTTTTGAAAGGCTTACGATGGCTACTGGAACCATAAAGTGATTCAACGCCCAAAAGGGCTACGGCTTCATCCAGCCCGACGATGGCTCGAAGGACGTGTTCGTGCACATTTCGGCCGTCGAACGGTCGGGAATTGGCAATCCACACGAGGGCCAAAAGCTCAGCTACGAGGTGGAGCGCGGCCAGCAGGGCAAGACATCCGCGGTTGCGCTTCGAGCGCAGTAGGGCGGCGCGCAGAGGCGCTCCTACCGGGGCGACGCCGCCCATCATGCTGAGATATACGATGGCCACCCATAAATTTGTGGTTGGCCAGACAGTTAGATTTTCGCCTGATCGGGATCAAGAACACGCTATAAAGGGCGGGCTCTTCAAAATCGTTCGCCTGCTCCCCGAGACAGGGAACGTGCTCCAATACCGCGTTAAAAGCGAGACCGACGGTCACGAGCGCGTCGTCCGAGAAGATCAACTCACCCGAGTGTAAAGATCGATATGCCGACCATTGTCTTGCAGCTTTCGCGCGCTCCCTCGGATACCGGTGTGGAGCAAACGCCGCAATCTGCCGGACCGCTGCTGCGCGGAACTGGGGACACCGACTATCCTTGTGGCAATTGCGGCTTCGTAATCGCGTCGGGGATCGAACCGAGGCAACGCGTAGCGGTGGACATAGCGACCTGCTCAGCCTGCGGCGCCGAAAACGAATTCCCGCCTGAATTGCGCAGTTGATCCCGAGCGCAAGGACGCCCGCACCGAACCTTTCCGCTAGGACGCCCAGGGTCGCCGATCGACTGGTGGCCTGGGGAGCTGCATTCTTATTCGGCATATTCAGGGTTTTGCCGCTCGATTGTGCGTCCGCCGTCGGTGGTGCGCTGGCGCGCGGCATTGGTCCTCTTCTCCCCGTGACCCGACATGCTCGGCGCAACATCAACCGCGCCTTTCCCGGACTTTCTGAGCCCGAGATTGAAGGCGTCATCGGAAGCATGTGGGATAATCTCGGGCGCGTCGCGGCCGAATACCCGCATCTACGGAAAATACGCGTCTTCGAACCGGGTGGGCGGGTCGAGACGCACGGCCTCGAACATGTGGATCGGGCGGTCAAGGCTGGCCGGCGCATGATCGTCTTCTCCGGCCATATTGCCAATTGGGAGATCGCAATGCTTGCCGGCGTCCAGTACGGGATCCCGGTCGCCCAGATTTACCGCGCCGGCAACAATCCACTGCTGGACCGCATGATCGCGCGGTTTCGCGGCCAAGGGGCCGAGTTGATCCCAAAAGGCTCGGTCGCCGCGCGGCGCGCGATCGCGGCGCTGCGTCGTGGCACGCATCTGACCCTGCTGGCTGACCAGAAGATGAATGACGGGATTCCCGTGCCGTTCTTCGGCCGTCTAGCGATGACCGCCCCCGCTCTCGCGGTTCTAGCGCTGCGCTTTGACTGCGATGTGCTACCAGCCCGGGTCGAACGGCTTGACGGCGCCCGCTTCCGGCTTACCGTATTTCCGCCATTGCCATTACCACTAAGCGGCGAGCCGCATGCCAACGCGGCAGCGCTGATGGCCGGGGTCAATGCGACATTGGAGGCGTGGATCCGCGACCGACCGGAGCAATGGCTCTGGCTGCACCGACGCTGGCCGGATTAGCCGCTACCATCGCTAAGCGGAACGGCGGGCCAAAGAACTACCGGCGCGATCCCAACAGAGCTCCCATACTTTTAGCTATTAGCTATGACCGGGCGCGAACCCCTTTGGCTTCGGTTGATCCGGGTCCAGCTGCAACAGCGCGCCCATGGCGGTCCGAGCCGCGCGTTGCAGCGCCGCCTGCAGACTCTGGCGGGAGAGTTCGAGAAAGGCGCTCTTTCTTTCGATCCCACCATAGTGCTGAAGACCGGCGCGACGTTGGTGCGGCAGTGGCGCGGACACACCCACACGGTCCTCGTGCGCGAGGACGGGTTCGAATACGAGGGCCGACGCTATCGGTCGCTGACGGTGATTGCCGAGCGGATCACCGGGGCACATTGGTCGGGCCCCCGGTTCTTTGGCCTGAGCAAGCGGGCGCGTGCCTCCTAGTCGGCGAGGCCGCCAATGAAAAGACCAGAAACCCGAACGCGGCGGAGCGGAACCGTCCGCTGTGCGGTCTATACCCGCAAGTCGTCCGAGGAGGGGCTCGATCAGGAGTTCAATTCGCTGCAGGCGCAGCGCGAAGCCTGCGAGGCCTTCATCAACAGTCAGCGGCATGAAGGCTGGGTGTGCCTGCGCGCGGCTTATGATGACGGCGGGTTCTCCGGCGCCACGATGGATCGGCCGGCTCTGCAGCAGCTGCTCGCTGACCTCACAGCGGGACGGGTCGATACCGTCGTCGTCTACAAGATCGACCGGCTGACCCGCTCGCTCGCCGATTTTGCCAAGATTGTCGAGATCCTCGATGCGAGGGGAGCGTCCTTTGTTTCGGTGACGCAGCAGTTCAACACGACGACCTCGATGGGGCGTTTGACCCTGAACGTTCTGTTGTCCTTTGCGCAGTTCGAGCGCGAGGTCATCGGCGAGCGCATCCGCGACAAGATCGCCGCCTCGAAAAGAAAGGGGATGTGGATGGGCGGCGTACCGCCGCTCGGGTATCAAGCGCGGCGGCCTGAACTCTGGCCAACGCTGGCGCGCGAGCTGTACTGCGTGCACAAGATCGCCACGACCAGCCCCGACGTGCGGGAGGGAAGCCGCTGGCCCACACTGATGTGGGAACGAGACCATTACGACTGGTCCATGGCCGGGTGCGCTGGACCGTCCAAGCGAGCAACTACTCCAAACCTGGCAGCTACGCGGAGCAGGGCCGCGGTTTCGTCGTCGGACAGGTCAAGGTGGTACATCCCCCGGACATGGGATCATTAACCAGAAGCCGCGAGTTCGGTCAGGAAACGCACCTCACCAAGCTGTGTTGACGAGCCTGGGCAACCCATCACAAGGATGCGCGATGAACGAAACCGACATTGAGGATCGGCTGGACCTCAACTCCGGTAAGCCGTGGTCGGAGATGGGCCTCTTCGACCTTGCCAACAGCGTCAGACTGAAACAACCGATCGAGGAAATCGCGCGTTTCCTGTGCCGGTCCCGTCGCGAGGTGCGGGAGAAGATCGCCGAACTCGAGCGATCCGGCGAACTCGCCAGGCGCATCGAGGAAACCGCCGCCGCCGCTCTGCCCGAGGAACCCGCCGCCAACGCTTAGCCGGAGTGACGGTGCCGGGCGCGCCGGCGGATACCGCCTCAGTGTCGCCCTCGTTTGACTCGCCGGATCATCGGCGCTTAGAACAGATGAGGAACGCAGATCAAGCATGAGGGGTCTGCTGTGGGTTGCCCAAGGCCTGAGGACCCGCTTTCAAAGCGTCTCGACGAGTTGGAGACGTGCTGGCTCGAACTGCGCGGCTGCTGCCAGATTGTTTACATGCCGCTGCCGCTGATGGTGCAGCGACACGGCGGGGGGCTGGTGCTGGGCGATGCGGTGGCACAGCTGCGGTGCAGCCAGTGCGGCAGCAGGCCTCCTATCGTCGCCTTGGTTGAAAGAGTCGAGCCGAGCGCCGACGGCTGGCGCGTCGTGCTGCGCGAGGAAACACGTAAGGATTGAGCAACCATCTTCAGGCATAAGGAGAACATGTCCGATGAACACGCGTTTACGTTGCGACAGGTTGATCAGGCGCGCGGCGACTTTTATGCGATCGCCGACGATATCGAATTTCTGAAGGCGCAGCTCGCGCGGCTGCGCAAGGAGTTGGCCCGCCTAACGCTGCTCGCGACGCTCACCGGGTCGGCTCTCGTCCTAGCCGGGATCGAATTGCTCTTTCGATGAAGAACGAAGAACGATCGGGACCTGTGGCATTTTCAAGCCCATCCGTCTCAAGCGGGAACCCTTTTCAGGGCTCTTGCGTTGCGGGATCAACAAAAGAGCGAGGCGAAGCCCACCATCACGGATGCGCGGCTTTGCTACCCTTGCGGAGGAGGACAGGCATGACGAGCTATCGCGTCATTCTCCGTGATCGCGAAACCCGAACCGTGGTCGGATACTATGACGGCAGTTGGACCACGGATGGGCGCCGCGCCCTCGCGCTCCGCAAGCGCGAGGCGGCAGAAGCCCATGCCGACCGCCTGCGCGAGCGCTGCCCGCGCAATGCCGACCTTATCAAAGTCGAGGAATTAGACGCCGCCGATTAGTTTAAGCAGTCAGCGGCCGGGGCGGGCTCAAGGGGACGCGCAAGCTGGCCCCTTAAGGGGCGGCAATTGGCGAAAGCGGCTGGTCTGCTCGCAGGTGCGGCAGCCTCGGTGTCGACATGGTAGTGAGCGGGACCAAGCGGCGCCCATAAAAAGAGCCCCGCTTGTGGAGCGGGGCTGAAGAGTTCATCTGCTGCCAGGGGGACAAGGCAGCAAGGGGGAAAACGCTACGCTATTCGGCGTCACCGCGCCGTCAGCATGCACCGGCCGAGCTCCGCGACCCGATCGCTGAGCCAGGCCGCGCGGTTGAATCAGCGATCCGTGACGTTGAGCAAGCTGGCGGCAAGGTGGTCAAGGTAGAGCCCATCGTTGAATAGAAAGCCCCCACACGCGTTTCTCCTTCCGCGGGCATATGGCCCCCCCTTTCACGGCCCCATATACCGCTCTGGCAGCTGCCAACCACACATCCCGGGAATTGAAACTGTCGTCTCTGAGATGGCAGCGCATTACCTGTGCGCCGGATTGCCAGCATTCGCCAATTGTCTCATTGTTGAGAAGATCAAATAGGTCGCTCGAATAGAACACGGTCGGCGGCGACTGCTTTGTGTTGACGCTCGGGGAGTTGAGAAGCACAAGGCACGTATTGAGGAGGGGGTTATATCGGTTTTCGAAGCTTGCGAGGATCTGGCCATCGGCTGTGTTGACGACGCCGCTACGGCCCCACTCCTTTTCGAACCACTCTGTGGCTTGTTTTGCACAGCGCTCTCGTAGTTCGTAGAGGGCTTTGTCGGGCTGTGCGCCAGCCCCGTTGTTGACGGCCATTGCGGCCGCCAGTAGCGCCGCCGCGAAGCACGGGGCGTGGAGCTGGGTCGACCTAACACCTTCCTCCATCTGCTCGCGCACGCTTCTCGAAAATAGCGGCCCGCCTAACTTTCCACCGCCACATCGGATTCACACTTGAGTTTCTGGACAATCAGCGGCCTTCTGAAATAGTCGTGCGCGCGCGTCACGGCCGCCAAAAACTTTGCAACGCCATCCTTGACCGTCGGCGACATGGAGTCTGTCGACTGTATGTGTCTACCTTTTCGCGTGCTGCGGCGCCCGTCGCACCTCGGCCGCCGGCTTATCCTCCCGCAGACCTTCATAAACGACCTGCCGCAGCAGATTGTCGTCGGTCCAGGTGAGATATTTCACTTCGGCGACGAGCTCGGGCCGCACCCAATGCACGCGGCTCAAAACCAGTGGCGATCCGAAGCGGCTGGTGCGCGGCGGCGGCACGTCGAGCGGCATTTCTGGCGTGGCCAATGGCTGCAGCCGTCGCCATAGGCGCTCCGGTTCCGCCTGCTTGATGCCGGTGCCGGCGCGGCCGGCATAGACGAGGCGCCCATGCGGATCGTAGTAGGCGAGCAGCAACGCGCCGAGATACGCCGCGACCCTTCCGGATCGGTCCAGCCGACCACGACAAATTCCTCGCGGTGCAGGCATTTGACCTTGACCCAGAGGCCGAGCCACGCGACATAGTGCATCCTTTTGTTCAGAATCCGGGAAGCTTGAGCGTCTTATCTTGTTGAAAGCGGCGATAAAATTTTGGCCGGCGATGGATGACTTGGCGGATGCCTATGTTGACGGCCTCGGTTTCAAGCGCCGCAACGGGGATCTGCCACGGTGCTGAATGCATGAGCTGGGTGGCGGGGAGTACGCCCCTGCGGATAAGCTTGTGGACCGAGCGGACGCAGATGCCCAGCCGCGTCGCGGCCTCCTCGGCGCTGATCGTTTCGGCCCGCGGTAGCGTCGGGTCGAAGGGTGCGATCCCGAGCCGCTCTCGAAGCTCGCGCACGCGGAAAGTGGTCCAGGCCTGCCCGTCGGCGGGTTTGCATCGCATCCGGTTCATTGTCACCGCCACCTCGCGATCCGGCCATCGACCGCCGAGCTTGCGGATGACCTCCACCGGGCCGGGGTGGCGATCCGCTGGGTAGCGCCCAGCGCCGGTGCGCGAGACGCGCAGCTCGGTATGACGACCGCCGTTCCAGTGGATCGTCACGATCGCTTGGTTGGTCGTGTCATCGCGGTCGAGTACAACTTCCCGTATCAGGATGTGGGCAATGCGCTGCTTCGTTCGGGCGTCCGTGCCCGGCGCGTTCCAGGTGGAAGGCAGGTCGTGGGCGAGCGCCATCAGCGCTGCGCGATCGACCTTCGGGCGCCGCGCGACAGTGTCATCGTGCCGGGCGATGCGGTCCTCGAGATCGGCGACGCATTCCAGCGCCGTGTTCCACCGCGTCTCGAGTTCGCGCGCGACGAGCCGCTTGGTCGGATCGACAACCTCGTAGCGGCGTGCGGCGAGGGAGGCGCCGTAACGGGCTTCCTCGAGTTCCCGGCACAGCGCTTGCCGGACCTCGTGATCGGCCTTCGCCGATTGGTCGGCGGCCTGGATCGCGGCTTCGATGGCGTGTTCCGAGACGGCTTCGACGATCTGCGCTGTCACGGCGCGATCGATGCCGACACCTCCCACGCCAATGCAAAGCAACCCCACGACGTGACTACCGTCACCCCGGCACTGGTAGCGGTGGGCATGGCCCGATTTTGCCCCGTACAACACTCGCATGGTCCGGCCGCAACGGCCGCAGCGCACCAGGCCCGTCAGCAACGCCCGACCCCCGCGCGCCGACTTACGATCAGTGCGGGGCAGCATATGGGCATTCTCCGAGATCAGCTTCTGGTTTGCCTCGTACTGCTCCCAGCTGATGTATCCGGGGTGGTGATCACGCAGCAGGACATTCCACCCGGTCATCGGCTTCGTGTGGCCAGTGGTCTTGCGGGCGCGTCCGTCGACGATGCGAGTACGCTGGGTTGTGCGGCCGAAGACATAGGCGCCGGCATAGACCGGGTGCCTGAGGATCTGCAGCACTGTATGATAGGCCGTCGGCCGCCATTCGATTTTGCACGTGCTGCTGTTATTGCGTCGGATGACTGGTAGTTGCAGCGCCTGATCCTGTGCCCAGAGCACGACCTGCCGAGCGCTGCCGAACTCCCGGAACTTGTCGAACAGCAGTCGGATGACGCCGCGGACGCGCTCGTCAGGGTCCATCTCGATCTGCCCGATCTCGTTCCAGCAATAACCTGGTGGAAGACGGAACTGCAGCGCGCCTCGCAGCGCCTTCGCATCCCGCGCCGCGAGCCCGCGCTGGCGCAGGAGGCTCAGTTCATATTCGGACATGGTCCCCTTCGAGACGGCGACATACTGCCCAAGAACAGCCCTTTGACGTTCTGATCCAATACCCTCAGCATCCGCGTGCGGGCGAACGCGTTGCCGTGGTACGTCGATTGCACCACGGGGGCAGTGTCCACCTTGTCATCGAGCAGCCGGACGGCACGCGTGCGCTGTTGCCGGCTTGGATGACTGAGCCCTGGGCAGCGCAACTGACGATAATCGAGATGCCACGCCTGACGCTCGAAGCGCTGCACGCGCTGCGCAGCGTGATTAATGGCGCGCTCCTATCCTTGTCGTCTTCGAGCATGATGAGGGGGGAGTGCGATGATGGATCGACCAGCCGGCCGCTGGCAGCTCGATCTGCTCGTGCGCGCGGCCAACGCGTTAGAGCCAAACCGAATACCACCACCGATTCGGGCGGAAGTCACGTTTCTGCTAACGCTGCTGATGGCGGAGCACCTCGCCGCCGATACGGCGCTGCCGGTCGAGGCCAGCAATGAATAAGATTACGCCTGAGCATCTGGCGCGCGAGGCTTACGTCTACGTCCGGCAATCGACGGCGGATCAGCTGCTCAATAACCCCGAGAGCCGACGTCGGCAATACGCCTTGGTGGCGCGGGCGCGGGCTCTCGGCTGGGAGAACGCCATTGTTATCGACGATGATCTTGGCCGGTCAGGTGATGGTCAAGTCCGCCCCGGCTTCGAGCGTCTGCTCGCGGCGATCTCCGCCGGCACGGCCGGCGCGGTGTTGGCGATCGAGGCGTCGCGGCTGGCCCGCAACGGCCGCGATTGGCACACGCTCCTGGAGTTCTGCGCCTTCGTGAACAGCCTGATCATCGACGAGGACGGCATTTACGATCCGCGACTGGTCAACGACCGGCTGTTGCTTGGTTTGAAAGGAACCTTCAGCGAACTCGAATTGTCGATCTTCCGGCAGCGTTCACAAGAGGCGTTACGCCTGAAGGCGGGGCGCGGCGAGCTGTACACGACAGTCGCGATCGGCTACCGGCGTAGCGCCGATGATCGCCTCGAACAGGACCCCGACCGGCGGATCCGTGAGGCGCTGTCTCTGGTGTTCCGCAAGTTCAGCGAGATTGGCAGCGTGCGCCAACTCGCCCTGTGGCTGCGGCAGGAGGGGATTGATCTGCCGATTGCCGTTTATGGTCATCAGGGGCGGACCGTACAGTGGCGCCCGCCACGCTACAATACCGTTCATCGGCTGCTGACAAATCCAGTCTATGCAGGCGCCTATGTTTTTGGCCGCACCGGCTCGCGCGCCCGGTTCGACGGCAGACGCAAAGTCATCACTCACGGTGTCGCGCGCCGACGCGAGGAGTGGGAGGTGCTGATCCGCGACCACCACGATGGCTACATCTCATGGGAGGAGTATGATCGCAACCAGAAGGTTATCGCAGGCAACGCCAACATGAAGGGGACGATGGTGGCAGGCTCGGTGCGCAAGGGCGGGGGGCTTCTCGTTGGATTGCTCCGTTGCGGGCACTGCGGACGCAAGCTCAAGGTGCTGCACCATGCGCGGCGCGACACTCGTTATATCTGCAATGCCGAAATGGACTATGCCAGCGACAAGAAGTGCATCACGTTCAGCAATATGCGCGTCGATGCGGCGGTGTCGGCGGAAGTGCTGCGTGCGATCTCACCGCTGGCCATTGACGCGGCGTTGCAGTTGATTGCCGATCGCGAGCGGGCCGATGCGGAACGGCTGCAGCAAAGTGAACTCGCCCTGGAACAAGCGCGCTACGAAGCGACACATGCGCGCCGGCAATATGATGCGGTTGATCCCGATAACCGGCTGGTCGCCGGCGAGCTCGAACGCCGATGGAATGAACGCCTGGCGGCAGTTGCGCGGCTCGAGGAGCAGATCCAGAGCCAGCAGAACGAACAGCCGCCCGCGCTGCGCGACGACGAGCGCGCGACACTGATGGCGCTCGCTGATGACTTGCCTCGTCTATGGAACCATCCCGCCGCGTCCAGCGAAACCCGCAAGCGGATTTTACGAGCCGTCCTCAAGGAAATCATCGTCACGGTCGCGGCCGATCGGCTGCGCCTCGTACTGCATTGGCAGGGCGGCGATCATACGGGGCTTGAAGTGGCGAAAAACCGTACTGGCCAAAATCGCTGGAAGACGGATGTCGAGACCGTGCAACTGGTCCATGAACTCGCTCGCATATTGCCGGACCACAGCATCACCCCCCTTCTCAACCGGCTCGGAATACGCTCGGCCAAAGGACAGAGCTGGACCCAGGTGCGCGTTCGCAACTTCCGCTCCGTGCACCAGATTGCGGTCTATCGTGAGGGTGAACGCGCGGCGCGGCACGAGCTCATCTTGCACGAAGCTTCGAGCCGCCTAGGCGTCAACAAGATGACCGTTGTTCGCTTGATCCGGGACGGACTACTGCCCGCGCGACAGGTCTGCGTCGGCGCGCCCTATGTGATCCACGAAGATGATCTCGATCGGCTGGCAGTCCGCCGTGCGCTCGCCACTGGTCGTGCAGTATCACCCGATCCGCGGCAAGAAAGTCTGTCCTTTCAATAAGATCACGAGGTACTGCATCATGTCACCATCCCGTTCAATCCGAGCAAGAGGCGGTCATTGACCAGGCGGGGATCGTACGTCCCATCCGGGTCGATCACCAGCGCTCCGACCAGGGCGCAGAGATCGATCAGGTGGTGCCAGTCACGCCCATTGCGCGCCAGGCGAGAAGCTTCAAGGAATCCATTGCCACGGCGGTTAACCGGTTCTTGAGAGCGGCCCCGCATCTATCGGCCATCGGCGATGCGTTGTGGCCCGAAAGCGAAGAAGAGGATTAACCGGGTTGTCGAACCGCCCAACGGGTTGGGCCGCGTTTCGACTTTTACGCCGATCACCGGCACCGGTTCAGCTGCGCCGCCACGGCAATTGGGTCCACGGTCGTTATTCCAAAGCCCACATCGAGGGCATGCGGCAGCTTCGGCGGTGTGTCAAAATCAGTCACGGCCAGATCTGGCGGTAAGCGCACTATACCGAGCATCAGGTTGATCGGTGCCTGCAGTTTTACAGGCCGACTGCGTGGGCTTCCCTGCGATTGGTTTTACGCGGTTACATCACTGGTTAGGACTATCGCCAAGGGCGGCAAGGCCAGGCTCGCAGGGGGCTACTGGCCGCCGGATTCACTTCACGCGGCGTGTAAAAGCCACTATGCGATGTTAAACTCGACCGTTCTCCCCGGCAATTGCCCAAGACACCTGCTGGTGACGCTGACTTTTACGCAGCGGTGCAGCAACGGGGCTCCGATACGCGCTACCAACCCGCGCTGCGGTAAGTGGAACCGAAACGGCTATGGCGGCTGGTGCATTTGCAGAACCCAGGCAGCCGGTCGAATGGCCGCGCTTCCTGCCATCGCGGTACAGCGCGAGCGTCTCATCCGCGTATTCGCTGACCTGTGGAGCCCGGCGATCGGATAGGGCTCGGCCGCCGCAATACACTCACGCAATACATCGGCGCCATGCATCAACAGCGTGTCGTTGGCATCTTTGCATTGGACATGGCCACTGTCTGGCCAGCGCACCCGCCAGCATCGATCCCGGCCCGGGCCGGCGGGCGAGTTCTTCCTCGCGCCTTGCCGGGTCCATCGTTGTCGACACCGAGGATAATGCGCTCCTGCCGGTCGAGATACTGCGCGCAATTGGCGAGGAATGCGAATTTTGCATCGTTGGGATCGGGGTCGCCGGCCTTCACCTGCTGCGGCGCGCCGTCGGGAACCGAGACGACGTTGCGGATACCGGCCTCGTCGAGCGCCAGTTTGTCCGGCTCGCCCCCCACGAGGATCGCCTCCTTGCTGTCGGCGATATCGTCGAGCCCGTAAAAGATCTGCTCGGCGCCCTTTATCTGCGTAAAGGCCTTCTCGCCAAGAGCGCGAAACTTGATGTTCACCAGCTCGCCGTTGCGGAAATAGGGAAAGGCGATGCAATCGACTTCGGCGCCGAGCTTCGGGATACCGACCCGCTCTGCTCGCGCGACCTTTCGGGGCCGGCACGTGGCGTCGGATGAACCTGGCGCCGGGAGCGGGCTTCCAAGCGATGGTTTCGATAGTAGGGAAACCGGCGAGTCTTCGCGGCCTTTCGTCGTGTTCAAAGCGTTTCCTCCGGCGGAGGCATCAGGCCCATCGCGGCCAGCGCCCTCGTTGCCGCGCCCCGCCAGCGACGCCCATAGGCGATCAGACAATCATGCCCATCGCCGCCATGGACGTAAGTTCCGTCAATGAGCGGGATGTTCTCGGCCGCCCCGATCGGCTTCTGGCATCCACCGCAAATTCCCGGCGGCATCCCCTCACCGTGCCGCGTGTGCCAGCGCCATTGCAGCTCGCCAAAGGCGAGGCGCTCGGCCTCCGCGCGACATCGCCGACCGCCAAGTTCATTATGCCAAGAGCGTTCCTCGTATTGACCGCGCCACCATGCTGGGCCCGGCCGAAAAGTATCAGCGGGCGAGACGAGTTCTTGGCCGCTGCGACTGCGAGGGCCAATCAAGTTGCCCGCAACCCGTTGATCCGAATAGCAGTTACCACTCTTACCACTGGCATTTTTGCGATGGCCACCGGTAAGTGCTTGATTTTGAGGGGACTTACCACTCTTACCACTGTAACCACCCATAGATGAAACTTTACGCGCGAGACCCGCACTGGAATCTTCGCCAGGACAGGGGGGCGAATCGCATCGTTCGTGATCAGCTCCGACGAAGGTATCTGGTTTTGGGTGGCCAGAATGGTAAGAGTGGTTAGTGACCTGCTTTGTCAATGGGTTAGTCGTGGCCATTGGGCTAATTTGAGTGGCCACTCGGTGGCTACTTGTCAACTCGGCTTGGCGTGCGAGCTGCCCTATGAACCGATCGAGTGAAGCAAGGATCGCCGCTGCGTCAGTCATCGCCAACCACCACACGCAGCTGGTCCGGATCGGTGTCCTTGTCGGTGCGGCCGAACCCGCTGCGCCGCAGTGCATAGCAGTCGACACGGCCGATTTTAGGGACCCATCTGATCGCGATCCGGTTTGCGTCGCCGCGGCGAGATAAGTGGCTTCCCTGATCGAGGACGGTAGCGATGCGCTGCTCCTTGAGGGCACCACCGGCCGCCTCTGCGATCTTCCTGGTCGGCAGGTAGACAGTATCGTCGTCATACCAGCCTACAGCTTCGCGGTTGTTAACACCGGTTACGGCGTTCACGTTCTTGATCGTCACGTCAAAGCGGCTGGCAACGTATTGCCTGATGTTGATTACCGCCTGTCGATCAGGGTCGAGCGCCAGCGCATCGGTGGAGTCGGAGAAGCGCTTCCAGGCCCACTGTATCGCGCCGCCGATGTCCGCCTCGATGGGCACGATGTCAAACTGCTGCGCGAGGGCACCGCTGACCGCCAAAAACGCAAACGGAGTCGCAGCTCGAACCCTTGCGCTATTGGCGGCCGAGCCAGCGAGCGTGCGCGCCATCGCTGAGATCCGCTCTTTCAGGAGATCCGGCTCTCGGTGAAGGCCATTGGCGACCAAAGCGCGGACGAACGCGGGACCCGCATGGCCATAGTGCATGAAGATCTGCTTGACCTCATCAATCGTTTCCCGCGGGACGCGGGGGTTGACTCCGGTGACATCGACATCGGGAAACCGAACCGCCATCCCGCCGGTCCACTGGCCGCCATCGTCTCGGATCTTTTGTTCGAGGCTCTTCTCGCCGCTCAGCAGCGCAAAGGTTGACCATCTGTGCGATTGACGCAGTGAACTGTCGGACCGCATGCGGGCTTTCCCGACATCGCCGGCGAGCGAGTAAATCACCTTAGCGATCACCTTGCCGTCGGCATGCGCTATCTCGTCGAGTCCGAGGATCGTGCCACTGGAATCCCGCGCTAGCGTCTCGATGGCGTTCTCGGTGGCGCGCATCGATTTGAGCAACCCTCCATCCAATTGCTTTGGCGAAGACCAGGCAGACACCGCGATTTGTTGGCTGGTGGTTTTGCCGAGAGAGGTGTCGCCGCTCTCATTAAGCCCGCAGGTATCGAAGCCGATGAGATCGATTATCGTCCCCGCAAATCCGGCAGCGGCCCCAAGGATCCAATGAGGGCAATTCTCTGCAGCAACGGCAGCCCTGATCGCTGCTTGCCAGCGCTCGATCGTGCCGGAGCGGGAAGCCCGGTCAGGTAGCTTCGCGCTTCCCGCGAGTTCGATACGAACACCCTTTGGGGCGCCGATCGCTTCACCGGCAGGAGTGACAAATATCGGCTCAGGCAATCGGTGCCATCCCGGCCGCGAGACCACAATAATGGTATCCGAAGGCTTCGCAGCTTTCAGGGCTTGGAGGACTATGGACTCGCCATCGTCCTCGACGCGGAGCCCGGCTTCGAGCAGGCGCGCCCGGATCTCGCAAGCGCCGAGCCTTGCCAGCTCCGCGCGATCGAGGTCGACAGCACGCGGCTGACCGCTCATGTCCTCGACCAAGACCCTCAGCCCATAGGCGTCATCCGCGTCTGCCATGCGCAGCAGCGCCGGCACCCCGAAGGGCGACGAGACGGGGGTCCAGACTGCGACCTTTTCGCCGCTCTCCATATCGTTCTTCTCACTGACGAATTTGTGCACCCAGAATTCACCGCTCCTCGTGC
>Ga0306924_10004122_pt1 | contig 14147 bp, 11 predicted proteins | sample sta12Can44000111_FD_203756 | JGI IMG/M metagenome (GOLD analysis project Ga0306924, IMG submission 203756) | Lab enrichment of tropical soil microbial communities from Luquillo Experimental Forest, Puerto Rico - statanox.12C.anox.44.000.111 (v2)... | ecosystem: Environmental > Terrestrial >... | reverse complement strand
GCCTTTCGTCGGGCGTTTGGACGACATAGGTCAAAACGGAATGGACGTCGTGAGAAACATAAAACAGATGTTCTCAAAGGGCGACGGGCATGTTTTGATCTTGGCCGCAAGTATCCGAAGCGTAGAGCACCTGCTCTACTGTTTTGCGCTGGAAACGGAGCTTGCAACGGTGCCTGCGAAAATCTTGGAACTTTGGGCGAACAAGAATTTCCCAATGCCCGACAGACAGTTCCAGTACAGCGGCGCGGGCAGATCAATTCCATACGAAGAGCTTGACTTGGAGCAAGCGTGGGAAACATTTGACATACAACACGAGCTTACGCGCAAAGGCATCGAGAAATTTGTCGCTGATTATCGGGCCACGCTTTCCCGACCTGCGTAATTGAGATACCGCCACGCAGCGATTAAATAGGTGTCATGGATGGTTGTATTGTCTTCAACTCCCGATCTGAGTGACCACGCTTCAGCAAAGACCTTAGCCCGCCACTAGGGACGGCTAATCAGGAGATTGAAGACGTAATAGAAACTACTGGAGTACCCGGAAGCCAGGCCTGCCAGCAATTCGTATTAGGTCTACGAAAGTGTCGGCTTTCATCTTTTGGATCGCTTGGCCTTAGTTTGCTTTACCGTGATCTTGCTGACGCCGAGTTCACCACCAAACAGTTTATTCAAGAGGCCAGAGACCGCCAACGCCATGACCTCCGCTCGCGAACGAGTGAGCGAGGCATAACAATCACGGAGCAATGGCATTTCTGCCTCGCGATCAAAAGCAGCCCGGCTGTGCTCGAGGCTCTCTCGGGTGGGCCTCAGCAGGATGTTGTCACTGAATGGCTTCGGCATGAATTCGACCATACACGTTGGATCGATGCATCCGGCCGCGGTACCCTCCGCAGCTATTTTCAAGCTGCATATTTTGACAATCTCAGTGTGATATTGCGTGAAATAGATATTCTGGTCTTAGGATGATCAGGAGAAATTGCAAGGAGAACGTATGCCGCAGATTTCGTTCGCAGCCGATATCAAACCATTATTTCGCGCCATCGACATTTCGCACATGAAGAGGTTCGGCATAGCGTTGGACGATTACACATATATGTCGAATCCGGAGAACGCCAATAGTGTATATGCGACACTCTCGCCGCACGATGGTGAGTCGCCCTCCATGCCGCCCGGCGGACCCTATTGGACGCCGACCCAACTCGCGTTATTCGTCCAGTGGCAGACGGATGGATACCAGCCGTAAAGCTTGATCCCCGGGGCAGCCGAGGGCATGTAGTCATCGGGAAGTGGGTGTTCGGGAATACGTGCCGACGCTCTGGCCTGAGGCAATTCGCTGGTGAACCCTGAGATAAGGTTGCGATCAGAATTGTTCGTTGCGAGAATCGTGCCGCGACATCGCTTTAGTCTCAAAGGATCCGTCGATGAAGCCTGACGCCCGAGTGAAGCAAAGTGATTTTCGAGCAGGTCTCATCACCGATACCAAAGAAGTCAGCACCATGATCGAAAAGTTTCGTGATAAGTGTGGCGCGACCAACCTGAAAGAAGTACTCTTCGAAATTCGAGGTGGCGATTGTGGTCAAATTGAGCTGATTCAAAAGCTCTGACAATTGATGTCCAGGGTGGTCAGACCGGACTCGCTCGAGCTGAGGACTGAAAGGGACATCAACGGCCGCCTAGATCACCATGAGATACGTGTCATTTTTCCTAAGCTGACACATAGAAAGTGTACTAAAGAGATGATCCGCCATCCTAGAATGGCCACCCGGGGGGCTAATCGAAAAATTGAGGAGTGCGAACCACTCGTTCCAGTCAACGCCGGTCGTCCAACAGGGCCTCGTTTTGCTGCCCTGCTGCGAGGTATATCAAGGGCGCATCAGTGTCGTCCCTGGAATGTAAGGCCCCTAGTTGCTGGACAGTAAAGCCTTAAAGCCACGCGCTGAGGACTCTGCGGTGCTCACGCGATCAGGACAAACCCGGAAGACCGCGATCGCCTCTTGACTTTCAAACTAGAAGTCAAAGCGGAGTTGGAATTGCACCCGTCGGTTATTGCCGAAAGCAACGTCGGCCGGACCTGAAGCCGAAGCCAGCCAATTCGAACGTCCGAAAAAGCGTGAGCTGAGATTCCCGATAGGCAATCCCGGGTTGTTAGTATTCAAAACATTCCTCACGATGACACCGACGGTTAAGTTGTAGCGGTGCTTTGTGGTGGGACTGGAGAACAGGCTGCTGAGCGCTGGGCCGGTTCTGGCGGGTCCGGTTTGACCGTCTTCCGCCGGGCCAATTCCAAAGCTACGACTGAGCCGAAAATTCAATATGGTGAAGCCGGGTCCCTCGCCGTAGTTATGCGGGATGATGGTCGCACCGGGGGAAGGATGGAGATTGAACACGCCAAAGGGAGTGATCACTGCGCCCGGCTGATTAGCATTGTCAAAGGCAGGGCGGTCGGTAAAAAGGGTGTCCCCGTTGTTGTCGTGCCCGCTCGTTATGTTGAAAGGCGCTCCCGAGCGCACCACCACGAACGGGTTGAGGCAGGTCCCGAGCGGCCCTGTCAGGGATGCACCGAGGACAAAATTGTGGCGGATGTCGCTCAGCGCGCGACCATAATCGGCCTGCAAGTTGAACTGATTGGCAGGAAAAGTGTTCACCCCATCTGTGTTGCTGAAGGCGCGGTTGTATTCGTAGCGCGCATAGACCATGAAACCGTTGTGGAATGGCCTGCGGACTCCGGCGATGAATTGGTTTTCGTCAAGGACACCCGCAGAGCGGTATTGATAATTGATCGTCTTGGCGGAGATGCTGCTGGCTGCATTGGCCGCGGCGAGATTGGGTGCTGTTACGTTCTGCGAAACGAGCAGATGCCGGCCCTGGCTATTGATGTAGGTAAGAGAGATCAGCATACCGAGCGGCATTTCCCGCTCGACACCGAGAGACGTTTGCAGTAGGTACGACGATCGCAGGTTCGGAGACAGTGTCCGGATGGTCTGCGGCAGTCCCATGGCTTGCAGGGAAGCAATCGAGGGAACCTGCGGGTAAAATCTCGGGTTCTCCACTATGAATTGCTGCTGCCTCTGGCCATTGAAGCGTTCTGTCTGCAACACCTGCTGCGCGGGGAAATGGTCATAGAAAACGCCGGTTCCTAGACGAACCACTGTCTTGCTGTGTTTCCCTCCCGGCATCCATGCCAGCCCGAAGCGCGGGGCAAAGTCTTTCCAGTCGTAAATATCGTTTTGTCCCTCCCAGCGTAGGCCGCCATTTATTGAGAGGGTTGGGGTTACACGCCAGCTATCCTGCACAAACAAACCTATACTGGTCTGAGTGAGAGCCGCGGCCGGCTGCCCAGTGGCGACGGAGAATTGAGCCCCCCCCCCTCCCAGGGCAGCGATATTCGTGGACGAAAATCCCGCTCGCTGAAGGACCTGGTTGCGCTGGTAGCGTTCGATTGACGAAAGCGGGATCAGAACAGGATTGCCCGTGGGACCAAGAACAATTTGGTTCAAGGCGTTCAGCTCCGGCGCGACGCCACCGGAGAACACGAATGTTCCGGAGAAATTCGCAGGAGCGCTTTCGTCGAGGTGATCCCGGTAAATCTGCCCTCCAAAAGTCAGCGAGTGCCTCCCCAGAGTCTTCGTCGTGTAATTCTGCAGTTCCAAAATGCCTTCGGCGCGCTGCAAATTTCCCGTGAGCGAGCCGCCGGAAGTAAATGCATCCATAACCTTAAGAACCGGGGCGGAGCTGGTGGCCTGTTGTTGCAGGTTGTTCTGGATGAACTGGAACCGTGTTTCGTTGATGGCGGTATTGGAAAGTACCGCGTTTTCTGTGAGCTGCACGGTTCGAATCTCATCGTGTAGCGAATATCCCCCAGAAGGAAGCACAAAGCCGCCCACGCCGGCATTCTCCGTCTTCACCTGGTTCCATTCGTAGCGTCCGGTCAGACTATGCTTCTCACTGAGCTTGTAATCGATGCGTCCGCTCGCAGTGAGCTCGTTCTGAGGCATAACAACAGCGTGTGTGAAGGGCGAGATGTTTAGAGCACTATCCAGCAAGACGGCATTCACCACCGCGTTGTCGTTTGCCCAACGTCCCTCGAATTCAAGGAAAAAAGATGCGCGCCGGCTGAGTGGACCGCCCACATCACCGGCAAACTGTTCCGCCCGGTAGGGCGGCTTCATGGGAGCGTAAGGATTGCGCGAGTTGAAGAGGGCATCGCTCATCTTGAATTGAGCCGTGCCGTGCATCTGGCCGGTGCCTGGCTTGGTGAGCACCTCCACCCTGCCGAGACCAACATGATCGTACTGGGCGGAAAACGGATCCTGGTTGACACGAACTTCGCGAATCGCATTTTTCGGCGGTAGATGCGAACTGGAAAAGCCATCCACATATGTCTGCGCACCGTTCGAACCGGTGGCAGGACCGGCCAAAGCCTGTAAGTCGGCCTTGAGTTCATCGGGGTCGTCGGGCAGAGCCTCAAGGTCTGCGCCCTGCAGGACGATAGCGTTGGCGTTTGCCGCCGACTCCAAGCTGACCCCACCAGCCTGGTCGGAAGTCACCGTGACTTGCTGGGTAACGGCAAGAACATTGAGTGTGACCGCCACTTGAACTACGCGGCCGGCGGTGACCTGCTGGAGGTCGCTCTCGAACTTCCCGAATCCGTCTGCGACGACGCGGACCGTATATTCACCGGCCGAGAGCCCCGGCACGGAAAAGGCCCCCAAGCCGTCGGACTGTGTTTGCTGAACGAGCTTTTCTCCTTGCATGATCTTGACCGTTGCACCTGCAATGACAGCGCCGGACTGGTCAGCCACAGTTCCCCGTAATGATCCAGCAGACTGTTGTCCCCAGATCGTACCCGCCAGCAGCAAGCAAAATGCGACCGGCGACCATATTAGCGACGTCGACCTCGACCTCGTCCTCAGCATGCTATCGGCTCCGACTTGGAATAGTAGGTGCGGTACCACTGCACGAATCTTGGTAGCCCTTCCTCGAGGGATGTTGTGGGCCGGAACCCCACAGCTCGGTAGAGATCGTCCATTTGCGCGTAGGTACATTGCACGTCTCCCGGCTGCATGGGCAGGAAAGCCTTCCAGGCCCTTTTGCCGATGGCCTGCTCAAGGAGTTCGACAAACCGCATCAAATCAACTGGCCGGTGGTTCCCTAGGTTGTAGATCTTGTAGCGCGCGTTGCTTAAGTAGACGCCGCCGCTCTCTGCGGCGACGCTATGCTCAGGGGGGTGCGCGATCACACGCGAGACACCTTCCACGATGTCGTCGATGTAGGTGAAGTCCCTTTGCATCCGCCCATAGTTGTAGATCATGACCGGCAGGTCGCGGGCAATCGCGTCGGTAAACTTGAAGTAGCCCATGTCCGGACGTCCCCAGGGTCCATACACGGTGAAAAACCGGAGTCCTGTCACGGGCAGACCGTAGAGATGACTATAGGAGTGCGCGATCAGCTCGTTTGACTTCTTGGTAGCCGCATAAAGCGAGACTGGGCGGTCCACCGCGTCATCTACCGAAAATGGCACGCTGGTGTTGGCCCCGTACACGGAACTGGAAGAAGCGAATACAAAGTGACGAACGTTGCCCGCGCGTACACAAGCCTCCAGCAGGTTTACGAAGCCCACCAAGTTGCTGTTGACATAAGCCAGGGGATTCTCGATGGAATAGCGCACACCCGCTTGGGCCGCGAGGTTCACCACCACGCCCGGCGAGATGTCCGCCACGAACTGCATCAGGCGTGGGGCATCCCCGAGATCAAGCAACTGGAAGGTGAAGTCGGCGGAGGAGGAAAGCTGCGCGAGCCGCGCTTTTTTCAGGCCGACGTCGTAGTAGTCATTCAGGTTGTCCAGACCAAAAACTTCACAGCCTTCGTCTAGCATACGTTTCGCGAGATGGAAACCGATGAAGCCCGCTGCTCCAGTAATCAGCACTCGCATACAGATACCCCCACCAACTCAGATTTCTTCTCGAAGGCATTCACTGCCTGCAACACCGGCGGCACACCGCGTCCCGGGCAATGCACGGCCGAAATCCAGGGCGTGGTTAGAACCAGCGATCTCCTGCCCGAACCGGGCAGCGCAAATCGCTCTCGAAGTACGAGCTGCAGGCTGTCGGGCGGAGCCACCACGGCAATGTGGCGCAGCGCGTTGCTGTCACATGTTTCCAAGATCTGCCGCAGGCGTGTTGCCAAAGAATTCTTTGAGACTTGCTCCACGCGTTTCTGTGATCGCCCTGGAAAAATGAGCGACGCTGAGTTCCTTACGGCAAATCCGCCCACCAACACCGTTTCCACTGTTATGGGCGAAAGGATCCTCGAGAGGCGCCGGAGGTCCTCCAGGTGGGGGATCCCTGCTGGAATCAGTAGAAGCTGTACGCCTGTTCGTCCCTCTTTCAGCTTGGGCAATCGATCGTCGAGATGGCTCGTGTCGTTCAGCAGTTCGAGGTATGCTTCAGTTCCGCTAGATGCGAAACGCAGTCGGCTGATGCCGCAGTTCGACTGCTGGAAAGAATGGAAACAATCCTCGTCCATTCCCAACGCGGTTGTGATCAGAGCGCGGGCGGTGCCGCTATGGGTTACCAGTAGGATGGATTTACCCGCGTGCGTCGAGAGGAGGTCCCGCCATAGATCTCGTACTGCGGAATAGAGTTTCCGTACCGGAAATTCAGCTTCTCCTGACGGTGACTCCATCGCCAAGAGGGCAGGATGCGAGCGCCAGGTGAGAAATTGATCGTGAAACCTGCGAGGAATCTCGCCGACCGGCAATCCCTCCCATTGCGGAAGCTCAATCTCTCGCAGGCGTGCATCGGTCTCCAACCCAACCTTCCCGCCGCCGTGACGAACTACTGCGACGATTTCGCGCGCTGTTTCCGCTGCCCGCCGCAATGGGCTGGAGATGACAGCCCATATCCCGGAGCGGCCCAGCCGATATCCGCTCAGACGAGCAGCGTCACGTCCTTCCTCGGTGAGCGCCGGCTCATCGCAGCATCCCTGGCATCGCCCCTCCAGGTTGAAGGTGCTGGCGCCATGACGGATGAGCCAAACCACGGTTTCAGTTGCGAATGGCACAGACCTTCTCCTTGTGAGAACTCCACACCGTTTGCCGGTGGAACATAGCAGCGTATTCTCCGTCTTGCTCCATCAGGCTTTTGTGGGTGCCGCATTCCGTGATCCGCCCTTCAGCAAGAAAGAGGATGAGATCAGTGTCCTGCGCCGCTTTCAAGTCGTGGGTGATGAGCAGCGTGGTACGACCCTGGGCCAGACGATTCAGCGCAGCGGTGACGTCACGCTCGTTCTTGCTGTCCAAGCCGACCGTCGGCTCGTCGAGGATAAGAATGGGCGCTCTACGTACAGCGGCTCGCGCGATGGCGATTCTTTGCCGCTGTCCTCCCGACAAGCTGGCGCCACGCTCACCCACAATGGTCTCGTACCGCCGGGGCATCTGCTGAATGAAGTCGTCGGCATTTGCAACCCGTGCGGCTCGGAGAACCTCTTCCGGGCCCGCACCGGCGGCTCCGAATGCTATGTTGTCGTGCACGCTAACCGCGAACAGCGGGCTGTCCTGCATCACGATGCTGATCTGAGAACGTAGCGATTCCAGCGTGTAGTTGCGGATGTCCCTCCCGTCAATCAACACTCTTCCATCCACGGGATCATGGAAGCGCAGCAACAGGCTTGCCAGGGTGGACTTGCCGCTGCCTGACGGTCCCACCAGTGCGACTCGCTGCCCGGGCCCGGCGTCGAAGGTTATGTTGTGAAGAACCGGCTTGCCCAGTTCATACGAGAAGGAGACATTCTCGAATCGAACATGCCCTGTAAAAGGCCCTGCGGGCCGTGAGTGGGGTCCGTCCTGGATCTCCGCCGACGTGCCGAGTAGTGCAAGGATGTGCTCGCCCGAAGCCAGAGCCTTCGCCATCTGGCCGAGATACTTGGCCAACTGGCGAATTGGCTTGAAAGCGACCCGCAGGTAATTCACGAAAACGATCAGGTCTCCCGGCGTCAAACGGGCGTGGAGCACCTTGTGCACTCCGAACCAAAGAACGACGGCGGTTGTGGCTGTCGCTAGTATGTCAACAGTCCTCTCAAGCCCCGCTGCGAGTTGTTGAACCTTGTTGCCGGCCTGGAGGCTCTTCGTGTTTGCAACCGAAAATACGTCCTGAAACCGGGACTGCAACGAAAACGCCTGCACGGTGCGAATCGAAGCAATCGCCTCCGCGGTGGTGGACGCGATTGTCCCCTCGCGGACTCGCTGCTCGCCAGCCATCGCCTTGATCCGTTTGGTGAGCCGGTATACCGCCACAAAAAATAATGGAAAGGCAAGCAGTACGATGCATCCCAGCTGCCAGTTCATCCAGAACATGATCACAACCATGGCAGCCAGAGTCAGCGTGTTGGTTGCAAAAGGAAGAACGGAAGAGACGGTCACTTCGCGCATGCGGTCGATGTCGTACGTCACATGCGTGATCAGGTCGCCGGTCCTATTGCGGCCATGAAAGGAAATCGAGAGGTTCGCCAGGTGGCGAAAGAGCCGTCCCCGGATTTCTGCCAGGATTCGCGAAGCGGCGTGGGCCAGGGAAACGCTACTCGCGTAATCAAAGGTACCAGCCAGGCCGTTGATCGCGATCATGCTTGCGGCTGCAATGCCCACTACCGCCGCTGCGCCCGTCGCCAGCGGCAGTCCGTGGTTCTTCACATGAAAAATCGTGTCGTAGATAAATTTCAGCGGCCAAGGTTCCAGGATGCGAAATGCTACCGCGGCCACGACGGTCAGAGCGGAGACGGCCAGCAAAGACTGCTCACGGGCAATCTCAATCCGGAAGGCGCGGAGCAAGCGCACGGCGGCTGCGAAGGAATCTCGGTATGTCTTTCTTGGCTTCATCGCCTATTCCTCAGAACGCCGGAACATCGGATCTCCGCGCAGCGCCGACTTGGGGCAGAGGCCGGGGCTCAATTGCACACAATAGAATTTCGCAGACCCGCTTGGCGCTAGCTTCGAGCGTGAACCTCTGTCGAACTACCCGGCGACCGTTTTCGCCTAGACGATTGCGCAGGTCGGGGCGCATCAACAGCCGTTCCATCGCATAAGCAAGCGCAACAACGCTCTTTTGCCCGACTAACAGCCCACTTTCCTGGTGGCTGACGAGTTCGGAAACCCCGGATATGTCCGTAGAGATAACCGGCACCCCTGAGGACATGGCTTCGATCAAGACATTGGGGATGCCGTCGCGATCCCCGTTGTCAGTAATCAAGCAAGGCAGCACGAACATACTGGCCTGGGGATACAAAGCCGCGAGTTGATCCTGTGTCATAGCCCCGTGCAACCACACTGATTCCTGCAGCCCCAGCGAGGCGATCATCGACTCCAGATCGTGCTGCAATTCGCCGTAGCCGACGATCCGGCAGCGGAAACGATGCCCGGCCTGTTTCAGGATTGCGCAGGCTTGCACCAGATATTTGAAGCCCTTCTTCTCGCAGAACCGGCCGACGCTGAGAATGAGCGGCGAGTCGTTCTCGAGTTTCACAGCAACGCTGCCTGCGGCGTCGAATTGGCTGACATCGATGCCGTGATAAGCAAGGCGAACCGGCGAGTGTCCCTCGGCGAGGCTTGCCAGGTAACGCTGGTTGTAGCCGGTACAGGTAAGCACGCATTCGGCCGAGCGGACCTTTCTCGCCAACTCCGCGGCGGGCGTCAGATAGATGTCTTTCGCGTGCGCGGTGAGGGTGTAACGTATGCCGATGAAGCGCTGAACCACCTCAGCCACTGTGGCCGGCACGTTGGCAAAGTGGACGTGCAAGTGGTCAAAACTTTCGTCTCGCAGCACCCATGCGAGGTAGCCTGCCTGTAAAAAATCCTTTAAACGTGACTTTTCGGGCTTTAAGAAGTAGAACCTCGCGGCCGCAGCGTATCGGCGCAGTCCCACCAGCGCCAGAAGCACGTGGCAAAGAATCAGAGTGCCAAGATCCCCTAGCCGGAATTGTGGTCCGAGTGATGGAACGTAAGTCACGGATGCTCGTACTTTGGCTACGGCGGGATGCATAGCGCTTGTATCCGGCCTCTTCAGCGAGAAGATCTGGATGTTGGCGCCGAGACGCTCCAGTCCGAGGATCTCGTTGATAATGAAAGTCTCTGAGAGGCGCGGAAAGGTCTTGACCAAATACGCGATTCGGAGATTAGAACCGGGTTTGATCGTATCTGCGCTCATTGCGACACCACCTCTGGCCTCGTTGCGGCAGGAAGTTCAAAGCCGGCTGTATCTGTCCCCCAGTTGTTGCGGGCGAGCATTTCTGTGATGCGCTGGAGTGCGCCCATATCCACGCTTGCCGGGCATATTCCCGGCTCTGCGGCCTGCAATTGCTCTTCGATTGCCTGCGCCAGGCGCGTCGCAGACAGTTCGTTAGGCAGGATGGTCCGCAGGAAAGGAACGCGCGCCAAGCGCTCAGCCCGAATCTTCTGTTCCTCGACGGGAGTCACGCGTGGAACTAGAACGGATTTCTTGCCTAACGTGAGCAGCTCACACACTGTGTTGTAGCCGGCCATGGAGACGACGACGTCGGCCGCATTCATGTAACTGATCATGTCGTCCAGAAAATCAAACACTCGCACTCCAGGGCACGATTCAGAGGCTATGCGGATCTGCCTCACAGATCGCTGAGACAGCTCAGGTCCGCCCACGATGACGCTCTTGATCCTGCGCCTGCGGGAAAGTCTCTTGAGAGCGTCGACGGACGCTGACAGGATGTGAAAACCGTCTTCGCCGCCCCCGGTGGTCACCAACAGCAATTTTTCATTTTCGGCGACGCCCAGTTCGCTGCGGACTTCCTGTGCTGAGCGGTTCGGCGATTCTCGCCTCACGTAGCCGCAGAACGTTACCTTGTTACGAAGCACCTGGGGAAAGCGATACTCCGCGCATACATCGAAGATTTCACGGGCGCCCAGCACGAGCACATCGTCGTAGTACCAGCGCACGATGTTGTAGCAGCCGCGAGAGGTCCATGCAGATATCGTGTTTGCCGGCGCATCAAGAATGTCGCGGAGCACGAGCATGATCTTGGTCTGCGGCAGGTTGCACTTGATATAGCGAAGGCTGGGCTCCATCTCACCAGCTAGGCCCTGCGGTTTCTTGTCCACCAGGACCACGTCGGGCTGATAACTGATGACTGTGGACAAAATCAGTTCCCTTCGCAAGCGGACGATTTCGTCAACCTTCAAGTCCAGGAAATGGACCCCCAGATCGCCGGACTCGGTGCGCTTCAGACACGGCAGCTTGATATAGTCAATCCCCTGCAGCACCCGGAAGCTGTGCAACATCGGCGATCCGCTCACGATCAAGACCGACAGCTCCGCGATCGAGTCGCACAGATGTGCGCAGATTGCCAGCATCCGGCGAATGTTGCCGAGTCCGAACGTGTCGTGGCTATAAACCATGAGCCGCATACGAATCTTTTTCTCGTCAAACAGTCGCTCGGTTTTACGAGCGCGCCCCGGCTGCGTACATGAAGGGCGGGGCTGGAATGTCAAGCGTGCTTGCCTGATCTCGCATCGCCAGGTGCTTCCTGATGGAAGCGGAGCTGTTTATTGCGCCTGCGTTGTTCAAGAGAATGCGAACAGGCTTGCTTCTGAGGCTCTCTTGGATCTCTTTAGCGAGTTCCTCTGGTCTAAGCTGATTGTCCCCAAGTATGCCTAGCACTCTCATCGACGCCAGCTTCGCGGCCCGTATCAACTGCTCATCGTCGGCATTTCCAGTGACCGGGTACACCAATGAGCGAACGCCGGCGGAGAGAATATCCATGATCGTGTTGTATCCAGCCATGCTGATGGACAAGTCGGCGCGGCGAAGATGCGCCGGCAGATCCGGCGTATAGCGGTCAAGCGTTACGTTACTCGCTCCAGCCGCGATCCGCTTCAGCCGTTCGTAAGCGTCGTCCTGGATCAGCGGACCGGCGAAGACCTGGAATTGGTGAGGAATCTGGTCCTCAAGCAGTGCAGCGGCCCGCAGCGTGCTTTCTAATAGGCGATGCCCGGTCGAGCACTTGCCGCTTCCGTTGCTCACCACGATGGTCGGCTGAGAGTTCATTTCAGGAGACGAGGTGTTGCGTTCTGTTGTTGGTACCTTCGAGTCCTGAACTACGTATCCTGTGTAAACCACGGGACACTTCAAATCATTTGCGCGGGAAAAAGTCTCTTGCAGCTTCTGGAATCGTTCATCACCGTGGACCAGCACCAGGTCATAAAAGTCGTTGGCGACTCCACAAGCACGGCTATCGTGATCGGCCTGGTTTGTCCGGTTCACCAGCACGTCGCGGATGCTGGACACGATCATCGTCTTCGGAAACCGAGCACGCGCCCTCGTCAGTAGCGGCAGGAGCTCGAAGGAAAATTGTTTGCGGCCGAAGGGGAAGAATTCGGTCACGAGCACGTCGGGCTGAAACTTATCGAAGGTTCGTAGCAGCAGTTCCCGGCGAATTGCCTTCGTCTCCTCCAGATCCCACGACATATCGCAAAGTAACAAGTTCGAGAAGTCAGGGCTGCTTTTCAGCGGTATGAGTTCGAAGACATCTATATTTTGGGGGAAACGGAAACCTTCAGGGATCTCGCCACCAGTGACGAACAAAACGGAGAATTCTTTAGCTAGAGCTCGTACGATCTCTGTGCTGCGGACCAGGTGCCCCATCCCAAGCAGGTGCTGGCAGTAAAACATCAGACGTTTCGGCATGTTCCCTCCCCCCAAAACTCCGAGCAGTGCCTATGAGGGCAACGAGCCGCTCGCGAAATATACTCGGAGCAGTTTTTTCCGCCTATATCTTTATTGCAGCAATCTCACCCTTATATTTCTAGGTACTTTCAGAACATTGAAAGGAAAGACTAACGTGTCTCCAGTTCCGATCGTGATCAATGCGGACGATTTTGGCCTCACAGAAGGGGTGTGCACGGGAATTGTGCGCGCAGTTGAGACAGGTGTTGTGACATCCACTACAGCGATGGTATGTGTGCCGGGTGCTGTGCAGCGATTGCAGAGCTGGGCTCCACGAATTATTGGCAAAATTGGAGCCCACCTTCAGCTTACCAATGGCGTCCCTATCTTGCCGGCAAAGAGTGTTCCCTCGCTGGTAGCGAAAGACGGCGCATTTCCCTCAAGGAGAAAAGCAATCAGAGGTGCAGGAACCGCAGAAGTTCTTGCCGAGTGGGCGGCTCAGATTGAAACCCTCATTCGGGCAGGCATTGAGCCCACCCACTTAGACAGTCACCACCACGTACATGGTCTGCCCAACGTGTTTCCCGCATTTTGCGAGCTGGCGCAGCGATATTCGCTTCCGGTCCGCTCCCTTTCTTCGGAGATGGCACGCAAATTACGAGCCGAGTCCGTGCCCTTTATCGATCGGACTCTTACTGATTGGTATGGCGCCAAACTTACGGTGGCTACTTTCATGCATGTGCTTCAGCAAGGCTTTCGTGAGTATCCCGAGTCCAAAAACTTCGAAATCATGTGCCATCCTGGCTTGATCGACAAGAGTCTGCCTTCGTTATCTCGATATGTAACAGAACGTGAATCAGAGTTGGCGGTACTTTGCGATCCGAACTTAAAGCGTGAAATAGAAAATGCAGGCTTCGAATGCCGAGAATTCGGTTCCGCTTTCTGCTCGGTCACTTGGAATATGTCATCTTCTTCCGTCACTTCAATTTCCTGCCTGTAGATGTAGGCGCTCGGACCGACTGCAAGAGCGCATCCTGCATGCCACCTCTGGGTCGCTGCCCTACATCGGACTCGCCCGCATCACCAGCTGCAGGTGTGTCCTTGCGACGTAGACGTTGTCATTGGGGGTGTGCGGAATGCTAACTCTCGAGAAGCTGGAACAATGGGAGTCGATTCTCATTTGCCCGGGAGGGGATCCCCAAGCAAATTCGCCAGTGAGATCGCGGCTCGCCGCGATCTTTTTAGGCCACAAACAGCCGGGAACTAACTTTGGCGCTGGTATAAGAAAGGGGGTCCGATCCGTCCAATCAACATCTTTCACTTCGAATGGCATATAAAATGGGGGCATTTCAGCATCGGAGAACCACTGTCAGACTCCGGCAAAACGAAATTTTCCAAATTCATTGCAGTTAGCGGCTGCTCGGGCAGGTGCTGCTAGGTTTGCTAATGCTAGGCTATGCT
>Ga0306924_10004121_pt1 | contig 14147 bp, 15 predicted proteins | sample sta12Can44000111_FD_203756 | JGI IMG/M metagenome (GOLD analysis project Ga0306924, IMG submission 203756) | Lab enrichment of tropical soil microbial communities from Luquillo Experimental Forest, Puerto Rico - statanox.12C.anox.44.000.111 (v2)... | ecosystem: Environmental > Terrestrial >... | reverse complement strand
CGCGATCCCGACGCGGCCATCCTCCTCTCGCTCCGCCTCCCGCGCGCCGTGCTGGCCGCGCTCGTCGGCTGCGCGCTCGCCGCAGCGGGGACCGCGCTCCAGGCCCTGCTCCGCAACCCGCTCGCGGAGCCGTTCGTCCTCGGCGTGTCGGGTGGGGCCGCGCTCGGTGGCTCGATCGTGCTCGTCGCGGCCGCCGGGGTCGCGCGCGTCGCGGGCGGGGCCGGCGTCGCGCTCGGTGGCGCCCCGCCGGTCGCGCTCGGCGCGGTCGCTGGCGCCGCCGCCTCCACCGTCCTCGTCTTCGGGCTCGGCCGGATCGCCGGGCGGCTCGTGCCGGAGGCGGCGCTCCTCGTCGGGATCGTGTTCAACGCCTTCGTCGCGGGCGTCATCACGATCATGAAGATCCTCGTCCCCGCCGAGGAGGCGAGCAGGCTCACGTACTGGCTCGTGGGGGCGATCGGCTACGAGGGGCCCGGCACGCTCGCGACGGGCGCGCTCTTCGTGGCCCTCTCGGTGGGGCTGCTGATCGCGCTCTCGGCGCGGCTCAACCTCCTCACGCTGGGTGACGACGACGCGGCCGCGCTCGGCGTGGACGTCCGCAGGGTGCGCGCGCTCGTGTTCCTCGGCGCGAGCGTCGCGACCGGCGCCGCGGTCGCGCTCGCCGGCGTGATCGGGTTCGTGGGGCTCATCGTGCCCCACCTGCTCCGGCGCGTCGTCGGCCCGGATCACCGGCTCCTCGTCCCGGCCTCCGCGCTCTTCGGGGCGGTCTTCCTCGTCCTCGCCGACGCCCTCGCGCGGCTCGCGTTCCTGCCGCTCGGCACCGAGCCGCCGGTCGGCGCGGTCACCGCGTTCCTGGGCGGGCCGTTCTTCCTGTGGCTGCTCAGGCGCCGCGCGCGCCCGGAGGACGCGGCGTGAGCGAGCCGATCGTGGACGTCCGCGGCGTCTCGTTCGCCTACGGCGTCCGGCCCGCCCTCGAGGACGTCTCGCTCGGCGCGCGCGCCGGGGAGTACGTCGGGCTCCTCGGGCCGAACGGGGCCGGCAAGTCGACGCTCCTGCGGATCGTCGCCGGCCTCGCCGCGCCGGCCTCCGGGGCGGTGCGGCTCGCCGGGCTCGACCCGCACCGCGCGCCCCGGCGCGCCGTCGCCCAGGTCTGCGCCGTCGTCCCGCAGGAGCCGCGCGTCGCGTGGCCGTTCACGGTGCGCGAGGCGGTGATGATGGGGCGCGTGGCGCGGCAGGGGCTGCTCGCCATCCCGACGCGGCTCGACCGCGGCGCCGTGGACGGCGCGCTCGAGGCGTGCGACCTCGCCCACCTCGCAGGCCGGCGCGTCGACGCGCTCTCCGGCGGGGAGCGACGCCGCGTCTTCTTCGCGCGGGCGCTCGCGCAGGAGCCGCGCGTCCTCCTCCTCGACGAGCCGACCGCGTTCCTGGATCTCGGCCACCAGGTGGCGGCGATGCGGATGGCGCAGGTCGCGGCCCAGGGCGGCCTGTGCGTCGTCGCGGTCCTGCACGACCTGAACCTCGCCGCGGCGGCGTGCGATCGCGTCGTGGTGCTCTCGCGCGGACGCGTGGTCGCCGAGGGCGCGCCTGCCGACGTGCTCACCGCCGAGCGGGTCGAGACGGTCTGGGGCATCCCCGTCTGGCGCGGCGAGAACGCTGCGACCGGCGCGACGGTCGTGCTCCCCTCGCTGCCGGCGCGCCCCCCTCGCTGAACCGTCGCGGCCGCCGAGGGAGCCGCGCGGCCGGGCCCGCGCGAGGCGGTCAGTCGAACAGGTACAGCTTGAGCGCGGCGGCGATCGTGCGGGCCGAGGGTGCGTTCACGTCCTGCCGGTAGCCGACGTCGATCCCGACGCCGCCGCGGGTGATGAACCCGGCGCCGACCGACCACCAGGTCGCCCCGATCGTCTCGTCACGCGCGAAGCCGCCGCGCAGCGGGACGAGCCCGCCGAGCAGGACCTCGCCCCCGACGCCGTAGCGGTTGGTCGTCTTGTCCCCTCGGTCGAGATCGGCGCGCCAGTCGGCCGTGACCTGCGCGACGCGATCGCTCCCGATCGTCAGCCCCGCGCCGTAGCCACGCGGGGCGATCAGCGGGTTCGAGACCGGCACGAGGTTGTAGCCGGCCGCGCCGACCGACACGTACTCGGCGACCTGCCAGAAGAGGCCCGCGTCGATGGTCGCGGCGCTCGCCGCCTGCGCTCCATGCAGCGAGTACCACTTGCCCGTGGCCCCGAGGTACAGCCCCTCGAGGATCGGGCCGGCGAGCGAGAGGTGGATGAGGTTCCCCTCGTAGTTCCCTCCGAACGCACGGAGGTAGGACATGCCTGCGGTGACGGGTCCGGTGAGCGAATCGACGACGGATCCGCCGAAGAGCTCCGCGACGGTCGTGGCGCCGCGCCGATCGAAGATCGCGTCCGTCTCGACGGAGTAGCGCTTCCTCGCGGCGAGCGCGGCGGGATTCAGGAAGAGCCCGTCGTTGCCGGACGCGAGGCCGATGCCCGCGGAGAGCGCGAGCGCGCGCGGCCCGACGACGTCGGGCACGCCCCCCGGCGCAGGGAGGTCCGCTGCCTCCGCCCAGGACGCCGCGGACGAAAGGACCGCCGCGACGAGGAGCGAGGTTCGTACGTGCACCCGGCGAGGATACGAGGCGCCCGCGCCCCCGGCAAGGACGCTTGTGAGCGATCTTCCGTTCGCGCTACGGTCGATGTGCGGAGGTCGCCATGAGAAAGCGCGAGATCGATCGCTACCACGCCGCCCTCGTGGAGCAGCTCGCCGCGCTCGTCGGGCAGGGCGCGCGCGCCGTTCACGACATGGCCGGCGAACGCGAGGGGCTGCCCGACCCGAACGACCGGGCCACCGTCGAGGAGGACCGGAACTGGGCGCTCCGGCTCCGCGACCGCGACCGCAAGCTGATCGGCAAGATCCAGGACGCGCTCGCGCGGGTCGAGGCGGGTACCTTCGGACGATGCGCGAGCTGCGGGCGCCCCATCTCGGCTGCGCGCCTTCGCGCGCGCCCCGTGACGGACCTCTGCATCTCCTGCAAGACGGAGTCGGAGCGGCTCGAGCGCTAGCTGCGGCGCACGCTGACGTCGGGCTTTCCGCGCGCGGCCCGGGCGGATAGATTCCGGCTCCATGCCGACGCGAAAGATCCGCAAGGCCGTGATCCCCGCCGCGGGGCTCGGCACGCGCTTCCTCCCCGCGACGAAGGCGGTGCCGAAGGAGCTGCTCCCGATCGTCGACACACCGACGATCCAGTACATCGTCGCCGAGGCGGTCGCCGCCGGCGTGCGCGACGTGGTCCTCGTCACGGCGCGAGGCAAGGAGTCGATCGTCGATCACTTCGACATCGCCGGGGAGCTCGAGGCGCACCTCGAGCGCACGGGGAAGACCGAGCTCCGGCGCCAGATGCGGGAGATCGCACAGATGGCGAACGTCGTCACCGTGCGCCAGCAGGAGCCGCTCGGGCTCGGCCACGCGGTCCTCTGCGCGAAGGACGTGGTGGGCGACGAGCCGTTCGTCGTGATGCTCGGGGACGACATCATCGACGCCCCGGTGCCGGGCGCGAAGCAGCTCGCGGAGTGCTACGCGCGGCACGGCCTCGGCACGGTCGCGCTCATGGAGGTTCCGCGAGAGGAGACCTCGATGTACGGCATCGCCGCCGGCAGCGCGATCGAGCCGCGCACGCTGCGGATCGATCGGATCGTGGAGAAGCCAAAGAAGGACCCGCCGTCCAACCTCGCGGTGATCGGGCGCTACGTGCTGCCGCCGCGCATCTTCGAGATCCTCGAGCAGCTGAACCCGGGGGTGGGGGGCGAGATCCAGCTGACCGACGCGCTCGCGGTCCTGGCGCGGGAGGAGGGGCTCCTCGGCCACCGCTTCGAGGGCGAGCGCTACGACGCGGGCGACCGGCTCGGCTATCTCCGCGCGAACATCGCGTTCGCGCTGAAGCGCCCCGAGCTCGCCGGTCCGCTGAAGACCCTCATGAAGGAGCTGTCCCGATGAACCCGCGTCGCCTCGCGGCCGCCGCCGCGCTCGCCCTCGCCCTCCCCGCGCTCGCCTACGTCCTCCCCGTCCCCGCCATCCTCCGGCGCGTGGCGGAGAAGCGCACCGCGCTCGCGCTCGCGTCGCTCGAGGTGACCGGCACGTTCCAGGCCGAGGGACCCGCCGCCGAGCGGCTCGCCCAGATCGCCGGCCTGGAGTCGCGCGGCGGGATCGTGACCGTGCCGGCCCGCCTCGCCGTCAAGGTCCCGGGGCGCTGCCGCCTCGAGCTCGCGATGCCCGACGTCGCCGAGGCCGATCGGCCGTTCGTGGCGATCCGCGATCAGCGCACGACGGGCGGGCGCGGCCTGAATCAGCTCCCCGCCGCGGTCGCGCTCGTCCGCTCCACGTGCGCGCTCCTCGCCGTGCCGGCCGGCCCCTCGGCCGCGGACGCGTACGCCGCCGCGCTCTCCCGCCGCGGCGTCGCGCTCGGCGACGCGACCCTGGGCCGGTTCGACGGGCGGATCGCGTACGTGATCGGCGGGCGCGAGAGGACCGATCGTCCGCTCGCTTACGTCGACAAGGACGCGTTCCGGCCGATGCGGCTCGTGTCGGCGGAGGGCGGCGCGACGTACGACGTCCGCCTCCTCGGCTGGGGATCGCCCACCGGCGGCGACTGGTTCCCGCGCGCGGTGGAGGTCTGGGAGAAGGATCAGCCGCGGCTGCGCTTCTCGACGGAGAAGCCGACGCCCAACCCGAAGCTCCCGGACGCGCTGTTCCCGTGAACGCGGGATCGTGATTCGCGAACAGGGAGGGGGCCCCAGCGAAAGCTGGGGGAGGGGCGCAGCCGGGACTATCCGGCCGCGCGGCTGCTCTCGTCCTCCCCCGCGTCGGGCTCGACGTCCGTCCGGTACTTCCGGAGGACGCGCTTGAAGTTCGAGCGGTCCATGCCCGCCTTGCGCGCCGCGGCCGAGATGTTGTTGTCGCAGGCGCGCATGAGCGCCTCGACGTAGCCCTTCTCGAACCGCCGGAGGGCCTGCTCCTTCGCGGCGGCGTACGAGAGCGTGAGCCACGCGGCGTCCTCGCCGGAGGCCGGCGCCTCGCGGACGAGTGGCGCGGTGCGGCCGGTGACGGCGGGAGGGAGGTCCGCCGAGGCGATCGCCTCGCTGCGCGAGAGGACGACCGCGCGCTCCACCGCGTTCTCGAGCTCGCGCACGTTGCCCGGCCAGCGGTAGCCGCACAGCAGCTCGATCGCCTCGGGGGACAGCGTCCGGACCTTCTTGCCGAGCCGGTCCGCGTAGCGGCGGAGGAAGTGGTGCGCGAGGAGCGGCACGTCCTCGACGCGATCGCGGAGCGACGGGAGCGGGATGTTGATGACGTTCAGGCGGTAGAAGAGGTCCTCGCGGAACCGCCCCGCCTTCACGAGCTTCGGGAGGTCCCGGTGCGTCGCCGCGATCACGCGGACGTCGACCTTCACCGCGTCGGCCGAGCCGACGCGCTTGATCTCGCCCTCCTGCAGCACGCGCAGGAGGCGGACCTGCGTCGCCATCGGGATGTCGCCGATCTCGTCGAGGAAGATCGTGCCGCCGTCGGCCGCGTCGAAGAGCCCCTTCTGATCGCGCTGCGCGCCGGTGAACGCGCCCTTCACGTGGCCGAACAGCTCGGACTCGAGGAGGGTCTCGGTCAGGGCGCCGCAGTTCAGCGCGACGAAGGGGTGGCCCTTGCGCGGGCTCTTCGCGTGGAGCGCCCGGGCAACGAGCTCCTTGCCGGTGCCGCTCTCGCCGGTGACGAGGACGGTCGTCGAGCTGTAAGCGACGGCGTCGATCATGCGCGCCACCTCGCGCATCGGGGCGGAGTTGCCGACGAGCCCCTCGGCGCCGATGCCGCCCTCGCGCTCGCGGAGCTGCGACTCGAGCTGCCGGTTGCGATCGAAGAGCGTCTTCCGCTCGACGGCCTTCGCCACCGCGCGCGCGACGAGCTCCACGTCCTCGAACGGCTTCGTCAGGTAGTCGTAGGCCCCGGCGCGGACGGCGGCGAGCGCGGTCTCGACCGTCGCGTGGCCCGTCATCATGATGACCTCGACCTCGGGCCGGCGGTGCTTCACCGCGTTCAGGAGCTCGAGGCCGGAGAGCTGGGGCATCTTGATGTCCAGCAGCGCGACGTCGAAGTCCTCCTGCGCCAGCTTCTGGGTCGCGGCGATCGGCGAGTCCAGGCAGACGACGTCGTGCCCCATCTTCCTGAGCAGCGCCTCCAGGGCGCGCAGCAGCGTCGGCTCGTCGTCGACGACGAGGACGCGGGCCGGTCTGGTCTCGATGCCTTCGGACATGAAGCGATCCCCCTTCTTCTACGTACTGGCCTGCTGCTTGGGTTGGCTCGCCGGGAGCTCGACCACGAACGAGGCGCCGCGGTCGAGGCTCGGCTCGAGGCGAATGGAGCCGCCGTGGTCGTCGGCGATCTGATAGCAGATGGAGAGCCCGAGGCCGGTCCCCTTGCCCTCGGGCTTGGTGGTGAAGAACGGCTCGAAGATCCGCTTCGCGATCTCCGGCTTCACGCCGGGCCCGGTGTCGGTCACCGACAGCCGGACGCGGCCCGGCGCGACGGGACCGACACCCAGGGTGAGCTTGCCCTTCCCGTCCATCGCCTGGATCGCGTTCACGACCAGGTTCACGAAGATCTGCTGGAGCTGGTTCGCGTTGCCGAGGGCCACGGCGGGCGCCTGGTAGTCGCGCACGACCTCGATCCGCCCGTCCTTCATCTGCCCCTGGAGCAGGAAGAGCGCCTCGTCGGCGATCTGGGCGAGATCGACTGGGCCGCGCTCCTCGTTGTTCTGCGGGCGGCGGGAGAAGCGGAGCAGGCTCTCGACGATCCGCTTCGCGCGCATCGCCGCGTCCTGGATGAGCTTCAGGCTCTCGAGGTCGGCCGGGTCGCGGTCCTCGCGGCCCATGAGCTGCGCGAAGGCGAGGATGCCGCCGAGCGGGTTGTTGATCTCGTGCGCGACGCCGCCCGCGAGCTGGCCGATCGCGGACATCTTCTCAGCGTGGAAGAGCCGGCGCGTGACCTCGCGCTCCTCCGTCACGTCCTTGAAGACGACGACGAAGGCGTCCTCCTCGCTCGCGAACGGGAAGGAGCGCACGAGCCAGGTCCGGTCGCCGAACGTGGTCTCCCGCTCGGCGCCGCCGCCCAAGATGTGGCAGCGGGACGGGCACGGCAGCGCGCGGTACGCGTGGTCCGTGCAGCGGAGGCCGGGGAGCATGTTGAGCTGCACGCCGGCGGCCCGGGCGAACGCGCTGTTCGCGCGGATCACCTCGCAGCCGCCGCCGCGCACGATGGCGAGCGGATCGGAGAGCGCGTCGAAGCAGGCGCGCCACTCGTGCGCGGCGCGCACGAGCGCCTGGGAGCGCTGGGCGAGCTGGCCGTCGAGGTCGCGGTTCATCCGCTCGAGCTCGCCGTTGCGATCCTCGAGCAGCTTCTGCAGCCGCGCGTTCTCCTCGGCCGTCCAGAACTGATCGACGGCGCTCTGGATGGTGATGAGGAGGTGGCCGTCGTCCCACGGCTTCCAGATGAACCGGAAGATCTCCGACTGGTTCACCGCCTCCTCGATCGCGGTCGAGTCGGCCTGGCCGGTGAGGAGCACACGCTGGATGCGCGGCCACCGCTCCTTGACGACGCGCAGGAACTCGACCCCGGTCATGCCCGGCATCCGGTAGTCGGAGACGACCACCTGGACCGATTCGCGCGCGAGGATTTCGAGGGCCGCGTTCGCCTCGCTCGCGTCGAGGAGACGGCACCGCGAGCGGCGGAGGACGCGCCGGAGGGCCCGCCGGACGTGCTCGTCGTCGTCGACGACGAGCAGCGTCGACTCTGGGCTGGAGTCGGCCCGGTCGTCGCACCTCGGGCTGTCGAGCTGCAGATCCATGGACGCGCGCCCCCCCGCTGCATCGTCCGGTCCACCCCGACCCGGGCCACGCTTGCGTCTTTCCGGGGGCTTGAGTCGAAGCGGTCCCGGGTACCGGCCCTCTCCGGGTCGTTATACACCCGGACCCGCTGGGTGACGCCAGAGCCCCAGGACAATCCGTCCGAGGCAAAGGGGGCTGGCCTCGGGAGCCCGCCCGAGGCGAAAAGCCCTCTCGCCTGACCGTGATCAAGACGGATCGTGCGTATAGGGCTGCGCCTGGTAGAGGCAGATCTGGTTTCGGCCCGCCTTCTTCGCCTGGTACAGCGCCTCGTCGGCGAACCGGAGCAGCAGCTCCGGCGAGGTGATGTCCTTCGCCGGGTAGAACGCGATCCCGAGCGACGCGGTCACCGAGCGCGCGCAGATGTCGGGATCTCGGATCGAGCCGCGGATCGAGTTCGCCGCCTCGCGGAGCACGACGTCGCCCGCAGGGTGACCGTACCGATCGTTCAGCTGCTTGAAGTGATCGAGGTCGATCGTGACGAGCGAGACCGGATCGGCGTAGCGCGGGGCACGCGCACCGACCGTGTGCGGCGGGACCCGCGCGTCGCGGCCCACCCGGGCGTTTCGCACCGCGCCGCGCACGCGGTACGGATCCCGTGTGCCGGGCCGCGCCCACCTCGACGACCAGCCGCCCGTCCTCTCCGCCGTGCTCGCCCGCGCGCGCGCGATCCGGGGCGGCGTCGTCGTGTTCGACCTCGACTCGACGGTCATGGACAACCGGCCGCGCCAGGCGCGGATCCTCCAGGACTACGGCCGCGCCGCGGGCGTCGCGCCCCTCCTCGAGGCGCGCCCGGAACACTGGGAGGGCTGGGACCTCGAGCGTGCCTTGGTGAACGCCGGCCTCTCTCCCCTCGAGGCCCGGGCCCACGCGGCGCCGGCGCGCCGCTTCTGGGCCGAGTGGTTCTTCACGAGCGCGTACTGCCGGCTCGACGCCGTCCGCCCCGGCGCCGCGGCGTTCGTCTCGGCGACGCTCCGGACCGGCGCGCAGGTCGCCTACGTCACCGGGCGGCCGGCGCGGATGCGCGCCGGGACGCTGCACGCGTTCCGCGGCGGCGGCCTGCCGCTCCCCGACGGCGCAAGCGTCCACCTCCTCATGAAGCTCGACGCCGCGCTCGGGGACGACGCGTACAAGCGGCTCGCGTGCGCCGAGGTCGAAGCGCTCGGGCCGGTCGTCGCCGCGTTCGACAACGAGCCGGCGCACGTGAACCTCTACGCGGAGCGCTGGCCGCTCGCGCTCTGCGTGCACGTCGACACCGATCACTCGAGCCGGCCGATCGAGGTGCTCACGCGCGTGCCGTCGATCGTGGACTTCACCATGGACCGGACGTGCGAGGTCACTGGGGACGCGGCGGGGCTGTAGCCCGCGACCGCGTGATCTCACCGGCGGGGTGAGGGATACCAGACCGGAAGCCCCGTCTCGTCGTCCACGCGCAGATCGAGATACACGTCGTCGAGCACGTCGACGACCAGCTCGACCGCGAGCGCCCTCGCCGAGGCGACGAAGCCCGCGGCCGCGACGCCGGACGGGAGGCCCGTCCCCTCGGCGCCGCCGGCCGGGTGCCCGACGACCGCGTGCAGGCGGACCTCCGGCGCGCCGTCGCGCAGCGCGATCGAGCCGGACAGGGCGACGAGCTCCAGCTCGCCCCGCGCGACGAGCGACTCCTCGCGGAGCTTCCCGGCGTAGGCGTGCAGGACGACCTCCTCGAGGAGACCGGTCCCGCGCACGATGCCCGCGTCGATGCTCTCCCACCGCGCCAGCTCGAGCAGCGCGGCGTGGAGGTCCTCCCCGCGCTCGAGCCGCGCGACCACGATGCGGCCGCGCCGCGACGGAACGTGGATCACGCGCCACCCCCCGCGAGCGCGGCGTGGACGTCCTCGGGGAGGACGGGCGCGAGCCCACCGCCGCCGAGGATGTTCACGATGGGGGACGCGGCGGCCCGGACCACGGAGCCGTCGGGCCGGGAGGGGCCGAGCCCGCAGTAGGTCGACAGGTCCCGGTACAGCAAGCCGCGATCCGCGCCGTCGGGCGCGATGCGCGTCGCCGGCCGCCGCGCCGCGAAGATCCGCTCCTGGGCGACGAACCCGCCGCCCCTCGCGTCCGAGAGCGCCGTCTCGACGGCCCGCGCCCAGGCGTCGGGCGCCGTCTCGGCCCCCAGGTGGACGCTCTTCCCGCCGTAGTCCCAGCTCCGCTTCAGCACCCAGCGCGGCCGCTCCTCGACGACGCGCGGCGCGAGCTCCGGGGTGAGCCGGCGCGTCAGGGGCAGGCGGCCCGCCGCGGCGCGCTCTACCGCGTCGAGCCCGGCGCGGTCCGCGAGCACGCGGTCCTCGGCGCACTCCGAGAGCCGCGCGAAGAGCCCCTTCGCCTCGAGCAGCCCGTTCACCGGGTTCGCGAGGACGAAGCGGCCCGGCTCGCGGAGCGCGCGGGCGAACGGCGCGCCGGGGTCCACCCGGTGCGCCCACACGTGACGGTAGAGGATGTCCCAGCGCTCGGGCTCGCACTCGGCGGGGACGAGGCTCTCCGCCTCGTGGCCCATCTGCCGCAGGTGCGCGACGAGCCGACCCAGCTCGCCGAGCTGGGCGTCGCCGGGCCGCGCGACGACCGCGATCGACGGGCGCGCCTGCGTGCCGCCCCGCGCGCGGTAGAAGGCGACCAGCGCCGCGCGGAGCCGCTCCATGTGGCTGCCGCAGGCGGCGACGAGCCGCTCCGCCTCGCGCGGCGGCCGCCCGAGTGCGGCCGCCGCGGCGCGGATCCAGGAGTGCGCGGCGAGGTCCGCGTAGCCGGACATCGCCGGGATGGTCGCGTTCAGCTCCAGCGCCCTCGGCGCGCCGCCCCCCTCGGGCACCAGGAAGTCGACACGCGCCAGCACCGCCGGGAGCGGCGCGTCGGTGAAGAGGCGCGCCATCGCCTCCGCCTCGAGCCCCGAGAACGGGTCGACGAGCGCCGCGCGGTCGCGCGCGTCCCCGGCGGCGAGCAGGGCGCGCGCGAGCTTCACCGCGCCCGAGAGGATCGCCTCCGCCTCCCTCGCCGCGGCGGCGAGCGCCTCTCGCGGAAGGACCTCGGGCTCGGCGACGAGCGGGATCGGCATGATGGCGCCGTCGGGCTTGTGCACGGTGAGGCCGTCCGCCCAGGCGCGCTCTGCGGCGGCGCGCCCGACGGCGACGAGCGCCTCACCCTCGAAGATCGGCTGCATCGTCCCGTCCTCGCGCGGGCGTTGCGGCCCGCGTCTGGCGTCTGATAGGCACGTAACCGTGAAGATCTACACGAAGACGGGGGACGGCGGAGAGACGGGCCTGTTCGGGGGGCCGCGCGTCCGGAAGAGCGACGCCCGCGTCGACGCGTACGGCGAGATCGACGAGCTGAACGCGGCGATCGGCGCGGTGCGCGCCATCGTCGAGGACCCCGAGATCGACCGCGAGCTCGCGCTCGTGCAGCACGAGCTCTTCTGCCTCGGGGCGGAGCTCGCGACGCCGGCCGGCGCCAAGGCGCGCTCGGTCCTCCCGCCCATCGACGCCGGCTGGGCGGCTCGCCTCGAGGCCGCCATCGACGCGTTCGACGCGGAGCTGCCGAAGCTCACGCAGTTCGTCCTGCCGGGCGGCACGCGGACCGCCGCGGCTCTCCACGTCGCGCGCTGCGTCTGCCGGCGCGCCGAGCGGCGCGTCGTCGCGCTCGCCGCGGAGGTCGAGGTCGCGCCCGCGGTGCTCGCGTACCTGAACCGCCTGTCCGACTTCCTCTTCGTCGCCGCGCGCCTCGCGAACCACCGCGCCCGCAAGCCGGAGATCCTCTGGGACCCCGCCCGCGAGCGCTAGCGGGCCGCCGCGTCGCGCTGGTCACCGGCGCCGGCGTGCGCGTCGGCGCCGTCGTCGCGCGCGAGCTCGCGCGCGCCGGCTACCGCGTGGCGGGCCACTACCGGACGCACGCGCCGCGCGGGCTCGCCGCGGCGCTCCGCGCGGACCTGGCCCTGCCGGACGGGCCGGCCGCGCTCGCCGCCGAGTTCCGGCGCCGCTTCGATCGGCTCGATCTGCTGGTGAACAGCGCGGCGGCGTTCGACGCCCTGGCGCTCGAGGAGACCGACGCGGCGGCGTTCGACTCGCAGATGGATCTGAACGCCCGCGCCCCTCTGCTGCTCACCCGCGCGCTCGCCCCCCTCCTGCGCCGGACGCGCGGCGCCGTCGTGAACGTCGCCGACGTCGGCGGCGGCCTCGTGCCCTGGCGCGGCTACGCGGCGTACGCCGCCTCCAAGGCGGCGCTCGTCCGCCTGACGGAGTGCCTTGCCCTCGAGCTCGCGCCCGCGGTGCGCGTGAACGCGGTGGCGCCGGGGACGGTGCTCTGGCCGGAGCCGTACCCGACGGCGCTCCGTCGCACGCTCGTCCGCCGCATCCCGCTCGCGCGGACCGGGGCACCCGAGGACGTCGCCGCCGCCGTCCGGTTCCTCGCCGAGGCGCCGTTCGTGACGGGCGCGGTCCTGCCGGTCGACGGCGGGCGTCACCTCTCCGGGCGCGCCTGATCCGCCGCACCTCGGATTGAACCACCCGACCCCCGCTGTTAAGCTCCTACGAGACATCAAGCGCGTAAGGGCCTGCGCGGCCCACCGCGACACGGAGATTTCGAACCCATGGACGCGACCACCGTTGCCCCCGCCAAGGTTGCCACCCCCGAGGACGTGGGGATGACCTCACCCATCACGATGACCGCCAAGGCCGTGGAGATGGTGAAGGACGCGATGCAGCGGGAAGGGCTCCACGACTACGGCATCCGCATCGGCGTGATGGGCGGCGGCTGCGCGGGGTTCCAGTACTCGATGGACTTCGACAAGGATCCCCGCGAGGGGGATCTCTCCTTCCATCAGGACGGGATCCGGCTCTTCATCGACCCGATGAGCTCGATGTACCTGCAGGGTGTGACGGTCGACTACGTGGTCGGCCTCCAGGGCGCCGGGTTCAAGTTCAACAACCCGAACGCGCGCAGCACCTGCGGCTGCGGCTCGTCGTTCTCGTACTGATCGCCCGCGCGTCGCGCGGCTCTCGAGCTCGGGGCCGGGGGCGTTGCCTCCGGCCCCGTTTGCATCGGGGACACCATGCTCGTCGTCCGCAACGCCGTCGTCGGACCGTTCGCCGCGAACGCCTACCTCGCCGCGTGCGATCGCACCGGGGAGGCCGTCCTCGTCGATCCGGGCGGCGAGACCGCCCGCGTCCTCGGCCTGCGCGAGCCCGGCGGGTTCCGCGTGGTGCGGATCTTCTGCACGCACGGCCACGTCGACCACGTGGCGGGCGCCGCCGAGGCGCGCGCGGAGACGGGCGCGCCGCTCTCGATCCACGCGGCCGACCTGGGCTGGCTCGCCGCGCTGCCCCGCCAGGCGGAGATGTTCGGGTTCGAGCCGGCCGCGCCGCCCGAGGTCGACCTCCAGCACGAGGACGGTGAGGCGTTCCGCGTCGGCGAGTGCGAGGCGCGCGTGCTGCACACGCCCGGGCACACCGCCGGGTCCTGCTGCCTCTGGTTCCCGGGGGAGAAGCTCGCGTTCACGGGGGACACGCTCTTCTCCGGCTCGGTCGGTCGCACCGACCTGCCCGGCGGCGACTTCGACGCGCTCGCGCGGTCGATCCAGGAGAAGCTGTTCACCCTCGGCGACGACGTCCGCTTCCACCCCGGGCACGGCCCGGCGGGGCTCATGGGCGGCGAGCGGCGGACGAACCCGTTCGTGGGGGAGAACCCACGACGGGGGAGGTTCCTGTAGCTCCCCCTACTCCATCGCCACGACGCCCATGATGTTCTGCCCGGCGTCGACGTGGAGGACCTCGCCGGTGACGTTCCGGGCCATGTCGGAGCAGAGGTAGAGCGCAGCCTGCGCGCAGTCCTCCTGATCGACGTTGCGCCGGAGCGGCGTCTTCTCCGCGTTCTCCGACAGCATCGAGCGCATGCCCTTGATGCCCGACGCGGCGAGCGTCTTGATCGGGCCGGCGCTGATCGCGTTCACGCGGACGCCGTCCTGCCCGAGATCGTCCGCGAGGTAGCGCGTCGCGCACTCGAGCGCGGCCTTGGCGACGCCCATCACGTTGTAGTTCCGGACGACCTTCTCGGCGCCGTAGTACGTGAGCGACAGGATCGACGCGCCGGGGCGCATCATCGGCTTGAACGCCCGCGCGAGGCCGATGAGCGAGTACGCGGAGACGTCCATCGTGATCCGCCACACCTCGCGCGTCGTCGCGTCGGCGAACCGGCCCGCCA
>Ga0306924_10004113_pt1 | contig 14163 bp, 12 predicted proteins | sample sta12Can44000111_FD_203756 | JGI IMG/M metagenome (GOLD analysis project Ga0306924, IMG submission 203756) | Lab enrichment of tropical soil microbial communities from Luquillo Experimental Forest, Puerto Rico - statanox.12C.anox.44.000.111 (v2)... | ecosystem: Environmental > Terrestrial >... | reverse complement strand
ACACCTGGAGACCTGGTACGGCATTCTCGGAATTGGCGCCGTCTATCACACCGTCAATCCGCGGCTGTTTCCCGAGCAGATCGTCTGGATCGTCAATCACGCCGAGGACCGGCTTCTCTTCACCGACCTGACCTTCGTGCCGCTGCTCGAAAAGCTCGCCGACAAGCTTCCCACCGTCGAGCGCTACATCGTGTTGACCGATGCCGCCCACATGCCGCGGACCAGCCTGCGCAACGCCGTGGCCTATGAAGAATGGCTTTCCGGCGCCGACGGCGACTTCGCCTGGAAATCGTTCGACGAGAACACGGCCGCCGGCATGTGCTACACCTCCGGCACCACCGGAAATCCCAAGGGCGTCGTCTACTCGCATCGCTCCAATGTCCTGCACGCGCTCGCCACGAACCAGGGCGACACCCTGGGCCTGTGCTCGCGCGACACCGTGCTGCCGGTGGTCCCGCTGTTCCATGCCAATGGCTGGTCGCTCGCCTTCTCGGCCCCGATGTCCGGCGCCAGTTTGGTCATGCCGGGAATGAAGCTCGATGGTGCCTCGATCTATGAACTGCTCACTGCGTTCAAGGTCACCTGCACGGCGGCGGTGCCGACCGTATGGCTGACGCTGCTCGCCCATCTCGAGGCCACCGGCGGCACTCTGCCCCATCTCGAGCGCGTGGTGATCGGCGGCTCCGCCTGCCCGCGCGCGATCACCCAGAAATTCCAGGACATCTACGGGGTCCAGGTGATTCACGCCTGGGGCATGACCGAAATGAGTCCGCTCGGCAGCGCCTGCTCGCTCAAGCCGGAATATGCCGGATTGACCGGCGAGGCACGGCTCGACATCCAGCAGAAGCAGGGCCATCCACCGTTCCTGGTCGAGATGAAGATCGAGGACGATGCCGGCCGCCCGGTGCCCTGGGACGGCAAGTCGTTCGGACGCCTCAAGGTGCGCGGGCCCGCCATTGCCAAGGGCTATTTCAAGGGCGATGGCGGCAACATCCTCGACGGCAACGGATATTTCGATACCGGCGACGTCGCCACCATGGACCGCTACGGCTACATGCAAATCACCGACCGTTCCAAGGACGTGATCAAGTCCGGCGGCGAATGGATCTCGTCGATCGACCTGGAAAACCTCGCCATCGGCCATCCCAAGGTGGCCGAGGCGGCGGTGATCGGTGTCCGCCACCCCAAATGGGACGAACGGCCGCTCCTCGTGATCGTCATGAAAAAGGGCGAAGCGGCTGCCAAGGAGGACATATTGGGCTTCATGCGGGGCAAGATCGCCACCTGGTGGATGCCCGATGACGTGGTTTTCGTTGATGAAATCCCTCACACCGCGACCGGGAAGATCCAGAAGATGACGCTGCGCGAACGCTTCAGGCACTATCAATTGCCGACCGCGCGGCAGGCCTGAAAGACGTCCCAGGGGGCCATCGCCGGGGCATTGCTAGGGGGGCATTGCCTCCGCCGGGCATGGCCTCTATTCAATGGATGCGCCGGGCTCCGGCGCCGGGTGTCGGGTACGATCGCCGCACCTCTCGCACGAGGGGCTGGCGACGGCACATTGGGGTAACGACAATGACGATGGCCTTGACGCGCCGTCGGATGGCGGAAGAGCCGATTTCGCAGCTCGCCATTTGGGCGCGGCGCCTCGCGATCTTTGCACTGCTGGTCGCGGTGCTCGCGATCGGCATCGAGCAGTGGGGTGCGCTGGAGATCATTCCGGTGCTCGTCACCTTCGGGGCCGCGCTGGCGCTGGCGTTGCTCGCGATTCTGGTCGCCGTTGCGGCCTTCGTCATGTTGTGGATCAACGGTGGCCCGGGCGCCGCGGCGGCGATCACCGGCCTGATCATCAGCTTGATGCTGCTCGGCTACCCCGGCTATCTCGGCTACCTCGCCTATACGCTGCCCCCCATCAAGGACATCACCACCGACCCGATCGATCCGCCGCGCTTCGAGGTGGTGGCGCGGTTGCGGCCGCCCAATTCGAGCACCTATCCCGGCCTCGCGACCGCGGAACTGCAGAAGGATGCCTATCCGGACGTGGAACCGCTGCTGGTCAAGGTGACCCCGGCCGCCGCCTATGCCCACGCCATGAAGATCATCGACAAGCGCAAATGGCGGGTGTTCGACGCCCGCCCGCCGCAACCCGGCCGCGAAGGCCATATCGAGGCCATCGCGCGCTCGCCGATCATGGGTTTCCGCGACGACGTGGTGGTGCGCATCCGCGCCGCGCGTGACGGGGCTCGCGTCGATGCCCGGTCGGCGTCGCGTTATGGTTACACCGATTTCGGCGCCAATGCCGCGCGGGTGGAAGCCCTGCTGGACGACATCGACGACCTCGCCAGCATACCCGAGCGTCAGCCGAGGGTGGCGAAGCAGCCGGCCAAGCCCGACCCGAAGAAACCCACCAATCAGCGCGCCAAGCGGTAGCGGCCGAGGATCGACGGCGCTCCGTCGGTGGCGACGAGGCCGCGCGCCAGGAGGTCTTCGAGATGGGCGAGGGTGGAGAGGCCCGCCGCCCCGGCGAGCCGGGGATCGAGCCCGATATAGATCGCCCGCACCAGCGTCGGGATGTCGGCCTCGCCCTTGCCGAGGCGATGGAGGATCGATGCCTCGCGACCGAGGCGGTGCTGGATGTAATGGGCGACGAAGGACGGTGCGTCGCGGATGACGTCGCCATGGCCGGCGAGGTACACGGTCTCCGGGCGCGCGGCGAGCCGGCGCAGCGAGGCCATGTAGTCGCTCATGGCGCCGTCCGGCGGCGCCACGATCGAGGTCGACCACCCCATCACGTGATCGCCGGAAAACAGCACGTCGGTTCCGCGCAGCGCATACGCCATATGGTTCGCCGTATGGCCGGGAGTGGCGATCGCCTCCAGCCCCCAGCCCTCGCCCGCGATGACGTCGCCATGGCCGATCCGCCGGTCCGGCACGAACTCGCTGTCGCCGGCGGCGTCGAGGCGCTTCGCCTCGCCGATATGCACCGGCCGTGCCGGCCGGTGCGGCCCCTCGCCATAGGTGATCGCCCCCGTCGCCGCCTTGATCTGCGCCGCCGCCGGCGAATGGTCGCGATGGGTGTGGGTGATGACGATATGGGTCACCGTCTCGCCGCGCACCGCATCCAGCAGCGCATCGATGTGCTTCTGGTCGAGTGGACCGGGATCGATGATCGCGACCTTCCCGCGCCCGACGATGTAGCTCAGCGTCCCCTTGAAGGTGAACGGGCTCGGATTGTCGACCAGGATGCGCCGCACGCCGGGCACGACCTCCTCGACCACGCCGGGCGCGAGATCGAGGGTTCGGTTGAAGGGGATGTCGTCAGGCACCTGTCAATGAATCTCCGGTTCCGCGATCGCCCCGCCCGCCAGCAGGAAGTCGAAATCGCAGCCCTCGTCGGCCTGGCCGATATGAGCCGCGTACATCGCGCCGTAGCCGCGGGGATAGTGCGGGGCCGGCGCCTGCCACGCGGCGCGGCGGCGGGTGAGTTCCTCGTCGGACACGTGAAGGTGGATGCGGCGCGCGTCGGCGTCCACTTCGATCTCGTCGCCCGAGCGCACGAAGGCGAGCGGGCCGCCGACGAAGCTCTCCGGCGCCACATGGAGGATGCAGGCGCCGTAGCTGGTGCCGCTCATGCGAGCATCGGAGAGGCGCAGCATGTCGCGCACGCCCGCCTTCAAGAGCTTTCGGGGGATCGGCAGCATGCCCCATTCGGGCATGCCCGGGCCGCCCTTGGGGCCGGCATTCTTGAGCACGATGACGTGGTCCGGCGTGACCTCGAGATCGTCGCGGTCGATCTCGGCCGCCATGTGGTTGTAGTCCTCGAAGGCGAGTGCCGGGCCGCGATGCCGCAGCAGCCGCGGTTCGGCGGCGGACGGCTTCATCACGCAGCCGCGCGGCGCCAGGTTGCCGGTGAGGACGGCGGTCGCGCCGGCGGTCGAAACGGGATCGTTGAGTGAGTGGATGACGTCGCGCAGATGCACCTTGGCGCCGTCGATGCCGTCGGCGAGCGGCTTGCCGGTCACGGTGAGGCAGGCGAGATCGAGCCGGTCGCGCAATTCCGCCATCAGTCCGCGAATGCCGCCGGCGTAATAGAAGTCCTCCATGAGATAGCGCCCCGACGGCCGCACGTTCGCCAGCACTGGAATCTCGCGGGAAATATCGTCGAAGCGCTTCATGTCGAGCGCGATGCCGGCGCGGCGCGCCATGGCGACGAGGTGGATGATGGCGTTGGTGGACCCGCCCATCGCCATGTGGACGCGGATGGCGTTGTCGAAGGCGGCAGGGGTGAGGATGCGGGTGGGGGTGAGGTCGTCCCACACCATGTCGACGATGCGGCGGCCGGAGGCGGCGCACATCCGGGTGTGGCTCGAATCCACCGCCGGGATCGAGGAAGCGCCCGGCAGTGCGAGGCCCAGCGCCTCGGTGATCGCCATCATGGTGGCGGCGGTGCCCATCACCATGCAGGTGCCGAACGACCGCGAGATACCGCCCTCGATCTCCTCCCAGTCCTTCTCGGTGATGTTGCCGGCGCGCTTCTCGTCCCAGTATTTCCAGGCGTCGGAGCCGGAGCCCAGCGTCTCGCCGCGCCAGTTGCCGCGCAGCGACGGCCCCGCCGGCACGTAGATCGCCGGCAGCCCCATGCTGATCGCGCCCATGACGAGGCCGGGCGTGGTCTTGTCGCAGCCGCCCATCAGCACCGCGCCGTCGATCGGATGGCTGCGCAGCAGTTCCTCGGTCTCCATGGCGAGGAAGTTGCGATAGAGCATGGTCGAGGGCTTCACCATCGGCTCGGCGAGCGACATCGCCGGCAGTTCGATGGGCAATCCCCCGGCCTGCAGCACGCCGCGCTTCACGTCTTCCGCGCGCGCCCGCAGGTGGCCGTGGCAGGCGTTGATGTCGCTCCACGTATTGATGATGCCGATGACCGGCTTGCTGCGCCAGTCGGCGGAATCATAGCCGAACTGGCGCAACCGCGAGCGGTGGCCGAACGAGCGCAGGTCGCTCGCCCCGAACCAACGGTGGCTGCGCAGCTCCTCGGGGCGCTTTCGGGTCATGCCACTGTAGTCCCGCAACACGTCATGGCCGGGCTTGTCCCGGCCATCCCGGTGATCGAGGCACTGTGCGCTGCCAATCGAGATCGCCGGGACAAGCCCGGCGATGACGTCCGCGGGTATCTCGATCGCATCGAAGTTCGAGCTACTCGATCGAGGCGCCGGAGAATTTCACCGCCTTTTCCCATTTCGCCGTCTCGTCCGCCATGATCTTTCCGAATTCGGCCGGCGTGCCGCCCATGGGAATGCCGCCGAGGTCGGCGAGCCGCGCCTTCATCTTGGGATCGGCGAGGGCGGCGTTGACGGCCTTGTTGAGCTTCTCGATGATGTCGGCCGGGGTGCCCTTGGGCGCGCCCATCCCGAACCATGCGCTCGCTTCGTAGCCCGGCACGGTGTCTGCGACCGTCGGAACATCGGGCAGCGCCTCGTTGCGCTTGTCGGTGGTGACGCCGAGCGCGCGCAGCTTGCCAGATTTGATGAACTCGATCGACGACGGCAGATTGTCGAACATCACGTCTACCGTGCCGGCGATGAGGTCGGTGAGCGCCGGCCCGGCGCCGCGATAGGGCACGTGGATCATCTTGATGCCGGTCATCGCCATGAACAACTCGCCCGAGAGATGTACCGAGGTCCCGTTGCCGGACGAAGCCATGTTGATCCTGCCGGGGTTGGCTTTGCCATAGGCGATGAATTCGCCCACGGTCTTCGCGTCGGGCTGCCGCAAAATGTTACGCAGGGAAGCAAGGCGAGCACAAGCCGGGAAAATAGGTGCAACGTCGCACTCGCGAAGCCATTTTTTGGTTGCGCCGGCGGGAGCGGCCCTCTATCGCTTATGAGCCGAGGTATTGGCCGCGCCGGGGGTGGCGCGTTCGATCAACGCCTTAAATCGGGGGGCCTGAGATGGCACAAGCGGGTGGGCGCGTATCATTGCCACATTTCTCACTGCCACATTTCGTCGAGAAGTCCGGCGTCGCGTTCGCGCGCGGCGCGGCGGTGCTTGTCGCCGGAGTTCTGATTTCGGTGCTGGGCGGCGCATTCTCCAGCGCAAGCGCGCAATACCGGGGGACGCCGGAAATGCAGCAGGCCTGCACGCCCGACGTGATGCGGCTGTGCCAGGCGGAGATTCCCGACGTTGGACGAATTACCAGTTGCATGAAGCGGAACCGGCTGAACCTCAGCCCGGCCTGCGGGGCGGTGTTCGGCGTGGGTGTGAGCAGCCGCGGCCATCATCCGCGGCATCGCTCGTAGCGCTTTCCGACTTGCACTGACCCTATTGGCGTCATTGCCCGGCTCGACCGGGCAGTGCTCGCGATCGGTGCCTATCGGAGTGCCTGGTCAAGCCGTCACCGGCAAGCGTGGGTCGGCCTGAGCGAAAACGCCCTACTGCGATAGCGTTTCCGAGCCGTCTTTCGGATGCGCCAGTTCCGGTGCGGCGAGTTCGCGCCACAGTGCGATCAGCACTGCGAGCAGCGCTGGCCCGAGCAACAGGCCGAGCAGCCCGAATGTCTCGACGCCGCCGAGAATGCCGAGCAGCACCCACACGAAGGGCAGCCGGGTCGAGCCGCCGATCAATACCGGCCGCACGAAGTGATCGGCCACGAACACGACGATCGAACCGACAGCGACGAGGACGATCGCGGGAATGATCGCGGACTGGGCGAGAAGCCAGAGGCTGGCGCCGATGAAGACCAGGGGCGAGGCAAACGGCACCACCGAGAAGATGCCGGTCACGAGCCCCAGCAGCGCCGGATGCGGGACGCCGGTGAGCTGATAGGCAATGCCGAGCAAGACCGCTTCGGCGAGACCGACCAGCAGTAGCCCGTCGACGGTGCCGCGCACCGCCGCCGCGGCCACCGCCAGGAACCGCTGGGCCGATGGGCCCAGCAGGCGATGGCCCACGGCTTTGGTCTGCCGCAACAGCGTGTCGCTCTCGCGAAACACGAAGAACACGATCAACAGCGCGAAGAACAGCGTCGCGATGCGTCGCGCCGCCTGGCCGCCGATGATCCGGCCCCATTGCGTCAAAGCGGCCGCGTCGATGCCGGCGAGCGGGCTCTGCTCGCCGCTCAGGCGCGAGTTCAGCCAGTCGGCCACTGGCGCGCCGATCAGCGGCAGGTTCGCGATCCACTCCGGCGCCGTGACTTCATGCCGGCGGAGTTCCGAAATCCACCGCACCGCCGTGCCGTATTCCCGACCGGCCTCGATGATGGCGAATCCCAGCGGTGCCAGGATCACCACGAGGATGAGCACCGTCATCGCAATGGCGGCCCAGTCGCGCCCGACGCGTGCGCGCGCGGCTACGAACACCGGCCACGTGGCGATGGCGAGGACGACCGCCCAGGCGAGTGCGGGCAGGAATGTCGCGAGCATCCACACCGCGAGCGCCAGCAGGCCGAGCGCCGCCGCAATGCCCGCAAGGCGCCGGCCGATTTTCGCGCGGTCCGGCATCGCAGCGTCGGGTATTCGGGTTTCGGTCATTGCAAAGGATCAAACGCGCGATCCGGCCCTACACATGCTGCCCGCCATTGATGTGGATCTCGGCGCCGTTCACGTAGGAGGAGGTTTCCGTGCACAGCACGTAGATGATCTTCGCCACCTCGTCGGGGGTGCCGAGCCGGTGGAGCGGGATCTGGGCGACGATCTTCTCGGTGCCGGGGGAGAGGATCGCGGTGTCGATCTCGCCGGGGGCGATGGCGTTGACGCGGATGCCGCGCGGGCCGAAGTCGGCGGCCATCTCGCGGGTGAGCGAGGCGAGCGCGGCCTTCGAGGTGGAGTAGGCGGAGCCGGCGAAGGGATGCACGCGGGAGCCCGCGATCGAGGTGACGTTGACGACCGAGCCCTTGGTCGCCTCCAGTTCATGGACGAGGCCGCGGGCGAGCATGATCGGCGCGAAGAAGTTGACCTGGAACACCTGCTGCCACACCGAATATTCGGTATTGATGGTGTCGAGCCGCTTGCCCGATTCGAGCTTCGGCGAAATCCCGGCATTGTTGACGAGCGCGTGGAGTTCGCCCTCGATGCGCCGCTTGATCTCGCTGATCGCCGCGAGCGTGTCCTCGGGATCGGCGAGATCGACCTGGATGTGGTCCTCGGGCCCGGCCTCCCAGGGGCAGTTTTCCGGAAACGGATGGCGCGAACAGGTGATGACGCGCCAGCCGGCCGCGGAGAAACGCTTCACCGTCGCATGACCGATGCCGCGGCTCGCCCCGGTGAGAAGCAGCGTGCGGCGCGGTAGGTTGGAGGAGGGGTGCATCATGGGGGATGAGATCCGATCGACCTGACACGACTATATAGGCGTTTCCCGGACGGAGGACAGAGGACGGGCGACAGACGACAGAAACCTCCGTCATCCGTCGTCTGTCTTCCGTCCTCCGCTACGGATACAAGCGCGTCTTGCTCCAGGGGGCGCCGGGGCCGGAGCGGCGGAATTCGATCCGGTCATGGAGCCGATAGGGCCGGTCGTGCCAGAATTCCATTACGGTCGGGACCACGCGGTAGCCGACCCAGAACGGCGGCCGTGGCACCGCCCCGACGGCAAACTTGGCGCCGTGAAGCGCGATCGCCTTCTCGAAGGCGAGCCGGCTCTCGAGCGGCCTCGATTGCTTGCTGGCCCAGGCGCCGATCTGGGACGACCGCGGGCGGCTCGCGAAATAGGCATCGGCCTCGGCGGCGCCGACAGGCTCGACGGTCCCGCGCAGCCGCACTTGGCGCCGCAGCGACTTCCAGTGGAACGCGAGGCCGGCCTTGGGGTGGTGGGCGAGTTCGCGCCCCTTCTGGCTGCCGTCATTGCTGTAGAAGACGAAACCGCGCTGGTCGAACCCCTTGAGCAGCACCATCCGGACATTGGGCAGCCCGTCGGCATCGACGGTCGCCAGCGCCATCGCCTCGGGATCGGCGGGCTCGGCCTTGCGGGCATCCTCGAACCAGGCCGCAAACAGCCGAAGAGGTTCCTCGGCCTCGGTGAAATCGCCCGTTAGCGACCCCTGGTGTTCTGTCGGCGCGGTGTCGGACATCGCGGGAAGTTCTCTGCTGAGCGGCGGGCCGGGCTCTGTGTCGATTATAAACGACGCGCGGCGGAGGACGAAAGACGGACGACGGAGGAGGGAGGAGTCCCGCGGCCATTGCGCTTGGTCACGTACCCTTGGTCTGTGTCCTTGGTCATCCGCCTCCCGTCCTCCGTCCTCTGCCCTCCGTCTTCCGTTGCGAATCCCTGCCGTTATCCCCACATTGGCAGCGAGGGCCGGGGCGGAACCGGCGGAAAGACCGGAGTTCGACGATGCGCGACCCCTATGAGGTGCTGGGGGTTAAGAAGACCGCCGATGCGGCAGCGATCAAGAGCGCCTATCGGCGCCTTGCGAAAAAGCTGCATCCCGACGCCAACAAGGACGACCCCAAGACGGCCCAGCGGTTTGCCGAGGTCAATTCGGCCTATGAAATTCTCGGCGAAGACAAGAAGCGCAAGGCGTTCGACGCCGGCGAGATCGATGCCGAGGGCAAGCCGCGCTTTCAGGGCTTCCAGGGTTTCGGGGGCCCTCGGCCAGGCGCGGGGGCGGGCGGCCCCGATGCCCATTTCGAGACGTTTTCGTTCGGCCCCGAAGGCTTCCAGCGGCGCGGCAGCGGCGCGGGGGGCGGGGCCAATTTCGAGGATGTCATCAGCCAGATGTTCGGTGGTCTCGGCGGGGCGCAGGGGCGCACCCGGTCGTTCCGGGGCGGCTTCGATCCGGAGGATCTGGGAGAGCCCGCCGGCCGCGACGTCACCGTTCCCGTGACCATCACTCTCGAAGAAGCGGCCGGCGGCGGCACCAGGCGCGTGCACCTGCCCACCGGCAAGGAGGTCGACGTCAAGATCCCGGCCGGGATGGTCGACGGCAAGCAGATCCGCCTGAAAGGGCAGGGCCTGCCCGGGCCGGGCAGCATCGGCGATGCGCTGATCACCATCAAGGTCGCGCCGCATCGGAATTTCGAGGTCGACGGCGCCAATTTGCGAACCAACGTTCCGATCACCCTCTATGAGGCCGTTCTCGGCGGCAAGGTAAGGGTGCCGACCCTTGGCGGTGCGGTCGAACTCGCGATCCCCGCCCGCACCAGCGGCGGCCGCACCTTTCGCCTCAAGGGCAAGGGCATGACGGTGGATGGCAACACCGGCGACTTGTTCGCGACGGTGCGCATCGTGCTCCCCGAGGCGGGTGACGCCGACCTCGATGAATTGATGAAGAAGTGGCGCGACCAGAAGCCCTACGACCCCCGTCGCGAGTGAATTAGGAAAATCCCCCAGCTGCGGCTCGCGGAGTCACATATCGCGGCGCCGATGTGAGCACCTCTCCCCGCAAGCAGCCGCAGGCGGGGCGAGGGAGCAGGGCGCGCCTCCGTGGGTTGCATTGAAGGTCCCGGCCCCCTATGCCATAGGAGGCGTCCGGTCCGTGACCGGCAAAACGAGGACGACATGCCGGAATCCGCGGGGCTGATGCAGGGCAAGCGCGGCCTGATATTGGGCGTCGCCAACAATCGATCGATCGCTTGGGGCATCGCCAAATCCGCGCGGGCTCACGGGGCGGAACTGGCCTTCACCTATCAGGGCGACGCCCTCAAGAAGCGCGTGGAGCCGCTCGCCAAGGAGGTCGGCGGCCTGGTGGTCGGCCATTGCGACGTGACCGATCCCGCGTCCATCGACGCGGTCTTTGCCGCGACCGCGACGCACTGGCCGACGATCGACTTCCTCGTCCACGCCATCGCCTTTTCCGACCGCCACCAGCTCGACGGCCGCTACATCGACACCACCCAGGACAATTTCACCAACACGATGCTGATCAGCTGTTTTTCGCTCACCGCGCTCGCCCAGCGCGCCGAGAAGCTGATGACGAACGGCGGCGCGATGGTCACGCTCACCTATTACGGCTCCGAGAAATGGATGCCGCATTACAACGTGATGGGCGTCGCCAAGGCCGGCCTAGAGGCCTCGGTGCGCTATCTCGCGGCCGATCTCGGCACCAAGAACATCCGCGTCAACGCCATCTCCGCCGGCCCGATCAAGACCCTCGCCGCCTCCGGCATCGGCGACTTCCGCTACATTCTTGGTTGGAACGAGCACAACGCGCCGCTGCGCCGCAACGTCACCGCGGACGAGGTCGGCGACACCGCCGTCTACCTGCTCTCGGACCTGTCGCGGGGCGTGACAGGCGAGATTCACCACGTCGATGCCGGCTACCACATCGTCGGCATGAAGCATCCCGATGCACCGGACATCTTCGTCCACCGGGACTGAATCCGCAGCGCGCCCCGAAACGCCACGGCGCAAGCTCTATTTCGTCAGGCACGGCGAGACCGACTGGAATGCAGAGCGCCGGCTGCAGGGGCGGCGCGACATCCCGCTCAACGCTCTCGGCCGCAAGCAGGCGGCGCGCAGCGGCGAATTGGTCGCCAACCTTCTCGCCATCAGCGGCGCGACCCCGCAGCAATTCGCTTTCACTGCGAGCCCGCTGTCGCGCGCACGCGAAACCATGGAAATCATGCGCGCCGAACTCGGGGTGCCGCCGCAGGACTACACCATCGACGCGCGGCTCGCCGAGCTTTCGTTCGGGAAGTGGGAGGGCTTGACCTACAAGGAGGTCAGGGCGTTGGACCGATCGGTTCTCGCGACGCGCGAGCGCGATAAATGGAACTTCCAGCCCCCGGGCGGAGAGAGCTACGCCCAGTTGCTGGTGCGCGTGCGCGAGTGGCACGACGGCATGACCGAAGATGCCATCATCGCCGCCCATGGCGGCGTCGCCCGGGCGCTTCTGGTGTTGTATGCCGTCAAATCGCCGGCCGAGGCGCCGCTCGGGGATGTCGCCCAGGGGGTGGTCTACGAGTTCGCGCCGGGATCGGTGAACCGCTACGGGTGAGCGGCCACAAGAAACTCCGCGACACCGAGATTCACGCGACACCGAGATTCACCCGGCCTTCAAAAACAAAAGGGCCGGCACGAGGCCGGCCCTTTCTTGGCAAACGACGAGCCGAAGCTGCGTCTGCAACCGCATCGAACTCGCCCCCGTTTTCGAAGGGGCGGCGACATCGGCCAAATCACTTCGGGGTCTTCGACTTCTTCTTCTTCTTCGCCATGATGAAATCCTCCAGGTTTGGACCGGCTGACCAAGCGCCCGAACTTTTGTTCGAGAACCCCCGCACGGATCACACTTTCCGTATAGGGTATCGGCGCACTGTCCGCAACTGTTTTTTCAAAAAATCGTTTATTTTTCAAAAACTTAACGAACGTTCATGTGGTGATTAACAGCGGTTCAGAAAGGTGAAGCGGCCTTCATTTTGGGAAGCCACTGGGAGCGCCGGTATTCGCTTCGGGAGATCGCGTCGGGGGCGTTCCCATGACGCTTTGTCGAAGACATTTGAAGACGGGGAAGCCGCGCCATCACCTAATTTGACCCTGTCCCGGACGCGGGCTACCAAAACGCAGGCTCAATCCCATGTCCCACAACAGCTTCGGCCATTTGTTTCGGGTGACCACCTTCGGCGAGAGCCATGGCGTGGCGATCGGCTGCGTAGTCGACGGTTGTCCGCCGCGACTGGCGCTGACAGCGGCCGATATCCAGCGCGACCTCGATCGCCGCCGTCCCGGCCAGTCGCGCTTTACCACCCAGCGCCGCGAGCCCGACGAGGTGAGGATCCTCTCCGGCGTCATGATCGACGACGGCAGCGGGGAGCAGGTGACGACGGGTTCGCCGATCGCGCTCATGATCGAGAATGTCGACCAGCGCTCGAAGGATTACTCGGAGATCCGCGATCTCTACCGCCCCGGCCACGCCGATTACACCTACGACGCCAAATACGGCCTGCGCGATTATCGCGGCGGCGGACGCGCCTCGGCGCGGGAGACGGCGGCACGCGTCGCTGCCGGCGCGGTGGCGCGCAAGATCATCCCCGGCATGACCGTGCGCGCGGCGCTGGTGCAGATGGGGCCCCATGCGATCGATCGCGACCGATGGGACTGGGACGAGGTCGCCCGCAATCCGTTCTTCTGTCCGGATGCCGCCAAGGCCGCGTTCTTCGAAGACTATCTCGACGCCATCCGCAAGCAGGGCTCCTCCATCGGCGCCGTGATCGAGGTGATCGCCGAGGGCGTGCCGGTCGGGCTCGGCGCGCCGGTCTACGGCAAGCTCGATGGCGACATCGCGGCGGCGCTGATGGGCATCAATGCCGTCAAGGGCGTCGAGATCGGCGCCGGCTTTGCCGCCGCGGCGCTGTCGGGCGAGGACAACGCCGACGAGATGCGGATGGGCAATGACGGCCGGCCGCGCTTCCTGTCGAACCGAGCCGGCGGCATTCTCGGCGGCATCTCGACCGGCCAGCCCATCGTGGCGCGTTTCGCCGTCAAGCCGACATCGTCGATCCTCACCCCGCGCGCGACGGTCGATCGCTACGGCCGCGAGGCCGAGATCGCCACCAAGGGCCGCCATGACCCCTGTGTCGGCATCCGCGCCGTGCCGGTCGGCGAGGCGATGCTCGCATGCGTCATCGCCGATCACTATCTGCGGCATCGGGGCCAGGTCGGCGAGACACCGGCATGGCCGTGGCCGAGCCCCGGGGAATAGCCCTGGCGACACGAGCCCCGGGGGCGAAGGAAAGCTCTGCATGATCACCCGTGAGTCCCAGATGCTGGTGGAATCGGCCGCCGCCGCCTTTGCGCGGGGCGAGATCGTCGTCGTCGCCGACGACGACGACCGCGAGAACGAAGGCGATCTGTTCGTCGCGGCGTCCATGTGCACGCCGGAGAAGATGGCCTTCATCATCCGCCACACCTCGGGCATCGTCTGTGCGCCGCTGTCGGTGGAAGAGGCCAAGCGCCTTCATCTCGATCCCATGGTCGCCTTGAACGACGCGCCGCTCGGCACCGCTTTCACCGTGTCGGTGGACGTGCGCCACGGGCTCACCACCGGGATTTCCGCCGAGGAGCGCTCCAACACGGTGCGCGCTCTCGCCAACGGCAACAATGGCGCGGCCGATTTCGTCCGCCCCGGCCACGTGTTTCCGCTGGTGGCGCGGGAAGGCGGCGTGCTGATGCGCTCCGGCCATACCGAGGCGTGCGTGGATTTGTGCCGATTGGCCGGGTTGGCGCCGGTCG
>Ga0306924_10004108_pt1 | contig 14174 bp, 13 predicted proteins | sample sta12Can44000111_FD_203756 | JGI IMG/M metagenome (GOLD analysis project Ga0306924, IMG submission 203756) | Lab enrichment of tropical soil microbial communities from Luquillo Experimental Forest, Puerto Rico - statanox.12C.anox.44.000.111 (v2)... | ecosystem: Environmental > Terrestrial >... | reverse complement strand
AGACCTCGTTGCGCCGCGCGGCGCTGTGGGACGAGGTGAAAGACAAGCTTAACGCCAACGGCCAGAGTCTGTCCGGCGGCCAGCAGCAACGGCTTTGCATCGCGCGCACGGTGGCGGTGCGACCCGAAGTGATACTCTTCGATGAGCCCTGTTCCGCGCTCGACCCGATTTCGACCGCCAAGATCGAAGAGCTGATCGACGAACTGACCGACGACTACACGATCGTGATCGTCACTCATAATATGCAGCAGGCGGCACGCGTTTCGGAATTCACCGCGTTCATGTTCCTCGGCGAATTGATCGAGTTCGACTCGACCAGCAATATGTTCACTGCGCCGAGGGATCAGCGCACGCAGGACTACATCACCGGCCGCTTCGGGTAACGCAGATGACCGACACCACCACCAGAATCGATCACACCGCCAAGGCGTTCGACACCGATCTGCAGGAAATCACCCGCAAGGTCGCCGAGATGGGCGGCCTCGTGGAACGGCAGATCGCGGATTCGGTTCAGGCCTTGGTCGACCGCGATGTCGAACTCGGCGAACGCGTCATTGGGCTCGATCCGACGATCGATGGGTTGCAGCGCGAGGTGGAGGATAAATGCATCCTCACTATCGCCCGGCGCCAGCCGATGGCGGTCGATCTGCGCGAATGCGTCGGCGCCATGCGCGTGTGCAATGATCTCGAGCGCATCGGCGATCACGCCAAGCATATCGGTAAGCGCGTCGTCGCTCTCGACGACGACTTCTATCCGCAGAAACTGATCCGCGGTGTCGAGCACATGTCGGCGCTGGTGTTGGCGCAACTCAAGCAGGTGCTGGACGCCTATGCCGGCCGCGACCTGCAATCGGCACTCGCCGTCTGGAACGGCGACGAAGAAGTCGATTCGATGTGCGTATCGCTGTTCCGCGAGCTCCTCACCTACATGATGGAGGACCCGCGCAACATCACGTTCTGCATGCATCTGATGTTTTGCGCGAAAGACATCGAGCGCATGGGCGACCACGCCACCAATATCGCCGAGACCGTCTACTACATGGTCGAAGGCCGTCCGATTACCGACCAGCGTCCCAAGGGTGACACCACGAGTTTTCCAGCAGGCATTCTGCAAAAATAGGAGACCGGGATGGGGGCAAACATCCTGATCGTGGAAGACGAAGAACCGCTCACAACGCTGCTGCGGTACAATCTCGAGGCCGAAGGCTACGAAGTCGACGCCGTCGCCAGAGGCGACGACGCCGATACGCGGTTGAAGGAAACCGCTCCCGATCTCGTGGTGCTGGACTGGATGCTGCCGGGCCTCTCCGGCATCGAGCTGTGCCGCCGACTGCGGGCGCGGCCGCAGACGCAGACGCTGCCCATCATCATGCTTACCGCGCGCGGCGAGGAAAGCGAACGCGTGCGCGGGCTCGCCACCGGGGCTGATGACTATATCGTCAAGCCGTTTTCGGTACCGGAACTGCTGGCGCGCGTGCGCGCGCTATTGCGCCGCGCTAGCCCGGAACGCGTCGCCCTCGTGCTTACCATCGGCGATCTCGAACTCGATCGCGAGAAAAAGCGCGTCTCGCGGGCGAGCCGCCCGGTCGATCTCGGTCCGACCGAATTTCGCCTGCTCGAATTTCTCATGGAGCGGCCCGGGCGCGTATTTTCGCGCGAGCAACTGCTCGACGGCGTGTGGGGCAGCGACGTGTATATCGACGAACGCACGGTCGACGTTCATGTCGGCCGCTTGCGCAAGGCGCTCAATCGCGGCCACGCCACCGATCCGATTCGCACCGTCCGCGGCGCCGGTTATTCGCTGGACGACCGCTTCGGCAAGACGGCGGCGTAGAAATCCAAACCGAGAGCGCTCCGCGACTTACCGCGCCGTTCGCTTGTCGCGCCGCCGTTCGGAAGGCGGCTGATACGCGACCCGCGAGTGGTAGGCGCAATAGGGCAGGCCGGCGACGGTGTTGCCACCGCAGAAAAAGAAATCACTGCTGCCGGGATCGCCGACCGGCCAGCGGCAGGTTTGCTCGTTCAATTCCAGGATGGTGCGGCGTTGACCAATCGGAATAATGTTCTCGATCAATTCCGGCTCGGCTTCGAGCTCGTAATCGAAGGCATGCGCCAGCGCGGTATTGCCGCGGATCGCTGCGCGCCCGATGCGCAGCATGTGCGACGGTGATCGCGGCTTGCGCGGCCGTGGTGAGGCGCTGGAGCTGCTCTTGGCGCGGCCTGACAGTCCGAGCCGATGCACCTTCCCGATCACCGCATTGCGCGTGATGCCGCCGAGCTCGGCGGCGATCTGACTCGCCGAGAGACCGTCAGACCATAGCTTTTTCAGAAGCTCGACCCGCTCGTCCGTCCACGACATGCTCAACCCTCCTTGAACCTGTCGACAAAGCTGTCGCGAGAATCTCCCCTTGCGCTGGGCAGCGCGTCGCCGCCCAACACGCACTCAACCACAACGCTTTAGAAGACTGTCCGCCGCACGAGATGTCGTACTAGACGATCAAAAAGCTACAATATGGCCGGAGTCTGGCGCAAGACTCGCTCTGCTTGCGTCCACATATTCCTGCACGCGTGTGGATGAACTGGGTACAAATCGGGTCCGCAAAGCGCAATTATCGTGTGTTGACAGCGGGACGGGTGGAAATAGAATGTTGTTCCGTGCCGCCCGGAGAGGCGGCACATTTCGTTTCAGCCGCGCCGCTTTTAGACGCGCGGCTTTGCGAGCAAAACCGTGAGCCAGAACGCGAGTAAGACCGTGACATCGCATCTGATGCCAACCTTTGCGCGTGTCGACCTCGCCTTCGAGCGGGGCGAAGGCGTATGGCTCATCGCTACGAACGGCGAGCGTTATCTCGATTTTGCGTCTGGCGTCGCCGTGAATGCACTAGGTTACGGCCATCCGCATCTGATTGCCGCGCTCACGGAACAGACGCAAAAGCTGTGGCACGTCTCGAATCTTTACGAAATTCCCGAAGCCGAGCGTGTCGCGCGACGCTTATGCGCCGCGAGCTTTGCCGACGTCGTGTTTTTTTGCAATTCCGGCGCCGAAGCCGCGGAAGGCGCGATCAAGACGGCACGCAAATACCAGTCAGTCAGCGGCCATCCCGAACGGTACCGGATCATCACCTTCGAGGGCGCATTCCACGGCCGCACGCTGGCAACCCTCGCCGCCGGCGGGCAGAAGAAATACCTGGAAGGTTTTGGACCCGTGGTCGAAGGTTTCGACCAGATTCAGTTCGGCGATCTGGACGCGGTCAAAAAAGCGATCGGCAGCGAGACCGCGGCGATCATGGTCGAGCCGGTAATGGGCGAGGGCGGTCTACGCGTCTTCGAGCCATCGTTTTTGCGTGCGCTGCGCGAGCTTTGCGACCAGAATGAGCTCCTGCTGATTTTCGACGAGGTCCAGACCGGCATGGGCCGAACCGGCGAGCTTTTCGCCTATCAGCGCGCCGGCGTCGCACCCGATGTGATGACACTCGCTAAGGCGCTTGCCGGCGGTTTTCCAATCGGAGCCGTGCTCGCCACCGCCGAAGCGGCCAAGGGCATGAGACCCGGCACGCATGGCTCGACCTTCGGCGGCAATCCGCTGGCGATGAGTGCCGCCAATGCGACGCTCGACGTCATGCTGGCGCCCGGTTTTCTCGATCATGTGAAAAAGATCGGTATCTTGTTCAAACAACGCTTGGCCGAGATCAAGGACCGTTACCCCGAACTGATTGCCGAAGTGCGGGGCGAGGGCCTCCTGGTCGGATTGCGAGCGATCGTTCCGGCCGGCGATCTGATCAATGCGACCCGGGCGGAGAAGATGCTGACACTCGCGGCGGGGGATAACGTCGTGCGCTTGGTGCCGCCGCTGATCGTCAGCGAGCAGGAAATTGCCGAGGGCGTCGCGCGCCTCGATCGCGCCTGCGCGCAACTGAGCCGGAGCATCAAACGTCCGGCCGCCACCCCAGGGCATAAGGAGGAGAAGGCGGGATGAAAATCGTCCGCCATTTCCTCGATCTGATCGAGGTTCCGGCCGCCGATCTGCGCGGCATGATCGATGTGGCGCGCACGATAAAATCACGCCGCGATCGGAGCGAGCGCCCGCTTGCGGGCAAGACGCTGGCAATGATCTTCGAACGGCCGTCAACCCGGACCCGCGTGTCCTTCGAAGTCGCCATGCGGCAATTGGGCGGCGACGCCATTTTATTGACCGCGGAAGAAATGCAGCTCGGGCGCGGCGAGACGTTGGCCGATACCGCGCGCGTGATGTCGCGCTATGTCGATGCCATCATGATCCGGATGCTCGATCCAAAGGCCGTGAGCGAGTTGGCGCGCCATGCCGCGATACCGGTCATCAACGGGCTGACGCGACGCTCGCATCCCTGTCAGGTCCTGGCCGACGTCATGACTTTCGAGGAGTGCCGCGGCCCGATCCGCGGCCGTACCGTGGCCTGGACCGGCGATGCCACGAACGTGCTGACGTCATGGATGCACGCGGCGCAACGCTTTGACTTCCATTTGCGGGTGGCGACGCCGGCCGAACTGGCGCCGAAGAAGCCGCTGCTCGATTGGATCAAGAGCTCCGGCGCCGCGATCGTACTCGGCACCGATCCGGAAGAGGCGGTAAAAGGCGCTGACTGCGTCGTCACCGACACCTGGGTATCGATGGGCGACCGCAACGGCAGTCGCCGCCACAATCTGCTCAAGCGCTATCAGGTCAATGGCCGACTGATGGCGCGTGCCAAGCCTGACGCCATTTTCATGCACTGCCTGCCTGCGCATCGCGGCGAGGAAGTCACCGACGAGGTGATGGATGGCCCACATTCGGTGGTGTTCGATGAGGCCGAAAACCGGTTGCATGCGCAAAAAGGCATACTGACCTGGTGCCTGGAAGCCGATGGGCGATGACATCGGGCCGCGGCCCTCACAATCGCGTCCGCGGAACCTATATTGCGGCAATGAACAATCCCGATTTGAGCATTCCGGTTCGTCAGCCTGCGGCCACCAGTCTCGACGACACGATCCTTCCGTTTGCGGTCAAGGCGCTTGATCTGCGCGGCCGTATCGTACGGCTCGGTGCGGTCGTCGATTCGATTCTAACCAGCCACGACTATCCGCTTCCCGTTGCCAAGCTTCTCGGCGAGGCGATCGTGCTGACGGTGATGCTCGGCTCGGCGCTTAAAATCGACGGGCGATTCATCCTGCAAACTCAAAGCGACGGACCGGTTCGCATGCTGGTGGTCGACTTCACCGGGCCCGGCAATGTGCGCGGCTGCGCCCGGTTCGACGCCGCGCGCGTCGCAGCCGCTATCGCCAAAGGCGAAGCAGCGCCCGGGCAATTGCTCGGCCGCGGGCACCTCGCCATGACCATCGATCAAGGTCCGGAGATGAGCCGCTATCAAGGCTTGGTGCCGCTCGAAGGTGGCGACCTCGAACAGGCCGCGCACGAATATTTCACGCGCTCCGAGCAAATTCCGACCCGCGTGCGCCTTGCGATCGCCGAAGAATTCCGTGCTGGCGAGAACGGCCCGCGCCGGCACTGGCGCGCCGGTGGCATTCTGCTGCAGTTTCTGCCCAATTCGCCGGAGCGGGCCCGCCGTGCCGATCTGGATCCTGGTGACGCGCCGGCAGGAACCGCCCCGCACGTTTTGCCCGAAGACGAGGCCTGGGTCGAAGGCCGTTCGCTGGTCGCCACCGTCGGTGACATCGAGCTCCTTGATCCCGATCTGTCGAGTGAGCGGCTGGCCTATCGGCTGTTTCACGAGCGCGGCGTTCGCGTCTTCCGCGCGATGTCGATCGCCGCGCAGTGCTCGTGTTCGCGCCATGGCGTCGAAAACATGCTGCGAAGTTTCTCGCCGCAAGATCGCGCCGACATGGTGGAGGACGGCCGCATCACGGTGACGTGCGAGTTTTGCAGTTCGACCTATGTCTTCGCGCCGGGCGAAATCGCCGCCGCGGGCGCGTCGGCTTCGCAATAGCCGATTTGTGCTCGCTCAAGCTCGCGGGCTGCGGCATTGTCTTAAATTATTGATTCAACTAGCTTATTTAAGCGGGGATGCGCAATCGAAGGGAATGTTTTGTTCAGGAGCGCGGGCTGCAATCGCGGTCCACATGTGTTTTGGAACGATGTATTTTGGAGCGCGATTGTTCAATTGATGGTGCGCTTGCCGTTGCCGCTGTCGAGCGAAAACGCGGGAATCTCGATTTCGAAATGCTCGCCAGCGGCAGTCACCATGCCGTAGGTGCCGACCATGAAACCCGACGACGTTTGCAACGGAACGCCGCTGGTATATTCAAACGATTCACCGGCTTTGATCACCGGTTCCTCGCCGACAACGCCCGCCCCGCGCACCTCTTGGCGCCTTCCGTGGGCATCGGTGATGCGCCAATGACGCGTTTTCAGCTGCACCGTTTCGGCGCCTTTATTGGTGATCGAGATCGTATAGGCCCAGAAGAAGTAATTGTTCTCCGGCGACGAACGATCGGCGACGAAACGCGGCGTCACCACGATTTCAATATTGCGGGTCACGGCGCGATACATGGGAGCGATAAATACATGGGAGCGATAAAATGGGAGCGATAAAGCGGTGTTGCAGCCGATACCGGAGTTCGTCGCCACCCGCGAAGCCCGGCGCCGTTTACGCGAGTTCCACTTTGCAGGTCAATGCGGGCGCGAAACCGAGCGGCACGGCAGGCGTGATTGCATAGCTGTCACAAGACGCTTTCTCAAGCGATACTTGGCGACTAGATTGGAAAATCAGCGCCAAGGCAGGGCGAGGCCGGGCGCACCGCTCAATGGCGCGAGCCAGCGCGCCGCGGCGCGAAGATCGTGAAGGCGGCCGTGAAACATCTCGTATTGCCCAGATTGCCACTGACATCCGCAACGGCTGCCGCTTCGCCATTGCCGCCGGGCGGACGCGACCTGCGGCTCGATCTCTTTCGCGGCGTCGCGTTGTGGTTGATCTTTCTCGATCACATCCCGCAGAACGTCGTGAACTGGTTCACCATCCGCAACTACGGCTTCAGCGACGCCACCGAAATATTCATCTTCATTTCCGGCTATACCGCGGCGTTCGTTTACGGCCGCGCCATGCGCGAACGGGGCATCATCGTCGCCAGCGCGCGGATATTGCGGCGGGCCTGGCAAATCTACGTCGCCCACATCTTCCTGTTCACGATCTTCATGGCCGAAATCGCGTATGTCGCGGCGACGTTCGAAAATCCGCTCTACGCCGAGGAAATGAACATCCTCGATTTCCTCAAGCAGCCGGACGTCACGATTTTTCAGGCGCTTATTTTAAAGTTCAAGCCGGTCAACATGGATGTGCTGCCGCTGTACATCATGTTGCTGTTGTTCTTTCCGCCGATGCTTTGGCTCTTGATTCAACAGCCGGCTTTGGCGCTGGCTGGATCGGCGCTGGTCTATGTGCTGGCGTGGAATCTCGATTGGAATCTGCCGGCCTATCCAAACGGGGCCTGGTTCTTCAATCCATTTGCCTGGCAATTGCTGTTCGTGTTCGGCGCCTGGTGCGCGCTCGGCGGCGCACAACGGCTGTCCGCGGCGCTGCGCTCGCGCGTGGTGCTGGCGATCGCGATCGCCTATCTGGTCTTTGCTTTCGCGGTCACGCTGACCTGGTATGTCGAGCCGCTGCGTCGTTTTGTGCCGATCTGGTTGAGCGATTGGATGTATCCAATCGACAAGACCAATCTCGACGTGCTGCGCTTTGCGCACTTCCTGGCGCTAGCGGCCGTCACCGTGCATTTCGTCCCGCGCGATTGGCCGTGGCTGAAATCACCCTATCTGCAGCCGGCGATCCTGTGCGGCCAACATTCGCTGGAGATCTTCTGCCTCGGCGTGTTTTTGGCTTTTGCCGGTCAATTCATCATCAGCGAATGGTCGGGCGGGCCGTTGGTCCAGACGTTTATTAGCCTTGTCGGTATCTTGATCATGGTTGCCACAGCTAATCTGATATCGTGGTACAAACAGATAGAAGGGCGAAGCCCCACCGGGCGCACCAAATCGCCGGATGCCGACCTCGCGGGAGGCGAGGCATGAAACTGCTCATCGCGCTTGTCGCAACGATTGCGCTGAATTGTTTGCCGGTCTGGGCGGCGGTGGCGGAGCCGCAGCCCGAGGCTTGCGACGTGCCGGCATCGATGCTCGAAAGCGAAATCGATCTCGGCCGCGCCACTAACGAGCTCAAAGACAAACATCGGCTGGACATCAGCGTACTGGGGAGCGGATCGTCATCGCTTCCCGGGCCTGACGGGGCCCACTTCGCCTATCCGGCGCGGCTTGAGGAGGCGCTCAAGCAGCAATTGCCCGGCAATGAGATCAAAGTCACGGCCCACGTCCTGCCGAAGCAGACCACGGCCAACATGCTCGGCACCTTGGATAAGATTCTCGCCGATGACCACCCGAGTCTGGTGATTTGGCAGGCTGGTACCGCCGACGCCATCAATGCCGTGGAAACCGAAGACTTCCGCGCCAGCCTCGAAGAAGGCGTCGAGAAAATTCAGGGCGCGGGCGCGGACGTCATTCTCGTGAATATGCAATACAGCCCGCGCACCGCCGCTATGCTCGACGTTTCGGCCTATGCCGATGTGATGCGGCATGTTGCCCAGCAGCGCAACGCGCTGCTGTTTGATCGGTTAGCAATCATGCAATATTGGAACGATATCGGGACTTTCGACCTCTATGCCGCGACCAAGAAGTATGATATGGCGCGGCGAGTTCATGAGTGCATTGGCCGGGCCTTGGCGTCGCAAATCATCAATGCCGCACATCTTGACGCCGTAAGAATGCAGACAACGCGTTGATGTCTTTTAACAAACAAATAAGACTATCCAGTCAGGCGCAGGCTGCGGCAGCGGCCGCGCTTTTGGCTGTACAGTTTTTTGCGCTGCACAGTGACAGCGCAAACGCGCAGATGAACGCGCAGAACGCCGCAACTCAGGCATCTGTGGTGGCGCAGCAGCCGCCCGCGAGCCCGGTCGCGGCGACCGGCGCGCCGCCGGCGGCAATCCCCGCCATTGCCGCGCCCGGCAGTTCGGTCAAGCCGACCGTCGCAACGGCTCCGGCGGCGCCGGCACCCGCAACGGCGGCCGCATGCGTGGCGCCGACTGAATTGACGCATTTCGAACGGCCGCTCGTTCACACCATGCGACGGTTGGTCAATGGCCAGTCGCTGAGCATCGTGGCGATCGGCTCATCCTCGACTGCGGGCGCGGGCGCCAGTTCGCCCGATGCGACCTATCCGAGCCGCCTTGCCGCTGAATTGCGTGCTCGGTTTCCTGGCCGCGACATCGCCGTGTTCAATCGCGGCGTCAACGGCGAGGAGACCAGCAATATGATGGCGCGGTTTGCGAGCGACGTGCTCGCCGCGCATCCGCAGCTCGTGCTTTGGCAGATCGGCACGAATTCGGTGCTGCGCGATCTTGCACTCAGCCCGCACGCCGCGCAGCTGCACGACGGCATCGAGCAGCTCAAAGCGTCCGGGGCGGATGTCGTCCTGATCGATCCGCAATTTGCGCCGGCGGTGCTCGCAAAATCGGAAACGCAAGGCATGGTCGAGCAGATTGCAGTGACCGCCAAGGAAGAAAATGTCGATCTGTTTCGGCGCTTCGCGGTGATGCGCGACTGGCATGACGTGCAGCACCTTGCGTTCGACACGTTCGTGTCGCCGGACCACCTGCACATGAACGACTGGAGCTATGCCTGCCTGGCGAAATTGCTCGGCGGCGCCATCGCCGAAGCGGCGACGCGGCCGATCGCCGCCGCGTCCGTTCATCCGGCACTGTCCGCGAAGCCCGACGTGCATTAGAATCTTCGGCGGCGTTGAGCACGCCGCCGTCACCGGCTGATCGCGAGCCTGACCAAAACGAGCGCAGTTACTTCTTCTTCGCCTTGCATGTGGCCGCGGGGCACGCACCGCCCGGCCTGTAGCAGGGAAAGACGTCCTGATACATCTTGCCCTTGCCGTCATAGGAGCATCTCTTGACGGTCACCCAGCCAGTGGCATTGCTGACCTTGTCGGGCTTATCCGTGCAGGCCTGACCCACGCTGCACAGCCGCTCTTTGGCTTTGTGTGATTTTTTGGCGAAGGACGAAGACGGCAACAACGAAGTCGCGACCGCGATAGCGGCGACCGCAAGAAAAGACTTGCTGATCATGTTCATCGGCTAACCCCCCTCGCGAAGGATCCGACCATGTTCGCAGCCGGTCGGAATGCCTCCGCTCAGACACGATTTTAACATAAAGCGGGGCGGAAGGACCATTGCGAAGAGATAAATCCCGCTCGCTGGCGCGCCTTATTTCATCGGTTGGAGCACAATCGCTTCATACCGCTTCCAGCGCGCCGAGTACGTCCTCAACGATATCGTCAGGGTCCTCAAGCCCGACCGAGACCCGCACCAAGCCGTCGCTGATGCCGAGTTCGGCGCGCTGCGCCGGGCCAAGGCGCTGGTGCGTTGTCGTCGCCGGATGCGTGATGAGGCTCTTGGCGTCGCCGAGATTGTTGCTGATGCGCACAAGCTTGAGCGCGTCCTGAAAACGGAAGGCGCCGCGTTTGCCGCCCTTGATTTCGAACGCGACCAGCGTCGAGCCGCCGCGCATCTGCTTCTGCGCGATTGCGGCCTGCGGATGGTCTGGCCGGCCCGGATAAATCAGCCGCGCGACCTTTGGGTGCCCGGCGATGGCGACCGCGAGCGTCGCTGCGCTGTCGGTTTGGCGCCGCACCCGCACCGCGAGCGTCTCCAGTCCCTTGAGCAGCACCCAGGCATTGAACGGCGAAATCGATGGACCGGTTTGCCGAAGCAGCACATGGATCTTTTCCATGATGAATTTTTGCGTGCCGAGAATAACTCCGCCCAGGCAGCGGCCCTGGCCGTCGATATGCTTGGTGGCGGAGTAGACGACGCAGTCCGCGCCGAGCGCGAGGGGACTCTGAAATAACGGCGTCGCGAACACGTTGTCGACAACAAGCGTCGCGCCAGCGTCATGGGCGATCTTGGCCACCGCCGCGATGTCGATCACTTCCAGCGCCGGATTGGTCGGCGTTTCCAGAAAGAAAGTCTTGGTGTTCGGCCGCACCGCCTGGCGCCAGGCATCGAGATTGCAGCCGTCGACAAGGGTCGAAGCAACACCGAAGCGGGGCAAGAAATCCTCCACCACATAGCGGCAGGATCCGAACATCGCTTTGGAGGCTACGACATGGTCGCCGGCTTTGACTTGGCCGAGGAGCGACAACGTCACCGCGGCCATGCCCGTCGCGGTGGCGCGTGCCGCCTCGGCGCCTTCGAAGGCCGCCATGCGCCGCTCGAACATATCGACCGTCGGATTGGCGAAGCGCGAATATTGATAGCCCGGGTCCTCGCCCTTAAACCGCGCCTCGGCCTGGGCGGCGCTGTCGTAAACGTAACCCTGGGTAAGAAACAGCGCTTCCGAGGTCTCGCCAAACGGCGACCGCAGGGTGCCCGATTGCACGAGGCGCGTTTCGGGGCGATAGGTCTTTTTTGCCGACGCGGACATGTGGCCCTCCTTAGCCAACACGCGTTTTGGCCGCCAATGGCCAAAACAAAACCCGGCCGGGGAAAATCCTCGGGCCGGGCTCACGCGTCCCCGGCCTTTTAGCGACTTATTTTACGTGGCTGCAAGCCGGCCGGCTCAAATGACCACGGGATAACGCGGTGTATACGCCGCGGCCGTCTTTGCGTCAAACCGGGCATCGGATTAGATCGCAGCGGTGGGGCGACGAGAATGCGAGCCCGTCCGCAGATGGCCTTGAGCTTTAAAGCTTCGGAACGCGGAATTCTGCCCGACCGCATGATCGCGGCGCTGGCGGAGGAGGGCGGGATTCGCGCGGCGCGGCCGTTCGATGCCGACCAGATTCAGCCGGCCAGTCTCGATCTGCGGCTTGGCGCGATCGCCTATCGGGTGCGCGCCAGTTTTCTGCCAGGTCCGGGCACCGCGGTGGCGCAACGCATCGCCGAACTGAAGCTGCACGAATTCTCGCTCGTTGCCGGCGCCGTTCTGGAAACCGGCTGCGTGTATATCGTACCGCTGATTGAAAGCCTGGCGCTGCCCGCCGACATCGCGGCGGCGACCAATCCAAAAAGCTCAACCGGCCGGCTCGACGTGTTCACGCGCGTGATCGCCGACGAGACCCGCGGTTTCGATCGCATCGCCGGCGGTTACCATGGTCCGCTTTATGCCGAGATCAGCCCGAAGACGTTTCCGGTATTGGTGCGGGAGGGCTCGCGATTATCGCAACTGCGCCTGCGCCGCGGCGACGCTGCGCTCTCGGGTGAATCGCTGCGCGCACTGCACGCGCGCGAACGGCTGGTCGATCGTACCGAAGCGGTCATGGGCGATGGCGTCGCCGTCAGCATCGATCTTGCCGGGTCCGGGCCGGAAAATCGGGCGCGCATGAACGGCGTCGTCGGCTATCGCGCCAAGCGCCACACCGCCGTCATTGAAGTCGAGCGCCGCGGTGCCTACGAGGTCGCCGATTTCTGGGAACCGATCGAGGCACGCGCCGATCGCAGCCTCATCCTTGATCCCGACGAGTTTTACATCCTGGCCTCCACCGAGGCCGTGCAGGTGCCGCCGGACTTCGCCGCCGAGATGGTCCCGTTCGATCCGCTGGTGGGCGAATTCCGCGTGCATTATGCCGGCTTTTTCGATCCCGGTTTCGGTTACGCGGGCGCCGGCGGGTTGGGTTCACGCGCGGTGCTGGAAGTGCGCTCGCGCGAAGTGCCGTTCATCCTGGAACACGGGCAGATCGTCGGCCGGCTTGTCTATGAGAAAATGTTGGCGCGTCCCGATCAGCTTTACGGCAGCGGTATCGGCTCCAATTATCAGGCTCAGGGACTCAAATTGTCGAAGCATTTCCGCTAATGCGGGCACTTTCAGCCTGACCGCGCGGGATGTCGCGCGGGCGTTGACGAGCCGGCCGAAGGCGGGAAATCCTTGTGGTGTTCTTGAATAAGAAAGGTTCCTCGTGTCGAACACCGCGACGCGAAATCAGCGACAGCCGGAGCGGCGCTTCGATCGGGCGCTCATTTTTGCTCTTGCCGCGCTACTTGCGGCCATGCTCGGGCAGGCAACCGGCGGTCTGGCGCAAACTGGCTATGATCGCCCCGGCGGCGATTACACCAGCGCGCCCGTTGCCAACGGCGATCCGACGGTCTGCGCCGCCCGTTGCGAGCGCGATAAAGGCTGCCGCGCCTGGAGCTTCTCATATCCATCCACGTCCGGCGCGCCAGCCATGTGCTGGCTCAAGCGCGAAGTGGTGCCGGCGAGACAATCGAATTGTTGCGTATCGGGCGTGCGCGGCGCCGGCGTGATCGAGCCGCAAGCCGGCGCGATCGAATATTCGATCGATCGCTTTGGCGGCGATTATCGCTGGTTTGAAACGCCGCCCGACGCCAAAGGCAAAGCTTGCGCCGAGGCCTGTCAGGCCGAGCCGCGCTGCCGGGCCTGGACCTATCGCCGGCCCGGCTACGGCGCCGCTTCGGCGCGATGCTTTCTAAAAGACGTAATCAAGCCGCCGCGGCATCGGCCGTGCTGTATTTCTGGCGTGGTGCGCTAAGGGTCGCGTTACCCGGTGCCGCCCACCGTGATGCGATCGATGCGCAGCGTCGGCTGGCCGACGCCGACCGGAACGCCTTGGCCGTTCTTGCCGCAGGTGCCGATGCCCTTGTCAAGCGCGAGATCGTTGCCGATCATCGAGATGCGGTGCAGGTCGGTCGGTCCATTGCCGATCAGCATCGCGCCTTTGATCGGCGCGCCGACCTTGCCGTTCTCGATGCGATAGGCCTCGGTGCATTGGAAAACGTATTTGCCCGAGGTGATGTCGACTTGGCCGCCGCCGAAATAGGTGGCGTAGACGCCATTCTTGACGGAGGCGATGATCTCGGCGGGCTCGTGGTCTCCGGCAAGCATGTAAGTATTGGTCATGCGCGGCATCGGCACGTGCGCAAAGCTCTCGCGCCGGCCGTTGCCGGTCGGCTTCATGTCCATCAACCGGGCATTCTGCCGGTCCTGCATGTAACCGACGAGAATGCCGTCCTCGATCAACAAAGTGCGATTGCTGGGCGTGCCCTCGTCGTCGATCGACAGCGAGCCGCGGCGGAGTGAAATAGTGCCGTCGTCGATCACGGTGACACCCTTGGCGGCGACGCGCTGACCC
>Ga0306924_10004107_pt1 | contig 14176 bp, 9 predicted proteins | sample sta12Can44000111_FD_203756 | JGI IMG/M metagenome (GOLD analysis project Ga0306924, IMG submission 203756) | Lab enrichment of tropical soil microbial communities from Luquillo Experimental Forest, Puerto Rico - statanox.12C.anox.44.000.111 (v2)... | ecosystem: Environmental > Terrestrial > Soil... | reverse complement strand
TGCATAAAGTCGCTCAATGGCGTATTGGGGCTTGATCAAGTCGCGCCGCTTTCGGTCGTAGCGCAGACAGTCGCGCGCCCGCCAACCGTCGATCGTGCGCCACCACTCAGCGCGCACTCTCTGGTCTTTGCAGCGCAAGGTCGCCGGCCCCGCCGCCAGAATTGCCGACAATGCCTCCCCGGCATCGCCGATGATCGGCAGGTCGACCCGCACATTCTTGTTGATCGATGACGGGTCGATGTCGATGTGGATCTTTTTGGAACCCGGCGAAAATGCGTTGAGCCTCCCAGTGACCCGGTCGTCGAAGCGCGAGCCGACTGCGATCATTAGATCGCACTCATGCATGGCGAAATTGGCTTCGTAAGTGCCGTGCATGCCGACCATGCCGAGGAAATGCGGATCAGCAGCGGGAAATGCCCCAAGCCCCATCAAAGTCAGGGTGCATGGTGCATCGGTCAGTCGCACGAGCTCGGCAAAGCGAGCACAAGCTTCGAGACCCGAATTGACCAGACCGCCGCCGCCATAAAATAGGGGCCGCTTCGCGCTTCGGATCATCTCGACCGCTTCGCTCACCCGGGCCGGATCGGGTCGGAGTTGTGGGCGGTAACTCTTATGACGCACTTCTTCGGGGGCGCAGTAAGGGCCCGGCGCGAATAACACGTCTTTGGGCAGATCGACGACTACCGGGCCGGGGCGACCAATTCTTGCGACATAGAAGGCCTCGTGCAGCGTCTTGGCCAGTTCGCACACGTTCTTGACGAGATAATTGTGCTTCGTGCAAGGACGCGTGATGCCTGTCGTGTCCGCTTCCTGAAAGGCGTCATTGCCGATCAGGTGGGTCGGCACCTGCCCGGTGAGGCAGACGACCGGGACTGAATCCATCAACGCGTCCGTCAGCCCGGTGACAGCGTTGGTGGCGCCGGGACCGCTTGTTACGAGCACGACCCCGACCCGCCCGGTTGAGCGGGCATAGCCCTCGGCAGCATGGACCGCGCCCTGTTCATGCCGCACCAGAACGTGCCGCAGCGCATTCTGCTTGAACAGCGCGTCATAGATCGGCAGGACGGCTCCGCCGGGGTAGCCGAAAACCACATCAACGCCCTGGTCGACCAGGGACTTGATGACGATTTCCGCTCCACTCATCGGCTCGGCCGACATGGCAATCTCCGGTGTTGAGTTCACAGGGCACATGTGACCCCGCCCGGAGCTTTGCGACCCCGGGCGGGGTGCGCACCCTAGTCAGCTATGCTGACGCGGTCAACAGAAACCCTTCAACAAAATGACGAGAGCAGCGCAGCAAACTTTCCGAAAGTTGCGCAGTGAGCGTGATGCCCGGCCTAGTTTGGTGGCGGAACCACGTCATTTGGCGTTTCGCGTAGCGGCGCGTAGCGCCTTGCGCCGCATTGATTGCCGCATCGAGCGGCATTTCTCCCCGAAGGTGGGACAAGAGTTCGGGGAGGCCCAGCGCTTTCATCGCCGGCAGGTCGGGATCGAGACCCCGCGCGGCGATCCTCACCACTTCATCGACGGCTCCGGCCTCGATCATGCGCGCAAAGCGCGCGTCGCAGGCGGCGTAAAGCCACTTTCGCGGCGGCGCAAGCAAGATCGTGCCGATGCGGAGGCCTGGTTGCGATACCCTTTGCTGCTGCCATTGGCTGATCGGGATGCCGGTAGCCCGCGCCACTTCGAAAGCGCGAATGAGCCGCTGCTTGTCACCCGGGGACAGCTGGCGGGCAGCCGCCGGATCGACCTCGGATAGTCGGTCGCGAAATGCGACGCCGCCCAACGTCCGATGAAGCTGGATCGCCTCGCCCCTTATCGTCACGGGGATTTCCGGGATCGGCGGCAGTCCCTCTTCGAGCACCCGCAAATAGAGGCCAGTGCCGCCGACAAGAATGGGCAATCGCCCGCCGCTCGACGCCGCGGCGATTTCATCGAGCGCGAGCGCGCGCCACTGGGCGGCGGAACCGCGCTCGCCGGCGTCGAGGAACCCGTAGAGCCGGTGCGGCACTTGCCGCTCGGCCGCCTCGCCGGGTCGTGCGGTCAAGATGCGCAGATCGCGATAGCACTGTAAGCTGTCGGCATTGATAATTACGCCGCCGAGTGCGTCCGCAAGCGCGAGTGCGAGCGCGGATTTTCCGCTCGCCGTCGGGCCGGCGACGACGATCACCCCGGATCCGTGCGCGCTCCGCACCGCACGCCGCTTGTGACGTCGCCGATGATCGGGGTAGGACGGCGAACGATGGTGGTGGTTCTCACATTGATCGCCGGGTTTCGCGTCCGATCTGGGCTCGCTCGTCTGGCCGAGACAATCGCCGATGCTGCGGGGGACACAAGCGGGCCGGTTTGGCTCGCACCTGACGAAGCCTGCGATCTTGTCTTCGATGCTGTCGATCCGTCCACCGGCGAGCAAGTCGCTCGCGCCGCGATCGGCGATGCCGCAATCGATGTCATTGTTCAGCCGTTAGCGGAGCGACGCAAACGCCTCCTCATCGCCGATTTGGAGTCGACGATCATCGAGAACGAGATGCTCGATGAACTCGCCGATTTCGCCGGGCTTCGGCCGCAGATTTCGGAGATCACCCGCCGCGCGATGAATGGCGAGGTCGACTTCGCCGCCGCGCTCGACGCGCGGGTGGCACTGCTCGCGGGAATGGAGGATCGCGTGCTCGAAAGAGCAGCGCAGCGGATGCGAGTGGCCGCCGGAGCCCGGCAGCTGGTCAGAACGATGCGGTCCGCTGGAGCCGCGACGGCATTGGTTTCGGGCGGATTCACGATTTTCGCCAAACCGGTCGCCGCTGAACTCGGGTTCGATCACGTTGTTGCCAACCGGCTGGACTTGGAGGCAGGTCGCATCGCCGGTACCGTGCGTCCGCCGTTGGTGACTGCGCAAACGAAGCGTCAGACCCTCCTCAGGCTGGCTGGCGAACATGGCGTTCCACTGAAGCAAACAATGGCTGTCGGCGACGGCGCCAACGACATGCCGATGCTGACGACCGCCGGTCTGGGGATCGCTTTCCATGCCAAGGCCCGGGTGGCGGCCACTGTGAGGTCGCGGATCGACCACGCCGACCTGACCGCGCTGTTGTTCGCCCAAGGCTATCGGAAGGACGAGTTCGTCGGATGACGCTCCTCCACCCAAAGTGGCGACCGCTTACCCCTGATCGAGGCGAAGAGCGATGAAGCGGAGGTCGCCCTGACGCTCGACCAGCAGCAGGATCGATTTTCGTCCGGATTTCTTGGCTTCGTCGATCTTGGTACTGACTTCGCCGGGGCTCTTCACCTCTTCCTGAGCCGCTTCCATGATCACGTCGCCCGCGCGCACGCCCTTGGCAGCCGCCGGACTGTCCCTCGCGACATCGACGACCACGACCCCCTTTGAATCGTCGGAGAGCGAGAATTTCTCCTTGAGGTCGGCCGTGATGCCCGAGAGGGTCAAACCGAGGGTCTTGACGACGCCGCCCTCGCCTTTACCGCTTTTGCCTACCACCTCCGGTGCACTTGCCTGCTGCTGCTCGCTTTCTTCAAGCCTGCCGACCTTGACCTCGACAACATTCTCCTTGCGCTTCCTCCACAGCGTCACGGGAACCGTCTTGCCGACCGGCGTCTCGGCGACCAGCCGCGGCAGCCGCCTCATATCGCTCACTTCCCGGCCATCAAAGCTCAGCACCACATCGCCGGCCTGAATCCCGCCGAGCTGAGCGGGGCCGCTGTCGCTGACGCTTGCAACCAGCGCCCCCCTCGCCTTGTCGAGGCCGAGGCTTTCGGCGATCTCGTCGGTCACCGCCTGGATGCGGACGCCGAGCCAACCGCGGTGGACGTTGTGGTCGGGCTCGTTCCGCAGTTCGGCAACCACCTCCCTGGCGAGGGAAGAGGGTATTGCGAAACCGATGCCGATCGAGCCGCCAGACGGCGAATAGATTGCCGTATTGATACCGATGACCTCCCCGTCCATGTTGAACATCGGTCCTCCGGAATTGCCCCGGTTGATCGAGGCATCCGTCTGCAGGAAGTCGTCGTAAGGTCCGGAATTAATGTCGCGCTGGCGAGCCGACAGAATGCCTGCCGTGACGCTGCCGCCAAGGCCGAAGGGATTGCCAATAGCCAGCACCCAGTCGCCGACCCGCGAGCCATCGCTGTCGCCCCAGATTGCGGCGGCCAGCGGTTTGTCGGTCTTGACCTTCAAAAGAGCGATGTCGGTCTTGGTATCCCGGCCGACCACCTCGGCCTTCAGGTTGGTGTCGTCGTGCAAGATGACGGTGATCTCGTCAGCATCGGCGATCACGTGATTGTTGGTCACGACATAACCGGCCGGGTCGATGATGAAACCGGAGCCGAGCGAGGTGCCCTTGCGCGGCTGTGCCTCCGGCCGGCCGCTCTTCGGCAGACCGCGGTCGAAAAAGTCGCGGAAGAACTCCTCGAATGGGGAACCCGGTGGGAATTGCGGGATTTCTGGCCCGCTGTGCTCGCGGCCGCGATCGGATTTTATCGTCTGGGTCGTCGAGATATTGACCACTGACGGGAGCAGCCGGGCCGCGAGATCGGCAAAGCTGTCGGGTGCCGGACGAGCGGCGGCGGGGATTGGCGCCACCACCGCCACAGGAGCGAGGATCAGGAAACAGGAGATCACACTCGCGGCGGCGCGGCAGACGAAATTCGACGAACGGGATGACACCGTCTTCAACTCCTTGGAGCAATTCGCGACTTAGAAGGCAAAGCTTGGCAATACTAACGCCAAGCTCATCGACGCACCAGCCAGACTAGGATGACCCCGGCGCAAGCTGCCGCGAGCCCAGCCAACCGCAAAGTTTGTGGTGGGAGGGAAAGCGCTTGTGCTGCTGCTCGCTTCATGCCTTCCGGGAACAACGCGTAGAGCGCACCTTCGATAACCAACACAAGCGCGAGTGCGGTCCACAGATCCCTCATCGCCCCTGGTTTGTCGCGCGGCGATTCGTACCGCAGCTCATCGCGAGCCGGCCCGCGCTGTCGGCGAGGCGGGTTTGGCAGGGGTTCCGGCCGAGTTCTCGAAGAAGCGGAAGAATCCAGTGTCGGGGGTGAGCACGAAGGATGTGGTGTGTCCGTTCAGCGCATCGCGATAGGCCTGCATCGAACGGTAGAAGGCGAAGAAATCCTTGTCCTGCCCAAAAGCGTCAGCATAGAGCTTGATGCTCTGCGCATCGCCCTCCCCGCGCACCCGCTGGGCATCACGTTGCGCCTCCGCGAGGATGACTGTACGCTCCCGCTCGGCATTGGCGCGGACGCTCTGGGCCGCCTCGGCACCCTCGCCGCGGTACTGCGCAGCCTGCTGCTCACGCTCCGACTTCATGCGGGCGAAAATCGCCTGACTGTTTTCCTCCGGCAGGTCGGCGCGGCGGATTCGTACATCGACGACATTGATGCCAAAGGATTTGCCCTGCTCGCTGACTTCGTCGCGGATTTGACGCATGATCGCTGCGCGCTGATTCGACAGCAAAGCCGACAATGTCACATTGCCGAGCACGCGACGCAGGCTGCCGCTCACCATCGCATTCAATCGAGCGCGGACGGCGGCTTCGGTACTCACCGTCTGATAGAACAGCAACGGGTCGGTAATGCGATACCGCGTATAGGTATCGACAACGAGCCGTTTCTGATCAGAAACGATGACTTCCTCGGGGGGCGGCTCGAAATCGAGAAGCCGGTTGTCGTAATAAATGACATTCTCGATGAAGGGCCGCTTGATCTTGAGGCCGGGGTTGCTGATGATTCGCCGCGGCTGGCCAAACTGCAGAACCAGCACCTGTTGAGTCTGATCGACGATGAAGAGAGCACTCATCACGAATATACCACCGACAACCAGCACGGCCCCGACGACTAGGAGAATGCGACGATTCACGATGCCCTCCTTATTGCTGACGCCGCAAGGATGGCACGGGCGGTCCGGGCGGCTGCGTTCCGCTTGGAGCCGCGCCGTTGCTCCCCGCCGGCGCGGGGCCCGCACCCTGGCTCCCGCCTAGGGCGGGCAGCGGCAGGTAAGGCAGGACACCACTCTCACCTTGCGCCGATTTGTCGATGATAACCTTGTTACTGTTCTTGAGAATCTCTTCCATGGTTTCGAGGTAGAGCCGCTGCTGCGTGACATCCTCCGCCGCCTTGAAGGCGTGGTAGACGGCGAGGAAACGATCGGCATCGCCCTGCGCCTGATTGATGATCTGTTGGCGATAGCCCTCCGACTCCTGTTTGATCCGCACGGCGTCGCCGCGCGCTCGCGGGATGATATCGTTACGGTAGGCTTCAGCTTCGTTACGCAGGCGCTCGCGGTCGGCGAGCGCGCGTTGCACGTCGCGGAACGCGTCGATGACCGGCGCCGGTGGGTCGACCTTCAGCAATTGCAAATTGTTGACTTCGATCCCGGCGCCGTAGGCATCGAGGATGCCCTGCAGGAGGTGCTGCGTGTCGGTCTCGATCTTCCCTCGCCCTTCCGACAAGGCCTGAGCGATCGGGGTCTCGCCGACCACCTCGCGCATCGCGCTCTCGGCAGCGGATTTGACCGTCGCGTCCGGGTCTCGGATGTTGAAGAGGTAAGCCTGAGCGTTCTTGATTACCCAGAAGACCGTGAAGTTGATGTCGACGATGTTCTCATCGCCGGTGAGCATCAACGCTTCTTCCGGCAGTTGACGGCTTCCGACGCCGCGGGCGGTCGCGCCCTCTGCGGAGCGGTACCCGATCTCGGTTCGGTTGACGCGGGTCACGCTCGGCGTGAGCACCTTTTCGATCGGGGCGGGAAGATGGTAATTGAGTCCGGGCTGGGTGGTTCGGTTGTAGGCGCCGAACCGCAACACGACCCCCACCTCGTCCGGCAGAACCCGGTAGAACCCGCTTGCCAACCAGATAACAGCGATAACGATCGCGGCGAGTGCAATCCCGCCTCCGGTGCGGAAGCCGCCCGGCAACACGCTGCGGAAGCGGTCCTGGCTCCGCCGCAGCAGTTCCTCGAAATCGGGAGGCCGTCCGCGTGGGCCGGGGCCCCCGCCGCTGCCGCGGTTGCCGCCCCATGGAGCGCCGCCGCGCGGACCGCTACCCCAAGGGCCACCGCCCTGACTCTGCCAGAACATCGGTGTAGAACCTTTCCACGATCTTGCCTTCAGGCCGGCGTTCGACCTGGTGTGGCGCCTGCAGTTGTTCAGCGCGCAATAACGACGCGATAGTTAGCGTGTGCGGGTGTTGTCAAGTCGGGTCGCCCGTCCCAAATCCCGCGTATCCGGCGGCGCTTATGGCCCGGTCACGAAAGATGGAGTGGATCCTCCCGCAGTCCGGCCACTGGCTCACTCGATCGCTAGTCTGCCTCAAACCGCGCCGCGAACAAAGCGCCACGATCGGACGAGCGGCGTTGCTCCGCCGCGCCAGGCACGGAGAATCAAATGGCCGTCACCGAGCGACAAATCCTCGACGCGCTGGGGCATATCGCTGACCCGGAGAAGGGGTCGGATATCGTGTCCCTCGGCATGATCTCCGGCTTGGCGATTCGCGACGGCAACGTTGCCTTCGCAATCGAGGTCGACCACGAGCGCGGCCCGCGACTCGAGCCTTTGCGCGAGGCCGCTGAAAAGGCGGTGGAGGCGCTGCCCGGCGTGACCTCGGTAACGGCGGTGCTGACCGCTCAGGCACCGCCGCGGGACCATCCGGCCCCGCGCCCGGCTGGGCCTGCAGGCGTGCGCACTGCGCGTGGCGAAGTGCCCGGTGTCGACGCTATCATCGCGGTAGCTTCGGGCAAAGGCGGCGTCGGCAAATCGACCGTGGCGGCCAATCTCGCGCTCGGGCTCAAGGCCAACGGTTTGCGCATTGGCGTGCTCGACGCTGACATCTACGGCCCCTCGATGCCGCGGATGCTGGGAATCACCGGACGGCCGCGCTCACGCGGAGGCAAGAGCCTCATTCCGATGGAGAATTATGGCGTTAAATGCATGTCGATGGGGTTTCTCGTGCCGGAAGACACGCCGATGATCTGGCGCGGGCCAATGGTGATGAGCGCCCTCCAACAGATGCTGCGGGAGGTCGAGTGGGGCGACCTCGACATCATGGTCGTCGACATGCCGCCCGGCACCGGCGATGCGCAGCTGACAATGGCGCAGCAGGTCCCCTTGGCCGGCGCGGTCATCGTCTCGACGCCGCAGGACATTGCGCTGCTCGACGCCAGAAAGGGCCTCAACATGTTCAAGAAGGTCGATGTGCCGGTGCTCGGCATCGTCGAGAACATGAGCTATTTCCTGTGCCCACATTGCGGCGGCCGCAGCGAGATCTTCTCGCATGGCGGCGCCCGCGAAGAGGCTCGTCGCCTCGGCACCGAATTTTTGGGCGAGGTACCGCTCGACCTCGAAATCCGCCAGACCTCCGACGGCGGTCGCCCGATCACCGTCTCCGACCCGGAAAACCCGCATGCTGTCGTGTTCCGCCAGATGGCCGCGCGCGTCTGGGAGAAAGTCGCGGGCGAAGGCGCCGAGCGCCGCCCGCCGCCGCGCATCGTCATCGACTAGGGGCGACGACCTTCACCCTTCGGGGCGCCCGCGTCGGGCCAGGCTGGCTGACCATATGCCGCCACTATTTATGTACATAAACGCAATTTTATACGATTTAGCACGCCAAGATTGATTTGGTCTAAATATTGTGGTAATGTCATGCCCATGATTTGCTCACATGCATTATCCTGCGTTACGGGGAATTCGATTGGCGGGATATAGATGTGCTGCGGCGGGGAACCAATGGGAACATGCATGGCGCTTGGGCAGCAATTTTCCATCGCCGCTCGCTGTTATTCGCTGTTTTCGCTGTTGCTGGTCGCTGTTTCCTCGCTGTTATTGGCCGGCGTCGTAGCCAAAACGCGAGGGTTTGCGCGGTCCAGGCCCGCCGTCCCGCTGTATTTTCCCTGCAATAACAGCGGTATCAGCGAGCCGTCTTCGTCTAGTCGGTCGGCGGGCCGCCCACCGCCGCTGCTGTCTAATTGGGCGCCGTGCGGCGGTCCGCGTTGCCTACGAAATAGTCAATCGAGCGTTGAGGCCGCTAAGCGTTTGACGAGCGCAGCAGTTTAGGTCGAGAACGGGAACTGGCTGCCTGTCACACAACCGGCCGGTTTGCTTCCACCTGCTATCCGGCGAATGCCGCAAGATGGTATGGCGCTTGCGTGACCCGGCTAGTGAGAAAACAGATGGTTCGAGAGGCTCCGCTCGATATGAAGATCAAGAAAATATCCGTTTTCGCCACCGCATTCGGCTGGACATTGCTCGCTATCGGTGTCGGCGGTCTATCTGCCCAGGAAGTTCAGCCGCCTGCGGCGGAGGAGAAGCCGGCGGCGCCAACGGCGATGACAACGCCCGTCATGCCCGGTCCGCTTACCGCTAACCCAAACCCGATGAGTTTTGACGCCGGGCCACTCGGGCCCGTCTACCTGACAGGCGCGATCAGTGGTCTTGGCTTGTGGCAAAACAACATATCTCCCGGAGACCAGCATTCGCTGGCCAGCTTGAGCAACGGTCAGTTTTTCTTCCAGAAGACCGAAGGGCTTTTCCAATATTTCGTTCAGGTCGGCGCCTATACGATCCCAGCCCTCGGCACACCTTATGTCAACACGCCAAAGGCCACCGGTGACTTCTTCGGGCCGCTGCCTATGGCATGGGCCAAGATCGCCCCGACCGATACTTTCTCGATTCAGGGCGGCAAGTTGCCGACTTTAATCGGCGCCGAAAACACCTTTACATATCAGAACATGAACATCGCGCGCGGCCTCCTATGGAACCAGGAGCCGGCCATCAGCCGCGGCGCTCAGCTGAATTATACGCAGGACCCGATCGCCTTCGCGCTGTCGTGGAATGACGGGTTTTATTCCGACCGGTACACTTGGCTTTCCGGCTCCGCGACATACACGCTCGACACCGCCAACAGTTTCGTCTTGGCGGCCGGCGGCAACTATGCCCATACGACGAAAGCGACCTTGGCAACGCCGTTATTCCAAAACAATTCTACGCTCTTCACTTTGGTCTATACTTATAATTCTGCACCTTGGACCATCACGCCGTATTTCCAATACACACATGTTCCGGCCGCCTCGTCGATCGGCGCATTTACCTCTGCAGCGACCTATGGCGGCGCCATTTTGGCGAACTATTCCTTTGGCGACGACTCGCCTCTGCCTGGCTTCAGCGTCCCTATCCGCTTCGAGTACATCTCTTCTACGGGCAACGCAGCGAGCGGCACACCAAATATCCTTTACGGCCCCGGCAGCAACGCTTGGTCGATTACTTTGACACCGACCTACCAATACAAAATCTACTTTGCCCGTGCCGAGATTTCGCATGTGGCGGCGAACAGCACGACACCGGGGCTCGCCTTTGGTCCGAGCGGCACGAATACGACCCAGACCCGCTTCCTGTTCGAGGCCGGCGTCCTGTTCTGACTTCGGCACGAGCCGACAAGACGCCCGGCCTATCCTCGCTGTGCGAGCGCCGCGATCGTGTCGGGCGGGAGCGGGACGCGCTCGATATGATGACGGTGCCATAAAGCGTAAAACAGGAGGCTCCAGGCGGCGCGCGCCGCACGCTTAGTGTCCGCGGCGGCAAACAGACGCTCGACCGCGTCTGCCCGACAGCACTCGCGCACCGCATCGGAGCTCGCGACCAGCGGGCCCAATTCGATGCCGCGTGCTGCAATCCACCGCGCCACCGGCACGGTTAAGCCGCGCTTGCGGGCGAAGGGCTGAACTTGCGGCAGACGATCGGCAAGCCACCGGCGTAACAGCCATTTACCGACGCCGTGCCTAACCTTTAGCTCGTCGGGCAGGCGAAATACGAGCGCTGCGAGTTCGGTATCGAGATAGGGTGTGCGTCCCTCGGCCCCGTGCGCCATCAGGCAGCGATCGAGCTTGATCAAGAGGTCGTTCGGCAGCCAGTCCGCGCAGTCGACGGCCTGTGCGACCTGCAACGGCGTGCGCCAGTGGCCGCCGTTGCAGACCTCGGCTGCGGCGATGCCGTCGCGCCACCCGGCAATCTCGTCACGCAATACACCCAGCCCGTCGAGCGCTCCGCGCGCCCGCGGTGTGCGGCCCCCCGCCCACCATGGTCGCATTGCGCTGCGATAGCGCCCGTAGCCGCCAAAGAGCTCGTCTCCGCCCTCACCGGTCAGGACGACCTTGAGTCCCGCCTCGTGTGCCGCCCGCGCGAGGGCCCAGGTCGGCAGGATCGCGTAATCTCCGGCCGGATCGTCGACGCGCGAGACGATCTCCGGCAACAGTCTCCAAAAGTCCGCCTCTCCGAACACGATCTCGACGTGTTCAGCCCCCACCGCCTGCGCAGCGGCGCGCGCGCCCGGCCGCTCGTCGGCGACATCGTTCGCGGTAAAGCCGATCGTGAAGGCTTTGACCGGACGTTCGGCCAGCCGCGCCATTAAAAGCAGCACCGCTGTCGAATCGATGCCGCCGGAAAGAAACATGCCAAACGGCACGTCGGAGCGCTGGTGGAGGCGCACGCTCTCCAGAAGCGCCGCATCCAACCGAATCAGTGCTTCTTCCTCGCCGAGCGGCAAGGGCCCACCCTGCGGCAGCGCCTCGCGGCGGCGGCGCTCGACGATGCGCCCCTGGCGGACGACCACCGTCTCGCCCGGCAGCACCCGATTAACCCCGGCGAAGATTGTCTCCCGGCCCGTGGTGAACTGAATCTGCAGGAGTTCGTTGCGAGCCCGTCCGACCAGCCGTGGCTGCACAACTCCAGCCGCGATAAGCGCCGCCGGCTCTGAGGCAAATGCGAAAGCCCGTGGTGTCTCGGCGTAATAGAGCGGCTTAATCCCGAACGCGTCTCGGGTCAAAACCAGGCAACCCGCTGCCGGGTCGTGCAGAGCTATCGCATACATCCCCCGCAGATGAGCGGTGAATTCGAGCCCATGTCGGCGGTACAGATGCAACGGCAGTTCGCAATCGGATTGTGTGGAGAAGACCCCCGCCCGCCCGCAGCCGAGTTCATCGCGCAATTCGATGTAATTATAGATTTCGCCGTTGGCGATCAGCGCAGCGCCGGACGGCTCATAGAGTGGCTGATCTCCGGTCTCGAGATCGATGATAGCGAGCCGGGTCTGTACCATCGCGACATCGGCCGAGCGGTATCTGCCATCGCCATCGGGCCCCCGATGACCAAGTGCGGAGGCCATTGCCTGCAGCGGTGTTGACGGCGGCGGCGAGCCATCGCGCGTCATCAGTCCGGCAATGCCGCACATCAGTCGGTCACCCGGTCAAAAAATCTGCGGTAACGAGAGATTACGATCGGCTCCGTGAACTCGGCCTCGTAGGCACGGCGGCCAGCATTGCCGAGTTTGGAACGCAGCGCCGGATCGGCACAGAGGCGCTCGATGGCACAAGCGAGTGGCGCTGGGCCATCGCCATTTGTGCCCGGCAGCGGCACTAGAATTCCAGTCTCGCCGTCCGTGATCAGTCCTGCCGGCCCATCGCTGGCGGTCGCGACGACCGGCAGCCCGGCGGACCAAGCCTCGATCACGACATTGCCAAGCGGTTCGTACAAGGACGGGCAGACAAGCAGATCGGCGCTCGCCATCAAAGCAGGCACATCCTCGCGCCAGCCGAGAAATCGGACGCGATCGGCGATGCCGAGGCGGGTGGCGAGACGCTCGAGCCTAGGCCGCAGCGGCCCATCGCCCGCGATCCACAAATCAACCTTCGCAGTCACAGCGAGTGCCTCGAGCAAGAAATCGAACCCCTTGTTCGGGTGCAACCGCCCGAGCGCCAACGCCAGCGACGTTCGGTCGTCCGCAGCGGCAGCTTCTGACGGCAGAGCTGCTGTGGCGCTCGCATCCGGAACGAAATTCGGCAGATGGGTTATGCGTTGCCGCGGCCACCCGTTGTCGACGGCATAATCGACGATCGCGCTGGTGTTCGCGATGAGTTGATCGCAATAGCGATAATATTTCAAATCGTAATATCCGCCGAGCCGACCAACGTGCACGAAGTCGCCGCGCGGGCAAAGTCGTGTCGCACGGCTCATCCAGGTGAGCACGATATTCGGGCGCCAAGCAACGATCTCACGGCGGAACCCGAGCCGGGTTGTGAGGTCGAGCAAACCCCCGAAGGCGAGTTCGGTAACTGCTACGCCGGCCTCTCGCAAGCTCTGAGCGCGGGAGGGATTGCGGCGGATCAGCACCCGTTGCGGCTCACCGGCGCGATGCAGGGCTGCCGTCAGCCGCAGAAAGAAGGTCTCTGCACCGCCGTGCTCTGCACCGGCGATTGCCTGCAACAGCCGCCGGGTCATCTCATCAGTGCCTCGAACCGGCCGGCAATGGTATCCCAGCTCCACCCGCGCTGATGCGCGAGAGCGGCGAAATGCCACTGCCGCCATAACGCGTCGTCGCGTAGCGCCTCGACCGCGGCCGCGGCGAATGCGTCGTCATCCTCCGCAACCCGGCCGGTGATACCGTCGATCACCCGTTCCCCGGCGGCCCCCAAGGGCTGAACGACGGCCGGCACCCCCATCGCCTGCGCCTCGGCAAGCGCAAGGCAGAAGGTCTCCCCGGGATCTCCGCGGTACAGCATCACCCGCGCGCCGGACAGTGCTACCGCGAGCGCTTCGCGGCCGACTGGGGTGAAACGGCGCACTCGGTAGGCGGCGACCGCATCGGCCCGCGACAGAACTTCATCCATTCGCGGCACTTTAGTCATGCCATAGACAGCCGCGCCGGCATAGATGTGTAGCTCCGCTTCCGGCACTGCCGGGGCGATCCGCGCCACCCACAGGTCAAGCAGCCAATCGAGCCCACGCAGCGGGTTCGAGGTGAAAATCGCTCGCGGCGGCGGCGGATCGCGCGGCAGTGCGGCGCGAAAGTGATCGAGAATGCCATAAGGAATGACCTCGCATCCGCCGCATGGGAGCCATTGCGGAATTGTCTTGGCGTGATAGGCACCGGCGGTAACCAGAGTTGGACGAAACCAGGCCAGCCTCCACAGATTGCGCGGCTTTTTCAAATAGCTGGCGGGGTTGTGGAGCCAGAACAGTCGACAACCAGCCTTGCGAACAAGACCAATTACCCGGTGTCCGCGATTGCCAATGAAGAGATCGCAGACGCCTGGAATCTCGCTCGCCAATGGCGCCCAGCGGACATCTTTATGACACCGCGCAGCGCGGCAGCGATTGCGTACCAACACCTCGTG
>Ga0306924_10004104_pt1 | contig 14183 bp, 12 predicted proteins | sample sta12Can44000111_FD_203756 | JGI IMG/M metagenome (GOLD analysis project Ga0306924, IMG submission 203756) | Lab enrichment of tropical soil microbial communities from Luquillo Experimental Forest, Puerto Rico - statanox.12C.anox.44.000.111 (v2)... | ecosystem: Environmental > Terrestrial >... | reverse complement strand
TCGTCGACGATTTGGTAGTCAGGCGGCGCGCGGAACAAGGCTGCGTCGGGTTCCGAGCGCTCGATATTTCGCAGACGCACGATGGACTCGCCCGTGCGCGGATCGGAAGTCTTGGTCAGCACATAAATCTTAAGGTCGGGCGAAAACCAAGTTTCCGTCACGGTAGCCAAAGGTCTGTCATTGCCCATCGTGCCCACAGGAAAGGTTCTCGTTACCCTTTTCCCTTCGGCAGAGACGCCTTCCATGACTTGGGAGCCGAGTGACTCGGTGGAAACCTCTGGGGGATTGGTGCGAGCCGTGGGAGGTTTCACAGCCTGCAACGCTGTAGCATTAGCTCCTTGCGCAACCACGTGAGCTTCCTGTGAGTACCGAACTGGCTCATTAGCCTTCTCAGGGGGAGCGAATCGATGGGCGATATGATTGTAGGAGTCAAGGAGATAGCGAAATCCGCTGACGGGATCAATGATCTGCACGATCATCACGCCGTCTGAAGGGTCCCTCGAGCCTACGAACCACTCCCTGCGCGTTCTTCCTTCTGAGTCTCGGTATAACCTAACGATTTGCGTGTTTTGGGTGATGTGTGTCCCATCTGCCAGAGTTTGCGTGCGGTCGGTCATTTCTTCTGCAGAATAAGGTGCTCCTTTGACGACAGCCGTGTGAGCCGGCGGCGCAGACCAATAACCGTTGACCCTTATACCGTTGGGAAGCCGCTCAGACGACGCGGCCGTTCCGGTCTTTTCCTGTGATGAGGCCTGCTGTGCGTAGGCTCCGGAAATGAAAAGGAGTAGCGTTACGGCAGTCAACGTGCTTCGATGGAGAGCGCTCATAGCCTTCCCCTTACCCGGCGGGTCGGCCTCACGAATGGCGAGGCACGAGAATCCTAAAGTGCTGCCATTCTCCCTTCAAGTAGGGTAAACACCTGCACTCCCGGACCACTTCACTATAGGCTTTCGGCTGTCTCACAAGTCGTACGCGTCCACCAACAGGATGAGTCTTGAGTCTTTATGATGCCCTGATGCGCTCCTGAATCAGCGAATACCTATTAATGCAATCACCAGATTACTTTGAGTTGTGTAAACGCTGGGCGACTACTCATTACCTATCTGCATTGGGAACGGCTGTCGAAACTCACCCAAGGCACGATCTTGCGCGGGCCGGGGGACGCAGGATCACTTCCGGATGGCCGACCATTCAGCAGCCTGTGCAGCTTCAGTCGACAGTGCCGCGTTTCGTGAGCCATCTGGCCACACGACGCGATTCGACAACTGCTCCACCGCTAACGGCCTATCCGGTCCGGAAAATCCGTGGTATATCAATGGCTCGAATAAGTGGCCAGCCCTTCAATGTTGCTCCACAGCGCGGGCCGCGCGCCCGACACGAGAGTCATGGCCCTTATTGGAAAGAGGTAGTATGGGAATCCGCCAATTGCTGGCCCCGTTGGTTTGTTGCGGCCTGTGCACGCCCTTGGCTGCCTCCACAGGCCCCGATGACCGTCCGCTCACCGATCCCAAGTCGGTGGTCTCGTCTTCAAACGCGGCCGCCCGGCCTGCTCCAATCGACGACCTTTACTTCACAAAAAGTGTTTTCGGCGCCGCCTGGTCGCCCGACGGCAAGCAAATCGTTTTCACCAGTGACATTGCTGGCCGCTCCAATCTGTGGAAAGTGCGCGCCTCCGGCGGATGGCCGATTCAACTGACCCAGTCCGACGAGCGGCAGTACAACGCCGCCTGGTCCCCGGATGGGAAATGGATCGTCTACCAGCAGGACCACGCCGGTGATGAACTCTGGGATCTCTACGCCGTACCCAGCGACGGCGGCCAAATCATCAACCTGACCAACACGCCGGACATCCGCGAGGAGAATCCGCGTTGGTCAAACGATGGCCGCACCATTGCTCTCAACTATAAGCCGAAGGACGGCACACAATATGACATTGCGCTGCTCGACTGGAGCACCCGCAAGGTTCGCTTGCTGACCCACGAACGGCAACCCGGTTACTCCTGGCAGGTGGTGACCTGGAGTAGCGACGACAAGACCATCTACGCCAGCCGCGTCAATCCTCCGTTCACCGACGCGGACATCTACCGCATCGATGTGGCCACCGGGAAGGCCGAGAATCTCACCGCCCATCCGGGCACGATTCGCTATCTCGGGTCATCGCTTTCGCCCGACGACAAAACGCTGCTGCTGAGTTCCGATGCCCACGGCGGTTATTTGAACGTCGCTCTGCTCGATGTAGCCACCAAGAAAATCACATGGGTCACCGACGAAAAATGGGAAACCTTCGCCGGAAATTTCTCAGCCGACGGCAAACGCTACAGCTACGTCATCAATGAGGACGGAGTGATCGATCCATACATCGCCGATCGCTCCACCAACCATGCAGAAAAGGTAAACCTGCCGCACGGTCTGAATGTGTTTCAGGGCAATCCCAGCGAGTTCGCGCCGCAAAGCGACCGCGTGATCGTTTCCCACGAAGCCTCTAATGAGCCTAGCGACCTTTGGGTCTACAATCTTGGCGCCCGCCATGCCGAGCAACTGACTTTTACTGCCATTGCCAGTTTGCGCGCGACCCCGCTACCGCCCTCTCAAATCGTCCACTACAAGAGCTTCGACGGAAAAATGATCACCGCGTTGCTCTGGGTGCCATTCAATCTGAAGCGCGACGGGAGCAATCCCGCGCTCGTACTTCCCCACGGCGGGCCCACCGGCCAGATGGTGGACTACTGGAACACCGATGTGGCGGCGCTGACTTCACGCGGATACATCTGCATCGCTCCCAACCCGCGTGGCTCCACGGGCTATGGCCTCGACTTCCAGAAGGCCAACTTTCAGGACCTGGGCGGCGGCGACCTCAAAGATGAAATCGCCGGAGTTGACTTCTTGAAAGCCACGGGTTTCGTCGATTCCAAAAAGATCGGCATCTACGGCGGTTCTTACGGCGGCTTTATGACCCTGATGGCTATCGGCAAGACCCCCGACATCTGGGGAGCGGCAGTAGATCAGTACGGGATCATCAGTTGGCTCACCATGCTGAAGAGTTCCGACCCCTCGTTGAACGAGTACCTGAAGGGGCTTTTGGGCGATCCTGAAAAAAACCGCAAGGTCTACGAGGACGATTCGCCGATCACCTACATTCGGAGCGAGAAGGCGCCTTTGCTAGTGCTTCAGGGCGACAACGACCCGCGTGTTCCCAAGGAGGAGGCGCAGCAGGTCGTAGACATCCTCAAGAAAGAAGGCCGGATCGTAGATGTTCACTATTACGCGAATGAAGGTCACGGCTTCGTGAAACGCGAGAACCAGATTGATTCCATCCGCCGCACCATCGACTGGTTCGATCAATATCTCATGGGAAAGACGCCAGCACCATAGAATCAAGCCGCTCGGCAGGCGAGCCAGGAATCTGTTCCTGGAAACTTGAAAACCCAATTGACTAAACACCAGGCGACTAATCGTTACCTATCTGCGTTGGGAATGGCTGTCGAAGCTCACCTAGGCACGATCTTGCGCGGGCCGGGGGGACGCAGGATGACTTCCGGATGGCCTATCCGCTCGGAATCCAGCGAGCCACATCCGTGCATCGCGCGTTGCATCGGGAGCAAGGACCCCAGGTGCGGTTCGTGCGGTTCGCTTCTTTAGCTTGTTCCGATGGTTCTAGTATCATCTCTGAGGTGTTCGACGTGCCCTCAGAAACCATCATGATCGAAGTGTTTGGCCCCTTGATGGCGGCGTTCCTTCTGCTCATGGCGGCTTTCGGGATCCGCCGGCTTTTGCACCAGTTCCGTAACCGCATGACGCCCGAGCAGCGTCAGGCGGCCCGCGATTCGTTCCGTAGGCGGCTGGTCCACCCCAATCCCTCCGAGGTGGAGCAAGAAATGGGTGCCCTTTTGCCGCAGCGCCTTCTCACGCTCTACAGCGACCACCAAACCATTCTCGCCGAAGAACTCGAAATACGTCGCCAGAACCGCGACGGCATGCGCTCCGCCGAATGGATTGAAGCGTTTCTCCCGCTCGATCTCGAAAGCCAAGAATACACGGTTGATCTCACGGAACATGGATGGGGGAAAGGCTTCTGTTTCGCAACCGACGGCGCCGGGAATTTCTACTGGGTACCAGTGAGCCACACGCGCCAGCCCGACGCGCCGGTCTTCTTCGCCTGCCACGACCCCTTTGGCAACGAACAAGTCGCCTCTTCCCTTGACGATTTTCTCTCTTGGCCCCGAACCTCGCATTCGCCGGAGGCTCAGGAGCAGCCTCTGAGTGCCTGAATCGATGATGATCTGAAAAAGCTGTCAGCTTTCCTCAGTGCCGAACCAAGCTGGCGGGCGTTCCTTTGTGTATTCGGAAGGAAGAGTGATATCACAGACTGGTTCTCCCACGGAACTGCCTACGAGAGCGAGGAACCCCGGTAATTGCCGAATTCGGGAATACCCCCTTTGGGTGCCGGGTATATGAAATGGTCAAACAAATCGCTCCACCGACCGCGCACAAGCCGAGGTCGGCGAAATCCAACTAGCCGGTTGCCCCAAGTTCGTGCCCTGTTGTTCGGGCGCGAACTTAGGTTCCATTTCAGCTCCTGCTGTCAACTGACCGCAGCGGCGAGCTTGCAACTGCCTGAAGTATTCAGGTCCGCGCTTAGCGATCTCCTTCCCACCTTTCCGTCCAAGCTTGACGGCGGCGGGATCTTTCTTCTTCGGCAAAATTCGAAAGGGTCTAGCTTTACGATGGAGGAGGCTTACAGCTTGCTGGGAGTTACTGACCCGGAGTTTGTGCCCATCTCCGCGCTTTGAGTTTCGCGCTGATTAACCGTTCTCCATGTGTTTCATGGTTTGGAGATCATCAAGAAATTCAGCCAAAGCTTCGAACTGCTGGGCATGCCTCAGGTCTTAAGCAACAGCGGGGCGTTTCTCTCCTATCCCAATCCTGTCCAAGAACGTATCAACTGAACCGTGTTCCGATGCCATGAGACGGCAGGTTTCACGGTCCAAAGACATCGCCATCTCAATGTCCTCAGGCATTCCGGCTAGGTCGGCAGCCATGCGATATCCCGTGATGTTTACCTCCATATGCCGCCGGATGTTATTTGGCAGGACAGGACCTCCGTACTCGTAGCCCGCACACAGGGCTGGAAGGCCACATGCGAGTGCCTCAAGTACTCCCCGGCCCGCCGAGGCGACAATATCAAAATGGTGCAAGAAATTATGGATCGAATGGCAAGGTATGTAGTTGATTAGGGTCAGATCGCGTCCGTATTGATCACTTATTTTCCAAAATGCGTCACCATCTCCTAACATCGTTAATTCAACCGTGCAAAGCAAGAGCCGCTCCAAAATCCGCCACATCGTCGCCTCTCGCCTATTCAGACGAGTGTAGAAAAGGAGCTTTGGCCGCGTTTTGCGCGTCCCGCCGGAATCATTCGATGGTTTGAAGCGTTCGAGATCAACACCATGATTAACCATGATTAGTTTGCCGGGCGGGATCTTCGTAGATTGATACTCCAGTGCTGCTTCCGTCATGCACAGAAACTGGTCACATCGATCCTGAACCTTTCGCGAATAAACGGAGTCTTTGTTATGAATGACGCAGATTGCTGGGGACTCGGCAGGCAAAGACATCACAAGTTTGTCGGTTGGCTCGTCTACAAGAATGAGATCGATCGGCCCGAGGTGGGATGCCTCATCCATTTCAAAAACACGCGCGTATTTCCTAAGCGGCTCAGTCAATGGGAATCCATTCAGGCCTTCAACCAGCAGAGTCACACAGACCCCCCGCCGGTACGCAGCTACAATAAGGTCATATATATGAAGCCGTGTTGACCATAGGTCTGATAGCGCCCATGAAGTTCGAACTCACCTTGGTAAAGTGGGTTGCCTTGAGCGGAAAGCGCGTATAACAGATTCATTGGCCCGTCCTTCAGCGCAGCCGTCTCTTGCCGAAAGAACATGCTAGCACGTGGGGAACCAAGCGACAGAGCGCGGGCCGGTACCTCGATGTATAACGTGCCATACGAAAATTGAAAACTAACGAATGAAGAGTTTGAAACTCGATCTTTGGTAAACGGCGATACCGGGTGCGCCTCAACGGCGCAGATCACCAGTGGGGGAAGGACCCACCCAAGGAGGTTGTTGGTTGACGGGAAATGCTTTCGCTAGGGTAGTTTCCGCGAATCCACTTTCCTACCTCGTGGGTCGGTGGTGCCCACCTGTACGAGTGGCCGTCCCAATAGATGATCGAAATTCCGTCTTCCCAGATCATTGCTATCGACTCGCCGAGTATCGAACGCGGCGGAAGTGCCGCTGTTACGCCTCCCCACTGTTTCAGTGCGCGGGTTTCTTCTCTGCTGTAGACGACCCAGTTAGGAGCGAAGAAGTTGTCGTCTTGCATATCGGAGAAGGGCGGGTTTAGCGGTTGGCCGGCACCCGCAACGAACGCTTTGCCATTCCCGCTACAAATGAGGAGGCCATTCCGTTTCGTCCTGCGGCCACGTAATCGGTCCTGCCATCACCCTCAAAATCGCCGCGAAGGTAGAACGGATTCATAATCGGGTCCACATCTACTGTTGCTGCGGGAGGCATCTTCAGGCAACGGGCGATTGGGTCCGGGTGAAACAGAGCCGGACCTTCGGCTGCAAACGAAGTCTGAAGAGCGAAGATCGCTAACGAATCGCCGCCAATCCCGATTGCCTGGAAGTGCATAAGACCGATTGTAGGCCAACGCAAGCCTTCAAACCGCCATTGGACGAAGAACGGGGTTACCGGACTTCATTCTGGCGGGAACCGCTTTCCCCAGGGTAGATTCCGCGAAGCCACATATCGGCCATCATTTTCCACCCGCCGCATGTGAACGCAGCGAAGAGTTCTTTAGCATGGATTCGGTGGCGAACGTCGCAGGGGTTTGGGCTCGGTGGAGTTATCGCAATTTCTGACGGCAGCACGCCGCAGCCGACCGCTGAGTACGTTGCTTCCGTACCGACATTCGTAATCGCCAGCGGAGTGATCGGGCAGCCAGCCTCGTTGGTCGCTCTGCTCACGAGCGTCGTCGCGTGGCCCACGTCATGCCTTATCGTCGTCAAGTTCAGATTGCAAACCTAGCGGCCCCGCGAGAGAAGGATATTCTATAGGCATGCGCCCTCTACTCGTCGTGACGCTTCTCGCCGGTCGGGTTCTCGCCCAAAATACCCCGATTCCCAAATCCATCGCCGACAGCGTAGCTAGTCCGCTCAGCCTTGCGGAAGGACAACTCCTTTCGACCGCCGAGGCCATGCCGGATGCGAAATATTCCTTCATTCCGACCGCCGGCAAGTTCGACGATGCGCGCAGCTTCGGCGAGCAGATCAAGCACGTCGCCTGCGCTCAGTTCGCGTTCTTCAATGAGATTGAAGGCAAGACTCCACCGGCCGGTTGCGAGAAGGGCGGCCCTTCGAAAGCCGCGACCAAGGCCGAGCTGATCCAGTATCTGCGGGACTCGTTCGACTACGGCAACAAAGTGATCGGGATGGTGAACCAGAACCCCTTGGCACGCGTAGAAGGCCGCTATGCCGGCCCGAGCACGCGCCTGGGAATCGCAGTCATCGCGGTCTGGCATATTACTGATCACTACGGCCAGCTCGTGGAGTATCTACGGATGAACGGAATAGTCCCGCCGCCGACGCAGAAGTACGGTTTGCAGGTCAGGTAAGCGCACGCACTCGCGCGTTGCCGGTTGACGACCTTGATTGCCTCTGGCAACCTTCGATCATTTCCGGCGCGGGCGATAGACGTTAGCACTCTATCCGAAATGGCGCTGTTTCGGATAATCATTGAAAAAACCGGGTTACATCCAAGTTCCCGGGTCCTGCCCGGAGCCGGGTGTCCGCCAACGGGCCAATGGAATATAAGCCCACTTCAAGGCCGGAACCGCCAACCACATGGGTTGAGGTATAGCTATTTGTATGTTCAGGCTCTGGCTTCTCCTATTCGTGGTAGTTTCTACAGCGCCGGGCGGCGCGACTCAGCAGGTGCGCGGTGCAGTCGTGGATACCACCGGGGCGGCCATCGGGGGTGCAACCGTCCGTCTGCTTAACTCGGTATCTGGAGAAGTGGCGCACATGATGGCGAACGACTCCGGCCAGTTCCACTTGGAAATCGCCGCCCCAGGCGGTTACATTGTAACCGCGTGGCATCGAGGATTTCGGAGACGTAGAGTCAAAGTTGTCTCGCGCCCCGAGGGTGAGGCTTTAGATCTTGGGAATATTCGCTTGGATTTCGCAGGTTGTGATGCGCCTGGCGTAATCTGCGACTCGTTTGGAGCAGCCCCTCCACCCGATCCGGTTGTCAGCCGGGGCGACCTGCAAATACGGACCGACTGCATGGTGGCCTTCGCGACAAGCAGGGCCTTCTGCGCCGGTGATCTTAAGGGCTGGAACGAAGGAGATGCCGACATAAGACTCATACGCGATGAGAGAGGTGTCTACTTAGCTGCGATGAATGGAGCCGCGCTTTCCGAGCCAGATCTCCCACGCCTCGATTGCGGCGATGCGTATCCGAAAGAGAAACAGATCCGTATCGACGGCCTCGGCCCCGGTGACGACATCTGCCTCCATACCCATGATCGGCACTGGTCACACGTGTTTTTCACCGAGGATGTAGACCGAGGTTCACGCTATATTGGCATCTGGCAAATCACGCGAAAACGCTGAGATGGCGTGACTTTGGCCCGTTCCGGTTGATACACGGGGGTTTGCGGAAAGTGCTCGGCTCGCCCAGACGGCCCCGTTCGCTTTGTAGAGTCGAGGATGGGCGCGAGCACTGACGCCTAAGCGTCGCCCCGTTTCCCATCCCCGCTCATCAGTAGGGTCGAGGACTGGCGCCGCTGCTCCGTAGGTCCGGCCTATCCGTTAGCTCTCCATTTCCGTTGAGCGTGCCTCACTATCCGAACCGTGAGCCGGTTTCCAGCCCCCGCCCCGTCAAACCCAGCGTGCGGATTTCCCGCACTGGGCTTTCCTGCTTGCTTCCTGTCAAGGTTTATGGGACCTATCGTGCCGATTGGACTTTCGCCTCCGGCCGACGCACCGGATAGCCGTTAAACAGCCCGAGTTCGTCATACGGCCATTGCCTACTTCATCTCTTCCAGCCGAAGCCCTTCCGGTTCCGGGCACGCATCAAATGCCGCCTGACCTTCTTCTCTACCCAGTCTTTGACAAACGAAAAGCATCGGCTCGAGTGACCCACCGCAAAGTAGTTCACCCACCCTCGGAGGATTGGGTTGATCAGTTCGACCACCCGTCCTACCGGTTGGCTGGCAAACCGTCGGAACACATCCCTGAGCTTTCCCAACAACGCGGTCCGCTTCTTGAGCTTTGGCGTATAGTGGGGCCGCCACACTCCCTTAAGACTCCGAATGCGGCGAAACTCAAAACCCAGGAATCCGAAACTGTCCCCCTTTGCCAGGTCCACGACCCGACTTTTCTCCTCATTAATCTCAACTCGGAGTTTAGCCAGTTCTTCTCGCAGTCGCCGGTTCACCGCCTTAATCAGCCAGTCATGTCGCGGATGAGCGTCGATCAAGATCACCAGGTCATCCGCAAATCTTGGATATCGGATGGAGGTGTATTTGCCGTAGCACGTGGTGTTGACGCTTTTTCCAGCATCCGATCCACCTCAGTGAGGTAGAGGTTACTGAGCACCGCGGGCCGGGTTGTTAGAAGTTATATTTCAGCGCAAATTGGATCAGCCTGGGATTCCCGACCGTGGTGGTGATCGTGCCGAACGTGTTAGGGGTGTTTCGTGTAGTTGTCGGATTGCCGAAGACAGGGTGATTGGCGATATTGAAGAACTCGGCCCGGAACTGGACTCTTTGACGTTCCGTAATTGGAATGTTCTTAAGGAGGGAAACGTCAAAGTTGACTTGGTCCGGGCCGCGGATGATCCCGATGCCGGAGTTGCCGAAGGCGGTTGCTTTTCCATCAGACCCGATCACGATCGGGTCGGTGAACGCAAGCTTGTTGATGAAACCCTGACCAAGGCTCTTGCCCCCCAGGCGCGACTCGACGCCACCCGAAGTGGGAATGGCACTGTTCGTAATTCCGGGAGCCAGTTGCGCGGTGACTTGTCCGCCTTCCGCGGTACCGGCATTTGCGGCGCCGTAGTAGGCCGTACCCGCCGATGTGTCCGTGAAGGTGAGTGGCGTGCCAGCCTGTGCAATGGTGTTGCCGGATACATTCCATCCGCCCAGCACTTTCTTCAACATGGCGCTGTTCACCTTGCCGAAGGGCAGATCGTAACTGTAGTTCACGACAAAGCGGTTCGGACGAGAGAAGTAGGCCGGAGCATATTGGGTGCCGATGTGGTTGGCATCGTTGATGTTGGTTTGCCCGTCGCCGCTGATGTTGGTGAGGTCCTTGCTCCAGGTGTAGGCCGCTTGCATGGCGAACCCGTGGGAGAACTGCTTCCGCAAGGTCAATTGAAGGCTGTTGTAGTTGTAGATGGCGTCATACGCGGTGGCCTGCAAACCGGCCTCCTGGTAGCCCAAGTAAGGCACGCGATACGCGGCATTGGCCAGGGTATTTGTGGTCTGGCCATTGATAGGATTGCTGGGGCTGGCTAACTGGGCGAGGTTGACGTTATGGTTATAGTTGGCCTGGTTGATGCCACTCGATCCGACGAAGGCGGCTTCCACCACCCATCGGGATCCGAGCTGATATTGAACGCCCAGGTTATACTGGCGCGTCAACGGAGTGTGAACATCCTGGTAGAAGGGGGTATTGAGAGCGGAGCTAGCCCCGGTCGCCGGATTGAACCAGCGGGAGACAAAGCCCAAGGGAGTCGATGGGAAGGGGTTGGACAGACTGTACGGCAATGCGGCCGCGGCGCTGTAGTCCAGGGTGAGTGCGTACGGGACGCCCTGCTCTACCGAGTGCACAAATTTGCTGCTGCCGACGCGGTCATAAAATATCCCAAAGCCCCCGCGGACGACCATTTTTCCGTTGGCTACCGGCTGCCAGGCGAATCCAAAGCGCGGTCCGAAATCATTCTTCGGCACGCCGTTTCGGCTCGGGAAATCCGTACTGAGTGTAGTTACGCCGGCAGGCGGCGCCGGGTAGTGGGAACTAAAGTTGCTTGGCACCACGTAACCGACCAAGCCGGGGCCAGAGGTTGTTGGGCCTATCGGAGGAGCGCCGGCCGATGCCAGCAGGCTTGGCCAGACGTTGGTCAGGTTGCCGTAGTGATCACCGAAAACGCCGTCGTATTCCCACCGCAGGCCGAGATTCAGGGTGAGCTTGCTGTTCACCTTCCAATCATCCTGAACGTACCAACTCTGGTTGCGCTCGCGGTAGCCGTGAATGATCCCATTCGGTCCGCTGCGCACGCAGAAGAGACACGAGATCCAGCTGCCGAAGATCGGATCGTTCATCGTTCCTGGCCCGAAGCCACCCGGCAGACCGATCAGGAAATCATTGAACCCGGGAGAGATCAGGAAGCCGCGCAGGAGCGAGGCAAAGGAGAGATTCCACTGCAAAAACTCAAATTCATATCCCGCGCGGATGGTGTGCTTGCCGTGCGACCACGAGATTCCGTCACCGTATTGCATCTGGGTCGCGGGCCCGTAGAAGGGTGCTAGCGTTCCGCCGATGGTTTCTGCGCCCAGAATAATCATCACCGGGGGCAATGTCTCTTGCGGCACGATACCCGTAATTCCAACCTGTTGATTGGTATAGGGCGCCGAGTCGTGTCCGTTCGCGATATTGCGCTCCAGGGCGGCATGCACTTCGTTCACCATGGAGCTTGTGACCAAAGTCGTGAGCTTCACACGGGAGATGGTGTTGGCGTAATAGGTCGAGCTCGGCGTACCGGGAATGTTGGCGATGCCGAAGGCGGCGACCTGCGGGTCTTCACTAAAAAAATACCGCATGGCCAGGGAGTTCTTGCTGTTGATCAAATAGTCGCCGTTTGCCAGATATTGATCGCCGGTGTAGATGGACGGGATGCTGAAGTTGGTTTGCTGGAAGCCTCCAGTGGTCGAGCCCGGAACGTAATAGGAGCCATTGGGAAGCTTCACCTGCAAGATCTTGAGCGCGACGGGGTTGATGTTTGAGCCATCGCAGGCCATCTGGGTTGCCCCACCGAAAATGCCCAAACCAGTCAAGTACGGCAGGTTCAGCGGCTTGCCGGTCTGGGGGTCGATGCCAGGGTGATTCGCCGGACACATGGCTGCGCCCAATGCGGCTTGAAAGCCGGGCGCCGAGCGGTCGCCTCCTGGAATCGGTGGTAGAACCGGGTTGGTGCTTCCGACGTAACCGTTCCGCTGTCGCGTCCCCTGGTAGCTGCCAAAGAAGAAGAGCTTGTCCTTCTTAATGGTGCCGCCGGCCGTGCCGCCAAATTGGTTTTGCTTCAAGACCTGCTTTGTGGTTTGGCTGGCAGGGTTGTCCCGGTTATAGAAGAAGCTGTTGGCGTTCAAGTCGCTGTTGCGAAAAAACTCAAAGAGAGATCCATGCAACTGATTGGTACCAGACCTCGTGACGATATTCACGTTGGCGCCGGGATTGCGGCCGTAGCTGGCATCAAAGGTCGAGGTTTGAACCTTGAATTCCTGAATCGCGTCGGGGTTGGGGATGGGGACGCCAACATAGATGCCGGAATCCGCGTTGTTTCCCGCGCCAAATGCGTTGACGATGGTCGCTCCGTCCATCTGGATGTTGTTCTGGTCCAATCCGCCCCCGTTTACCGCTACATCCGCAGTTGCCTTTCCCATTGCCGTCGCGTTGCCGACGGCGCCTACGGCTCCGGCTTCGAGCCCTATCAGTGCCGTGAAATTCCGCGTAGCCAGCGGCTGGTTGCTTAGGGTGGCGCCATCAACGACTCTGCCGAGCGTGGAATCCGCTGTCTGTAAAGCAGCGGCTTCGGCTTGCACTTCGATCGCCTCGGCCTGCTGGCCGACTTCCAGCGCGCGGTCGAGCACCGGCGTTTCCGTGACGTTCACTTTTACGGACGGCACCTCGGCAACCTTGAATCCGGTTGCTGAAAACCTCACTCGGTACGTCCCCGGTGGCAGCAGGCTGAACCGGTAAGAACCGTCCGCACCGGTGGTGGCGGCGCGCGCTAAGCCAGTCTCGGTGTTGGTGACTGTAACGCTTACGTTGGGAACGACGGCTCCGCTGGCATCTGTCACGGTTCCCGTGAGCGCTGCCGTGCCGGCCGATTGAGCCAGCAAAGACTGGACCCCTAGCAGGAACAAAAATACTGCCAAAAGTGTTAAGCGCGACGGCTTCGATTTCATAACTTCCTCCCCGCAGGAATCGCTCATTGGCCGGAGCGATTGTTCAAACCGTGTACTCGACCCGTACACATCGAGCGGCTCACGGCCGCCAGGTGCATCATCGGCGATTGTATGAGATATCTTCGACGCCGGCGGTCAAAAGAGCGTCAAATTTGGCCTGGACAGGTGGACTCCAATTCTGATCGGCCATACCATTCTGCTTAGAGGACTTGAGCACCCGGGGTGGCCAACCGGGCAAGGAGGCGAGTTGGCATTGATCAAATTTGGCCCGTTTTGCCTAGATACTGGGACTAACCGGCTATTACGTGACAGCGGTGGGATAGAGTTGAGGCCGAAGGCGTTTCAGGTTCTGAAGGTCCTGATCCATAACAAGGGACAGCACGTAACCCACGAGCAGATGATCCGAGATGCCTGGAACGGTGCCAAGGTTTCCAAGCATACCGTCGTCGTAACAACAGGCGAGGTAAGGCGAGCGTTGCAGGAGTATGGCTCCTGGATTCGGTACCGGCCAAAACTGGGGTATTGCTTGGAGGTGCCGAAATCAGAAGATCTCATCCGAAGAGCCTGGAGTTTCTGGTGTTGCCGTACTCCTGAAGGATTAAAAACAGCCCTCGACTGTTTTCAAGAGGCTGCTCGCAAGAACAACACGGACCCGCGACCGTTGGAAGGAATGTCCCTGACCTATCTCACGCTAGGAATCTGCGGCGTACGCCCCCGCCAGGAGATGTTTCGTGCGTTCCGAAAAGCTTTTCGGAGGGCTCAGGAATTGTCGCGAATGACGCGCAACGGGGACGCGCGGGTCATGCTGGAGAGTGGGCCATAGTCCAGTATCGCCGATGGCTTCGCGCTCCTGGCTGCCACCGTAGAGCGCAGCGGCACTTCGGGCCGCGGGACGATTTGCTGTTCGGGCGGTCAACTCCCACAATCCG
>Ga0306924_10004103_pt1 | contig 14187 bp, 20 predicted proteins | sample sta12Can44000111_FD_203756 | JGI IMG/M metagenome (GOLD analysis project Ga0306924, IMG submission 203756) | Lab enrichment of tropical soil microbial communities from Luquillo Experimental Forest, Puerto Rico - statanox.12C.anox.44.000.111 (v2)... | ecosystem: Environmental > Terrestrial >... | reverse complement strand
CTGTCACGGCGGAGAGCCAGCACGAGACTGCCGAGCGGTTGCGGAAGCTCTCGGCAGTGGAGCATACGCAGATCCGGCGTGAGATTGTTGAGAAGATGGCCGGCGGCGCGACGTGTGCTTCGTGTATGAAGGTGAGCTTTGGGCCGTGGGGACGCTGCGGCATCTACTTCCCGAGAAGCGGCACGGTGATTGCCTACCTGCTATGCTCCGCCTGCGACAAAACGCTCGGCTCCACGGATGACGAGTGGCGCGTGATGGGTGAGAAGGTGATGGATCAGGTTCTTGAGTGGCAGAAGCGGCATCCCGAGAAGTTCGGAGCTGATAACGGAAAGGAGAACAACGGCGTGAGTGACACGATAGTTAAGGTCCACGGGCAGCCGCTGGCTGTCTCGACCCGCCGGCACGAGCCGTTTCCGAAGGGCGCGGTGGAGATGCCGATCCTGGACCCCAACAGCGCAGACCTGGGTCGCGCGAACCCGGAGTGGGTGCGAAACCTCGTGGACCGGACGCTCTACCAGCTCAAGTGGCGGGAGCGGGTGGTGGGCACGGTCAGGCAGACGCACGTTGCCGGCATCATCGGGAACCCGATGCTCTCTCCCCGGTACGCGGCGCAGATCAGGGACCTCGTTCTCCGTGGGATGGTTACGAACTACCCGGAGACGATTGAGAAGGCCGTTCTCCTCGGCGGGCGCAATCACGGTGACCCGATGTCCGAGGTCATCTACTGGCGCATCTTCGAGGCGATAGCCAACAGCCGGGTGTGTCTCTGGGACCAGGAAGTGCAGCACAATGCGCTGGCCGGCTTCGAGAGCTTCCTGGGCGAGCCGGTTCCCCAGGAAGCCTGGGACGAGGCTCCCGAGTTCTGGGTCCAGCCGCTTCTCTCCACGCACAGTATGCGGCCCGAGGCGCAGGAGCACAACCGCGAGGGCAACCTGCTCGACACGTCCTGTGAGCTGCTGGGGTGTGTGCTCTGGGGGATGGAGCTGACGGATGAGGCGCGGGCAGCCCTGGAGACGATAGACGATCCGCTCTACAGCAACTACCTGATGCACTTTGCAGTCATCTACTCGCCCGTCAACCCGAAGTTCGCGGATCTATGCGCTCGCTCTTACAAAGCAGGCCGTGCGCTGGAACTGGAAGATGAGCGCGACGTGCTCTGCTACGACAAGATCCTGCGGATCAGGGGATGCACGTACTACAGCGTGGGCGAGCCGATCCAACCGGCGTGGGCGCAGACGGTCGTACCCTGCAAGCTCTTCCGGCGCGAGCCGCTGGTGGATGAACGGAAGGACCGGCTCGGGTTGGGGAGCGGGCGGCGAAAGACGGCCATCAAAGGCGGATTGCATCCGCCCAGCGTCCAGGTGATCCAGATGCGCCGTGCCGAGACGCCAGCCGGCAGGCAGGCCGGCGGGGGCGAGCCGGGCAAAGTAGAGTGGACGTGCCGCTGGCCGGTGCGCGGGCATTGGGTCAAGCGCACGAAGCGGACGAAGACCGGCGAGCCGGTTGTCTACTACCAGCACGGCCACATCAAAGGGCCGGCGGATAAGCCCCTGCGTGTGCCGAGCGAGGGTATCTGGCATGTGCTGCGATGACGAGGCGTCTTTCTGGCGTGTGGAGCGCCAGATGCGGATAGGAGCGATGACGGTGAGGTTCATCTTCTGGACGGGTTGGGGGTTGATGCTGGGTGTTTTCACGACCTACGGCATTTACTGCCACTGGTTCAACTTCCTGGGGCTGGTGTGGGGGGCTTGCTGGTGTATCTGGTTTGAACGCTGGGTGGAAGTGACGGCGAAGTGGCTGGTGGAGAGGGAAAGGCGATGACGGCGACGGCACTGCCCCAGAAGACCCAGCACCGGATCACCAGGGTCGAGCATAACGACGACCTGCTGACGGCAATGGGATACCTGGAGCGCGCTCCGAACCTGGGCTTCGACTTCGAGACGGCGCTCATCACGCCGCAGGACCAGTGGCCGGCTCCCCGGCTGCTGGCCCTGTCCGCGCCCGATGAGACGCTGCTCATCGACCTCTGGAAAGTCAACCCCGAACCGATCTGGCCCATCTTGTGGGAGAAGCGGCTGCTCGGTCACTACCTGGAGTTCGACCTGGGGGTAGCCTACAAGCACTATGGCTTCCTACCCGGCCGGGTCCAGGATAGCATTGCGATGCAGCAGGTGTTGAACTCGGGCCGCTTCTGCCAGAACCACGCGAAGGGCCATCAGTGCTCGCTGGACCTGGGGCTGGATGACGTGGTGTTGACGCATCTGGGGCACACGCTGAAGAAGGACCCGGCCATCCGGCTCACGTTTGCCACCACGCCCGAGCTGACGGAGGAGCACTGGCGTTACGCGGCCCAGGATGCGATGATCCTTCACTGGTTGCACGTCAAGCAGGCGGAGAAGCTCCGGCGCGACAACCTCTGGGCGACGGCAGTCATCGAGAACAAGATGATCCCCGGCTTGGTGGTGATGGCCCAGGCCGGCGTGCCGTTCAACGAGGAACGCTGGCTCGCCCTGGAAGCCCAGGCCAAAGAAAAGCGGCTGGGGATCGAGAAGGCATTGACCGGGATGCTGCCCCGGAAGTACGTGGATGGGAAGGGGAAGCGCATCGGGCCGGAGCAGCAGGGGATGTTCGAGCCGGGGGGCGAGGATGCGGGGACCGTCTTCGCCACCGATTGGGACGGCACGCGCGGCAAGCGCCCGAGCTGGATGTGGGATCTAGACGGCAAGACGGAGCTGATGCAGCTCTTCGCCGAGCTGGGCGTCTCGCTGGCCGACACGGAAGACGTGACGCTTGCCTTCTGCGAGCACCCGTTCGCCGGGGAGCTGCGGCACTGGCGCGAGCACCGCAAGCGCGAGACGACCTACGGCCACACCTACTGGAAGGGCAAGAAAGGGGTGAGCCGGCTGATCGACGGGCGGATCCGCGCTGACTGGCGGCAGTTCGTCAGCACCGGGCGGATGGCCTGCGGGGACCCGAACCTTCAGAACATCCCGAGGGACCCACGCTATCGGTGCTGTTTCGAGGCTCCGGCTGGCTACCGGTACGTGAAGGTGGACCTCTCCCAGATCGAGCTGCGTGTCTGCGCTTACATCACAGGCGATAAGAAGATGCGCGCGGCCTACCAGAAGGGGCTGGACATCCACTCGTTGACGGCGCAGCTCATCTCCGGCAAGACCCAGGCCGACTGCGAGCCGTCCGAGTGGAAGATGCTTCGGCAGGCTGCCAAGCCGGTGAACTTCGGCTTGATCTATATGATGAGTGCCGAGGGCTTGCAGCGGAACACGCTCGCGGAGTACGGCATCGCGCTCCACCTCAACACCTGCGAAGACTATAAGAGCCGCTACTTCGACAAAGACGACGGCTACTTCGGTGTCAAGCGATGGCACATCAACCTGTGCCGGAGCGGGAGCCGGCAGACGCGCACGCCCAACGGTCGCCGCCGCTGGATCGATGAGAACACCGAGTACGATCGGATGCGCGCCAACACCCGAAGGGCCAATACGCCCATCCAGGGCGGCGCAGCGGACATTCTGAAGGCAGCCTTCGGGGAAGCCTACCTGCGGCGCGAGGAGATACCCTACGCGCCGATTATGATGGTCCACGACGAGATTGTGGCGCTCGCTCCCACCGACCGGGCTGAAGAGGTGGGAGCCTGGATGCGCGGCCTGCTCATCGAAGCGGGTACGCCGATGATTGCGCCGGTCCCGGTGGACGCCGAGGTGCAGATCGGGGAGACGTGGGCCGGGCAGGAATGGGAGAACGACCCGAAGAACGCCGGCTGGCGGGACAACTGGCAGAACTGAAAGGAGAACAACCGACCGTGGCGACGAAGAAGAAAGACAGGCTGAATGTGAAGCAGGCTCTGGGCCTGCTTCTGGAGAGCGTGGAGAAGGGCGAGCTGGACCCTCTCACCTGTGAAGCGGAAGAGCGCGTGCATAATGCTCGCGTGGCCTGGGAGCGGATGAAGGTTCATCATTCCAGCGACAGCGAGCACTGGATGACGCCGAAGGACTTTCTGGAGAAGGTCATCCAGGTGCTGGGGCACATCGAGCTGGATCCCGCTGCTGACCGGCTGACGCCCGAGCACCCGGAGCGGAATGTGCCGGCAAGCCGGCACTTCGACGGGCTGACGCCGGAGACGGACGCGCTGAAGCAGCCGTGGGTAGCAAAGACGGTCTTCCTCAATCCACCGTATGGTCGTGTAGTAAGCAAGTGGGCAGAGAAGGTCGTGAGCGAGTATGAGTGTGGGAACACAGGGGCGGCGATTGTGCTGGTGAGCGCGCGGACGGATACGCAGTGGTTTGCGCGCTTCGATGACTACCCCAGGTGCTACGTGCGGGGCCGGCTGCGCTTCTCGAACGCGGAAGAGGTCGCGCCGTTCCCCTCGGCGGTCTTCTGCCTATCGGATGATCCCGACATCCTGCGGCAGTTCGCGGTGGTGTTCGGCGACATCGGGATGATCAGCGGGATGGTGAGTAAGCCGAAGAAGAGAGCCGCGTAGGATGCGGTTAAGGGCCGTTTTGCGCTCTTAACTGGACAAACGTTTGTTCGGGGGCTATACTGGTGGTGACAGTCCTGTTAGCGCGGATTTTCCCGCTTATTCACGGGCTGAAAGGAGAACAAGACGGATGGCGAACGAGAACGGGCCAGCCGGTATGGTGATGCCGGAGGCGTTGACAGCGCCGGCCCGATACGAGCGGGATAACCGCTACCTGGAGATGACGGTCGCTCCCGACGAGGAGGCGGAAGTGTTGCGCCCCAGCTTCCAGCCGGTCAGGAAGTGGCTGGAGCGAGATGAGCTGTTCACACCGCGCCGCGCCCAGAAGCTGCTGGAGCGGCGCATCCCCGGCAACCGGATGATCAACGATGCGATGGTGCAGCGGTACATCGGGGAAGCGCGGAAGGGTCTGTTCCGCGAGAGTGTGATCGACCTCTACACGGTGGTCGGGGACCCGGAGCCGTGGCTTTCCGGCGGGCAGCATCGAATGGCGATGCTGGTGTCGGGACGCTTCGCATACCACTTCGACGTGATGTACAGCGAGTTCTCCACGATGGAGCAGGCTCGCTGGGTCTACGCGATGAGCAACCGTGGCCGCGAGGCGACCTTCGGGGACACCCTGCGGCTTTATGCGATGGACCAGCACCTGGGCGTGCCCCACCGCGAGGAGATGCGGGCCATCGGCGCGGCGGCGCTTCTCATCAGCGGCTTTCGCTACACCTCGAAGGAGTTCAAAGCCGGCTCGAAGCTGGCCGACTTCGACCACGACACGCGCATCCGCTGGCTGGAGCGTTGGAAGGAGCCGATCCAGGCCGCGAACAAGATCGTGGATGCCGGCCCTGCCAGCTACCGTGAAGCGGTGCTGCGGCCACCCAGCCTCGCAGTGATGCTGGCGACCCTGGCGGGGAAGGGAAGCCAGGAAGCGGCGCACGCCTTCTGGGGCGAGGTGCTGCGTTCCGACGAGATGTCGCTGCGCCAGGATGACGTGCGCCGGAAGGCATCGAAGCTGATCCTCGACGGGAGAAAGCTCCGGCGCATCACGGCGTCCGATAACATTGAGGATGCCTACCGGCTGGCCGGCCTGTTCAACCGCTACTACCGCGAGTACCGGCGTGCCGGCGGGCCGCTGGGGGAAACCCCGGTACTGCTTCAGCGCGGGCTTCAGGGCCGCACGTTGAAGGACCCGATCCAGATCCTGGGCACGCCGTTCGGCAACCGTTCCTACGTGTGGGACAGTGAGGCGCTTGGAGCGAGCGCGAAGAAGGTCGCCTGATGGTGGGACCGGTGGTAACTCTCACCGGCGAGCTGTCCTGCGAAGACTGCCGTGAGCTGGTGGGCCGGCTGCCCGAGCGGTCGGTCCACCTCACGGTCTTCTCCCCGAACTACGGCACGATCCGTGACGGCTGTAATGCCAGCCTGGAGGAGCTGGTGGAACTTGGCGGGCTGCTCCGCTTCGCCACGGTGGACAGCGGTATCGCCTGCGTCGTCATCCAGGACCAGCGCATCGACCACGCGCAGACCGGCGACAGCTTCCGGCTGGCTGCCGGCTGGCTGGCAAAGGGCTGGCGGCTGTTCACCACGCTGATATACCAGCGTGATGGACGGGATGGACCCTGGTATCGGGACTGCCCCAGGCCCGACCACGAGTACGTGCTGGTCTTCGTGAACAATGACAGCGGCCCGCCGAGGGTCTTCAAGAAGGACAAGAGCACGCCGAGCAAGCACGCTGGCCGCTACTTCAGCGGCACGGTGCGGACGACGGCGGGGACGATGAAGCCGATCAAGAGAAAGCGTGTCAACGCGCTGAAGTGCAGCGGCACGGTCTGGAAGATCCCGCCGAGCAATACCGAGGCGAACCCGCTGAAGATGCGTCACCCAGCTACGTTTCCCGACCGGCTGGCCGGCAGGCTCATCGAGATGTTCAGCGAGCCGGGAGACGTGGTGCTGGACCCGATGATGGGAAGTGGGACCGTGCCCTACGTGGCAAGAGAGATGGGAAGGAGCTACCTCGGCGGGGACCTGAACTTCGACTATGTAGAGCTTGCCAGGAGGCGTATGGCCGTGGTATAATTCGCCTGGAAGTTAGGCAACATACCGGCGGATGCCCGAGGATGTCGGTGTGGTGCTGTGCTTCGGTTTTCGTTCTGCTTCTTTGGCCGGTTGTGGGTTCGTTGGATACGCATAACCCACAGCCGGCTCCTTTCATCTGATGGCGCAGAGCAAGAAGAAGTTGAAGCCGCTGGTGATGAACCCGCTGCTCCAGGCGTGCCTGGACCGTGCGGACGCCCAGCTCGCCCAGGAAGCGGCGGGGACGGCGGAAGGCAGTGTCGATATTGATATGCAGCTCATCGGGCTTGCCGAAGAGCAGGCGGAGCTGAACGAGCTGGAAGAGCAACTGCGGCAATTGAAGGACGAGCAGAAGAAGAGTGAGCCGAAGAAGGTGGCGTTCAAAGCCCCGAGCGTGTTCGGGAGCATCGACTTTGCGAGTATTGAGAAGCGGCTGGCCGAGACGTTGAAGCAGACACTGGCGGGACAGGGAGGCAGCGGCGGGATGGTTACGCTGACGGGTGGAGCCGGCGGCGACCTCTCCGGGACTTACCCGAACCCGGCGGCTGTGGGCACGAGTGAGAACCGGCTGCTGGACCGGGTGGCGCAGGGGAATGAAACCCCCGCCGACGTTGCCCAGCTCGCGGCCACCGAGCAGTACGTGCTGAAGAATGTCGAGCAGGCCGGCAAGATTATCACCTGCCCCGATGGGCACAAGCCGGAAGGAGCCTCGAAGGTCAGTTTTGGTTGGGATGGCTACGCGCTTGCTCCGAATGACTGCGGGCTGGATCAGGTCCCCGGCTACGAGGTGATTGCGGGTACGGCGAAGTGGCACGTAGCGGTAACCGAGATGCGGAGCAGGGAAGCACAACTTCAGAATGCGGTTACCAACGTCAGGGGCGGCACGATGAGCAGCGCCGAGAAGCGTGAGCGCGCCATCGCCTGGGAGCGCCAGAAGAAAGAGACGGAGCTGGTCAAGAACCAGGAGAAGCAAGTCTCGACCACCATCAAGACGTTGATGCAGAAGGTGCGCTCCAGGGAGCGGCTCTCCGAGATTGTGCAGCGGAGCAGCCACCGTCCGTACCGGATGCTGGCTGAGGGCATCCAGAATGCCTCGACCTGGACCGAGGGCGACGGCTATCTTACCGTGACCGCGAGCGATGGTGATATGCGCCACGGTGGGCAGCCGTTCGCCTGGGATAAGCCGGTGAACCCCGGCAACACCGAGGCGCAGCGCCGGATGGCCGAGCGGCTCTGGCCGGAGCGGAAGCTGCCGGCTCTCCCGAGCGACGAGGAGATGCGGCGAGCGGTCTTCGGGAAGGAGACGGGCCACCAGAAGGCGCTTGAGCTGGCGCGGCTGGAGTACCGGGCTGCCCAGCAGGTGGTGGACGAAGCGCGGCACATGCTCACCAACGACTGGTGGGGGCTGTCTCCTGAAGAGGCGACCGAGAACTGCTTCTGGTGGACGATGGGGCAGCTCCGCCAGTTCCAGGGCTACCTCGGCGCGTTGAAGTCGAGCGACCGGCGGCAGGCGCTGCTCTCGCGCATCAATAAGACGGTGGCGCTCCGGCGGCAGCGGTTGACGTGGCAGCACTTCTTCCCTGGCGTCTCGGACACCGTGCCGAGCAACCTGACCAACAACTACGCGAGGGGGGCAGCAGTAATGGACCCCGACGACACGAGTTTGATTGGCGCATTCCTGACCATCGGGCAGACGACGATGGCGCTCCAGAGCACCGACCGGGTGGAGGTGGTCCGGGAGACGGGCTTGCCGGATCCCTGCGACCTCTTCGCCAACGCGCAGCGGATCACCGCGCCCTATCTGCTCCAGGGGCACGATCAGGTGAAGGTCTTCTTGAACGGGGTGGAGATAACCGACCGGCCTGTGAAGCTCGTGGACGTGCGGCGCGGTATCATCTGGTACGCGCCCGATCCGAGCGCGCCCAGGCCGCAGCGCCTCGCCGACATCTCGACGGTGGGGGTGGGGTACGCGGGTAACAACGTGGTGCGGACCCCACCCACGGATGCGCTCGATGGGATGCGGACCCACGACGCGATTGCCTATCTTGCCGAGGCGTGCGGGCTGCCGGCCCAGGCGGTGCTCGAACCCTACGCCTTCGCAAAGGCGAACGACCCGATCCCGCCGCCGAAGCCTTCGGTTTGGCAGGAGCGGCAGCGGGGCGCGCGGCTGGAGCTGGACACGGTGGTAGACGCTCCGAAGCGGGAGCGGCGGTTGGTGCGGAAGGAGCTGTCCGAAGAGTGAGCATCGGAACCGAAGTCGAAGATGCGGCGATGGCCGAGCGGATGAAGCTCGAAGCGCAGATCCCTGTGGCTGTGGTAGCAGACGGTGGGGTGATGGGCGTGAACCCGTCTCCCCTCGGCGGGACCTGGGCGTTCTGCTACCTGGATGCCGAGGGGAGACGCTTCCACGAGCGGAGCGGCATCCTCACGCCCGAAGCCATTGGCTTGCCTGCCGTCTCCAACAACGTGGTGGAGTTCTATGCGATTGCTCGGGCGCTCTGGGGACTTCCTGACGGGTGGAGCGGGCGCGTGTTCAGCGACAGCCAGAACGCGCTCATCCGCTGGTTCAGGAACGCGGCGATGAACGGGATGCCGGCGCAGTGGATGGAGGGGCGCAGGCATCACGTTCGTCGCCTGGGGGAAGTGAGCTACACCCTGCTGGCCGGTCACCCAACGCGGGAAGACCTGGAAGGCCGCTTCTCGAAGAAGCGGGGCTTGCCGGTGCATCCCGAGAACGTCTGGTGCGACCTGGAGTGTATCCGGCAGGCGATGGAGTACGGCAGGGAGCTGGGGCTGGAGCACTGTGAGCGCGTCCTGGGCAAGCCCTACACGCGCCTGCGCGACCACCTGGAGAGGCTGGCAAAGGCAGCGATGAACGGCCACGAAGACCTCGAACCGATGGATGCTCTCGATGCGATGGCAGCCATTGACGAGAACTTTGATGCCGAGATAGCGGCGGCAGACGAAGCGAGCGCAGCGGCTTCAGGCAGGGAGATAGCGCCGCAGCCGACCGAGGCTGACGCAACAGCCGGCCAGCCGGCAGAGGAAGAGCAGGCGAGCCGGGACTGGCACATCTGCATCGATCCGCACGGCCACCGGTTCTTCTACCACTTCCCCGAGCCGATAGGACCGAGGGTCGGCAACATCTGGGTGGAGATTGAGCTGGACGAAGCGGAGCGGGAGCTGCTGGGCAGTCCGGTGACGGGAGAGGGTGGGTTCCAGAACCTCGTCCGTTACCTTCAGGCGCAGTGCCTGATTGATGAGGGCCGGCGGCTGCGGATGGTGAAGCGCACGGCCCATCGGGTGGTGAGAACGTCAAGAGGGAAGAGCGGCAACTTCCAGGGCAAGCTGGCGCGGGTGGGGGAGCTGGCGGCGCAGCAGCTCGGGACGTACAAGCCGGAGCTGGACCCGGAAGAGGCGAAAGCGGCGCTCGACGGGCTGGGGTTGGAAGGTGACGCCCCAGCCTGATGAAACAGAGTGGTGGATGTCCACGGAGAAGATGACGGTGAGGGTAAAGGTGAGAGCCGGAATGGTGATCGAAGCCGCACCCATCGTCCGCTGCTTCGTGGGCAAGCCCTTTTCGGCGCTCATTGTCTGGATGCGCCGGCAGGCCGGCTTCAAGATGGAGCGACTATGAAACTGGCTCTTTGTCAGGTGGAGTTCGAGCCGCACGACGCCTGGATGGGCGTCTACTGGCGCGACATCGTTCGGCTGAATTACGAAGATGCGATGGACCAGCGGATGGTGGGTCACCGCGAGCTGGACCTCTGGATCTGCCTGATCCCTTGCTTTCCCATCCACCTGATGTTCCAGGGCGAAGAGCGGTCGTTGAAAGAGGGTGACACGGCGACCGTGAACCACACGATTGAGACACGAAAGGAGAACGATGACGGTGTTGACGAAGAGGCGCGTTCCGGCACAAACGGCGGATGAGCTGTTCGACAGGCTGCGGGCGAACGGCCCGCCGCCGCCCTGGAACGACATCCCCCCGCTGGCCCCGTACCTGCTCTCCGTGGGCATCTTTCTGGGCGGGATGCTGGAGCGTGGGCAGGTGAAGGCCGAAGCGGTGATCGAAGCGGCGAACATCTTCTCTTGCTGCTCCGACGTGCCAGCCGTGGTGACCCTCGGCTGGGGTGTCGAGTGGGGTGACCGGGCGAAGGCGTTCTACACGGCCATCGAGGATGACGATGCGCGGCAGTGCGCGGAGCGGATGGCCGAGTGGACGAAGATAGCCGGCCAGCCGGCAGTCAGAAAGGAGATTAGGCAGTGACGTTCGATGAGTTCCAGAATGGGGTGCTGAAGACGGCGCGAATGTCCGACCTGAAGACCGAGGTGAGTAACTGCGTCTTCGGGCTGGCAAGTGAGGTCGGAGAGATTGCCGAGCCGCTGAAGCACTGGATCTTCCACGACCACGAGCTGACCGAGGAGAAGCGCCAGGAGCTGAAGCTGGAGCTGGGCGACCTGCTCTTCTATACGGCGTGGCTGGCCCATAAGCTGGCCTTCACCCTGGAAGAAGTGGCCCAGGCGAACTCCGGCAAGCTGGCAAAGCGTTACCCGCAGGGCTTTGAGAGCGAGCGGAGCATCAACCGGAGTGAGTGAAACGCGGGCGTGTCGCTATTGCGGTGGGCCATTCATTCCCAGGATAGGCGGGAAGCGGCAGGTCTATTGCTCGGACGGCTGCCGAACCGAGTATCACTACTGGCGGTAGCGCAACGCGATTGAGGCAGAGAGGAGAAAGTGGGTGACGGTGCGTCTGGATCCGAAAGACATTGAAGAGCTGCTCAAAGCCGAGGATAAGGCGCGGCAGCTCAAAGCGATGCGGCGGGTGATCGCGCTCTTCCAGGGCTTCTACGATGATGGTGTGGCCTTTGCGGACGCGATCCAGCGGGTAAGGGTCAATATGGATGCCCTGGAGTTCGGGAAAGAGTGAGATGGGCCGCTGGCCGGCAGGCTCGATCACGGTGATCGCACCTTCGGCAAGCCAGAATATTGACTTGCTGGAGATTGAGGCGGAGCACCGACAATCGCTTCGGAACGAGAACGGCCACCGGGTTCGGTTCGAGAAGCTGCGGAGCGTGGGGACGGGAGAGCGGGGCTGCCTCTCGTGCGGCGCGGTGGTGAGCCGGTACGCGGACCACTGCTCTGACTGTGAGCTGCGGGAAGTCGAGCAGTGGGACTACGAGGGCAGCGGGGTTTCGGCTACCGCGCAGGCCGTGAGCGGGAGCGCGGCGCAGGCCGAGCATCCTGACGACCCGGAGTTCGACCAGCCGTTCGAGCACTGGCCGCGCTTTAGCGAAGGACGGGTGCGCTCGAACGGTAAGGCGAGGAAGTCGGAGCCGGTGCGCGGCTTTGTCTACGCCGACCGGTGGGAGAGTGAAGAGGCAGTACGGCGGAGAGCCGAGGTTTACTACGATCAATGGTGGGTTACCGGCCTGTGAAGGCAGGCAGAAAGGAGAACAGACCGTGAGTGATGAGCGAAACCTGGGGGAGACAGGGCAGTTTCCGCAGGGGCAGTACACGAAGGATGACGAGGGTGAGATACGCCTCGCGGTGGGAGCTGGCCTGGCGTGCAAGAAGGTGATCATTGACTTCGGGCATCCGGTGGCGTGGCTTGCGATGGATCCCGATCAGGCGGATGCGCTCTCCGACAACATCAGGGCGCAGGCTGTTCGAGCGCGCGGCGGAGCCGTCACGGGCGACACCTTCACGATGCTGGCGAGGGTGCGTGAGCGGATGATGCGTGCCGAGGGCGCGCTTTCGGACCTGATTGCAGTGCTCTCGCACGGCTGCCCTGCGGATGCGCTTGGGGCTTTGAAAGCAGCCCAGAAGACGCTGGCTCTCGGCACACAGCCGGCTACGTTCGAGAAGCAAGAAAGCGGGCCGGATGGTGAGTAAGATCAGCACGCGCCAGGAGCTGGACGCGGCGCTCGCTGCCGGATGCGCCATTCCCGGCTGCGACCACACCGGCCACGACGGGCCGATGTATCTTCACGGGCGCTGCCACATGAGCAGTCAGGTGGTGGCTACCTACCAGAACGGCGTCCTGCGGATCCTCTGCGGGACCTGCAACGGGCAGATCGTGGCCGTTCGGGTGGCCGATGGGGTGAAGCAGTGAAGGTGCTGGTGCTCACGGTCGGTCTGCCTCGGAGCGGGAAAAGCACCTGGGCATCCCAGCAGGGGTGTCCGGTAGTCTGTCCCGACCAGATCCGGCTTGCTCTTCACGGGCGCGAGTTCTATCCGCCAGCGGAGCCGATGGTCTGGTATGTTGCCCAGGTGATGGTCAGGGCGCTCTTTGGAAGCGGTCACGAGAAAGTGATACTGGATGCCTGCAACGTGACCGAGAAGCGGCGGCGGGAATGGTTGTCTCCTCAATGGAAGACGACTTTCAAGCTCTTCGACACCGACCCCGAGGTGTGTCGGCAGCGAGCGAGAGCCGCCTGTAACTCGGACCTCTTGATTGCCATTGACCGGATGATTGAGGAGTGGGAGCAGCCGAGTAGTGAGGAGATGCGATTGTGAGCCACCCCAGGCCGTTGAAAGAGGGCGAGTACGTCGTGCCGCACGGCGTCTGCGTTGTTTGCGGCCACCACTTCGATCTGGCGAGCAACGCCACGGGAGAGCGGGGTCCCCAGCCGGGGGATGCCTCGGTTTGTGTCGAGTGTGGCGACGTGACTTTCTTTGACGAGGAGATGCGGCGCAGGCCGGCCACGCCCGAGGAGCTGGCCGAGATGCCCGAGGATGCGAAGCGAGCAATAGCGGCCATCAAACTGACAAACAAGATTGCGAAGGCGACGGGGATGACCTACTCGGAGAGGTTTCATAAGTGAAGGCCGTCCCCCACAACTGCGAGAGCTGCGGCCAGCCGATCCCCAACCCGAAGGACGAGGTATGGACGCGCACCGGCTTCCTGATGTGCAGGGACTGCGAGCGGGAGCTGATGGAGCGCGAGGAAGAAGAGGGGCGCGGCGATGATGACCGACGATGACCGCTACGGGCCGGCGATGCGCGCCGAGACGCAAGAAGAGGCGGATCGCGTCTTCGAGGTGCTGGTGGCCGAGGTGCTGGCCGAGGAGCCGGCCTTCACGCGGAAGAAGGCCGAAGACGTGGTGCGCCACAACCTGGGTTATCAGGCCGGATACTACAGCGACGAGACGCGGGAGCGGGTGGAGCGGCTGTTCCGGTGCGCGCACCCGTTCTTCGGACCCATCGCCGAGGTGGGACGCCCGAGTACCGAAGACTGCATCAAGATCGGGACGGAGCTGGGCCAAAAGGCCAGGGAGAGAAAGGAGCGAGAGGGATGACAGGGCAGCAGGAGTATGCGTACCGGCACATCTGGGGCGAGGGAGCCGCCGAGGTGTGCCGACCGATGGCGAAGGAGGTTGCCCCCGGCGTCTGGACCGTCATCAGCGTGAATATATGAAGTGACGCCTTCGGGGGGTCCCCCGTATGGTTAGCAAGCATATCACGTCGGGACGGGAACGGGGAGCTGATTGCCACGGGCGACTGGACCCCGGAGGCAATGGAGAGCGGCGAGCGTCATCTGGCCCGAACACTCGCAGGTGTCGGTGACCTGGAGCGCGAGCGGTTGTTCCGAATGAACATCACCCTCTGCTTACATAGGG
>Ga0306924_10004100_pt1 | contig 14188 bp, 12 predicted proteins | sample sta12Can44000111_FD_203756 | JGI IMG/M metagenome (GOLD analysis project Ga0306924, IMG submission 203756) | Lab enrichment of tropical soil microbial communities from Luquillo Experimental Forest, Puerto Rico - statanox.12C.anox.44.000.111 (v2)... | ecosystem: Environmental > Terrestrial >... | reverse complement strand
TCGCTGCGCGAGGCCGACAAGATCCTCGACACCTTGCGCGCCACCAAGGGCGAGCTTCGCGTCGGCTACAGCCGCCGCTACAAGGAGTGCTTCCTGCGCGCCAAGGAGCAGATGTTGCGCGGCCGCCTCGGCAAGGTCGTCGGCGGCATGGCGCGCGTCTACAATTCGCGCGCGCAGGCGTTTGCGATTCTCAAGCGCGATCCCCACGCGACGCCGGTGCTCGACGTGCTCACCTATTACGTCGACCTGATGTGCTGGTTCCTGGAGGGCAACCGGCCGGTCGAAGTGGTGGCGCGCGGGCAGCACGGCATTTTCAAGAACGCCGGTTATGGTGCCCACGACGTGACCTGGGCGATCCTGACCTTTGCCGACGGCGCGGTGATCAATCTCGGGGTGAGTTACGCGCTGCCCGCGCGCTATCCCACGCTCGGGCAATCCGACCGCGTGGAGCTGCTCGGCAGCGACGGCACCATGATCATCGACGATGATCACCTCGATCACCTGTTGTTTTCGGAGAAAGGCATCCCCCACGCTTACGTGCCCGACCACACCGTCGACATGGCTTTTCTCGGCAGCAATACCGCGGGCGATTGGGCGGTCGGCGATTTCTGGGGCCCGCTCGGCAACGAGACGCGCGCCTGGCTCGATCATCTCGCGACTGGCGCGCCCACGATCCATACCACGCCGGAGCAGGCGCGCATCAATCTGGAAACGACCATCGCCATCGAGCGCGCGGCAGCTTCCGGGCAAACGGTGCGGCTGCCGCTGCAGATGGAGGAGTAAGAGTGTGTCCCGGGCGCAGCGCAGCACGAAGTGCTGCGCTGCAGACCCGGGACCGTTCGGGTCTGTGGCGGTCCCGGATCAGCGGTGCACCGCTCCACTGCGTTTCGCGCTGCACCGCGTCCGGGACACGTAGCTTAGTTTGGCGCCCATGCTCGAAAGCGGGGACGACACTCACATTTGGAGCGGAAACAGCGGCAGCTACGCCCGCGCGCGGCGCTCCACGTTGGCGATGCGCTCCGGCACGCCGAATTCGCGGCGGCAGACGTCGGCGAGCACCGCCACGCCCTCGCGGATCGCCTGCGTCGACGGATTGGCGAAGCAAAGCCGCAGCCGGCTCTTGCCGTAGGCCTCCTGCGTCGACCAATCGCGACCGGGATTGATGGCGACGCCGGCGGCAAGCGCCGCTTGCGCGAGCTTTTGCGTGTCGACCGCGTCGGGCAGCTTGACCCACAAGAAGATGCCGCCCTTGGGGTCATCGAACTCGGCCGACGTGCCGAATTGCTCGGCCAGCGCCTCCATCAGCGTCTCGAGCTTGGCGCGCAGGCCGCGCGTGAGCTCCGGCACGTGTTCGGTGAAATGGCGCGCGCAAAACTCCGCCAATACCATCTGCTCGAGCGCGCCCGAGCCGGCGTCGGTCTTGAGCGCGAGAATGCGGGAGAGAATGTCCCAGCGCGCGACGATGTAGCCGACGCGCAGCGCCGGTGCGATCGATTTGGAAAACGAACCGATGTGGATGACGCCTCCGTTTTCGCTCATGGCGTAGAGCGCAGGCGGCCGCCGGCCGTCCCAGATGAGGTCGGCGTAGCAATCATCCTCGAAAATCGGCACGTGATGCTGTTCCGACAGGCGCAACAGCTCGTGGCGGCGCTGCTCGCTCAGGATCGTGCCGGTCGGATTCTGTACGGTCGGGATGGTGTAGATGTATTTGGCGCGGATGCCGCGGCGTTTGAGGTCTTCCAGCGCGGCGGCGACGGCGTCGGTGCGCAGGCCGTCGCGGTCGAGCGGGATGCCCACCGCGCTCACGCCCAATCGCGCCAGCCGCGTCAGCGCGCCTTGATAGCTTTCCTGCTCGATGAGCACGGTGTCTCCGCGCGCGAGCAGCGCACCGTTGACGAGGTCGAGCGCCTGCAGCGAGCCGGAGGTGATGAGGATCTCATCGGCCGTGCAGGCGATGCCCGCGGTTCGCTTGAGTTTGTCCGCCAGGAACTCCCGCAACGGACGGTAGCCGAGCGGGCCGCTCTGCAGCCCATAGGTCGCCAACGTCGGGCCTTCGCGCGCGAGCACCGCGGTCGCGGCGGCAATGAGACGATCGACCGGAACGTGGTCGGCATCGTTGTTGCCGCCGGTGAAATTGTATTTGGGAAATCCCGTCCACTTGGCCGCCGGCGGCGGCAAAGAGGGTGCCAACAGCGGCGCAAAGTCGAACGATGTCGAGGCCATGCCGTCTCTTTCTTTTAATCAATGCATCGCAGACGAGCGTCCCGACATAGGTGTCGCGTCATGGGTTATGCGGTTGCGAGCGCCGGAGCAGGCGAAGCCTCTTCGTAATTCATCGCCGCGAGCTTCGGCATGATCTCGCTTTTGAACAGCTCCAGCGAGCGCATTTCCTGCGCGTGCGTGAGCGAGCCGAAGGTCAGCATCAGCACGAGATAATTCTGCCGGATGCGCTCGGCCTGGGCGGTGAGAATGCGCCCGACCGTGTCGGGGCTTCCGACCACCAAGGTGCCCGCGGCTTTCGACTGGTCGTAGTCGGCCGAAATCGAAGATCGGCGGGAACGAGCCGCGCTCGATCCACAGCCAGGCGAGGCTGTCGAACCAGCGTTTATAGGCCGGCCGCGCCAGGCGCTCGGCCTCGGCGTCGGAATCGGCAACGAAGATCGCGCGCATCACGCCGCAATGGGGCGTCTCCACCGGCGATTGCCGGCGCTGGCGGTCGGCCGCGTAGGTGCGCCAATGCGCGCGGAAGGTCGCGAGCATGTTCGCGACCTTCTCGTCCGGCCCAAGCGTCACGCCGTGCATTCCGTGCTGCGCCGCAAACACCGGGCCATGATCGCCGCGCAGCCCGTACCACAGCGGCGGATGCGGGCGCTGCAGCGGCCGGATCACGACCGGGACATCCTTGAAGGTGAAGCGATCGCAGCGGTAGTCGATGCGCTCCTGCGTGAAACCCTGGTAGAGCACGTTCAAAACGTGCTCGTAGTCGGCGCCCGCTTGCTCGAAATCGACGCCGTAGGCGTCGAACTCCATCGGCGAGATGCCGCGCCCCACGCCGATGTCGAGGCGGCCGCCGCTGAGGTGATCGAGCATGCACAGCTCCTCCAGCAGCCGCAGCGGATGGTAGAGCGGCAACAGATAGAGCAGCGTGCCGAGGCGGATGCGCCGCGTTTCACGCGCGGCGGGGGCCAGAAATACGCTCGGCGACGGCGTCATCGACAACGGCGTCGCGTGATGCTCGGTGAGGTGATAGCCGTAGAAGCCGGCGGCCTCGGCCGCCTGCAGCAAGGCGAGCCGATCCTCGTAGGTCTGCTGCAGCGTCTCGCCGCGCGCGTCGATGTAATCGAAGATGCCGAACTTCATGTCGCGTTTCCCCCGCCCTTAAGCCGGATTTTTGGCCGGAACCGACGCCGGCGAACGCAAAGCCTAGCATCGCTGCGGCACCGCGTCTAAGCCCTTCCCGCGGACCGCATCGACGGCCACAATGTGATGTCGAGACGAAGGACACGGGATTATCCATCATGGGTGTTGCGCCATCCGATCTGGCCGTGATCGTGACCGGCGGCGCGCGCGGTCTCGGGCGCGCCATGGCACTCGGTCTCGCCCAGGCGGGCGTGCGCGTGGCGGTCGCCGATCTGCCGGCGAGCCAGGCGGCCATGCGCGAGCTCATCGAGCTCGCCCGCGCGCAACGGATGCATGAGCGCATCCATCCGATCGATTGCGATGTCACGCGCTGGGAAGAGTGCGGCGCTGCGGTCGCGACGGCGCTCGAGCGGTTCGGCGCCGTGCACGGCCTCGTCAACAACGCCGGCGTCGGCATGCAGCACATCGGCAACGTGCTCGTCGGCGCGCGGAAAAAATTCTACGAGGTCGACGCCGACACCTGGCGCAACGCCATCGACGTCAACTTCAACGGGCCGTTCATGATGGCCAAGGCGATTGCTCCGACATTGGTGGCGCAAGGCTGGGGGCGTATCGTCAATATCGAGACCAGCAGCCACACCATGATGATGGAAGGGTTCTCGCCCTACGGCCCGTCGAAGGCCGCGCTCGAAGCCGCGACCGTGATTTGGGCGAAGGATCTCGCGGGCACCGGCGTGACCGTCAACGCGCTCGCACCCGGCGGGCCGGCCAACACGCGCATGATTCCGGCAACGGAAGTGGTCGACCGCTCGACCCTCATCCAACCGGAGGTCATGATCGCGCCGATCGTCTGGCTGATGTCGCCGCGATCAGATGGGGCGACCGGCCGCCGCATCATCGCCAAGGAATGGGACGCGGCTCGGCTGGCGAGCGAGCCTGCCGAGAAGGTCGGAACGCCGGCGGGATGGTGAGAGAAAGCGATGGATACGCGCGACCTGCACGACAAGGGATTGAAGCTTCGCCGGGAGATGTTCGGCCGCGACGCGGTCGAGCAGCGCATGACCGCGTTGGGCGCGTTCGGCGAGCCGCTGCAGAACATGATCAACGGCTACGCCTACGGCGATATCTGGAGCCGTCCCGCGCTGCCGCTGAAGACGAAGTCGCTGGCCGCGATCGCGATGACGGCGGCGATCGGGCGCGCCAACGAGCTTCGCGTCCACGTCAACGGCGCGCTCGCCAACGGCTGCACGGCGGACGAGATTCGCGACATTCTGCTGCTGGTCGCGCTCTATTGCGGGATTCCGGCGGCGATCGAGGGCCATCGCGTCGCGCTCGACGTGCTGCGCGAGCGCGGCGCGGTGTGAGCGCGTGTCCCATCTCGCCGCCGAGCGGACCACGCGCTGACGGCTCGACACGTTGCAGTTGCAGCGTTCCCTGTAAATAACAGGCCGGAAACAGGGGAGGCGACCCAGCGATCGTTTCCTACATCCGCAGGTTGGTTCTTCACGAAACCCAAGGGATCGTCGTCGTCCCGGCCGAGCGCAGCGAGAGCCGGGACCCATGACCACCGACGGGTGATCATGGCTCCCGGCTTCCGCGGGGGACGACCCGAGTAGGATTCGTTGGGTTCGTTTCGCCAAAATGGTCTGCGTCCATATTCATATCTCACGATGTCAAACAGCCCATCGCGTTCCCGCGGCGCACTTTTGCGCCTCGCAGCCAGGTCGTAGTGCCTGGCGGGCGACTTCCCGGGCCTCCCGGGGCCAGCGGTTACGAGCCGCCGCCGCAGGACGCCACGCCTCGCTCCGCCTTCAGGAGCGTCTCTAGAAGACGCCCCTCAATGAGCAAGGCTGCGAATCCTATACCTCGGCTTCAATCAGTAGTCAATAGATAAATGCAATATGTGTCCAAAAGTCGCTGGGCACAGCGCGAAGCGCAGCGTCGATTAGGTCGTGTCCTCAAAAATCGCCCAGCCTGTCCGCGAGGTCCGCAGCGGATGCGAAAGCCTATTCGAACTCGAACCGCGCCCCATCGAGGAGGTTCGGAATTATCTCGATGAGGTTTCCAGGCAGTGGGACGGTGCGCTGGCCCGGCTAAAGTCTGTGGGACGGTGCGCTGGCCCGGCTAAAGTCTTATGTGGAAAAACTAGCTCCCGACATTTGACCGCGAAACGCGCATCGCAAGATCCGCCTCACCTCGCTGCCACGAGCAAGAACGGGCATTCTGTGACGCAAATACTACATCCGACAACTTTTTTAGAAGCTTGCGTCTTGCTGCTCTACAATTGTCTCAATCTTTCTTCACAAAACAGGTGTACCAGGTGTACAAAGGACCCGGTGCCGATGCACGAATGGTTGGGAAGTCAAATTCCTGACACGGCTCCGTACATAGAATGGCTGGCAATCGTCTGCTCCGTCATGGCAGTTCTGTTTTGCACAGTCCTATTCTCACATGGCGTCCTAACCTGAGGGTCCTCCGCGCGGGGGGAGTAAGAGGCTCTGCGTCAGCTCGCGCTCGATCGCGAGAAGATAGCTTTGGCCTTTCCGCAGTGAATGCCAGCGGAAAAAAGGGAGGTGGATATGTTCAAGAGCAAAGCACCGGAGAAAGATCAGGACGCGGCGGCAAATTTGGTCGAAGCCGTGGGGAGGGCTGTACAGCAGCAACCCCCGGTCGTTGAACAGCAACCGGCGAGGCCGGCGCCGACGACGAATGCGGCGACACGCTCTTGCATCGGCTCCGGAATGTCGATCATTGGCAACATCGAATGCAATGGTCCAGCGCAGGTCTTCGGTCGAGTCAAAGGGGAGTTGCGCGCCTCTGATCTTCTCATCGGCGACGGCGCACAGATCGAGGGAAGCATCATTGCGCAGGACGTCACGGTCTGCGGCCGGGTCAAGGGCACCATTCGTGCCGTCCGCGTCAAGCTGCAGGACGGTGGTACGGTCGAGGGTGACATCTTTCATCGGTCGTTGTCGATCGACGAGAACTCTCTGTTTGAAGGATCGTCACGGCGAGTTGAAAATCCAACGGACCAACCGTCGATCGGCACCAAAGGCCCGCAGGAAGAAGACATGCAGGGCTCGGCCTTGGCCTCGTATTTGCACCGCGTTGAACCATCGGCATCCACTGACTGGTCCGAGTCCACGGTTGAGCCGAAGCATTAGGCGCGCATCCCAGATGTTGCCCCAATGCAACGTTGGGACGCCGGTGAGCGATCTTCATCGTGAACGTCGGCGCGACCGCGCCGTCCGCGCCGAGGTGCTGCGCGCGGTCGAGCGCCGGTCAAGCTCGTGACTGGATGACGCAGCAGTTGCGGACGGCCGCGTCGCCTACGTTCAAGGTCGATCTGCTCGCGGCGGGGATTAGCCGTGACGTTCGGCAAAACAGACCAGGGAACGCGCGGAGCTTTGGGGTTCGCCGCAGGAACCCATTTGGACCAGCGCGTCGCGAGCATTTTCGTGACGGCCCCGGACGGCCTCACGCTGCATGTGCGCAGGTATGGCTCACGCGTCGGCCCCGCGCTTCCCGTTGTGTGCCTACCTGGTCTCGCCCGGACGGCAGCCGACTTTCATCCCTTGGCAGCGGGGCTCGCGGCCGACCCTGCCAAGCCGCGGCTTGTGTTGGCGATTGACTATCGCGGTCACGGCCAATCCGAATACGACCGCAACCCCGACAACTACACGCTTCCCGTCGCACTCGCCGACCTCTCTGCCATCCTGATCGCGCTCGAGATCGCGCCGGCCATATTTATCGGCTCCTCCTACGGTGGCCTTCTCGCCATGATGCTGGCGGTATGGCGGCCGACGGCTATCGGCGGTGCCATCCTCAACGACATCGGCCCTGTCATCGAGCCGCAGGGCTGGGTGCGGATTAAGGGCTATTTGGGAAAGCTTCCCGTCCCACGCAATTTCGAGGAGGGTGCGGACATCCTGAGGTGGTGGTTCCACGCGCAGTTCCCGAAGCTCACACCGCAGGATTGGATCGCGTTTGCCCAGCGCACTTGGCGCGAGGACCGCGGCCGACTGGTGCCCGACTACGATCAGAAGCTGGCCCGAACGCTGCAAGGCGTCGATCTGCAGCATCTCCCGACGCTATGGGATCACTTTGACGCGTTGGCGCGGGTACCCCTGATGATTATTCGCGGCGCCAACTCAGATATGCTGGCCTCGGCCACGCTTGGTGCCATGCTCTCGCGGCGCAGCGAGCTCGAGGTCGCCGTAGTGCCGGATCAGGGTCACGCGCCGCTGCTGGTCGACCCCAAGCTGATACGGCGGATTGCAGCTTTCGTCGCATCGTGCGACGTCTCTGCCGGGCAGTGACGTGGGAACGGTTGCATCCGCGGACAGCCCAGCAAGCTTATTCTCCCTGCGCTCCGCTGAACGCATCCCAACGCGCGACGCCCGCCTCCTGACCCGCGTTTTTTTCTCCCGCCCTGTCCGATGGCTTACCAGCATACGAAGAATGTTGCCATTTCTGCTACCTTAAGTAGAATAGCGCCAGTGCGAGCGGGGGCGACCACCGTGCCCGAACGAATATGTCTGTGCTTCGACGGGACTTGGAACACGCCGAATAACGATGCCGACCTGTCTGCCGTCACGCTGAGCGAAACTAACACCGCCCAATGAACCTCACTCCCTTGGGTAAGGGTTCTCCCTCTGCGAGCCCCCGGTTGGCGCGGCTCGGGCGGTCTTTGGGTGTTGTATTGCTCGCATCGGTGCACGTGCTGTTTGTTAGCCGTGCTCTTGCTGAACAGCCAAATGTCAGTTCCTCGCCTCCTGAGATTGTAACTGAAATTGCCAACTGCCTCGCCTCGGAATCTGATCCTTCGAAAAATACTGAGGTTGTCCTACTTCCCAGCGAACTTAAATGCGTTTCCGCCGGGCAGGGGTGTCGCCTCTTAACCGAGCGAGGACTGCCTCCAAAAGACTTCGCCATGGGAGAGTTTTGTCGTCAAAAAGACAAGAGGCATTTGCCCTCTGCGATCATTAAACAGCTCGTGCAGGCAAAATATACAATTCAGCTGAGCGGCATAAGAATTCTTGGCGCGGTTTTTTGTAGCGACGAACTCGATCTTAACGATATTGATCTGCCATACTCCCTTGTCTTGGATTTCTCCGTTTTCCGCTTTGGCATTTCCGCGCGCGAGTTCAACCCTCGGGGCAAATTAAGCGTGGATAATAGCTTCGTCTTCGACAACCTGACGCTGCTGCGAGCAAAAATAGACGAATCTATCTTTGCTCGTCACAGTATGGTTGAGAATTTAGTTGTCATTGATTCAAGCGTTGGCGATTCTGTCCATCTTGAAGACAGCGTGTTTCATACTACTACCGAGTTTCGTCGCACGACGGTTCAGAGCCATTTGAACGTTACCGGATCTGCGCTATCGTCATTCGTTTTCGAAAACGGCAAGATTCTTGGTAAGCTTGATTTGACAAAGAGTGAAGTGCGTTGTGAGTATCAAATCAGAAACAATGAACTGGGCGAGCTACTTGCCGTAGACTTCGGCTTCGGATCGGTTGCGGTCGACCCTAGCACGACGAGAAGTGTGCCAACGTATTTGTATTCATGGCGGCGCAGCGACAAGAGCGAAAAGATAAGTAATCTTTTGGCGAACTCAGAGGTGACTCAACGGGTCAAAAAGGCAGAGGATTGCGGCACGCAACGCGACTCTCCGCGAGCGGAATTTCTATTCTCTCAAAACAAAATTAGTTCTCTTTGCCTGCATTCCGTCGAGTGGCTGCTCCCGGTTGGCTCCCTCCAAGGGCCAACTACATTATTGTCTCTCAGTGGTACGAAAGCATCTGGCGATCTGATCATTGATCTTTGGCGTGAAGACAGTGAAGACCATGATAAGATTCCTGCGAAAAATCATATGTTCGAGGCTGTTGGCCTAGACGCGCATGCACTGGTTTTCAATTTCGATGATAGCAGCCATCCGTACACCACTTTCGTTGATGCGCTTCAGTTCGATCATGTCCACCATGCTGCTCGAAGTGCCTGCAGATATGAGCCCGCGAAAGGGCAATGGACGTTACCCCCCGCCAAGCAAATAGTTGGATGGTTGAGGAGAAACAACGCATCATCCTTGCAGCCATTTGTCGCGTTTGCGAAGGCATTCGTGAACGATGGCGCGGATGAAACAGATTTGAAGGTCGCAAAGGCTGAAATCGAATTTGAAACCATCAAGGAGCAAAAGCACGCCGAGCTGGTCAAGGCTTGGGGCTCGAAATCTCTTGTCGATTTTATTTGGGAAGACGGATTTCACTTCGCACTAGACTACCTTCGTCTGGCTGCTACTTGGTCTCTCGGCTGGATAGCCGATTTTGGATATCGACCCGTGCGGGTCATTTGGAGTGTGATCGGAATTATCATATTGTTCTGGCTAATATTTTGGGCTGGACTTGGCATCGTAGCATTTAAGCCTGAGAAGAAAAATACGGTACGAATAATTGGTTTTACCTTTTTATTTGATCGCTTGATCCCTGTTTATAAAATCAGAGAGGATAATTACGATATATCGACATATTATAAGCGTGGTCAGGGATTTCCGCCTGAAACGGTACCCTATTTCCGACGCTCAATTCAAATTACAGCGGCAAACGATCGAGAGGCGCGTCGCGCAGAAATTTTCCTCGATATCTTGAAAGCTATTGGCATTGTATTGGCGGTCTTTTTGGCCGCCGCAATAAACGCGCTCGTGGCACACTAGCCTGTTGGAATGGCGATGATGCTTAAACTCGCGCGCCCGCCAGTCCCCGAAGGCGTCGGGGCTCGACTGCGGCGGCGACCTATTGCTTCACGTCGTCGCCGGGCTGCCCCCGGTCATGTTTTCAGCAAGGCCGCCGTGGACGTCGCTCGCCGCAGCATGGCGCGGATCTGAAACACGAGGACGCCCGCGCATACGATTTCAATCGTCATCGAGACGAGGGGAACTATGAATCCGGCGCATACTTCCGCTCCGGACAATCGAAATGCCGTGAGCGCGCCATCGCTGATCACCGAGACGACGAGTAAGCCCCCCGCCGCAGCGCACAGCAGAAAAGAACGACGAAGCTGCTGGCGATATCTCGGGTTGAAGACGGCCGGAATATGCCGGCCGGTGATGTAGGCCCAGCTTCCGATCGCGAGAAGAACTGCAAGCCAGAATGCGTAACGATCGATCGAGCCCACGATTGCGCTGACTGCCCGCACGTCGTCGCTCATGGCCCACTGCGTTGCCGTGTACCATGCGACGCGGGCCTTCATGGCGGCGAAAACAGCGGCGATAACCACAATCGCGGCGGCGCCAACCCTGCGCGTGTGCTTCGCGAGCGAGACGATGGCGAACTGGGCGGCGATGGCATGCGAAGCGCCGAAACTGGCGATCGCGCGCCGCTCTGCCTCAAGCCGATCGCCGATCGGATCGGCGGCAGCGGCCTCCCGCAAATGATCTTCGACTTCCTGCCGCACGCGTCGCGACAGCGAGCGATCGAAACTGAGCGCGTCCGCGATCGATTCGAGATAATCGGAAATTAGGCCGGCTTCTTGCATGGACGGGTTCCTTCGAGGAGACCGCCGATGGCATCGGAGAATTGCCGCCACACCGCGCGACGCTCGGCGAGCGCGCGTTCGCCGCGTCGCGTCAAGGCGTAGACCCGCCGCCGCCGCCCGGATTCAGCCCTCATCCAGCGGCTCGCAAGCAGGCCCGCCTGTTCGAGACGATGCAGCGCAGGATAGATCGTTCCCTCCGGGAGATCGAATGCCCGGCCGCTCTTGCGCCTGATCTGGTCGATCACGGCGTAGCCATGCGCCGGGCCCGCAGACAGCGCCGCAAGCACGATCATGTCGAGGTGCCCTTTGAGCATTTCGCCTTCCATGCCTGCGGCTCCGTCAATCAAGGCGTAGAAATGAGGACATGCCGTGCCACGGGCACACGACCTCGGCGCATCCTGCACGTTATCTGTTGCGCGGCACGAAGACCTGACCGCCGACGCCCCATCCGCCTTCGGCCGTCTCGAAGATCTGCACGAAAAGCTTCCTGGCCTCCTCCGGCTGCAACTTGATGGCGCTGACGAGCACGTCGGTAACGCCCTTGATCATGGCACTCTTTTGCTCGAGGGCGAGCGCACCGACGGGAACGTGGATCTCCACCAACGGGGCACCGAAGGCTGCCGCCGGGACATTCTCCGCAAGCACGGCGGATGCACCGGCAACGGCACCCGCCGCGGCGGTCGCCGTCTTCAGCACCGCTCTGCGGCTCAACGCGCGCGGGTGCGCGCGCCGCTCCAAATCTGCGCTCGACCCGTTGATCGTGTCCATACCGCGACCTCCCATTGATGATGCGTTGAGCAGCGGGAAGCTATCGCGCGTTAAGTTCGCGGCGTGTAAATGCTGCCCGCAATCCCCCAATCGCCTGTCGGCACCTCGTTGATCAGCACGTATGTCAGGGCGTCCAGCGGGCGCTTTTCGACGCGATTGATCACGTCGTGGATGCCTTTGACGATCTCGCGTCGCTGTTCGGGCGTGAGCGTGCCCTGCGGGGCAAAGACTTTGGCAACCGGCATGCTGATCTCCTCGGCCTACGGGGCCTATACTTAGCAATGCTAGGCATTGGAAACCTAGGTGTCAATCCGGTTGCACGTCACATGGACGTGAGCGGTCAAAAGATTGGCCTGCGGCCGACTCTGTCCCGCCTGATCCAGCCGACATCGCCGCGCGTTCGCGCTGAGCTCAATCGGCTCCGATTGCACCGTCGTGGTCGCAACGGTTGTTGCTGAAATTGGCAGTCTCCCAGGCGTGCCATCGTTCAGGTGACGGCGCGGGGGAGGTCGGCAGTGTCCCACCCAGATCCCAACATTTCAGGTCACCTCGGCGCTGCGGCCGTGCCGATATAGGCGGCGATGACGCGCGGATGTTTGAGAACATCGCCTGGTACGCCTTCGGCCAGCGTTCGCCCGTAATCGAGCACGTGGATGCGGTCGGCAAGGTCCGCCACCATCTCGAGGTCATGCTCGATCCAGATCATCGTGATTCCAAGTTCGTGCTTGATGCGCAGAATAAAACGCGCCAAATCCTCCCGCTCGTCGCGATTGAGTCCCGCCGATGGCTCGTCGAGCATCAGAATCGCCGGCTCTAACGCGAGCGCGCGCGCAAACCCGACCAGCTTCTGAATGCCGAAGGGGAGACCCTCCACCGGCGCGTGGCGATAGCGCTCGAGCTCGACGAAGTCGATAATGCGCTCGATCGCCTCCCGGTGCCGTACTTCCTCGCGCCGCACCGACGATAAGAACAACATCTCGGTGACGGGATTGGTGCGGATGCGTGTGTGGCGACCCGTCAACAGGTTTTCCAGCACCGACATCTGCGGAAACAGCTCGCCGTGCTGGAACGTTCGCGCAAGCCCGAGCCTTGCGATCTCGTGCGGCTCGCGGCGGGCGATGGGGTTGCCGCGAAAACGGATCTCTCCCTCGCCACGGTAGATGCCGCTCACACAATTGAGCACGCTGGTCTTGCCCGCGCCGTTCGGGCCAATAAGCGCGAACAGCTCGCCCGCTGCCACGGCGAGCGAGACGCGATCAAGCACGGTCAGGCCGCCGAAGCGCAGCGTGAGGCCGTCGATTTCCAGTTCAGCCATACCATCTCCGGCTGCGGCGATATTGCTTGACGTCGCGATAGCTTCTTCGCTCGCCGCTCTTGCGGCCGAGATAGAATTCCTGCATGTCCGGATGCTCGCGCAAGCGCTCAGCAGTGCCGTCGAGTACGATGCGGCCGTTTTCCATGACATAGCCGTAGTCAGCGATGTCGAGCGCTACAGTGGCGCTCTGCTCCACGATCAGGATGGCGATGCCGAGTTCGCGCCGGATTTCGGCAAGGCGCCGCATCAAGTCTTCCACCAGCACGGGTGCGAGACCGAGCGAGAGTTCATCGACCAGCAGGAGTTCGGGCCCGCAGACGAGGCCGCTGGCGATGGCCAGCATCTGCCGCTCGCCGCCGGAAAGAAGGCCGCCGACGCGGTTGCGCAGGTCGCTTAGCCGTGGAAAGAACTGGTAGGCCAGCGCCTCGCGCCGACGTCGCTCGATCGCCGCGGTCGTGCGCGGAACAGGCGCGATCAAGTTCTCGGCGACGGTGAGATTGGGAAATACCTTGTCGCGTTCGGGCACCAGCACGACGCCGCGCCGCGTGTTCTCGTGCGGCGGACGATTCTCGATGCGCTCGCCCTTGAACTTGATCGTCCCTTCGGTGACGCGCGCGTCGTCGATGCCGAGAAAGCCCGAGATCGCCCGCAATATCGTGGTCTTGCCGGCCCCGTTCGTTCCCAACAGCGCAACGATGCGGCCCGGTTCAACCGCCAGCGTGATGCCTTGCACGGCCTTAATCGCACGGTGATAGACCACCTCGAGCTTCTCAATCGTCAACAGAGCATGGGTCATCTGTGCGATCCTGACGCCGGGCGGTGCTTGAAAGGCCACAGCAGGAAATAGGTCTGCATACGACGCCAAATTCCGACCAGCCCGAGCGGCTCGAAGACCAGGAACAGGATCATGACGAGCCCGAAGGCGGCGTAGTTCGCCGCAAACAGCAAGCTCGCATAGCGCTGCGCGCCAGGCAGCGCGAGCAGGCCGATTTCGATGATGTAGGGAAAGATGGTGACGAAGATTGCTCCCAGCACCGCGCCGAGCAGCGAGCCCATGCCGCCGATGATCACCATGGCGAGATATTGGATGGTCAGGAACAGCGAGAATGCCTCGACCGACACGAAGCCACGATAATAAGCGAACAGCGCGCCGGCGACCGCGGTGACCGCGGAGCTAATGACGAAGGCCAGGAGCTTGTAGGACGCGATGCCGAT
>Ga0306924_10004097_pt1 | contig 14191 bp, 10 predicted proteins | sample sta12Can44000111_FD_203756 | JGI IMG/M metagenome (GOLD analysis project Ga0306924, IMG submission 203756) | Lab enrichment of tropical soil microbial communities from Luquillo Experimental Forest, Puerto Rico - statanox.12C.anox.44.000.111 (v2)... | ecosystem: Environmental > Terrestrial >... | reverse complement strand
GTTGCGCAGCTGCCAGTTCCCGATCAGCACATAAGCGGCCAGCACCAGGCAGGCGGAGCCGGTGGCAAGCCCGTCCAGCCCGTCGGTGAGGTTCACCGCGTTGGACGTGCCGGCGATGAGGATGACGATCCACAGCACGAACGGGGCCAGCCCGAGGGTGGGGCCGAAGTCACGCAGGAAGGACAGGTGCGCGTCGGCAGTGGTGATTGCGTAGCCGTCGGCGAACCTGGGCAGGATCACCAGCGCCGCGAACACCGCGCCGACCACCGCCTGGCCAGCCAGCTTGGCACTGCTGCGCAGGCCCAGGCTGCGCTGCTTGTAGATCTTGATGAAGTCGTCGATGAACCCGACCACGCCGAGCCCGGCCATCAGCATCATCACCAGCAGCCCGGAAATCGACGGCACCTGCCCGGTCGCCAGGTTGCCGACGAAGTACCCGGTCACCGAGGCGATGACGATCACCGTGCCGCCCATGGTGGGGGTCCCCCGCTTGGTGGCGTGCCCGGCTGGGCCCTCCTCGCGGATGGCCTGGCCATAACCGCGCCGGGTGAAGGCCCTGATCGCCAGCGGGGTGCCGAACAAGGCAAGCAGCAGCGAGATCCCGCCCGCGACGAGGATCGTCTTCACGGCGTGGCCTCCCCGGTCAGGGCCAGCGCGACCCGCTCCAGCCCGGCGGCCCGTGATGCCTTGACCAGCACCACGTCGCCCGGCGCCAGCCGGGCGGACAGTGCTGCCACCGCGCTGCCGGCATCCGGCACCGCCAGCAGTTCGCCCTGCCAGGAACTCTCGTTCTTGGCCCCGGTCAGCATCGGCCCCGCGTCCTCCCCGACCACGATAAGGCCGGCCACGCCCGCACGTGCCGCCAGCGCGCCCGCCTCCTCGTGCCAGTCGCGCGACTCGGGGCCAAGCTCGTACATGGGCCCGAGGACCGCGAAGGCCCGCCTGCCCCGGGCGATGGTGGCCAGCGTGCCGATCGCCGCCGCCATGGCCTCCGGGCTGGCGTTGTAGGCGTCGTTGATCACGATCACCCCGTCCGGCCGCTCGGTGACCTCCATCCGCCACCGGCTGCGGGCGGTGGCGGCGGACAGCCCGGCTGCCACCTCCGGCAGGCCCAGCCCGAGCTGGCCCGCCAGCGCCGCCGCCGCCAGCGCGTTCGTTACGTTGTGCAGGCCGGCCAGCCGCAGCCGGACTGGCGCCGAGCCGTCCGGCGTGGCCAGCGTGAACTCCGGCCGCCCCCGCTCATCCAGCGAAACGGCATGCGCCCGCACCGTCGCCTGTGGCGCGCGGCCGAAGGTGACCACCCGGGCGGCGGTCTGGCCGGCCATAGCCAGCACCACCGGGTCGTCGGCGTTGAGCAGCGCCACCCCGTCGGCGGGCAGCGCGGCCGGCAGCTCGGCCTTCGCCCGCGCCACTTCCGCCAGGCCGCCGAACTCCCCGGTGTGCGCGTGGCCCACGGTCAGCACCACGCCCAGCGATGGCCGGGCGATCTGGCACTGCCGGGCGATATGGCCAGCGCCCCGCGCCGACAGTTCGAGCAGCAGGTACCGGGTGCGGGCATCGGCACGCAGGATGGTCAGCGGGTGGCCGATCTCATTGTTGAATGAGCCGTGCGGGGACACCGTGGGCCCGAGCTGCTCGATGAGCTCGGCGGCCAGATCCTTGGTGGTGGTCTTGCCCGCTGAGCCGGTGATGCCGGCGATGGTCAGCCCAGGCAGAGCAGCCACGGCCGCACTGGCCAGCGCCGCCAGCGCGGCCGGCACGTCCGGGACGACCAGGGCCGGCCCGGCGGGCGGGCTGGCGGCGAGCACCGCGACCGCGCCCGCCGCGATGGCGGCCGGCGCAAAGTCGAGCCCGTCCACCCGCTGCCCGGGCAGGGCTGCGAACAGCGCGCCGGGCCCCGCCGCCCGCGAGTCGATGACGACACTGCTGGCGACCACCCCCGGGTCGGCCACCAGGTGCAGCTGGGCGCCGGTGATCTGGGCGATGGCCGCGAGCGGGAGCGGGATCACGGCTCGGCCTCCCAGGGCAGCAGCATCCCACCGGCTGGCTGGCCCGGCTCGGGCCGCTGGCCGCGCAGGTCGAGCAGGCTGGCAATAGCCGTGGCGGCGGCCTGCCGGTCGTCGAACGGGAGTACCGAGCCGCGGACGTACTGCCCGCGCTCGTGCCCCTTGCCCGCGACCACGATCACGTCGCCCTTGCTTGCCAGCGCGACGGCCAGGCCGATCGCGGCGGCCCGGTCGGGCTCGATGATCAGGCGGGCTCGCTGCGGCTCCGGCACGGTGAGCACCCCGGCCAGCATGTCCGCCAGTATCGCCAGTGGATCCTCCGAACGGGGGTTGTCGCTGGTGAGAATCGCGATGTCGGCCAGCTGGGCGGCGGCGGCACCCATCAGCGGCCGTTTGGCCCGGTCCCGGTCGCCACCGCAGCCCAGCACGATGCACAGCCGGCCGCCGGTAACCGGCCGGAGTGCCTGCAGCACCGCCTCCACCGCACCCGGCTTGTGAGAATAGTCCACCAGCACGGTGAAATCCTGACCTGCGTCCACTCGCTCCATCCGGCCCGGCACCCCGGGGCAGGCCGCCACCCCGGCAACTGCCGTGGCCAGCTGGACACCGGCTTCCACCAGGGCAACCACCGCGCCCAGCGCGTTCGCGACGTTGAACAGGCCGGGCAGCGCGACCGACGCGTCCGCCGCCACCCCGCTCGGGCCGACGATGCGGAATGCGCTGCCATCGGCCCCGCCGCGGACATCGGTGGCGTGCCAGTCGGCGTCTGGATCGCCGGCCGCCGAGTACGTGGTGACCGGGACTCGCGCGGACTGGGCCAGCCGCTGGCCGTAAGGGTCGTCGATGTTCACCACCGCCAGCCGGGTGTAGGACGGGGTGAACAGGGCCGCCTTGGCCGCGAAATAGTCCTCCAGGTCCGCGTGGAAGTCCAGATGGTCCTGCGACAGGTTGGTGAAGACGGCGACGTCATAGCTGGTGCCGGCCACCCGGCCAAGCGCCAGTGCATGGCTGGACACCTCCATCGCCGCGGCGGTGACCCCCCGCTCGGCCATGACCGCGAACAGGGCCTGCAGGTCGGTCGCCTCCGGGGTGGTCAGCTTGCTCTCGGTCGTGAGGTTCCCGGCCCGGGTCTCCACGCCGCCCGCCAGCCCGGTCAGGTGACCCGCCCGCCGCAGCCCGGCTTCCAGCAGGTAGCTGGTGGTGGTCTTGCCGCTGGTGCCGGTGACCCCGATGAGCAGCAGATCCCCGGACGGGTGGTGGTACACCCAGTCAGCGACCTCGCCCAGCCTGGCCCGCGGGTCGGCGACCACGAACACCGGCAGGCCGCACGCTTGCGCGCGATCCCGGCCGGCCGGGTCGGTGAGCACCGCGACCGCGCCGGCCTGGGCCGCCTGGCCACAGAACCGCGCGCCGTGGAACTGGCTGCCGGGCAGCGCGGCGTACAGGTCACCGGGCTCTACCTGGCGCGAGTCGTGAGTCACCCCGGTCACCATGACCGGGCCCGCCGGGCCGGTGAACAGATCCGGCCCGGCCGGCCTGGTAGCGGCCATGCCGAGCAGGCTGGCCAGCCCGGACAGCGGGCGTCCCCGGCCGCCGTGTGGGCGCAGTTCCGCAGGCACGCGCAGAGGCTACCGCCGATCACGGCGCGGTGAGCCGGACCTGGGGACGCTTGCCGTAATCCGGCGGGACCTTCAGCGCCTGCAGCGCAAACTTCATGACGTGGTAGAAGACCGGCCCAGCGACGTAGTTGCCGAAGTAGTCGCGCGTGCGCGGGTGCTGGATGTTGACCGCGACCACCAGCTGCGGATGGGCGGCCGGGGCCATCCCGATGTAGCTGGACCCGTACTGGCACAGGCAGTGCGCCTTCGGGTCCCATACCTGGGCGGTGCCAGTCTTGGCTGCCACGGAGTAGCCGGGGATCTCTCCCCACGGCAGTGCCACCGTCTCGTCCAGCATCGGTACCTGCTGCAGGATCGAGACGAGCTGGTGAGCGGTGCTGGTCTTGAGCACCCGGTAGCCCCGCGGCTGGCGGGCCGGCAGGTACTGGCCGTCCGGCCCGGTGGTGCCCGCGACGATGGACGGCGGCACCCGGATTCCGCCGTTGGCAATGGTCGCGTACACGCCGGCCATCTGCACCGCGGTTGCCGCCACCCCCTGGCCGAAGGCGAGGGTATACCGCTGGTCGCCCCACCACTTCGACGGCGGTGCCAGGATGCCTGCGCTGGTGCCGGGCAGCGGCAGCCCGGTCGGCACCCCGACCCCGAACGCCCGGTAGTACTGGTACTGCAATTGCGGGCTCACATGCTGGGCCACCTGAACCATCCCGACGTTGCTGGAGTGGGCCACGATCCCAGCCAGGGTGAACCGCTCGGTCGGGTGCGATTCCGCGTCCCGGAAGCTGTAGCCGTCGATCATGATCTGCTGCGGGATGGTGTAGGCGGTCATGGGGGTCTGCCCATGCTCCAGGGCGGCGGCAGCCGTGATCACCTTGGCGGTGCTGCCGGGCGGGAACACCGCCGACACCGGCAGGTCCTGGGTGGCGGCCAGGCTGGTCACATCCGACGGCAGGTAGCCGGGGTACTGGGCGAGGGCCAGGATCTGGCCGGTTTCCGGCCGCATCACCACGACCGTGCAGGTGTCCGCCCGGACCTTCGTCACCTGCGCCTGGCAGGCCTGCTGCGCCGCCCACTGCAGGCCGGACAGGATGGTCAGCCGGACGTCGCCACCGGGCACCAACTGCCGGACCCAGTCGGTGGCGACCGGGATTGGCTGGCCCGCGGTGCTGGTCTCCACCGCTTCCACCCCGTCCTGGCCAGCCAGCAGCGGGTTGAAGGACTGCTCGATGCCAGCCTGCCCGGTCAGGTTGCCTGCGCTGCTGGTGGTGGTGAACCCGACCAGATTGGCGGCGAGATCACCGTCCGGGTAGACGCGGGTGTAAGTCGGGTTCAGGTAGATGCCCACCAGGTTCAGCCTGTTGAGGGTGGCGGTGATACCGCGGGCGGTGGCGATGGACACCCCGCGTGCGATCACCACGTAGTGCACGGAACTGGGATGGTCGAGCAGGTTCACGATGGTGGCCGCGGGCATCGCCAGTGGCCGGGCCAGCACGGAGGCGACCTGCTCGCGCTGGGCCGCCGTCTGGGCCGGGGTACGGCCGGTGACCTGGGTTGGGTCCGCGGTCACCGTGTCGGTCTGCACGGTCATAGCCAGGATGGTGCCGTCCGCGGTGGTGATCGTGCCCCGCTCGGCCGGCACCGGGATGACGTGCAGCCGGTTGTTGTCGGCCATCTGCCGGTACCTGGCGGCGTTCAGCCCCTGCAACTGGACCAGCCTGCCCGCGATCAGCGACAGCACGAAGCCGAAGCACAGCAGGCAGATCTGCAGCCGCCGGGCGGGGCTGGTGCCATCCCGGACTCCGCCGCCCCGGGCTGGGCTGCGCCGGCCGCCGCTGGGCGGGCGGGGCCGCGCTGGCGTCTCAGCGCGCGCGCCAGCTGAGCGGGCCGGGCCACCGGGCGGGCGGGCTTGCCCGCTTGGCGGGCCGGGCCGGCCGGCCGGGATCGCCCGCGCGGGGCCACCGCTTCCTGGCCGGATGCGGGCCTCACCCGGCCGCCGGGATCCGGCGCCGGCCGGCGGCCGCACCACGCCGCCGGGCCGCAGCCGGCCGTCCGGCCCGCCGCCGGCCGGCGGTGTCACGGCGTGTATCCAGGTACGGGCGGAATCCCGGCCATGTGCTGCGGCTCGCTCTCGATCTGCCGCTTCCTCAAGTCAAGGAAGTGCAGCAGGCCCGGCTCTGTCATGCCCAGCTTGATGGCCTGGGCCGCCAGCACCGAGGGGGACTCCTCGTGCACGATCTGGGCCTGCAGTGCCTGCGTCTGCTGGAGCAGGGTGATGTTCTGCTGCTGCAGGGTGGTGATCCGGTAGGTGCCCGTATCCAGGATGGTGTTGACCAGCAGCAGGCACAGCAGGCCGCCGCCGAGCAGCCCGACGATGAGGAAGACGAACGGCATCCGGGAGGGGCGGGCCGCGGCGGCCGGGCGGGGCCGTGCCCCGGCCGGGCGGGTCCTGGGTGCGGCCGGCGGCGCGCTCGGCCGCCGGCCAGGCTGGCTGCGGGCCGGTGCCGCCATGCGACCGGGGCGGCCCTGCCCGGCCGGTGGCCCGGCCCGGCCGGGCCGCCCGGCAGGCCCGCGGGGTGCCCGCCCCGGCAGGGCGCCCTGCGTGCGCTTGCCCCTCGCCGCCAGGCCGGCGGGTGTGGTCACCGTGCCCCGGCTCATGCCGCGTCCCGGATCCGCTCCGCGGCCCGCAGCCGGGCCGAAGCGGCCCGCGGGTTGGCCGTGAGTTCTCCCGCCGAAGGCCGTTCTGCACCGCGGGTGAGCAGGGTGAGCTGCGGGCGGGCCGCCGCCAGCGGTACCGGCAGCCCGGGCGGCGTGGTGTCCACGGCACGGGCGGTCAGCGCCCGCTTGACCGCCCGGTCCTCCAGCGAGTGATACGCCAGCACCACGATCCGGCCGCCCACCGCGAGCGCGTCCAGTGCCTCCGGCAGCGCCCGGGACAGCACGTCCAGTTCCGCGTTGACCTCGATCCGCAGTGCCTGGAAGGTGCGCTTGGCCGGGTGCCCACCGGACCGGCGGGCGGGGGCGGGGACTGACGCCCGGATAATCTCGGTCAGCTGGCCGGTCGATGTGAGCGGGCCGGCGGCCCGTGCCCGCACCACAGCTTCCGCGATCCGGCGCGCGTACTTCTCCTCCCCGTAATCGCGCAGCACCTTGGCCAGCCGCCCGGCCGGATAGGTGTTGAGCACGTCCGCGGCCGTCAGCGCCTGGCGCTGGTCCATCCGCATGTCCAGCGGGGCGTCGTAGGAGTAGGCGAACCCGCGGCTGGGCTGGTCGAGCTGCGGCGAGGACACCCCCAGGTCGAACAGCACACCCTGCACCCGGGTGATGCCATTGGCTGCGAGCACGGCGGTGATCTGGTCGTACACGGCGTGCGCCAGCGTCACCCGGTCGTGATAGCGGGCGAGCAGCCGGGCGGATGCGGTGATGGCATCCGCGTCGGTGTCCAGCCCGACCAGGGCCAGGCCGGGATGTGCGGCCAGCAGCGCACGGGCATGTCCGGCCCGGCCGAGGGTGGCATCCACCAGCACCGCGCCTGGCGGGTCGAGAGCGGGCGCGAACAGCGCGAGCACCCGGTCCACCATGACCGGCAGATGGCCATCCGGCTCCGTGCCCATCGATCCCCCCTTTCCGGTGCGCCTGCGGCAACCCGCGCCGTCGCCGATGTCCCTGGCCGAAGGTGCTCGGCCAGGTCTCCATCCGCGCGGTGCGCTTATGGCCCGGATACCGCCTGGCGCCGGGGAAGTGACGCCAGCCGGTCTTTGATCACCCAGGCGCGGGTGGAGACCTCGCCGAGCACGGTGACGCCAGGCCTGCTGGCGCCACTCACAGAATCCCGGGCAGCACCTCCTCCGACGCCGCCGAGAACGCCTCGTTCTGCTGCGCCTCGTAGGCCTCCCAGGCAGCCGCGTCCCAGATCTCCAGCCGCGTATTCGCGCCGATGACCACGCAGTCCTTGACCAGGGCGGCATAGTCGCGCAACCCCGGTGGGATGGTCACCCGCCCCTGCTTGTCCGGTGTCTCATCGGAGGCGCTGGCGAAGAAGACCCGGCTGTAGTCCCGCACGGTCTTGGCGGTGACCGGGGTGGACCGGAGGGCCTCGGTGAGCCGCTGGAACTCCGCGGTCGGGAAGACGTACAGGCAGCGCTCCTGCCCCTTGGTGATCACCAGGCCGCTCGCCAGTTCATCGCGGTACTTGGCGGGCAGGAACAGCCGCCCCTTCTCGTCCAGGCGTGGCCGGTGAGTGCCGAGGAACACTGGCACTCACCTCCGTTCCCCGCTGGCATGCGTGCCGGGGCCCGCCAAGACACCCGGAAACCACCGCGCTCCACTGTACCCCACATTTCCCCACCGTCAATGCTCAGCGCACCCCGGCTCCCCACGCAGCGCCCATCCTGGCCACCGGATGTGGTCGCGACCGGACCGGGGCGGGATCGCGTTAGGCACCGCCCAGGACGTACTGTCGGTACGCACCGTCCCGCCGGAACGCGAGCCAGGCCAGACCGGCGGCGGCGGCCACCGAGCAAGGAGGGGCGAGTGGTCACCGACACCGGGCACGACACCGGGCGGTCACTCGATGACCTGGTGCGGACCGCGCACCGGGTCAGCAGCGCCGTCGAATCCGTCATCGAGGGGAAGGCGGGCCCGATCCGGCTGGCCCTCACGGTGCTGCTGGCCGAGGGGCACGTGCTGATCGAGGATGTGCCCGGGGTGGGCAAGACGATGCTGGCCAAGGCGCTGGCCCGGTCCACCGACGGCTCGGTGCGCCGCATCCAGTTCACCCCGGACCTGCTACCCAGCGACATCACCGGGGTCAGCGCCTATAACCAGGAGCGGCGCGAGTTCGAGTTCAAGCCGGGACCGGTGTTCGCCAACATCGTGGTGGGCGATGAGATCAACCGGGCATCCCCGAAGACCCAGTCGGCGCTGCTGGAATGCATGGAGGAGCGGCAGGTGACGGTGGATGGCACCACCTACCCGCTGGCCCCGCCGTTCATGGTCATCGCCACCCAGAACCCGATCGAGATGGAGGGCACCTACCCGCTGCCCGAGGCCCAGCGGGACCGGTTCACCGCCCGCATCTCGATGGGCTACCCCAGCGCGGAGTCGGAACTGGCCATGCTCGACGCGCACGGCTCGTCCTCGCCGCTGGCGGATCTGCGGCCGGTGGCCCGGGCCGAGGACATCCGGGAACTGATTGTGGCGGTCCGCCAGGTACACGTCGCGGATGCCCTGAAGCAGTATGTGATCAGCCTGGTCACCGCCACCCGCGGCACTCCCGATCTGCGGCTGGGCGCCTCGCCCCGGGCCACCCTGCACCTGCTGCGGGCGAGCCGCGCCTGGGCCGCGCTGGCCGGGCGCGACTTCGTGATTCCCGACGACGTGCAGGCACTGGCCCTGCCGGTGCTGGCGCACCGGTTGCTGCCGAGCGCGGAAGCCCTGGTCGCACGCAGGCAGCCGGAGGACGTGCTGGCCGGGATCGTCCAGCAGGTCCCGCTGCCGCAGCACCGGTAGGAACCCCGATGCGGTCACTGCTCGCCGGGCTCACCACGCGGGGACGGGCGTTCCTGGCCGCCGGGCTGGCCATCGGGGTGCTGGGGCTGGGGCTGGGGCTGCGCGAGCTGGTGAGCCTGGGCGGGCTGCTTATCCTGCTGCCACTGCTGTCCGCGCTGGCCGCCGCCCGTGCCCGCTACCGGGTCCGGTGCGAGCGGGAGATCATCCCGGCCCGGGTGCCGGCCGGGCAGGCCACTGACGTCACCATCAAGATGCACAACGTGACCCGGCTGCCCACCGGGCTGCTGCTGGCCGAGGACACCGTGCCCTACGCGCTGGGCACCCGGCCACGGTTCGTGCTGGACCGGATCGGGCCGGGCGCCAGCCGCGAGATCTCCTACCAGATCCAGTCCGACAGCCGCGGCAAATACCTGATCGGGCCGCTGAATGTCCGGGTGGCGGACCCGTTCGGCCTGGTCCGGCTGGGCAGCTCGGTCGCGCTGCCGGGCACCCTCGTGGTCACCCCGGCCATCACCGCGCTGCCGCCGGCCTCCCTGGCCGGCACCTGGCTGGGGGAAGGCGGGAACCGGGCCGCGGTCGCCGCCGCCGCCGGCGACGACGACGTGGTCCCACGGGCTTACCGGGACGGCGACGAACTGCGCCGGGTCCACTGGCGCTCCACCGCCCGCTACGGCGAACTGATGGTGCGCCGGGAAGAGCAGCGCTGGCGGAACCGGGCGGTGGTATTCCTGGACACCCGCAGCCGTGCGCACAGCGGCCGGGGGGCCTCCTCGTCGTTCGAGTACGCGGTCAGCGCCGCCGCCTCGATCGGCGTGCACCTGGCCAGGGAGGGCATCGACGGTGAGTTCTTCACCGACGCCGGCCGGGTAACCGGGGCCGGCCGGTTCGAGGACGTGCTGCTCGATTCGCTCGCTGTCATCCGGCCCTCCCGGACCGTCGAGCTCACCCAGATCCTGGCCGAGCGCCCACGGGGCAGCGGTGGCCTGCTGGTCGCCGTCATGGGGCGGCTGACCGAAGACGAGGCCCGGCGGCTCGCCGCGGCCCGCAGCGCGGGCGGTGCCGCATTGGCGATTCTGCTGGCCGTCTCCAGCTGGAACACCGACGCCACCGGCGGGCGCCAGCCAGCCGGGACCGAGACCGCGACCGCGACCAGCGTGCTGGCCGCGGCAGGCTGGCGGGTCACCACCGCCACCGCCGGTCTGCCGCTGGGCGGGGCCTGGGAGATGCTGCACCAGCCAACCGGCCAGCGCCCGCCCGGCCTGGTCACACAGGCGGGCGCGGGCTGATGAATCACCGGCTCACCGTGACCGCGGCCGCCGCGACCTTGCTGGCCTCGGTCTCCCTGTACCCGCTGATGGCCAGGACCGGCTGGTTCTGGGCCGGGGCCGGGGCCACCCTGGTGGTCGCCGGGACCGGCACGCTAACCCGGCTGCGCACCCTCCCGGTGGCCGTCTGCCTGCTGGCCCAACTGGCCGCCCTGGCCGTCTACCTCAACCTGGTGTTCGCGTCCCGGTACTCGGCGTTCGGGGTGCTGCCGACGCCGGGCTCGCTCCACCACCTGGTGTTCCTGCTCGGGCGGGCGAACCACGAGATGGACAAGTTCTCCCCGCCGGTGCCGGCCAGCCGGGCTATCGAGCTGCTGGCCGCGGCCGGGATCGGCATCGTCGCCGTCGCGACCGACCTGACCGCGGTCCGGCTGCGCCGGCCCGCCATCGCCGGCCTGGGCCTGCTGGTGCTGTTCTGCGTGCCGCTGACCACCCCCGCCCACACCGGCCCGGTCAGCGATGCGCTGGTGTTCTGCCTGGGTATCACCGGCTATCTCGCCCTGCTGTCGGCCGACGGGCGGGAACGGGTCCGGCTGTGGGGGCGGCTGGTGCGCACCTGGCAGAGCTTCCCGGACAGCAGCGGCCCGGACACCCGCCAGCTGGCGGCGGCCGGCCGCCGGCTTGGTTTCGCGGCGGTCCTGCTGGCGCTGTGCCTGCCGGTGATTGTGCCCGGGCTCCAGCCGCACCGGCTGTTCGCGGGCAGCGGCACCGCCGCTGGCCCGCCCGGGTTCGCTCCCTCGCTGACGCTGCCGGATCCGCTGGTCCAGATGAACCAGCAACTGCACGAGCAGCACCCGCAGATGGTCCTGATGTACCACGCCCCGCCAGGCATCACCCCTGCCTACCTCCAGGTCTATGTGCTCAGCCAGCTGGCGGGGAGCGACTGGATCCTGTCCCGGCCGGCCGCCACCAGCGTGGTCGGGGCCGGCCCGCTGCCCGCCGTGCCCGGTGTCACCCCGCAGACGCCGGGCAGCAGCGTCCGCGAGACGATCAGCCTGAGCCCGTACCTGCGCAACCCCACCGGCACCCTGGCCTACCTGCCGGTGCCCTATGCCCCCCGGTCACTGGCCGTGCCCGGCGACTGGCGGGTGGATCCCGGCACGCTGACCATCCTCACCGCCCGCACGCCACTGAACGGCCTGCGCTACTCGGTCACCAGCCGGGACATCGAGCCGATCGGCCAGGAACTCGGGCAGGCGGCCCACTACCCCGCGGCAGTGGCCAGCGACCTGGCGGTGCCCGCGGCCTACCAGCGGCTGGCCCCGCTGGCCAGGCACATCGCGGGCGGCCGGGCCAGCGCCTACGGCCGGGTGGTCGCCCTGCAGCAATGGTTCCGCCAGCCCGGGAACTTCACCTATTCGCTGGCTGCGCCGCGGTCCACCGGTGCCGCCGCACTCGTCACCTTCCTGACCAGGACCCGGCGCGGCTACTGCCAGCAGTTCGCGTTCGGGATGGCAGTGCTGGCCCGGCTGCTCGGCATCCCCTCCCGGGTGGTCGTTGGCTACACCCAGGGCACGCCGCTGGGAAAGGGCAACTGGCTGGTCCGCACCAGCGACGCCCACGCCTGGCCGGAGATGTACTTCCCGGGCGCGGGCTGGCTGCGATTCGAGCCCACCCCGTCCAGTTCCGGCGGGCAGGCCACGGCTTCGGTGCCGGCCTACTCCACCCCGCCACCGGGCAGCACGGTCCCGGCAGCCGGGCCCACGCTGCCGCCCGTCCCCACCCCTACCCGGGCCAGCACCAGCCGGCAGTCCGGGGCTGGCGCCCGGCTGCGGCACCCCGGGCCAGGGACCAAGCCGGGTGCAACCACCCCCGGCAGCCGCTCACCGGCCCCGCTGACGGTGATCCTGATCATCCTCGCCGTGCTGGCCGTGGCCGCCGTCCTCCCCTGGGCGGCCAGATCGGTCGTCCGCTGGCGGCGGTGGCGCACCGCGGCCGGTGACACCGGCCGCGCGCATGCGGCATGGCTGGAGCTCCGGGACGACCTGGCCGACTACCGGATTCCGGCCCCGGCCAGTGAGTCCCCCCGTGCGCTGGCGGCCCGGCTGGGCCAGGCGCTCAGCCTTGGCCCGGCCGGCCGGGCCGCGCTCGACCGGATCGCGCTGGCTGAGGAGCGGGCCAGGTACGCGCGCAGCCCAGCCGAGTCCGGGCAGTTGCGGGCGGACTCCGATACGGTCCGGCGGGCCCTTGGCCAGTCCGCCGGGATGACCGGGCGGTGGGCCGCCCGGGTGCTGCCAGCCTCCCGGCTGGGGCCTGCCCGGGCAGCGCTGCACAACGTGCTCGACGTGTTCGGCTGGCTGGAACTGGTCTCGGTCCGGCGCCAGCGGCACGAGGCCCGGCAGGTGCCGGGCTAGGGCCCGGCGGGCGCGCAGCAGGCCGCAGACCGGCAGGCCCGGCCCTAAGCGCGTGGCGCAGCTAGCGGCCGCCCTGCTGGCGCCGCCGCCAGCGCTCCTCCAGCCGCTCCATGAAGCTGCCCTTGGCGGCCCGCCCCCGCTTGCTCTTGCGCGGCGCCTGGCCGCGGCGGCTCCGCTCCCGGCCGGGTCCGGGACCGGGACCGGCCGCCTGCGGCTGGCCGCGGGCTGGGCCGGTACCGCGGCTGACCGCCGAGCCGCCCATGTGCCGCCAGCTGGTGAGCGCCCACATCGCACAGGCGAGCATGACCACGAAGCCGCCCACGCCGATGAAGGTGACCTTGGACACGACCCCCGCCAGCAGCATGCCGACGCCAACCAGGAACCCGATCGTGGCCGTGACCACCCGCCGCTTGTAATGAATCCGGGGGTCCTTCGCGCGCACGGCCTGTGCGAGCTTCGGGTAGTCCGCGTAGAGCGCCTGCTCGATCTGCTCGAGCTGTCGCTGCTCGTGCTCAGAAAGCGGCACAGCGCCTCCCATGAACCTCACGCGCGGGAACAGGTGCGAAGACGTTCATCTCCCGGTCCTGCTTTTCTCCACAATACGAGTGCTGCCGCACGCTGGGAAAGAGCCGTGAGCAGGCAAAGCCAGATGCCCCGGTCCGCCTGCCCGCTGCCACCATCATCATCCGTGCCGTCCACGTGCTGTGCCGTCGCTGACGTCTCAAACAACAGTTCGGTTTGATTCTACCGGGGCCGGGTCATGATCATCCCTCAGGTGAGCGATTGGGTTCGCCAGCCGCCAGATCCCGCCGGACGAGGGCGGCGGGACGGACAGAATCCGGGCCGAACCGGCCGGCGATCTTGTCCACCGCCTGCTCGGCATCACGCCACGACACCGGCCGCTCACCGAACGCTAGCTGGGTGGCAGATCTGGCGGTCGGCCGCAGGCCGGTGGCGCGGACGCCGACCAGCCGCAGCCGCGCCCGGGAATCAAACCCCGCCGCCGCGTACAGGTCGCAGGCGGTGGCGTAGATCTTGCGTGCCACATCGGTCGGCTCGGCCAGTGTCCGGGACCGGGTGATCGTGGTGAAGTTGGCCAGCCGCAGCTTCACCACCACGGTCCTGGCCACCCAGCCGCCCGCGCGCAGGCTGCGGGCGGTACGGCCGGACAGCCGGAGCAGCTCACGGCGGATCAGTTCCGGGTCGTCGATGTCGGTGCCGAAGGTCTCCTCCGAGCCGACGCTCTTGTCGGCCATATCCGGGATTACCTGCCGGTCATCCCGCCCCCAGGCCAGGGCGTGCAGATGGCCGCCCACCGCCTGGCCGAGTTCCCGCCGGAGCGTGGTCACCGGGGTATGGGCGATATCGCCCACGGTCCGCAG
>Ga0306924_10004096_pt1 | contig 14191 bp, 21 predicted proteins | sample sta12Can44000111_FD_203756 | JGI IMG/M metagenome (GOLD analysis project Ga0306924, IMG submission 203756) | Lab enrichment of tropical soil microbial communities from Luquillo Experimental Forest, Puerto Rico - statanox.12C.anox.44.000.111 (v2)... | ecosystem: Environmental > Terrestrial >... | reverse complement strand
TCGGCGAATAGAGCTTCTCGAACTCGCCAGACAGCGATTTGAGCGCGGCATTGGCGATCTGCCGAATCACCCGCAGCGGATGATCCCTCCGAACCCGCTTTTCAAGATCTATGTAGCTGAAAAGCCTGCCGCAAATCTCGTCGTCGCCGCGCATCGCCACCCCCCATTCCCTACCCCAAGGGATCACAATGCGCAAATCCAGCAACCCTTTTTCAGCACCCTGCTAGGCCCGCCGCGTGCTAGCTGTTTCTCATCGTGCATAACATTACCGGGCGACGCGGATATTGCCACTCCGCATACCACTCCCATCTTACTATCCTATAGTAAGATGGGAGTGATTTGACAGATACATTCTGGTAATTACGGAATGTAGCGGCAGAGCGCTTCGGCCCGCCTTTCATCAACTACCCCGCTCGTTTTATCGAGAAGGCAGCATTTCCGCCATTTCTGTGGCTGCTTTATAGCATACGGTTTTCAAACCTGGCGTGAAACGACCATCACCGCCGGCTCGGGTCTGCGTTAGTTGCGTCGGCGCACCTGAACCTTCTTCCCAGAGAGTGTCCGCTTACCCGCTTGCCCGTGAATATCATGGAGCAGCCTGCCAGCTCCGCCCGGTCGAACTCGGGTGGACAGCGTTGCGGTAGGCGCTTTACAATTGATTTTCCCGAGTGAAAAGAACTGAATGCAATCTGCGCTCGCCGATTACCTTGCCAACCTCTCGATACGCGAAGAACGGGATCAAGAGGACAGTAATTACGACAATCATCGAAAATATGCCTCTCAGACTGCCGCCACCTATCTTGGGAAAACTCTCGGCAATTGACTTTTCTTTGAATGCTCCCACAACAATCTCCTCAATGATATCAAACACAAAAAATAACAGTGTAAATGCAATGGACCGAAATAATATTACGTAAACGAGCGGGCCATTTCTTGCCAAAATATTTCTAAAAAATCGATCTGCAAAATTTACGTCCTCGGCGACAAGCATAACCTTTCCCAAAATTATCGCATTGATGGCCGCGAATCCATAAAAATGGTATGATATGCCATTTTTTGCGGCCACTACCTCCTCATGGAGGGCAAGGACCGCGAACACGATAAAAAGATAAACAGCGATCAATAGGAACTGAATTAGGGGTCACCGGACGATTTGTTAAAAACTGCACGCTAAGCTGCCTGAGGAAGGAACGCGGTACGAACATCGCGTAGCGGCCGAAAGCCAGGCTCAGGCGTGACGGCAGACCAAACGTAATCGCCGGTCAACGCAATGTGCTCCCACCCGAGCGGGGCGACATGGGCCAACAAGTCATCAGAAACGGTGGCGCCCTGTGCCCGAAGCTGCCCAACAGCGCGGTCGAGATAGATGGTGTTCCAGTGCACGATAGCCGCAGTGATGAGGCTGAGGCCCGAGGCGCGGAAGCTTTGGTTTTCGAATGTGCGGTCGCGGATCTCGCCCTGGCGATGGAAAAACACGGCGCGGCGCAGCGAATTGCTGGCCTCGCCCTTGTTCAGCCCGGCGTGGCTGCGCTGGCGCAAGTCGGGGTCAGACAGCCATTGCAGCGTGAACAGCGTGCGCTCGATCCGCCCGAGCATCCGTAGGGCGCGCGACAGGCCATTGCCGGGACCGGCCGCGGCAAGCTTGCGCAGGATCGTTGACGGCAGCACCGCGCCAGCCTCGATCGAGGCCTTGAGACGCATGAGTTCGTGCCACTGGCCGATGATCGCGGCGGGGTCAAGCACTCCGCCGATCAAAGGCTCCAGCAGTGGATACGTGCCCGGCTTCTCGATCGTGTAGAGCTTGCGATCCTTGAGGTCTTTGATCCTCGGCGCGAAAAGGAACCCAAGTAGATAACAGAGGCCGAACACGTGATCGGTCGCGCCGGCTGTGTCCGTGTAATGCTCGCGGATGCGCAGATCGGTCTGGTGCACATGATACATCAGGCCGTCGAGGACGTATGGTGCCTCGCTCACCGTCGCCGCGATCACTTGCGTATGGAACGGGCCGAAGCGACCGGAGACGTGCGTGTAGAACACGAACCCTGGGTCGATGCCGTATTTCGCGTTGATCGCACCGCGTGCGCCGGCGCGCCCGCCGGCCCGGAAATACTGGCCGTCCGACGAGGCGGCCGTGCCATCATCCCAGATCGCTGCCATCGGATGCTTGTGATGCGCGTTGACGATGGCGGCCCGTGCGGCGACGTAATTGTCGTCGCTGACGTGCCACTGCGCCACATTCAGGAGGTGGTGGTAGCTGATGCCGCGAGAGGCGTCGGCCATGCGGGTCAAGCCGAGATTGGTGCCGTCCGCGAGCACCGCGGCCAGGAGTGCCGGCTTGTCCGCCGCCGGGTTGCCCGCGCGCAGATGCGTGAAGCGATCGGCGAAGCCGGCCCAGGCATCGACGTCGCTCAGGAGCTCGGTGATGCGCACCCGCGGCAGCATGCCGTTGAGGCGGATCGCCAGGGCGCGCGCCGCTTCTGGGACCACCGCCTTCATGCGCGCGATATAGAGCGCGCCGTCTTCGATCTCGACGCCGTCGAGCTCGCCGCGCGCGGCCCGCGCCATCACGACGTTCAGCTGATCATGCAGCTTTGCAGCTCGGAGCTGCATGAACCGGGCAGGATCGGTCTCCTGGCCGATGCCGAGGTTCGGCCCCGCGTCGGCGGGCAGCAAATAATCTTCGAAGGCGCGGTAATCGCGGCTGCCGGCAACCCAGATGTCGCTGCCGCGCAGCCGCTCGCGTAACGTGGCGAGCACGGCGACCTCGTACAGCCGACGGTCAGCTGCGCCGTTGGCGAAGATCAGCTTGCGCCACTTCGTCGGCAGGAACGACGCCGGCGGCCGCTTCGGCATGGCGCGGGTGCCATCGCGGTCCATCGCCTTCAAGATCTCGATTGCAGTCAGCACCGGGTCTCGCAGCACGTTCGACTCGAAACGGAACGCCGCCAGGAAGCGCGGGCTGAAGCGGCGCAGCACGGAATAGCGCTCGGCTGCGGTGACCAGGATATCTTGATCGGCAACATCGGCGACCGCGCCGATGATCGGCAAGGCGTCGTCCAGCCGTTTCAGCCCGACCTCGCGATCGACGACCGTGACCCCATCCTCACCTGTCGCCTGCGCTTGCTTTATCGCAGCGATGGTACGGCGAAACAGCAGCAGCGCCTTCGCGACATCGCGCTTGGTGGCCTGGAAGCGCCGCTCGTCCCGGTTCTGCGCTTTGCTGAACAGCGATCCGATGTACTTCTCGAACATGGCGAGCGTCGCGTCCGCAAGCCGCGCCTCCAGGTCGGCGGTTTGCGCGACCAGGATCGCAGTGCGGCGCTCCGGCTCGAGATCGGCGATGTGCTGGACGGTCATCACGGCAGCCTCGGCAAGCAGCCGGCCAAGACGGGCAGGGTGGATTCGCTTGGCGCGTGCCGCATCGATGCCAAGCTCGCGCACATATTCGAGCCGATCGAGCAGCGTCAGCAGATTGGTCGGCGCAGGCGATTCCGAATAGCCGCGCAGCCAGGCGAACCGGGATCGCCGCAACGTCGGGTCGAGCGTCAGCAGATTTTCAAGCACCTCTCGCGCTGCATTGCTTAGCTCCGCAGCCAAGGCCTGGAACACTCGCTTGCGAGCGCGCACGCGCGCGGCGAGCCCGATTCGCTCCAGCACCGCCGCGACCGGGACGAGCACACGCTCGGCCCGCAAGTGCGCAAGCATGACTTGCACTATCGGCTCGCCGCGATCAGTCGCCCAGGCGGCATTGGTGCCGACATGCAGGCAGGCCCGCCAATCGGCCAGGCGGAAGCTGCGCAAGCCGAGCAGCTTCTGCAGTTCGACGGCATGCTCCCGTCGCGTCTGGTCCCGCAGCGCATACTCAGAGAAGACGGTTGGCGAAACACGCAATTGACGCGCGACGAAGGCGATCATCGCTTCGGGCGGATGCTCGCCGAAGCCCAAGCCTTGGCCCGGATATCTCAACAGGCAAAGCTGAACCGCGAACCCGAGCCGATTGCTGCTACGCCGTTTGGCGCGGATGAGCGCCAGATCCTCGGGGCTGAGCACGTAATGTTTTGCCATCTCGCTGGCTTCGGTCGGGATGCCGAACACGCGCGGGCGCTGGTCGGCCGAGAGCAGGGTTCGGCGAGCCATTTGGGTCTCCGGGTTGATGTAGGCGGCCCCGCTCATAAACCGATTGCCATTCGGGACAATTCTGAAACAGGATTGTGAAAGCAGATTCCTGTGGAAATCCGGAGCCCCGCGATCCGATGCGCAAACGGCCGTTTGTGAAAGCCGGTGAGGGCATGCTGCTTGGCTACGCCCGCGTTTCCAAAGGCGACGAGCAGAGCAATGCACTGCAGGCCAAGGCGCTGCGCGCTGCCGGCTGCCGCCGCCTCTTCGAGGAGACCGCCTCCGGCGGGCGCTGGGACCGGCCCGAGCTGCACCGCATGCTCGACCAGCTGCGCGAGGGCGATGTTGTCGTTGTCTGGAAGCTCGACCGCCTGTCACGGTCGCTCAAGGACGTGCTCCATGTCATGGAACGAATCGGCGACGCCGGTGCCGGCTTCCGCTCGATCACCGAGGCGATCGATACGACGACGCCAGCGGGTCGCATGATGATGCAGATGGTTGGTAGCTTCGCCGAGTTCGAGCGTGCGATGATCCGGGAACGGACGTCGGCCGGTCTGGCGGCGGCACGCGCTGAGGGCCGCATCGGCGGCCGGCGCAAGAAGCTAGACCCGCTCAAGCGTCGCGAAATCGCCGAAAGCGTCATCTCCGGCCGCAAGACCGGCGCCGAGATGGCGCGGCTCTATAATGTCAGCGCGCCAACCGTGTCACGCATCGTCGCTCAACACCGGATGGTCGGCTCATAGCTCAGTGGCGGTACGAAAATCGCGCGGGGGAGGAGAAGGAATGCCAGTTTCAAAAAAGCCGGTCGCTAGACCCTTGCCGAAAGCCAACGCGCGAGCAGCGTTGCCGGACAGGCGCGCGATGGAGAGTTTCCTGGCTGCGATCTCCGGGCGCCGTGGTGACGATGCGACGGCAAAAGCGCAGGACGTAATGTACGAGGCATGGGAGCGAAACACCTCCCGTTCCCGGATAGCGCTCGCCCGTAAAGCACTCGGCATCTCGCCGCTCTGCGCTGACGCTTATGTCCTCCTGGCCGAAGAAGCCCAATCTATCGAGGAGGCCCGAGACCTGTATGCCAAGGGCGTCGAAGCCGGCGAGTTGGCGCTCGGGCCCCAAGGTTTCGAAGAGTATGCCGGCCACTTCTGGGGCTTTCTCGAAACCCGCCCTTACATGCGGGCCCGGGCCGGCCTCGCCGGCACGCTCGTTCAGCTTGGCGATGTTGAGGGTGCCCTCGCCCATTACCGCGACATGCTGAAGCTGAACCCGAACGACAATCAGGGGATTCGATACGTCCTCGCCGGGTGCCTGCTTAAGCAAGACAATTACGGCGCGCTTAAAGAGCTGCTCGCTGCGCATGAAGACGGCAGTGCGTTCTGGCTCTATACCCGGGCGCTCGTGGCCTTTCGCGAGAGCGACGAGGAGGCCGCAACGCTGGCCAAGAATGCCTGGGCAGCGAACCAGCATGTGCCTGCCATCCTGGCCGGCGCAAAGCCGGCGGTCGGATCAGATGATGGCTACATCACAATGGGGGGCCTGGACGAGGCGTCGTACTACGTCACCGAATGCGGCGCGGCGTGGCATCGCACGCCAGGTGCGGTCGCGTGGCTGACAGAGCTCGCCACCACCCTGCCGCCGAAACGGCGGGCACGTGCAAGGATGCACTGACCACCGCCGAATGTCAGGGAGATGCCTGATGACCTCTACGAGGACCGTCTCCGTCAACGCCGAGGAACTGCGCACCACATTCGAGTTCGTTAGCTTCGGCGCTCCGCTGGAGCACAGCGCGTATATTTGTGTAGATACGGGTAAAATATACTGTCACTCGCTCTCGGCTGGGCTGGAGGAAGAAGAGGACCTGCCGGAAGACCTCGAGACCTCCGACTGCTACATTGCCGTGCCACACAAGAATGACCTGGGCCTCGGCCGGCGTCTCGCGCTAGCCTTCGTCGCTCAAGAATTGTCCGACGAATACAATACCGTTGCAGGTTTTTTCAGGCGGAGAGGGGCCTACAGCCATTTCAAGGCATTGCTCCATGCCCGCGGCATGCTGGAGCAATGGTATGCATTCGAAAACCGTGCGATGGAAGAGGCCCTCCTCGCATGGTGCGAAGAAAACGGCATTCAGCCTGTTGATGGGTAGTCACGAGCGGTTTCTGGGGCTCGCGCCAGACGCCCGGCTTGCGGCAGTACAGGTGATGGCCCTTCCAATGCCCAATCCCTGCTTAAATCAAAGTACAGACTGGCCTCCCCCGGGCCGCTTAGCGTGCAGTTTTTTACAAATCGTCCGGTAACCCCAATTACCTGATGGTAGATCCTATGTGCGAGATGGCTTGGCATGCCGGCACCGTTTACTTGAATCCTTTGGAGGCGGGTTGCGGAGCACGCTTGGCGATCCAGCGCTGCTGCTGTTATACGCCGGGAAGGTTTGCGGTTCGCGCCGCAGGAATATACCGGTAGAGCGTCGCAGGCGAAACGCCGAGCCGATGCGCGATTTGGGTAACGCCGATATCCGGATTGGCCAGCAGTGCTCGGGCGACGTCAAGGTCGTCGTCGGTGAGTTTTGGCGGACGACCTCCGGTGCGGCCTAAGCGCCGAGCGGCGGCGAGGCCCGCTCGGGTGCGCTCCCGGATCAAGCTGCGCTCGAATTCGGCCAGTGCGCCAAACATGTGAAAAACCAGCCGCCCTTGCGCGGTCGTCGTGTCGAGGGCTTCGGTCAGGCTCCGAAATCCGATGCCTCTCACCCGCAGGGTTTCGACGGTTTCAATCAACTGCTTCATTGAGCGCGCCAGTCGGTCGAGTTTCCACACAATGAGCGTGTCGCCGCTGCGCGCGAATTCGAGCGCGTCATGCAAAGCTGGCCGGTCTGCAACAGCACCCGACATCTGCTCGGTGAAAATCTTTGTGCAACCCGCCTCAGTCAGTGCGTCGCGCTGCAAGGCAAGGTTCTGCTCGACGGTTGACACGCGGGCATAGCCGATCAGCATCGGTTTCGACGTGATGTCACCGGCATCGGATGATCGCGCTCGCGAGACCTTTGGTGCGGCCGGCCGAAGTTGCCGCTTCGCCCGCGCGGTCTTTGTCCGTTTGATCGTCATGAACCCTCTCGCAACTCAACCGCACTCTTACCTTTTGCGAGGCTAAAATCAAGAAAGAGTTTTAAGAGGTGTTTAAGGCACTTTTGCTGGTCGCTTTTCAGCTTCCGTGCGTCCTCTCGAAAACCACGTTTTTGAGAGGCACGGCACACACCTGGTAGGCAACAACACTCACTGCCAATCCGTGCCAAGGCACGCCAATCAGTGCCAAACCGTGCCAATCTGTGCCGCGCACCTCAATCACGCGGCAAAACCCTCTGGGAGCCCCGCTGACGCGCGAGGAGGCCGCGACCCTGTGGTACGTCCCGCGGTGCTTCCCGCGAGCTGGACTGCGCGCCATTGGGCGCTATTCGCGTTCCCGGCGCTAAGACCATTTGAGACTGTTTGAGACCGGATGAGACCGTTTGAGACTTCCGGAACCAGGACCGACCTGGAACATGGTGGTGCCGCAACCTCGCCTCAGAATGTGGGTTACATTATGGGTAAAAATACTATACACCGTATACTCACTAGCATTTCTGCGGCTCACTAAATTCTTCCTTTGGTGGCGCTGAGAGGGTTGGCCACTTCGGCATCGACTAATTGAGCTAGCACCTGTCATAGGGTGACGCCATGCGGAAGCGTATGGCCTTTGTCGGTGGTAGAGACAGTCCTGATAGGCTGTATTTATTGGTGCTGCTATTGGGTGGACCATGGGCAGCGGCACGTTATTTAAGTGTAGCCCCGACAACGCTGTGGCGGTGGCGTACTGGGAAATTACCGCTGTCGGAAAAGCGTGCATTACAGCTGCGGGCGGTTGCGTTGGATCTCGTCTCGGAATTATCGGCTCTGGCTTACGAGCTGCAGTCGGACGCGGCGGCTGGTCGGCAGCGGCGGTATCGGGACATTGCGCGGCGGACGGATTTGCTCGCGGGGGTTCGGCCGTACCGGGAGCGTTTGAAACGCGGACCGTGAAGGACGTGAAGCATTTCCTATTATGGACTGTCTACGCGCGCGCGTCTGCGTCTGCGCGCGCGTGCAGGGGAAGGCAATTTTGATGGTGTGGTGATTGGTTTTGGCCTTTTCCGGGATCAGCACACCATCAAAATCCGTGGTAAGGAGAGCCTTGATGGACTGACCGCGAAAATGGCGGAAAACTGCGTTTTCGGTACCGCCGGGACGCTGCCGACCTGCCGGCGCTTCAGCAGCGCAATCAGCGGAATGGGTTTTGGTACACTACGCCCAGGCTACCGTCGCAACCAATCCCATCCGTCGCCTCGCGGCACCCGGCGCTCTGTCAGATCGACTACGTTATCGCCAGAGGTTGCCGGCACAACGGCCGGCTTCCCCCAGCCCGCTTCGCTCTCAGCCTTCTCCCTCGGCGGTGGCGCGTAACTCGCGCACCCGCGCGACGATCGCGTGCATCAGGCCGTCCATCCGTCGCTCGGCCTCAATATCGCCCATGTCCCGAGCAGCGAACTTCCAGCGCTCTACCTGTTTCCGAAACTCCCAGAGTTTGCCCTCGTCGCCACGATACGCCGCAACGTCGGCCAGAAACTCGGATGTGTGCTCAGCTGATGGCGCGGTGGGAAAGCCCAGGTCCCACAACTCCTCTTTGGTAATCCCAAGCTTCTGCGCCAATTCTCGGAATTGAGCGGCAGTCAGCCCCTCCAGATCCGCAGCGATCACCGCGATAAGCTCTCGGGTGGACAGCTCGAACGGATTACCCGCCCTCACCCGGCTTCCCGTCCTCATCCAGGCCCGGCAGAGCCGGCAACTCCTCACCGACGCCGAAGAATTTCCTCTTAAGGCCGAGCACATCCGCGGCAGAGGTGTCATGGACGGTGTGCTGCCGGACGTCGACCCGCGCGTCGATCGCATTCAACCGTGGGTGAATAAATGGCGCCGCCGCTGCCGCCATCCGATCGCGCCGGTCCGGAAGTGCAGTCGGATCTCGCATCACCACCAACATGTATTCGACCGGGGTCAACCCGCTCGCCAAAGCGCCTTCCCGGATCTCTGCCGCCTCAGCCTCCCGGACGATGTCCCGTTTATTTCCGCGTGCCCTTGGTCCGGCCACCGTAGCGTGGATGTCCTTTTGGAGGAGCCATACAAACGGCCTTACAACGTTTCGCTTTGGTGATGTTGGTGAGGGGTTCCTTGACTTTTCGCGGCACCGACTAGCGCTCTCCTTGCGTTTGGCGGCGCAATCGGCATATCTCGGCACTTGCTGAGGGTGCTGAGATTCGGCCGGTTGCCGGATCATCCAAATCGAGAGCGGGGCTTGATCCAGGGCTCCGCTCTTTGTTTTTCAACCCTCCTCTTCCACCGCCGCCATCATACCCTCGCCCTGCACCGGAACAAAGCGTGCCCATTCCGGGAGGGTGCCTGAGCCGCTATCCGCCGCGGGCGGCGAATCTCTTGCCGCAGCGCTGCAAGCGCGTTACATGTAGCGCATGGCATCATCAGCGCAGCGCGTGCGCCGCCGGCGCGATAAGCTGCGGGAACTCGGAATGCGCCCGCTGCAAATCTGGGTGCGCGATACCCGTGCTCCCGGTTTTGCCGCAGAGGCGGCGCGTCAGGCTCAGCTAGTGGCTGCGGCGACTACTGAGGATGACCTCGACTTCCTCGATCGTCTCGCCGACGATGTCCTCCGAGAGGATTGAGCCGCAGCGAGGCGATATCATCATCGTCGCCGATCGAGGTGGTGAGCTCACCGGCAAGCCGCGACCGGCGGTGGTAGTACAGAGCCCTCATTTTGTAACGGCAACGCTGACTATTTGCCCGATCACCAGCAAAGAGGTCGATGCGCCGCTGTTGCGCATTGCATTGCCGGCCAATGAGCAGACCGGGCTCTTGGTGCCCTCATGGGCCGCGGTCGATCAATTGACAACAATTCGCCGAACCCGCGCCGCTCGCCGGATCGGCCGTCTCGACAATGAAAAGATGTTCGAGATCAGCAAGGCTGTGCTGGTGTGTCTTGGGATCGCCGATGCCGTTGGGTCGTGAACGGACAATTCGCAGGACGACCCGGCGCCGCGATCGGCCGCCCAAGCCGAATTGTGCCGCCAGTGAGTTTACGGCTGCCCGCATGACGTGGTAGGCCTCGCTCGGCGATCGATCCCCCCTCGACCGTTCACGCCCGGCGTTCCTTCGGTCGGGCGACCAATTGTTCAGGCTGCGTGCGGCCGTGTCCGGGTTGTGTACAGCCAAAGAGTGCGGGGGAACTGGTGTCCGACTCCGATCGCGAACGCTGGTTGACTTATGCCGAGGTGGGAGAGTTTCTCGGAATAACGTCGGCGGCTGCACGCATGCTGGCAAAACGCCGCGGCTGGGCTCGTCGTACGCCAAACGCGTACGGCGATCGTGCGCGCGTGCTCGTTCCGGCCGATGCCGTCCCGGCGTCTCGATCGCGACCCGCACTGAACGGCGAACTGCACTGGGAACGGCGTGCACCATCGGCGTCGATCGACATGGTGAACGTGATCAGGGAAATGCTCGGGGAGATCGTTACCCCGCTCGCGACGCAACTCGATCACGAACGACGCCGTACCGACGAAGCGATTCGTCAGGCGAACGACGCTATGCTTACGCCAGGCCCTGGGACAGCCACGTCTGCGGCGGACCCTCTGACAGTGATCGGGATACAGACGCTGTCGCAGGCCGTAGAAATGCTGCGCGAGGACCTGGCGATCGCGAACAGCACGCTCGTTTCCGAGCGTGAGCGTGCCGAGCAGGCCGAGCGTCGCGCCGACGAGTTGCTGGCCTTGTTCGCCGAGGGGCAGCGACAGATTGGTGATCTGTACGGCGCGCTGGCCGACGCCCGCACCGCCGCGATGATCAGCACCAACGAGGCCTCCGCGTTGCGCGCCGCGCTGGATGAGTTGCGCGCACGCCCGTGGTGGCGATGGTGGGTCCGGTGAGCGTGTGCGTCACGCTCCTCCGCGATGACGGGCCCCCCTGAGTGGATTGGCATCTTACGATCATCAGCCAGGGTGTCGTGCTGTTCACGGCGCGCACCCGCTCGCGCCAGGAGATTGAGGCTCTGGCCACCGAGGCCCGGCGGCTGCGTCCTGATGTCAAGATCTTCATCCGTCCGCCGGACGGTGCCGCAACGCTAAGGAGCGATCCGCGTCAGCTGGAGCTCGATCTGGAGCCGTTGCTTATTCCGTCCCGACCTTCTCGATGAATTCGAGCTTGACGAGCCGCGGCGGCAGCTGATCGAGCCAGTAGCTGCCATCGCTCATCCGATAGACGTAAACGATGAGCCCCCGCGAACTGAGCATTCGGGCTTCCTCGCGGGCCTGCTCTAGCGTCGGCATGCGGATCATGCGAGCCTCATCTCGAGATCGAGCCCGTAAGCCGCCCAGTCGGCTCTCGTCGGCTTCGTATCGAGCCTCTTGATCAGCGCTGCGCGCTCTGCCGCCGATAATCTCGCTCCGTCCGTGCTGCCAGGCTCCTGTTGGGGAGCTGTTTCTTGCATGACTTGCGCGCCGGTGAGGCGCGCTCCTTCTTTCTTTAATCTTGGTTCTGCGGGTTCAGTCCGATTTTCGGACTTAGTAGGTTTTCTACCACGCATCGCCGCAAGCGGGTCGAGGAAGCGGTAGGCATTCGAGCTCCTGACGACCTCGAGGACGGTCACCCATTGGCCAAACAGATCACGCTCGCGGCGGCGGACACGGGCGATGCGGTTGACCCATGTCAGGATCCCAGCGTCCTCGAGCTCCCTGATCGCCACGGCGACGCTCGACCGAGCGCATTTGGCGGCCGCCGCGATCCGCTCATAGGCCGGAAAGCATCGGCCGCCGCCGTCGGCGCCGTGAAAGCGCCACAGCAGCGCGCGGAGGACGCGCAGCGTTGCCCAAGTGAACGGGCCCTGGTGCTGGCCTCGCTGGCGATTCGCACTGTTGTAGGCCGCCGCAGCGGCCCAGACGCGGGCTTTGGCATTGCCGTCGAGCCGATGTTCGGGTGCGGGCCCGAATATCTTCTCGCGGCGCGGACGCAGATGACGCGGCACGAATTGCAGCAAATCCGGGCTCCTCGACCCGCCTGCAGGCAGCGGCCTTGCGTCCGGGCAAACCTCTCCCGTTGGCGGAAATGCCATTTCCGCTTGACGGCCGGTCTGATTGTCGGGGAAGCTGATGCCTGCCAGAGCTTCAGTTTCCCCGGTTTGCGCCGGGTAGCGCGGCCCGCCCCAGAGGCGGGCTGTGTTGTTTTCTGGGCTAGTGCTCGCTCCAGAAGGTTGGACGAGCCGACAAGCTGCCGCAAAATACAGCGTCCATCAAATCGGCGACCCGCAAGATGTGGCTGGGTGTCCGTATAAGCCTACCGAAATGGCGGGATTTTCCTGCCACGCGGTCGCGCGTTCACAGGAAGCTCAGCCCCGCTTCGCCCTGTTGCCGTGTGCATCGATTCGCGCCGCATGCATCACCCCGCGCCCGACCGACGCGGGCGGCGCGGCGCAGGCTTGATGATTGCGCTGTCGACAGCCGATGAGCAGCGTCGAAAACGAGAAGCAAAAGAGCCTGCTGCGGCTGGCAATGGTCGAGGGCAAAGACTACGGCTATTTCCGTGGTCTGACCCACGGCATGCTGATCGGCCTAGCAATCGCGGTAATGCTGTGCGCGCTGCTATCTGGCTCGTGATCTACCCGAGAATTTCAGCCAGTGCGGCATCCCAACAGAGCCTGGGACACGCTCGTCGAGGAGAGCGATCAGTGAATGACCGCGAACTGATCCGGGATGTCGGCACCGCGCTTTATGGCGAACACTGGCTGACGCCTCTCGCTGCCGAATTGAGTATCGACTCACGCACAGTGCGTCGCTGGGCGGCGGGACAGCGAGAGATGCCCACAGCGGTTCAGGAGAAGCTTTGGGCGCTGGTGCGTGAGCGGATAAGAGAACTTGAGCGGCTGCTTTAAAGACAGCGGGCGGGGAGTGCTCAAGGCGGTTGGCGTTTTCGTGATCGGCATGGCGTTCTGCGCCATTGCTCGGCCGGCACCGGAATTGCCGGCGCCTTCACCGGAGCAGCAAGTGTCCTGGGATTACCGGCAATTGCCATTGCGTGGGCATCCAGCGCCCACCCGCGGCGTGCCTTGGCATTATCACCCGTGGACTTTGATAACACCGCAGTGAAGCTGAGCGCATCGGCCGGCGTGCCCCGCATACCTGTTTATCGGCTCCGACCCCAGGTTTGGGCAGCAGCGCTGATCGCGCGGCTCGACACCAAGCCCACAAAAGACGACTGGGTCCGCTACAACGCTTGGCTCGAAAGCCGCATCGCTTTCTGATAAAAAGCCGCTTAAGTCGGCTAGCGAATTTGCTACCGTCGCTCGGTTCCCGTCACCACCATGTCGACGTCGCGGCTGCCGCATTGTGAGCAAACCAGGCGCCGGCGCCATTCGGGTACTGGCGTCTCTGGCCCATACCAGCGCGCCTGCTCGGCCGGGTTGGGCTCACTCCGGTGACCGCACGCCTTACACCAGACCATCAGCCGGACACGCGCCGCGGCGGCATTGCCGAGGGTCATCGGCGGGCCGCGGTAGGGCTTCATCCGCGTCGGCTATACCTACCCTTGCTCGGCGGCTCGTAATGCTTCCGCGGCGGCAACGGTGCCGGCCAGCACAACAAGCAGGCCCCTGCGAGCTGCACCGCAGACCCTCACAGCCTAAGGCGCCACGTTGTTTGTGTTGTTGCATCCCGACCCACTTAGCACGAGGTTCGTGCCGTTATTTACGGCCGTGTTATCGGTCAGGTTTGCGGGACAATTCGCCTCGATCCCTGTGACAGAGTTTCCGGTCACGGTGTTGCCGATTACTGTGCTGCCGGGGCTCACTATTAAGCCGCGCTCGCTGTTCAGGACCGTGTTGCCGCGAACGGTGCCTTCGGCGCTAATCCCTGTGATAAGCCTTGTCCCTACCGCAGGTGGAAACGTTGCCGCTCCGTTCACGTAATTGTCGGTTATCGAGCCAGAGGCGCTAATGCCCGTATCACCAGGGAGGAAAG
>Ga0306924_10004094_pt1 | contig 14192 bp, 10 predicted proteins | sample sta12Can44000111_FD_203756 | JGI IMG/M metagenome (GOLD analysis project Ga0306924, IMG submission 203756) | Lab enrichment of tropical soil microbial communities from Luquillo Experimental Forest, Puerto Rico - statanox.12C.anox.44.000.111 (v2)... | ecosystem: Environmental > Terrestrial >... | reverse complement strand
TCCGCACCGCCCCGATACGAGCCCGCGGCGGTTCAAGACCGAAGAGGCGTGGGGGCTCCCCGCTCACCACGCAGCGCCAGAATTTCCTTTCCGCAGTCAGTAGGAGGTGCTGGTACAGCGAGTCGGCGGTTAACTTGATCTCGACCCATTTGCCCCCGCCGGTGATAACCGAGAGCGCCGCCTCAGTGTCGATTGAGTGGTTCGGTCGCCACCCCGAGCTGGACAATGAGGTTGTCAGAGTAATCGGGCCGTTCCGCCTCACCACGCTTCTCGCGCCACAGGCGTACGAGCGCGGCTTCATCGTTGCCCATGATGATCCGGGCGTCGGAGCCGCCGATGAAGGAGCGCCTATTCACTGAATCGGCTATTATTTCGTTCCGCATCTCCGTCGCTCTCCTTGCGGGGGTCAGGTGCCCAAAAGCTGCGGGTATCGTTATACAATGCTGAATTCAGCATATTATTACGGTAGCTGCGAAAAACATGGGTTGCAACTGAAATCGTAACGTTGATATGATTTTTTTACCGGTGCAATGTAGGATGGCTCGCGCGGCTCTGGGATTGGGCGTTCGAGAACTTGCTGCAGCGGCCAAGGTGTCAATCGACACGGTTGCTAGGTTTGAGCGAGGAGACGAATTAAAGGAGCGGACGATTGACGCGCTACAGCGGGCACTTGAGGCGGCCGGCGTCGAGTTCATCAATGGTGATCAGCCTGGCGTCCGCCTTACCAAGGCTACTGCAGCGCGCTTCGCCCAGCCTGCCAATGTGTCAAGACCGACGGGAGTGGCGAAAGCAGTTCATGGAAAATCCGGCCAGGAGACCGAGAAAAAACGATAGATAACGATAGATAAAGCGTTCGTCGGCGATGCCGATCAGTATCTGAGGTATGACGACGACTTCGAACGATCGAAGAGGCCGATCGTCGATTCCGGGATTTGCCGCGCGTTTACCTCGATTTTTCAAAGGTGTGGCGCGAAAGCACCAAGGAGCGCCTTTTTGCGCAAACCATCGTTTTTGCCGGGCGTCCTGCGCTCCCTCAGCCCAATTGTGGCTAATATTGACCCTTAGCGAACTGAGGTCCGCGACCAGAGAGGCGGCGGCGGGGGTGGAATCTCGGCATGTTGCGGGGGACTCGAAGGCACCGGGCGATTGCGCGAGCTGCGCAGATTGCAGCGCTTGCCGTGTCTGCGGCCACCGCCCTTTCCGTCATATCGTTTGCGGGCGAACCTCGGGCCAACGGGAACGGACATCTCGTGGGCGCCGGCGCCGGATCCGGCACCATGGATCAAGCGCTCATCCAGTCCTACCAAAACAATCCCCAGCTCAATTCCCAGCGCGCCGCCACCCGCGCCATCGACGAGAACGTTCCCACCGCGCTTGCCGGTTATCGCCCGCGCCTGAGCGGCACCGCGAGCCTGACCGACCAGTACTTGGATAACCTGACCAGGGGAGGGATCGACCCGAGGACCGGCGGCGCGACCTACGTCCAGCAGAAAGGCCAGATCGCGGTACAGTCCTACGGGATCACCGCCACGCAGACGCTGTTCAATGGCTTGCAGACGGCAGGCCGCACCCGCCAAGCCGAAGGCCAAGTCTTCTCCGCCCGCGAGGCGTTGCGCACGAGCGAGCAGAACGTGCTGCTCAGCGCCGCCACCGCCTACATGAACCTGTTGCAGACAGCGGCCATCCTCGAGCTGCAACGCAGCAACGTGAACGTGCTCGAGGTGACGCTGCGGCAGACGCGCGACCGCTTCACCGCCGGCGAGGTCACCCGCACCGACGTCGCGCAGGCGGAATCGCGGCTCTCCGGCGGCCGGTCGCAGCTCTCGCTCGCCGAATCCAACTACGTCACCGCCCAGGCGCAGTACACGCAAGTCATCGGCGTGCCGCCGCCGGCGCGGCTCGCCCCCGCGCCTCCCGTCGATCGGCTCTCGCCCCGCACGCTCGATGCCGCAATCGGCCGCGGCCGCATCGAGCACCCGCTAATCACGACCGCGATGTACAACGTTGATGTCGCGCTGCAGCAGGTGAAGATCGCCGAAGGCGCGCTCGCTCCCGTGTTGGCCGCTGTCGGCAACGTGCAGAAGAACTTCGGTACGCCCACCACCCTCGTGCAGCTCGAGAGCCTATCGGCGTCACTGGCGGCCCAGCTCACCGTGCCGATCTACCAAGGCGGCGCCGAATACGCCGCCATCCGCCAAGCAAAGGAGACGCTGGGGCAGCGCCGCCTCGATCTCGATACCGCGCGCGACCAGGTGCAGGCGACGGTGACCCAGGCGTGGGGTCAGCTCGAGGCCGCCAAGGCGCAGATCGACGCCACCCAGTCGCAGGTCACCGCCGCGGAGGTCGCGCTCAACGGCGTGCGCGAGGAAGCGCGCGTCGGGCAGCGGACGACTCTCGACGTCCTCAACGCCCAGCAGGATCTCGTCAATGCGCGCGTGGCGCTCGTCACCGCGCAACGCGACCGCGTGGTTGCGTCCTACACCGTGCTGGCGGCGACCGGCGCGCTGTCGCCGCAAATCCTCGGGCTCAAGATCGAGGTCTACGATCCGGTCGTTCACTACCAGCAGGTGCGCGACGCCTGGGGCGGCGTGCGGGCGCCCGACGGGCGGTAGAATCCCCGAAGCTTGTTTGCGCTAAAGCCCGTGCTTTGCCGTCCGTCGTTGCAGTTTCGCCGCGAACCACCACGCAAGGGCGGGTAGCGCGACCGCGGTCGCCGCGAACAGCGGCACGGCCGTGAAGCGGTCGAAGACGATGGCACCCGCCGCGACACCGAGCGTCTGCCCGAGATAAATCGCCGACGAGAAGATCGCGACCGCAGTGCCACGGGCTTGCGGCGTCATCTGCGTGGCATTGGTCTGCAGCGTGTTGTGCAGCGCGTAGAAGCCGAGGCCGATGGCGGTGACGGCGAAGGGCGCGAGCCACCAGCTGCCGCCGATCGCGAGCGTCAGGTAGGCAAGACCGAGAAGCAGCCCGCCGAACATCGCTAGCCCCGCTTGTCCGAACCGGTTGACCAGCAGCGAGACCGAGGCCGCATAAAGAAGACCGCCCACTCCGAACGTGCCGACGATCAAGCCGATCGCGCCGAAATTGAGCCCGAAGCGCAGATGCAGATCGGCGCCGACATAGGCGAAAGCGCCCCATCCGACGCTCGCCTCGATGAACACGGCAAGGATCACAAACCGCGCCCACGGGTTGCAGAGGACCGCGGCGTAGTCGGCGACAAAACCGCGTGAGACCTGGTCCAGGTGGTGGGCGGCGCGGGTGCGCGGGTTGATGAGCAGCTCGAAGATCAGCCCCGCGGTCGCCAGTGCGAACATTGCCGCCAGCACGAAGAACACGTTGCGCCAGCCGAATAGGTCGCCGAGTACGCCGCCCGCCGCTTGGCCGAAGAGTTGGCCGGTGATCTGACCCGACAGGTAGCGCGCGAGGATCGCCTGACGGCGCGCATACGGCGTCACATCTCCGACATAGGCCATGGAGAGCGGAACGATCCAGCCCGCGGCCGCACCCGAGGCAAAGCGCGCGACGGCGAGCGCCGAAAGCGATTGCACCGTGCCGCACAGCGCCACCAGGACCGAGGCGAGCGCGCACATCACGGCGACGGTGCGATATTTGCCGAAACGGTCCCCGACCGGGCCGATGATGAGCTGGATCGAGCCGTGGCTTACGGCATAAGCCGCGACCACGATCGAGGCTTCGCCCACCGTGGTCCCGAAATCGGCGGCGATCTGCGGCAGGAGCGAGTCGGTCACCCGCACCATCGCCTGGCACGCAAAGCCCGCGCCCGCCAGCAGGATGATGGAGCGGGTCGGCACGTTCTCAGCTTTGATGGTAACGGTCACGCGGGATTTTGCCCCGTTGCGCGCATCCGGTTGTAGGCGTTGACAGGGCGGAGCGCGGCGGGCTTTTTACCGCGAAATTTCCGGAACGAAACAACAATGATCGACAAGACATACCAGCCTTCCGCGGTCGAGGGACGCATCTACGCCAGGTGGGAGGAGGCGGGTGCATTTCGCGCTGGCCGGCCGGAGCGGCGCGACGCCAGGCCCTATTGCATCGTCATCCCGCCGCCCAACGTCACCGGCTTGCTGCATATGGGGCATGCGCTCAACAACACGTTGCAGGACGTGCTGGTGCGCTTCGAGCGCATGCGCGGCCGCGACATGCTGTGGCAGCCCGGCACCGATCACGCCGGCATCGCCACCCAAATGGTGGTCGAACGCCAGCTCATGGAGCGCCAGGAGCAACCACGGCGCGTGCTCGGGCGGGAAAAATTTCTCGAGAAGGTATGGGCGTGGAAGGCGGAGGCGGGCGGCACCATCACCCAGCAGCTCAAGCGGCTCGGCGCCTCCTCCGACTGGTCGCGCGAACGCTTCACCATGGACGAGGGGCTATCGCGCGCGGTGCGCAAAGTGTTCGTGGAGCTTTACCGCGCCGGCCTCATCTACAAGGACAAGCGGCTGGTCAATTGGGACCCGAAGCTGCTCACCGCCATTTCCGACCTCGAGGTGCAGCAGGTCGAAGTGAGGGGGCATCTCTGGCACATCCGCTATCCGCTCGAAGGCGCAGCCTTCGATCCGAACGATCCGTCGACCTTCATCACGGTGGCGACCACGCGGCCGGAGACGATGCTCGGCGACGTGGCGGTCGCGGTGCATCCCGAGGATGAGCGCTACCGGCATCTCGTCGGCAAGCATGCCGTTCTGCCGTTGGTCGGCCGGCGCATCCCGATCATCGCCGACGAATATTCCGATCCGGAGAAGGGCACCGGCGCGGTCAAGATCACGCCTGCGCACGACTTCAACGACTTCGAGGTCGGGCGGCGGCATGATTTGCCGCTCGTCGACGTGCTCGACGCCGAGGCGCATCTCAAGCTTGCGGGCAACGAGGCGTTTCTGCGCGACGTGCCGCCCTCGGCGGAGCTCGAACAGACCTTGGCTTATGACGGCCGCGATCGCTTCGTCGTGCGCAAGGACATCGTGCGGCGGCTCGAGGCGGCGGGGCTGCTCGCCAAGACCGAGCCACACACGCATATGGTGCCGCACGGGGACCGCTCGGCGGTCGTGATCGAACCGTTTCTTACCGATCAGTGGTACGTCGATGCGAAGACGCTTGCTCAGCCCGCGATCGCGGCGGTGCGCGCAGGGCGCACGGTGTTCGTGCCGCGCAATTGGGAGGCGACCTATTTCAATTGGATGGAGAACATCCAGCCGTGGTGCATTTCGCGCCAGCTATGGTGGGGGCATCAGATCCCGGCGTGGTACGGGCCGGACGGCAAAGTATTCGTTGCCGAGAGCGAGCACGAAGCGCTCAGCGAGGCGATCACCCACTACGTCGCCAACGGCACCCTTTCCAACGAAGCCGCCGCCGACATGCGGCGTCAGGGAGGCAAGCTGCTCACGCGCGACGAGGACGTGCTCGACACCTGGTTCTCCTCGGCGCTATGGCCGTTCTCGACGCTCGGCTGGCCGGACGAGACGCCGGAGCTCAAGCGCTACTACCCGACCGACGTGCTGGTGACCGGCTTCGACATCATCTTCTTCTGGGTCGCGCGCATGATGATGATGGGGCTGCACTTTATGGAAGAGGTGCCGTTCCACACCGTCTACATCCACGCCCTCGTGCGCGACGAGCGCGGCGCCAAGATGTCGAAGTCGAAAGGCAACGTCATCGACCCGCTCGAGTTGATCGACGAATACGGCGCCGACGCGCTGCGCTTCACGCTCGCCGCCATGGCGGCGCAGGGCCGCGACATCAAGCTCTCCACTCAGCGCGTCGAAGGCTACCGCAATTTCGCGACCAAGCTGTGGAACGCCTGCCGCTTCGCGGAGATGAACCAGTGCGTCACGGTGCGGGGCTTCGATCCGAAGTCGGCGAAGGACACGCTCAACCGCTGGATTGCGCACGAGGCCGGCAAAGCGGCGCGCGAGATCACCGACGCAATCGAGGCGTACAAGTTCAACGAGGCAGCGGGCGCGGCCTACCGCTTCGTGTGGAACATCTTCTGCGACTGGTATCTGGAACTGGCAAAGCCCGTGCTGCAAGGCGCCGACGGTCCCGCCAAGACCGAGACGCGGGCCATGACCGCGTGGGTGCGCGACGAAGTCCTCAAGCTGCTGCATCCGTTCACGCCGTTCGTCACCGAGGAGCTTTGGCAGGTCACGGCGCAAGATGGCTCCGCGCGCGAGGGCCTGCTGGCGCTGGCGCCCTGGCCGAAGCACCAAGCGCTCGATGATCTCGAAGCCGAGGCGGAGATCGGCTGGGTGGTCGACCTCGTCAGCGCCATCCGCTCCGTGCGCGCGGAAATGAACATCGCCCCCGCCGCCGAGATTGCGCTGGTGCTGGTGGCGGCATCGGCAGAGACGCAGGCGAGGGCGGCGCGGTGGGGCGACTTCGTGCGACGGCTCACGCGCCTCTCCGCTATTTCGCTTGCGGAGCGCCCTCCGCCGGGCGCGGTGCAACTGATCGTGCGCGGGGAGGTCGCGGCGCTACCGCTCAAGGGGGTGATCGATTTCTCCACCGAGAAGGCCCGCCTCGAGAAGGAGATGGCGCGGGTCAAATCCGACATCGCCCGCATCGATGCTAAGCTCGCCAATGCGGATTTCGTCGCGCGCGCGCCGGAGGACGTGGTCGAAGGCGAGCGCGAGAAACGCGAAGAGGCCGAAGCGCGCCGGCTCAAGATCAACGAAGCGCTCGAGCGGCTCAAAGGCGCGGCGTAGTAAAAGTCGTCATTGCCGGGCTTGACCCGCCAATCCATCCATCTTCCTAAAAGATCTTCTTGCGAAGGAGATGGATGCGCGGGTCATAAGCGCGTTTACGCGCTTCTGCCCGCGCATGACGGATTGGTGAAATGGCTTGAAGTGCACCCACACGCCCAGTGGGGCATGAGCCGACGCCGCAGCCGGGAGTGCCATGCGGGAAGTTTGGGTTGCCGGCGGGCTGCTCTGGCTCGAGGGATTGGCTCTGCGGCTGAGCATCCTGGCGGTGCCGCCGGTCATTGCGCTCATCCAGGCCGATCTGCACCTGTCCGGAACCGAGGTCGGCGTCCTTTCCGGCCTTCCCATGATCCTGTTCGCGATTGCAGCGCTGCCCGGGTCGCTCTTCATCGCGCGGCTGGGCGCCTTGCCGACGCTGGTCGCCGGTTTCCTCATCGCCGGCGTCGCATCCGCGCTGCGCGGCGCCATACTCGACGTGTTCGCGCTTTATGCCGCCACCGTCGTGATGAGCGGCGGCATCGCCATCACCCAGCCGGCGCTGCCGCCGCTCGTTCGCCAATGGCTGCCGCACCACGTGAGCCTTGGCACCGCGCTCTACACTAATGGGTTGCTGATGGGCGAAACGCTGCCGGTCATGTTCACCATCCCGCTCGTGCTGCCGCTCGTCGAGGGATCCTGGCGCTGGGCGTTGGCGTTCTGGGGCGTGCCGCTGGTACTCATCGCACTCCTGACCGTCGCGCTTGCGCCGGCTGCGAAGGAGCCCGCGGCAACGCCGGCTGATCGGCACAACTGGTGGCCCGACTGGCGCAATCCGTTGACGTGGCAAATCGGTATCCTGCTCGGTAGCGTCAACGGCGTCTATTTCGCCTGCAATGCCTTCCTGCCCGGCCATCTCACCGAGGCGGGGCGGCCTGACCTGATCAGCGCCGCGCTCACCGCGCTCAACTTCGGCCAACTTCCCGCGTCGTTTATTCTGCTTGCGACGGCGGACAGGTTCGTGCGGCGGGCTTGGCCCTTTGTCGTGTGTGGCGTCCTGTTCCTGCTGTGCTTGGCGGGCATGGTCACGACGGCGAGCCTATGGACCGCCGTTTGGGCCGGCGTGCTGGGGTTCCTCGGCGCCGTGGTGTTTACGCTCGCCCTCACCTTGCCGCCGTTGTTGAGCGCGCCCGCCGACATCGGCCGCATGTCGGCGGCGGTGTTCGCGACCAGCTACACCCAGGCTCTCCTGGTGTCCGTGCTCAGCGGTGTGGCGTGGGATCTCGGGGAAAGTGCGCGCTTCGCCTTCCTGCCGATGGCGATCAACACGCTGCCGCTCTTGATCCTTTCCCCGCTGATGCATTTCCGTCGCCCGCTGGCGGCAAGCTCGTAGGTAACGCGATGTCCGACCTCAAGCTCACGCTCGCCTGTTGGGACTACGACCGCACGCGGCCGCTGATCGACGGGCGCGTGAAGCCCGAGGGCATCGATCTCGACATCGAGATCCTGCGGCCGCGCCAGGCGTTCCAGCGCATGCTGGACAAAAAAGAGTTCGACGTATCCGAACTCTCGCTTGCCTCCTACACGGCGCTCAAAGGCCGCGGCGAATGCCCGTTCGCGGCGGTGCCGGTCGCACTCTCCAAAATCTTCCGGCATTCCTGCATCTACGTGCGCAGCGGCGCAGGCATCAGTACGCCACAGGATCTGAAGGGCAAACGCGTCGGCACATCGCAATGGGGCTCGACCGGCCTCGTATTCATGCGCGGCATGTTGCAGCACGATTACGGGGTCAGGCCGCAGGACATGCACTGGTTTATGGGCGGGCTCAACACGTTCGTCGAGCCGCCGCTGATTGCCCTCAATCTTCCCAAAGACATCAGGCTCGACTTTCTGTCGGGCACGCAGACGCTGGAGCAGATGTTCGCGGCGGGCGAGCTTGACGCGCTGTTGTCGCTCTATATCCCGAAACTTTTTCTCGAGGGTTCCCCCGCCATCGCGCGCCTGTTTCCGAACTACAAGGAAGTCGAACAGGACTATTACCGCCGTACGCGCATCCTGCCGATCATGCATACGGTGGTGCTGCGCGAGGACATCTATCGCGCGCATCCGTGGGCGGCGCGCAGCATCTATCGGGCGTTCGTGCAGGCGCGCGATCTCGCGGTCGGCGGCCTCTACGACACCGATGCGTTACGGGTTGCGCTGCCGTGGCTGATCGATCATGTCGAAGAGGCGCGGCGCGTCTTCGGCGCGGACTTCTGGGCTTATGGCCTCGAGCCCAATCGCCCGACGTTCGAAGCAATCGGCCGCTACGTCCACGAGCAAGGCCTGTCGCCGCGGATGGTCGGCGCCGACGAACTCTTTGCGCCCGGCGTGGAGTGACCCGCAAGCGGGGGAGGGGGCACACCGAGCCTGTCGCTCGCGTTAACTCCATCAATCAACGCTTGAACGGCTTGCTGAGAAAGCGCGAGCCTTTGAGGCCGTACCGCCACGGATGGTCGATCGCTTTGGTGAGCCCGATGCGTGGCCCGACGGCGACGTCGATGTCCTGCGCGCGCGCGAAAATCGCAAATGGCGGCTCGTCCAACGCAAGGCCATATTGCGCGCCGGTAATCCCGAGCGCTTGGCACAGCCGTCCCGGACCCGCGCACAACAGCCGCTCGTCGGCGACGCCGCGGCGCCGGCGCATCGCGGCAAGTCCTTGCGTGGGCGCGAGCGCGCGGATCAGCACCGCGCTGGCGCTACCCTGCGCCTCGCACACAAAGTTGAGACACCAGTGGATGCCGTAAGATCGATAGACGTAGGCATAGCCCGGCGGACCGAACATCACCGAGTTGCGCTCGGTCGGGCCGCCGAAGGAATGCGCTGCGGGATCGGTGTGGTGATAGGCCTCGACTTCGACGATGACGCCACCAACGTCTTTGAACAACAGCGTTGCCCCGATGAGATCGGGGGCGACAGCGTGCACGCTGCGGGCGAAGAAATTTCGGCGAAGGAGGCGGCGCGTTGGCATCGAGTCGCCTCGACCGGAAACGGCGGCGTGGGATAGCATACGGCAATGAGGATATTCCTCGCGGGCGCCGCCGGCGCCATCGGCCGACGCCTCGTGCCGCTTCTTCTGCAGGCCGGGCACAAGGTCACCGGCACCACGCGCGGACGGCGGAAAAGGCACACGAGCTCGAGCGTGCCGGCGTGGTGCCGGCCGTGCTCGATGTGTTCGATGCGGGCACGGTAACCGCGTCAATGCGCGCCGCCAAGCCGGAGGTCGTGATTCATCAGCTCACCGATCTGCCGCGCGAATTCGACGAGGCGCTGATCGCCGCGTCCTATGCGAAGAACGCGCGCATTCGCACCGAAGGCACGCGCAATCTCATTGCGACGGCGCAGGCCGCCGGCGCGCGGCGCTTCATCGTGCAGAGCATCGCGTTCGGCTATGCGCCAGGCGGCGAGCCGCATCCCGAGACCGATCCGCTCAACCTTGCCGACCCGGCGCGGGCGGTGACGATCAAAGGCACCGCCGACATGGAGCGACAGGTGCTCGCTGCTTCCGGTCTCGAGGGCGTCATTCTGCGCTATGGCCTGCTCTATGGACCCGGCACCTGGCACGCGGAGCCCACCCGTAAGCCGGGACTGCACGTCGATGCGGCGGCCCACGCCGCGCTGCTCGCGCTGAGGCGCGGTGCGGCCGGCATCTACAACATTGCGGATGACGACGGCGTCGTCTCGATCGCCAGAGCGCGCGCCGAACTCGGCTTTGACCCGCGCTTTCGCCTGCAGTGAAACTAGGCGCTGGCTTGCAACGTTTTTTACGAAACCTCGACGTTGTTATGGCCAAGGTGTGACATTAGATATTAACCAATGGTTAATCCTGTTGCGGCCCTGCAACATGGCTAAAACATTGACATCCGAAAGGGAATCCCGGCCGGCCACGCCGCGATTTGGCCATACGCAGCCGTGACACCGGAATTGCGTCCGGGCTGCGCATGTCACCGGAGCAAGATGAAGGCGGCGAAGCGTCATGGACGCGAAGGCGAACCTCAAGGCGAAGTTACCCAGCCGGCACGTGACCGAGGGCCCTGAGCGTGCTCCGCACCGCGCCTTTCTCTATGCGATGGGCCTCACCCGCGAGCAGATCCATCAGCCCTTCGTCGGGGTAGCGACCTGCTGGAACGAGGCCGCCCCTTGCAACATCTCGCTCATGCGGCAGGCGCAGGCGGTGAAGAAAGGCGTTGCCGCCGCCGGCGGCACCCCACGCGAATTTTGCACCATCACCGTCACCGACGGCATCGCCATGGGCCATGAGGGCATGAAGTCCTCGCTGCCGTCACGCGAGGTCATTGCGGATTCGGTCGAACTGACCATGCGCGGCCATGCCTATGACGCGCTCGTTGGGATGGCTGGGTGCGACAAGTCGCTGCCCGGGATGATGATGGTGATGTGCCGTCTGAACGTACCCTCGATTTTCATCTATGGCGGCTCGATCCTGCCTGGCACCTTCCGCGGCAAGCCGGTGACGATCCAAGACGTGTTCGAAGCGGTCGGCCAGCATTCGGTTCGGCAGATGTCGGACGCCGATCTCGAGACGCTCGAGCAGCATGCCTGCCCGTCGGCGGGCGCCTGCGGGGCCCAATTCACCGCCAACACCATGGCGACGGTCTCGGAGGCGATCGGTCTTGCGCTTCCCTATTCGGCGGGCGCCCCGGCACCCTACGAGATCCGCGACGCCTTCTGCATGACCGCCGGCGAGAAGATCCTCGACCTGATCAAGGCCGGCATCCGCCCCCGCGACATCGTCACCCGCAAGGCATTGGAGAATGCCGCGGCGGTTGTGTCGGCGACCGGCGGCTCGACCAACGCCGCGCTGCATCTGCCGGCAATTGCCAACGAATGTGGGGTGAAGTTCGACCTTTTCGACGTCGCCGAGATCTTCAAAAGGACGCCATATATCGCGGATTTGAAGCCGAGCGGCCGTTATGTTGCCAAAGATATGTTCGAAGCAGGCGGCGTTCCGCTCTTGATGAGGACGTTGCTCGATCACGGGTATCTGCACGGGGAATGCCTGACCGTGACTGGGCGCACGGTCGCCGAGAACCTCAAGCGAGTGAAGTGGAACAAGGACCAAGACGTGGTCCGCCCCGCCGACAAGCCGCTCTCCGCCACCGGCGGCGTCGTCGGGCTCAGAGGCAACCTCGCGCCGGATGGCGCCATTGTGAAGGTTGCTGGGATGGCGGGCTTGAAGTTTACCGGCCCGGCGCGATGCTTTGACGGGGAGGAAGCGTGCTTCGAGGCCGTCAAGAAGAAGAAGTATAGGGAAGGCGACGTGCTCGTAATCCGCTACGAAGGGCCCAAAGGCGGCCCCGGGATGCGAGAGATGCTGGCGACTACCGCCGCCCTTTATGGCCAGGGCATGGGCGGGAAGGTCGCGCTCATCACAGACGGGCGTTTCTCCGGAGCAACCCGGGGTTTCTGCATCGGCCATGTGGGTCCGGAAGCCGCCATCGGCGGTCCGATCGCGCTTGTGCGCGACGGCGATATCATCGCGATGGACGCCGGGAAGGGCACGCTCGAGGTCAAGCTCAGCAAGGCGGAGCTCGAGGCGCGCGCTAAGGCGTGGAAGCCTCGCGAGCCCCAGTTCACTTCAGGATATTTGTGGAAATACACCCAGCAGGTGGGAGCTGCGCGCGGCGGCACGGTCACCCATCCCGGCGCGGCGGCCGAGAGGGCGTGCTATGCGGATATCTAATCTCTTCGCAAGCATCGCTCTGCTCGGGCTCGCCGTCGGTCTATCGCCGGCGATCAGCTTCGACGGCTCGCGCGCTCCCGAGGGGTCCAAGATGCCGCTGCCGGACACCATCCCGAGCCCGGCAGCAGGCAACGCCTCACTGGGCAGCGCAACGCCGCTCGTTGCCGTGCCAGCGGCGCCGCCGGTCGCGCCGCTCACGCTGCCGCCGCGCTCAGCCATGCCGCCAACGCCGATCGAGGCGTTCCGCTCCGGCGCGCAGGCGCTGCGCCAGGGCAAGACCGAACAGGCGGTGACCGAGCTCGAATACGCGGCCGAGCAGGGCGTTCCCGGAGCGATCTGGAAACTCGGGCGGATGTATGCCGATGGCGATGGCGTGAAGATGAATAAAGCGCGCGCCTATGAGTACTTCCGCCGCCTCACCGCGACCCATGGCGATGACAGCGCCGGCACGCCCAATGCGCGGTACTTGGCCAATGCCTTCGTGACGCTCGGGCTTTACCATCTCGACGGCATCCCCGGCACGTTGAAGGCCGATCCCAACGTGGCGCGGGAAATGTTCCGCTACGCCGCCGCCTATTTCGCCGATCCCGAGGCGCAATATCACCTCGGGCGCCTCTACCTGCTCGGCAAAGGTGCGCCGAAGGACGCGATCCAGGCGGCGCGCTGGTTGCGCCTGTCCGCCAACAAAGGCGATCACCGGGCGCAAGCACTGCTGGGCAGCATGCTGTTCAAGGGCGAGGATGTTTCCCGCCAGGCGGCGCTCGGGCTGTTTTGGCTCATCATGGCCAAGGATGCCGCGACGCCGGACGAGACCTGGATCACGGACATGTATACCAGCGCGCTTGCGCAGGCCAGCGACACCGAGCGGGCCATGGCCCGTAAGTATCTGGAAGATTGGCTGAAAAGCCGCCGGGAGTGAGAATCTGTGGCGTTCGCGCCACACTCTTCCGAAATCTGCACTGCCTCCGCATGAGTTGATGGACCCCCCGGCGGGGTGCGCCTATGTCTTTTGCCCAATAGCGGGATACGTCCGCCCAATGCGGGATACGTCGCGTTGAGGTTTGGAATGACGACATCGCTGTGCGCAAGCACGGCGGCATGGGCATTGGTTGCGGCGTCGGCGCTGCCGGCGCCGGCCTCTGCCGCTGACCTCAGTATTGCACCGATCTACAAAGCAGCCGCCATCCCGACCTGGGCCGGCGCTTACGTCGGCGTGGCAGGCGGCGGAGCATGGGGCGGGGCGACGCTGCGCATCAACGCCACCGGCGCCGATCAGACGCCCCGCTTTGGTATGAGCGGCGGCATCGTCGGCATCACATCGGGATTCAATATCCAGAGCGGAAATGGGCTCCTCGGCTTCGAGGGGGACATCTCGGCGGTGAGCAAGAAGGGTAGTGCGTTCGAGTTTCCACCCAACGCCGCTTTCAGCAACGAGGTGAGGGAGCAGTGGCTCTCGACCTTCCGCGGCCGCCTCGGCTACGCGCGCGACAACTGGCTCCTCTACGCGACAGCCGGCGGCGCAGTCGCCAACGTAACGAATAATATTGTCGCTCCGGCGGGGACCATTTCGGAGCAGCAGTGGCATTGGGGCTGGACCGCGGGCGGCGGCCTCGAGGTCAAGCTCAATCAAGATTGGTCGGCGAAGGTCGAATATCTCTACGTCGGCCTGCAGGACAAATCCTATTTCAATCCGGCGCCCAGCCCGGTCTTTCCCGGCAATCAGCGGCTGCACCTGGACGATCACATCGTCCGCGTCGGGG
>Ga0306924_10004093_pt1 | contig 14194 bp, 13 predicted proteins | sample sta12Can44000111_FD_203756 | JGI IMG/M metagenome (GOLD analysis project Ga0306924, IMG submission 203756) | Lab enrichment of tropical soil microbial communities from Luquillo Experimental Forest, Puerto Rico - statanox.12C.anox.44.000.111 (v2)... | ecosystem: Environmental > Terrestrial >... | reverse complement strand
TCAGTGACATCGCGCCCTCGCTGGGTTACCGGTCGTGCTTCGGGTGTCAGCCAGAGAAAGGGGGCAGCATGGCCATTAAGCGAGAGAAGATCCAGCCTGAGGGGCTGCATGTCGTAATCAGGGCCGGTCAGCCGGCTTACACGCATGTCGTCACCGTTAACGGCACCGGAAAAATGATTTTCGTCGCCGGGCAGTTGGCCCGCGACGCCAACGGCAATTGCGTCGGCAAAGGCGATATGCGGGCCCAGATCCAACAGGTCGGTGAGAACATCAAGACCTGCCTCGAAGCCGCCGGCGCTACTCTCGCCGACATCGTCAAGACCAATACCTACGTCACCGACTACGCGGAGTTCGCCAAGCATGGCGACATGCGGCTGCGCTATTTCGGCCCGGCGACGCCGACCAGCACGACGGTGCAGATCAGCCGGCTCGCCGACCCCGACGCGATGATCGAGATCGAAGCGATCGCTGTCGCCGACGGCTGAACGTCGCGCGCCCTTTGGCCCTTCCCGCGAGGGGCGAGGAAGAAGGGCCGGTTTAACAATTTTGTCATTAACAGTTAACGGCGGCGTCATAAGCGGTCGGTAGCGTCCCCCCGTTTCCAACACAATCAGTCGGGGGAGAAGAGGTGCGATCCGAATATCGGCGGCGCACTTTGCGGACCACAGCTGCTTGGCGGTACAGCCTGTTTTGCGGTGCGGCGCTCTGCGCGATGACCGTCACTGCCTTCTCGCCGGCCGCCAAGGCTGCCGGCGAAAGCAACAGCAATGACGGCAACACGACGACGCCAATCAAGCACGTCATCGTGATCATCGGCGAGAACCGCACCTTCGATCACCTGTTCGCCACCTACCAGCCTGTCAACAACAGCGAGACCGTGTTGAACCTGCTGTCGGAGAAGATCGTCAACCCCGACGGGACGCCTGGACCGAATTACTCCACAGCCGCCACCCAGTATCAGGCGCAAAACTACACGACCTACCAGCTTAGCCCGTCCAAGTCCGGTGCCTACAGCACCTTGCCGGCGCCATTGGCCGGCGGCGGCCCGCCGCCTTTCTCGACAATCCAAGAGGCGATCACATACGAGAACGGGCTGCCGCTGAGTTATTACAAATTCCTGACGACGGGAGCGGTTCCTCCGGCGATCGTCAACAACCCGGACACGCGGATCTACTACAACGGCAACGACGTCAACAGCCTCCAACCGGGCCCGTACCAGCTGACCAATAACAACAACCCGAATGGTCTGTCTCTGACCGTCGACGACTACGCCGAGAGCCCCGTGCATCGCTTCTACCAAATGTGGCAGCAACTCGATTGCACCGCCGCTGCCGGTTGCCTCAATGACCTCTTTCCATGGGTCGAGGCGACGGTCGGCGCGGGCAGTAACGGCAAGCCGCCGCCAGCGGACTTCACCTACAAAGAGGGCGCCACCTCGATGGGCTTTTACAATGTCCAGCAAGGCGACCTGCCCTATTTCAAGACGCTCGCCGACACCTATTCGATGAGTGACAACTACCACCAAGCAGTGAACGGCGGCACCGGCGCCAACCACATCATGCTCGGTACCGGCGATGCGATCTGGTTCAGCGACGGCAACGGAAATCCCTTACAGCCACCGCACAACATGATGGTGGGTGCCGGAAGTCCGAACGCCGGAATCGTCGACCAGATCGAAAATCCTAACCCGCTACAGACGCCCCCTACAAACAACTGGTACATTCAGGACGGCTATGGCGGCGGCGGCTCCGGCATGCCGTCTTACGGCGGCGGCAGCTATAGCGCGTGCGCGGACACGATGCAACCGGGTGTCGCGGCGATCGTCAGCTATCTGACATCGGTCAACGTGAAGCCGAATTGTGACCCGGGGCATTATTATCTACTCAATAATTATAACCCGGGCTACTTCGGCGACGGCACCAACGCCTACGCCGAAATCAGCAATCCATTAAACACGGTGTTCACCATTCCGCCGTCGAGCGTCCCGAATATCGGTGACGCGCTATTGAAGAAGAACATCACATTCGCCTACTTCGGAGCCCAGTTCAACGCCTATCTCGCCAACCCCTATAACAATTACGTTACTCCGGACAATCAATACTGCAACATCTGCAACTTTCTCCAGTACTCGACATCGATCATGACCACCCCTGCGGTGCGGCAGATGGCGTTGCAAGACACCACCGACCTTTACAACGACCTGATGAGTTGCACCGCAACGAGTTGCAACTTGCCGGCGATGTCGTTTGTCAAACCGAGCGGCTATCTCGACGGCCATCCAGCCTCATCAAAGCCAAATCTGCTCGAGGGCTTTGTCAAAAAGATCGTCAATCTGACCTAAGCAAACCCAACCCTGTGGGCCGATACCGCGATCTTCTTCACTGTGGACGAAGGTGGTGGATACTATGATTCGGGTTATGTCCAGCCGCTCGATTATTTTGGCGATGGGACGCGCATCCCGATGATCGTGATCTCGAACTACAGCAAAGGCGGGCATATTTCCCACACCTATAGCGACCACGTCTCGGTGCTGAAATTCATCGAGGCCAACTGGAGTGTTCCGCCGATCACCAACCGCAGCCGCGATAATCTGCCGAACCCGGTCACCGGGGCCGACCCCTATGTGCCGACAAATGGGCCGGCGATCGGTAATCTGATGGACCTGTTCAGCTTCTAGTAAACCCATAAAGGATCCGGGAGCCGGTCTCGGAAACGAGACCGGCTCTTCTTCGTCTAAAGCTCAGGCGATGACGCCGTCGGCGCGCATTGTCCGAATTTCGGCATCGGAATAGCCAGCCTCGCGCAAGACCTCCTCGCTGTGCTCGCCGACACCGGGAGACGGGCGCGGCTTGGCCTTTTGTTGGCCTCTGATCCAGATCGGGCTGTTGACGGTCAGCGAGCTGCCGTCGGCAAAGGGCACCAACGCCTCGCTGGCGAGGATCTGCTCGTCATCGGCGATCTCAGCCATATCGGCAACGATGCCAAAGATCAGCCCCGCCTGGTCAAGAATGCGGCGCCACTCGAGCTGATCCTTGGTCGCGAAGATACCGTCGAGGATCCGGATCAGGTCGCCGGCATGCGCTTCGCGCGCGGCGTGCGTGGCAAAGCGCGGATCGTCCAGCGCGGGCACCGCCAGACATTCCTTCAGCTTTTCCCAGCGCCATTCGTCGGCGGCGATCGACAGCAACAGCCAGCGCCCGTCGCGGCAGCGGTAGTGCACCCTGAGCGCATTGAGCCCGCGCTCGCGCGGCGGCTGGGGCACGACCTTTTCGCCGCACAAGGCCGCCTGCACCGCGCAGCCGTTGGCCCATAGCCCGTTTGCCAGCAGCGACGAGCCGACATAACCGCCCTTGCCGGTGCGCTCGCGCTGATAGAGTGCGGTGACGATCGCACCATAGGTCGCCATCGCCGAGGGGTGGTCGCCCATCCCCGGCAGCGACCGCGCCGGTGCCGTCTCCTCGCCGGCGCGCACCAGATGCATCAAGCCCGAGCGCGCCCACCACGCGGTGGCATCGAAACCCGGCTTGTCGGCCTCGGGGCCGGTTTCGCCATAACCGCTGAACGAGGCATAGATCAGCCGTTCGTTGATCGGCGCCAAATCCTCGTACGTGATGAGGAGCCGGCGGCGCACCGGCGGCGGATAGTTAGTGATGAACACATCGGTATCGCCGACCAGCCGGCGCAATACCGCCTGCCCTGACGGCGCGCGAAGATCGAGCGCCAGGCTCTTTTTGTTGCGCCCGTCGAGCACAAAGCCCGGATTGCCCGCAAGCCCCGGCCCGACCGGTGGGGTGGCCCGCCGGCGGTAAGGGTCGCCCGCGCCCGGCGGCTCGATCTTGATCACCTGGGCGCCGAAATCCGACATCACCGTCGCCGCCGCCGGCCCGGCGATAAAGCTCGCGCAATCGATCACCTTCAGCCCGTCAAAGACGCGCTCAGCCATCGCCAATTCCTTCGTCAAACCGCGAGCCGGAATGCGTTCCCGTCGCGTACGACATGACCCGCGGTACGGCCGGCGAAGTGCGTCCCGATAACCAGAGTCGGTGTGTCCGCCAGTCCGCTCAACATCCGCTCGCGTGTCCGCTGCGCGAGTTCCGGATCGGAATCCGCCGTCGAGGACCACTCCGGCCGGGCGATCTGGCAGGGGTGGTGCATGAAATCGCCGGTGATCAGCGCCTCCTCGCCGCATGAGCCAATCCGCACGCTGACGTGACCCGGGGTATGGCCAGCGGTCGGGACGAGGCTGATCTCGTCGCAGATCCGGTGATCGGTCTCGACGAGATCGACGAGGCCGGCATCCCAAACCGGCGCCACCGAATCCGCGAGGACCGCGGTCATATCCTGCCGCTCGCTTTGGCTCGTCCAATGCGCGTACTCGACGCAGCCCATCAGATAGCGCGCATTGGGAAAGGTCGGGGCCCAACGGCCGTCAACCAGCATCGTGTTCCACCCGACATGATCGACGTGCAGGTGGGTGCAGACCACCGTATCGATGGTCTCGCGCGGATAGCCGGCCGCGGCGAGATCCGCCAAAAAGCTGGTCTGCAACTTGTTCCAGGTTGGGATGCGGCGGTTTTCCTTGTCGTTGCCGAGACAGGTATCGACGATGAGGCGGCGGCTCGGCGTTTGGACGAGAAGCGCATGGATGCTCATCTTCAGCCGCCCGCGCTCATCGGCGAAATCGGGCTGCAGCCAGCCGATCGGCAATACCGCCTCATAAGTCGCCTCGGGCAGGATGAACCGGCTGCCGCCGGTGACTTCGAGCTCGACGAGCTTGGCGACCGTGACCTCGCCGATCCGCCATTTCATGACCAAGGCGCAGGTCTATTGCACCTGCAGCAGATCGACGTCGAAGATCAAGGTGGCGTTGGGCGGGATTGCTCCCCCGCCGGCACCGCGAGTGCCATATCCGAGTTCGGGCGGGATGATCAGCGTACGCTTGCCGCCGACCTTCATGCCGGCCACCCCCTCATCCCAGCCGGCGATGACCTGCTTGGCGCCGAGGGTGAACTGGAAGGGCTGGTTGCGATCGAGCGAGCTGTCGAACTTTTTGCCCTTGGCTCCATTCTCATACAACCATCCGGTGTAGTTCACCGTGACCTTGTTGCCGGCCTTGGCGGTGGCACCGTCGCCGATCTTGGTGTCGGTGTATTTCAGTCCGTCGGGCATCTCGGTCACCTGGTTGTCGGCCGCGTCCAATCGCCCGGCGGGCATGCACGTGGCAAGGACGGCGAGCGCCACAGCGGCGCCGGCAATTCGGATCGATATCATGATATTTCGGAATACGCCTATGTTGTGCGGCCGCCCTTCTTAGACAGCGGAACAGGAGATTGCAATGTCGGGCCACCGCTCCTCGACGAGACGGACCACGGTGCGGGAAACGGTGTTCGATCTGTTCCGTGCTTTCGGAGCGACGACGATCTTTGGCAATCCCGGCTCGACCGAATTGCCGATGTTCCGCGATTTCCCCGCCGATTTTCGCTATGTGCTGGCGTTGCAGGAAATGGTCGCTGTGAGCATGGCCGACGGCTATGCCCAGGCGACCCGCAACGCAGCGCTGGTCAATCTGCACTCCGCCACGGGGCTCGGGCACTCGCTGGGTGCGGTGTTCACCGCCTACAAAAACCAGGCGCCGCTGGTGATCATCGCCGGCCAGCAGGCGCGTTCGATCCTGCCCTTCGAGCCGTTCCTGTTCGCCGAACGGGCCGCCGAGTTTCCCCGTCCCTATGTCAAATGGAGCATCGAGCCGGCGCGCGCGGAGAATGTCCCGGCGGCGATCGCCCGGGCTTATTACACGGCGATGCAGCCGCCACGCGGGCCGACTTTTGTTTCGGTGCCGGTCGACGACTGGGACCGAGACTGCGACCCGGTCGAGCCGCGGCGGCTCGGTACGGTCGTGCGGGGAGATCCGGAGTTGCTCGCTACGGTGGCTGAGGCGCTGCGCGCCTGCGCGCGCCCGGCCTTTGTCGTCGGCGCGGCAGTGGCGCGCGACGACGCCTGGGACGAGGTCGTGGCACTCGCCGAACGGCATCGGGCGAGCGTCTGGGCGGCACCCAATTCGGGCCGCAACAGCTTCCCCGAGGACCACCCGCTATTTGCCGGCTTTCTTGCCGCCGACCGCGCGAAGATAGTCGCCAGCCTCACCGGCCATGACCTGATCCTGGTGCTGGGTGCCCCGGTCTTCACTTACCATGTCGAGGGCTTCGGCCCGCACATTCCTGACGGCGCCCACCTGTTCCAGCTCGTCGACGAACCATCGGTCGCTGCCTGGGCGCCCGTCGGCGGCGCCGTCGTGACGAGCCTGAAATCGGGCATCGGTGATCTGCTTAGCGGGCGCGAACCTCGGCCCCGCCCAGTGCCAGTCAGGCGCATACCGAGCCCCCGTTTGCCGGGTCCGGCCCTGACCGACGCTTATCTGATTCAGCAAGTCGCACTGCAGCGGCCCAATGGCAGCATCATCGTCGAGGAAGCGCCGAGCAGCCGCAGCGCGATGCACGACCATCTGCCGATCGTCGACCGCGACGGCTTCTACACCTGTGCCAGCGGCGGTCTCGGGCATGGCCTGCCCGCGGCGATCGGCGTTGCGCTGGCGCGCCCGCGCAAGAAGATCATTGCGCTATTGGGCGACGGCTCGGCCATGTATGCGATCCAGGGCCTGTGGACCGCGGCCCAACTCCGGCTCGGCGTCACCTTTGTGATCATCAAGAACCGGCGCTACGAGGCGCTCGTCGAATTCGGCCGCCACTTCGGATTGCAGCGCACGGTCGGCACCAGCCTGCCCGATATCGATTTCTGCGCCTTGGCGAAAGGTCAAGGGGTGGAGGCTATCTCCATCGACCGCGCCGACGCGCTCGACGATGCGCTGCAAACCGCCTTCGCCACCATCAACGAGCCGACCCTGGTCGAGGTCGCCGTCGACTGAGGTTGCGCCTTTCGCTTTATCCCTATTGGTAGAAGGGGAACTTCAGTGCGGAAGGGCGCCGGCAAATTCTACGACGCGCCCGGCGGCTTCGGCGGGTTTCTCCACCAGGATCTCGTGGCCGCAGTCCAGCTCCACCACCTTGCTCCCCGGATGATATCCGGCTATCGCCCTTTGCACATCGGGACCCAGCAGCTTGTCGGCAGTGCCGGCCAAGACCAAGGTCGGCGTCATCGGCGATCGGCCCTTGATCCGCTCTTCGAACGAGGTCGTAAGAATACGCAGGGTGGCTTCGAGGGCGTATCGCGATGCCTTCGCGGCGTCATCGGCGTATTCGTCGAGCAGTTCAGCATCGGGGTTCATCGCGAACATCACGGGTACCTGCCGAAGCCTCTCGCGATCGCCGGCGCGGCCGACCCAGTCGGCGATGACTTCTTCGGGAAGGTCCATCGCCAATGCCGGCGCTCCCGCAATAATGACCATAGCCTCGATGCGTTCCGGCGAGAGCAAAGGCAGGTATTGCACGAATCGACCGCTCATGCTGAAGCCGACACAGATGAATTTGCGGGCGTCTACGGCATCGGCAACGGCAAATGCGTCCCTGGCAAAACGCTCATCGGTGAAGCCGATAGTGACTTTGTCCGAGTCACCATGGCCGCGGATGTCATAGGCAATGGCCCGGAATTTCAGCGGATCGAGCGCTCTAATAAACCCGTTCCAGCTGTTCGCGGATCCTCCCCAGCCGTGCAGCAGAAGCAGGTTCCGCGGCCCGTCGCCGACGGTCTTGTAGGTCAGTCGCACTCCGTCATCTGTGATCACCGATCCTCGGATCTCCGACATGATGGTTGTCCCTCCGGGGCTAGGGGACCGAGAGAAGCCTCAACCTCCCGCATTTATGCTAGCTTGAGGGCCTGCATCCCGCGAGCGCGACGAATGCCGCGAGTGCATGAGAACCGGAAATGGATGTCGCGGATTGGCTCAGGGGGCTCGGTCTGGAGCGGTATGAGCCCGCCTTTCGTGAAAACAGGATCGACAGCGACCTGCTCCCCAGGTTGAGTGCGGAGGACCTGAAGGACCTCGGTGTCACTGTGGTCGGAGACCGCCGCCGGCTTCTGGACGCGATCGAGGCGCTCCGAGACCATGGCAGCCCAGGTGAATCGCCGGGCGGGCCATCGCCTACACCGCGGTCGGCAACCGCGGACGCAGAGCGCCGGCAAATTACCGTCTTGTTTTGTGATCTGGTGGATTCCACGGCACTCGCCACCCAACTCGACCCGGAAGATTTGAGGGCAATAATCACGGCGTTTCAGCGCACCGTTGCCCAGACGATCACGCATTACGAGGGTTTTGTCGCCAAATATATGGGCGACGGCGTGTTGGCTTATTTCGGATACCCGCGGGCACAGGAACACGACGCAGAACGGGCCGTCCGGGCCGGTTTGGCCCTGGTCGGGGCGGCCAGCGAAATCGGAGCACCAGAGAGATCGACGTTGCGGGTGCGCGTCGGCATCGCTACGGGGCTGGTGGTGATAGGGGACCTGATCGGCTCAGGCTCCGCTCGGGAGGAGGCAGTTGTTGGCGAGACGCCCAATCTCGCTGCCCGCCTACAGAGCTCGGCCGAACCGAATACCGTCTTGATATGCCCTACGACGCGCCGGCTTGTCGGCGACCTTTTTGAGCACCGCGACCTCGGCCCGATCGAATTAAAAGGCTTCGCAGTGCCGGTGCCGGTATGGCAGGTACTCGGCGACGGCTCTGTAGCCGGTCGCTTTGAGGCGCTCCGCGCATCCTCGCTGACCCCGCTCGTCGGCCGGGACGAGGAGCTCGAACTGCTTCTGCGCCGATGGGAGCGCGCCAAGGGTGGCGCCGGCCAGGTTTTACTGATATCCGGCGAACCCGGCCTCGGAAAATCCCGCATCATTGTCGCCTTGCAGGATCATCTGCAAGCCGAGCAGCACGTCCGATTGCGGTATTTCTGTTCGCCGCACCACTCCGATACCGCACTTTATCCCTTTGCCAACCAACTCGAACAGGCGGCAGGCATCGGACGCGATGATACACCGGGCAGCAAGCTCGACAAGCTCAGGAGGTTGCTCGCTCGCAGCGCGGCTTCACCAGAGGAATTCGCGTTGCTTGCCGACGTCCTGTCATTGCCGGTCTCCTCCGATGACAGGCAGTCGACTGGTCTCGGCTCGGAGCGCAAAAAACAAAGAACGTTTCAGGCAATCGTTCGCCAGATCGAGCGTCTTGCCGCCCGCAAACCTGTGCTGATGGTGTTTGAGGATGCTCATTGGAGCGACCCGACTTCGATCGAGTTGTTGAACGATATAATCGAGCGTCTCCGAGCGCTCTCTGTGCTCCTCGTTGTGACATTCCGCCCGGAATTTCACTCGCAATGGGGCAGCGAGCCGCACATCTCCACGCTGATCCTCAATCGTCTGGGCGCGCAGCATACCTGCGAGTTTGTCCAACGGGTGGCCGGGGGCAAAACATTGCCGACGGCCATCGTCGATCAGATCGTGCGGCGGACGGACGGCGTGCCGCTTTTCATCGAGGAGCTGACAAGGACAGTCCTGGAGAGCGGCGTGCTTAACGAACAGGATGACCGTTACTCGCTCAAGGGACCGCTTCCTTCGGTGGCCATCCCGTCGAGCCTGCAAGCGTCATTGCTGGCTCGCCTGGATCGTCTCGCTCCAACTCGAGAAATAGCCCAGATTGGTGCAGCCATCGGCCGGGAATTCTCTCACCGCCTGCTATTCCTGGTTGCTGATTGCAGTGAGACGGAACTGCATCGCGGTCGATAGGCTAATCGACGCTGGGCTCGTTTCCCGCCGGGGAGTCGCTCCCGCAGCAACCTATGCCTTCAAGCACGCTTTGGTCCAGGATGCCGCGTACGGAACTTTGCTGCGGGCGGCGCGCCAGACGCTTCACGGCCGTATTGCCGCCGTGCTGGAACGAGATTTCGCCGATGTCGCGCAAACGCAGCCGGAGCTGCTGGCTCATCACCACGCCGAAGCCAAGGCGCCGGACAAGGCGGCCGTGTATTGGCTCGCGGCTGGCCGCAACAACTCGCGCCGATCGGCTCACGTGGAAGCGGCGCGATTACTCGAACGTGCGTTGACCGCCATTCAACAGCTTCCGGACGACCCATCCGCTCGCCGACTGGAGTTCGAGGTACACCTGTCGCTGGTGCCTGTGTTGATGGCGATTAGCATGGCGGGGGAGCGCACGCGTCAGGTGGCTCGACGCGCGGTTGCTCTGTGCGAGGAGTGCGGCGCAATGGATCGGGCACTGCCGGCGCTCTTCGCCGAGGTATCCTACTACTCTTCGTCCGGCGACCTCGAAGCGGCATTGCGGCTGGGGTGGCGTATCATCGGCGTTGGCGGTGACATTCACGACGATGCGACGCTGCTGGCCGGGCATCGTTTTGTCGGATCCGGTCTTTTGTTTCTCGGCAATCTCGATGCGGCGGAGCAGCACCTCGCGACGGCTCTCTCTATCGCTGGCCGTGTCGAGCGCAGCGTGACGGACCCAGAAGCCGATTTCGATCATCATGCCGCAACGCTCGTCCTCTACGGCCATTTGAAATTGAGACGTGGCGATTTTATCGCCGGGTGGCGGCTGCATAGCGAGGCGTGGCATTTGGCAGATAGAATCGATCGCGCCTTCACTTTTGCCTTTGTTCTATTGCATCGGCTGCTGTCCGAGGCGATGACCTCGAATCTGGTTTCGCTTCGGAGAACCACTCCAATATTCACCGAGCTGTGTGAACAGCGCGACATCGTGCAATGGCGCCATGTTGGCGAATTATTTAGGCATTGGGGTGCGATGAAGGCCGGCGAGACAGTAGCAGTTGCCGAACTGCTGGAGATCGTGTCACGTCACAGGGACGGCACGTGGCAGCTGCAAACGCCGTTTTTCTGGAAGCTGGCCGCCGAAATGCTGATCGCGAGCGGTGAGTTTACATTGGCTGAAGGGCTGCTCCGCGAAGCAAGACAACTCGCGGAGTCTACTGAGCAGAATTGGGTGAAGCCTGAGCTCTACCGCCTCTATGCAATTCTCGCCGGCCATGGGGCAGATCCGAGCAGCTCCACGCCGAGGGATTGGCTCTAAATGTCGCTCGACCAAGCGCGCGAGCACGGCGAGAAATATGCCGAGCTTTGTGCGGCCCAGGATTTGGCGAGGCTTTATGCCCGCCGGGGCGAGCGTCAAGCGGCCCGCGACCTTCTCGCCACGGCCTGCGAAGGCTTCGTCGGGGGCTCGGGAAACCCTGATCTGCAGCAAGCGATGGCGCTTCTCGCCGAGCTCGCATAATCAGGGCGCGTCGTCGGTCGCGCTATTTTTATTCGAAGACGAACGCGCCGTCGTCGAGGTCGATGGCGGGGAACTCGTCCTTCTCGGTCCAGTAGTCCTGGGTGTGCTGCCATTCGGGCTTGTCGCCGCGTTTTGGCAGCAGGTGCATGCCGCGCATCACATAGCCGGGGTTGAAGTTCTCGGGATCGATCCAGGCCAGCAACGGCATGTCCTGGTCCTCGGGCCGCAGCGTCGGCGTCACCTGCCGCACACCCTTTTTCTTCATATGATTGAGGAGGCGGCACACGAAGTCGGCGACCAAATCCGCCCGCAGGGTCCAGCTGGCCCGGAAGTATCCGAAGACCCAGGCCATGTTAGGGACCCCGGTGAACATCATGCCGCGATAGGTGACCGTGTCGGCAAAAATGAGCGGCTTGCCGTCGATCTCGAAGTCGATGTCGCCCAGCACATTCAGATTGAAGCCGGTGGCGGTGATGATGATGTCCGCTTCGAGAACCCTGCCGGACCGCAGAAGAATGCCGGTCTCGGTGAAGCTCTCGATTTCGTCGGTGACGACCGATGCCTGGCCGGCGCGGATCGCCTCCAGAAAGTCGCCGTCGGGGACGAACGCGATGCGCTGCCGCCACGGCCGGTAGCGTGGCGTGAAATGGGTCGCCAAATCGTAATCCGGCCCAAGATGGGCGCGAACCCCGGCCAGCAATTCCTGCTTGACGGCCTCGGGCTCGGTGAACGAGCGGCGGGTGAACACGGATTGCTCGCGCAGGATCTTCCTGCGCACGATCTCATGGATCCACGCCTCGTCGATGCCAAGCTCGCGCAATTCGTCGGCGAGCGGGATCGCATTGCGGCCGGTCCGGAAAAATGTCGGCGAGCGCTGTAGCATCGCGACGTGGCCGCACTCGGCTGCGATCGCCGGGATCAAGGTCGCCGCCGTCGCCCCCGAACCGATGACGACGACATTCTTCCCCGCGTAGTCGAGATCCTCCGGCCATTTCTGCGGGTGAACGATCCGCCCCCTAAAGTCCTTCATTCCGCTCCACTCAGGCGTGTAGCCCTCGGAATGGCGGTAGTATCCCTGACACATCCACAGAAAATTTGCGGTGAAACGCACCGTTTCACCGGTGTCGGTCCGCGTGCCTTCGAGCATCCAGAGCCTGCTATCGCTCGACCAGCGCGCCGACGAGATCCTGTGCCGGTAACGGATGTGGTGGTCGAGACCGTTCTCGGCGATGACCTCGCCCATATAATCGAGGATCTCGGCCCTGGTCGCGATCGGCGCGCTCGTCCACGGCTTGAACCCGTAGCCGAAGGTGTAGAGGTCGCTGTCCGACCGAGTGCCCGGGTAGCGGTGAGTGAGCCAGGTGCCGCCAAAGGTTTCCTGCGCTTCGAGCACGACAAAGCTCGTGCCGGGGCACTGCTTGGTGAGATGATAAGCCCCGCCGACACCGGAGATGCCCGCCCCGATGATCGCGACGTCGAAGTGCTCGATCTGCTGAGTTGCCGCTCTGCCTGATATTGCGGTCACGGTCATAGGTGGCGCCTCGATTTTGTGACGGAATTGGTAGATGCGCGCTCCGGCAGCACCCGGTTTGGATGAATATGGCGCACTCGTGGCAGCGCGGAAAGCCTGTCGGATTTGCGTCGAGCGCAACCCCGGCAGGATCAGGAGCTGCGCCGAATTCGATTACGACCCGGACATCGTCAGCCATTGGGAGGCGTGGCTCGGTCATAAGAGGCCGAAGCTGCTCGCCGTCGGCCAGGATTTCGGCAATGTCGGCTATTTCGTTCGCAACCGCGGCCGCGACGACCCGAACAACAAAACCAACGACAATCTGCGAAAACTGCTGATCGAGGCCGGCTTTGACGTGACCCATCCGTCGCGCCTCGACCGTAGCGCACCGGTGTTTCTGACCAACTCCATTCTCTGCATCAAAGAAGGACCGATGGATGGAGCTGTCCGCCCGAGCTGGGTCGATGCTTGTGCCGACCAACACCTGCGCCCGCTGGTCGGTTACTTGAAACCTCCGATCGTTGTCGGCATGGGCAGTTGCGGATGGCGTGCCGTACGGCGAATATTCGCATTGGCGCACGCCCCTGAACGCGTCTCGCATGCCGCGGGTTCCGCTTGGGTGGCGGCGGACGAAACCCGTGTGTTCTCCGTAGGCCACCCCGGTCCCCAGGGGCTCACCAACCGCCCCTGGCCGCGGCAGCTCGCCGATTGGCGGCAAATCGGAGTCGCGGTTTCCGCGGCTCCTGGTTAACAGCGATCACTCCCTGTAAATTTCTCGGCTATGGGTTCACCCCTCTGCATCCGACTGGCGCGCATCGAAGAAGCGTCCGCGCTGTTGGAGCTTTGCGTCCGATCAAAAGCGGCGTGGGGCTACGACGAGGACTTCATGGGCCTGGTGCGCCTTGCCTTCGAAGGGATGCAAGAGCAAATCGCGACAGGCAATGTGTGGGCGGCAACCGACGCTGATGGAGAGGTTGTGGGGATGGTGGCGCTCGGGCCGGGCGAGCCGTCGGACACGCTCGATCTGGACAAGCTCTTTGTCGAGCCCCGACGGATCCGCACCGGTGTGGGGCGCGCGCTGCTTACCCGTGCGATTATCGAGGCGAGACTCCGTGGCGCCCCAGCGGCTGACGATCCTCGCCGATCCTTACGCCGCGGGTTTCTACGAGCGCAACGGCGCGCGGCTGATCGGCGAGGCGCCATCCGACGCGATCCCCGGCCGTTCGCTGCCGCTCTACGAGATAATGCTCGATTGACGGTGCGTGCAGACCGCGCGTCTTTTATTCGATCACCTCATCAGCGCGACCGAGGATCGATGGTGGGATCGTCAGGCCAAGCGCCTTGGCGGCTCTTAGCCCGTTTGGCCCTCATGCCCGCTCTGCAATCTCGGCGATCCTCCGGAATGTCAACACACGGCGGCGGTTCGCCTCCGGGAGCTTCGCGATATCGGC
>Ga0306924_10004090_pt1 | contig 14196 bp, 14 predicted proteins | sample sta12Can44000111_FD_203756 | JGI IMG/M metagenome (GOLD analysis project Ga0306924, IMG submission 203756) | Lab enrichment of tropical soil microbial communities from Luquillo Experimental Forest, Puerto Rico - statanox.12C.anox.44.000.111 (v2)... | ecosystem: Environmental > Terrestrial >... | reverse complement strand
TATGCGTTTGGCCGGGCCGTACGGTACGTGCTAGCGGGCGAATAGCATCATGAACCGCTCGCGCGCCAGCGCTCCTTTGTTCCTGGCGCACCTCGCTTTTGCTATTAAAGCGGATGCCAGTTTTTGCGAAGGAGTGTTTCCGATGGCGCTGCGCATCACGCCAAGCCGGGCCATCGTTGAGCCAAAGCTGCTCGCCCGCAGTTTTCAAGGCATCTCGTGGGATAGGTGGAAGGCGTGTCTCAAGGCTGCTTTCGGGGAGCCGCTCAACGCCGATGAGCGCCAATTGTTCGAGGAAGTGGCTGGGCGAGCACCGCCGCAAAGGCCGGTCAGAGAAGCTTATTTTCTGATTGGCCGGCGTGGCGGCAAGGACTCCATAGCCTCAGCTATTGCTGTGACTTTGGCGATGTCAGACTTTCGGGCGTTCATTCGTCCTGGTGAGATGATTACTATCGTTCTGCTGGCGGTAAGTAAGCAGCAGGCTAGAATTGTATTCAACTATATTCGAGCCAGCTTCGTCACAAACCCGTTGTTGGCGCCAATGGTGGTTCGCGAATCGGAAAATAGCTTAGAGCTGAAGAATTCTATAGAAATTGTCGTTCTCGCCAATAACTTCCGCAGCATTCATGGAAGAACCGTGTTGTGCGCGATATTCGATGAATGTGCTTATTGGTTGGACCTCGAAACAAATACAGCATATCCCGATGTAGAGACTTACGCAGCCATAATTCCGTCGATGGTTACTCTGCCAGATGCGATGCTTATTGCGATAAGCACGGTTTATCGCAAGGCAGGATTGATATATGACAAATTTAAGGCGCATTACGGCAAGGACGATCCCGATGTGTTGGTTTAAAAGCTCCGACAAGAGCGTTTAACCCGCTGATCCCGCAATCGTTTATTGACCAACAGTTGGAGCTCGATTACGAGACCAATGCTGCGGAATATTTGAGCGAATGGCGCTCTGACATTACTGATTTTGTCCAACGCGAGGTTGTCGAAGCAGCGATCGATCCCGGCATTCGCGAGCGCCCGCCGGTCTCTTCCTTTAAATATACCGCGTTTGTCGATCCTTCGGGCGGCAGCTCGGATTCGATGACCTTGGCGATCAGCCATCGCGAGCGCGACGGCACGGCGGTTCTCGATCTGATCCGCGAGAACAAGCCGCCGTTCAACCCGGAAAGTGTTGTTGCCGAGTTCGCCGCCATGCTCCGCCTCTATCGGATTTCCCGGATTTACGGTGACGCTTATGGCGGAGCGTTTGTCGAAGCACCGTTCCGGGCTCACAACATTGTCTATCAGCTGGCCAAACGTGACGACAAATTCGTTTCAAAATCAGAGCTTTACCGAGATTGTCTGCCGCTCCTGAACAGCGGCAAGGCGCGGCTCCTCGATAATCTCCGCCTGGTCCAGCAACTCTGCTCGCTCGAGCGCCGGACCGGTCGGGGCACTGGTCGAGATAGCATTGATCACCCGACCGGGTTGCACGATGACGTCGCGAATTCCGTCTGCGGCGCCCTGGTTTTCGCCCAAGCAAAGAAAAACATGTTGGATATCGACCCGGAGGTGTTGCTGCGTTCGGCGCGCCCCATTCCGTTTGGCGGGCGCGGTCCCGGACACTGGGACAACGGATATTGGGTTAACCATCGGTTTGGCTAAGATCGCTTCGGCTTTTTAGGTTGCTCCAGCAGGTGCTGATGATGCCGCATATCGATCCGCGACGGGACGCCAATGGTCGCTACCCCTCCCGGCAGTCCGGACTGCCGCCGGAGCCGCCCAGACCCTTTGTCCCGCCGTCTCCGGCACCACCCGCCGACCCGCCACCCTTTACGCTCTCCCGTGGCCGCGAGCGGCTTCGTGAATTGCAGGCCACGATCGCAGCCGGCGAGGCGCGCCGGGCACAGCCTCGAGACCGCCCACAGCCGTGCCGCCAATGATCTCGACACCGCCCGCCACGCCGCGCTTGCGGCCGCCCAGAGACGCGCCGAGGACAACCTGCGCGCCGCCCGCCCGGCGCTAGGCGGAGCTGGAAGACAGCCGTCTCAGTCCAGCCCACTGTGCTGGTCGACGCGTCTGTCGAAAATCGTGAAATCGACGCGGCGCCAGTCGCCGACGCAACCCGAGCCTGGGCATCGACAGTTGTCAAAATCACCGTCGTAGGGTCACGAAAATGGCGCCGACGATCAACACGACGCTAAGTACGACATCGGGGGTCAGTGTCCCGCCAAAGATCAGCATAGATAGCGCGAAGCCGCCGACCGGGATGAGCGTCAGTACTTGTCCCGCCGTCGCTGCCGGCATCATCGATAAGACCTTGGCCCAGAGAAAGTAGCCCAAGGGCGTGGTGACAACGCAGTTGTAGGCAAGGATCGCGATCAGCCCGGGCGACCAGTGCACCGCTCCGGCGGCCACCCCAGTTAGCAACATGGCGCCGACCGGGACAATGCTGACTGCGAGCTGCCAGAAGGTCTGAACCCAGAATGGCGAACGCCATGAATGCCGGCGATAGAGGCAGGATCTCACCGCCCAGAGGATCGCGGTGAGCAGCAGCAGAGTGTTCCCTGCGAGAACGCGACGGTTGCCCCAATCGACAAGGCCGGGGTTCATGAAGAAGACCAGGCCGGCAAAGCCGATCGCCGCCCCGATGAGCGGGCCCCGGCCGAGTGGCTCCGGCCACAAGAACAACCCAATCGGGATCGCCCAGAGTGGCATCGTATGGGCGAGCACGATCGCCCTTCCGGCCGGAACAATCGCCAGGCCGATGATGCTGCAGATCAGAAACCCGGCGACCTGGAGCTGTCCGATCCAGAACAGGCCCGATCGCTCCCCGCGAACCGGCAATGGCGGCTGTCGCGTTACGACCAACGCGGGCGCGATCAGGGCTACTCTGGCGATCAGCCGGAGAAGAACGAGAACCAGCGGTGGCGCCTGGTCGAGCGCGAGTTTCATCAGCGGCCAATTCCCGGCCCCGAGATGATCATCGCCGCAAGATAGACAACAGCGAGCGGCGTCGCTGGCTGCTTTGTGTGCGCTTCCGGGCGTCGCCTTCCTTCCCACAGTTCGCACTCAGCGGGAGCCCGCTGTTCAACCTGCGCACAAACATCCGACGGCGTTGTTACGTGCCAGACACCCCTAGCAGCGCATCGCCGACCGCGCTTAGTTTTGAGGAGGTTGCGTTTACGAGGTGCAGAATCCGACAGGTTTGCTCTCAGGGTCACCGGCTCCAATGACCGGGCACCGGCTGAATGAGCCGCTCCACACTTTAGCGGTGCTCCTAGCGGGAACGAGTTGCCCATCTCGACCCCGACGGAGCTGCAAGTCCCGCTATCGAGGCGGTCAGAAGCGCGTATTCTCGCCACCCGAACGCGAGAACGCGCATTTCGCGTCCTGCTGGATTTCCGAGGCTCGCTGCCGACAGACAACGATCGGAGGCGATTAATCACGTTTAGCTCAAAAAATGACACAAGCGATCGCGTCGCAATGTCCTCCTGTTTCGGAATGCCGGCTATTCCGCGACGTTCTTAACGCAGCCCTGTCAAGACCGTGACCAGCCAACACAGAATCACAAAGTAGACGTTGGAGAATGGTGCAATGAAACCGCGGAACACCTCTCGTCTGGTTGCCGTGGGGTTCATGCTCGGTCTGTCGGCCTGCACAAATCCATACGATCCGGTACAGCGGTTCATTGGGGGGCCTCATCGGCGCCGGTAGCGGGGCTGCAATCGGGGCTGCCGCTGCCGGTGGTCATGGCGCTGCCCTCGGCGCCGCGGTTGGCGGAGCGGTCGGTGCAGTGGGCGGCCTCGTCACGGCACCACCGGCGCGGTACCGTTACTAGACAGCGCCCGGGAGTGGTCTTTACTCGCGATCGTGCTGCTACGATCATCGCGCGTCATCGGTCGGGTCAAAAACGTGACATCTTCCGCACCCGGTTGATTGTACCCCGTTTTTCGGAGAACGATGTCTCCAGAGCGGCGATCTAGATTGCGCCGCCCGTTTCCGCAGAGTGCGAAAATTGTTAATAAGCTTACGGGTGTCTCGGGCTCTGTCTGCCGTCGATGCCAATTTACCGGCGATAAACCGCAATGCGCGTAGTGATTCTCGATATCGGCCCTCCCTATGATCGAGGATCGTCGTCGCACAGGACCTCGATTGTTGCACAAGGTGATGAGGACCGGGAAGCGCGATTTGCTGCCCTATGTCGCTTTACTTGGTTTGGGGGCAAGTGGGCTCGCAGCCTGTACCGGCCAGTGGCCCTACTCGCCGTGGGGGTTCTCGGCGCCTCAGTCGCAGGCATCGGTGTCGCCACCATCTTCTCGCCCGATACGCAGGCATCGGCCGCCCGCGACGACTGACACCTCAGCGCCGGACGCCGGTGAGGTGCTGGCAAGGGCCGAGCCGGCACCGGCTATTCCAGCTGCCCCTCAAGCGAACGAACTGGTCGGGCTGGACCAGCCGGAGGTAACGCGCGTGTTGGGGGCGGCAACAGAACAATTCGAGCAACCGCCTGCTATGGTCTGGCGATACAAGAACGTCACCTGCGAGCTCGACCTGTACTTCTACCTCGACCTGCACAGCAACCGGATGCGGACGTTGCACTACGCGGCAAAGGGGGATGGTGGCGATCCGGCCAGGCGACAGGATTGTGTGAGATCCTTGCGCGTCGCTGGGAGCAACTAGCGGCATTTCTCGATGCCTCATCTCCTACTCGTCGACGACGACGACCTATTCCGCGAGTCGCTCGGCCTCAATCTGGTCGACGAAGGATACGAGGTCACGAGTTTTGACAATGGTCTGGAGGCGCTAGCCTATCTGAACGGCGGCAGCGCCGATATCATGCTGCTGGACTGGCGGATGCCTGAACTTACCGGGATCGACGTGCTGCGGCGAATGCGCGGCGCCGGCATCACCATCCCAGTCATTTTTCTGACGGTGCTCTCCGACGATGTCTATGAGCAGGCGGCGCTCGAAGGGGGCGCGGTCGATTTCATCGACAAAGCGCGGCGCCTGCCGATATTGCTAAAGCGGCTGCAGCTGATTGCTCAAGCCGGACGATCGGCGCCCGAGCCGGAACCGGTACGGGCACCATTGCTCTACCTGGGCCAGCTGATGTTGCGCTTCGACACCAATTGCGCATTGTGGGCTGGTCAAGCAGTAGATCTGACTTTGACGGAATTCAGCATCGTCACGCTGTTGGCCGAGAAGGCGGGACGCGACGTCGGCTATCGCGAGATCTACGACGTCGTCCACGGCAGGGATTTCATCGCCGGGCACGGCCCGGAGGGGTATCGCGCCAATGTACGCACCTTCATCAAACGTATTCGCAAGAAGTTCCGTGATGTCGACCCCGATTTCGACCATATCGAAAACTACGCCAGTTTCGGATACCGCTGGACCGCGGAACACTGAAACACGGCAACGCGGCCGCTGGATATCGTCCCTCTCGGCGAAGATAGCGTTTCTTGTCGTCGTCTTTATCCTCGTCCCAATCGTCCTCTACCTCGAATTCCGGAGGGCCTATGAGGAAAGCCAGGAGCTGCTGCTGAGCAGCGTGCGGGCCGAAGGGCGCGCAATTAGCCAATCCCTGCTGCCGTTGCTGGAGACCATCGACAACTTCGCGCTGCCTGATCTCGGACGCCACCTCGCCCCGTTCGCGAGCGAGGTGACGACGATAAAGCTGCTCCTCAGACCGGCCGACGCCGGCTCTGGAAGCGATGCGTTCTACTATGTTGCGTCGTGGCCCGCCGTCACGCAAAGCAATCTGCAGGCGGAACACGACACGCTCGCGCAGCAGGGCGTGCTTGGGCGTCTCGCCGGAAACTGCCGAGGCGAAAACCCATTCTCGTTGGCCTATCGTCGTCCGACCGGCGGCGCCGAGATCGTCACCGCGGTAACCCCGCTGTCGACGCCGTTGGGCTGCTGGGTGGTGGTCGCTTCATTTTCCGAGGACGCATTCCCGTCGGCTCATCTCGGGCAGCCTTACTGGGCGACACCGGCGGTACGGATCGCGGCGCTGGTTTATCTTGCGATGGCCGCCGTCACCTTTTCGACGCTGTTGAATATCCGTAGTGGCCTGCGCAGATTTGCCGAGCGCGCGCGCCGGATACGCGAGTTGGGACCCGATGCGGGATCATTCTCCAGCCGGACGAGCCTGCCCGAGCTGGCCTATGTCGGCGCCGAGTTTGACCACATGGTCGAGGCCTTGCATCGCTCCGCCGCCGAGATCCGGCATACCGCGGAAGAAAATGCCCACGCCTTCAAGACGCCGATCGCGGTCATCCGGCAATCCCTCGAGCCATTGCGTCGCGCCCTTCCCGAAGACAATCCGCGCGCCCGGCGCGCGATCGGTTTTGTCGATCACTCGCTCGATCGACTGGACGGCCTGGTTGCCGCGGCCCGCAGGCTCGACGAAGCTACCGCCGACCTCCTTGCGAAGCCGCTGGTACCGGTCGATCTCGGACAGATTGTCGGCGGGCTGATTCAGATCCAATCCGCCGTTCTTGCGAGCCGTAATGTGAGCATCATTCTTGCCAGTCACGATCTGGCGATGTCAGCGGATCTTATTCCAGGGCTCTTTGTACTCGGCAGCGAGGAGATGATCGAAAGCGTCGCCGAAAACCTGATCGACAATGCCATTTCGTTCGCCCCGTCGGGAAGCGAGATCCTGGTACACCTGACTCGTGACGACCGCTTCGCCCATCTGACGGTCTCCGATCAGGGCCCGGGGGTGCCCGCCGGACAGCTCGAGCGCATCTTCGACCGTTATTATGTCGAGAGAGACGCCGAAGCGACAAATGAACCTGCCGAGAGCCATTTCGGGATCGGGTTATCGATCGCGCGTCGCCATGTTGAGGCGATGGGCGGGACGATCGAAGCGGAAAACCGAACGCCACATGGATTGACCGTACATCTTCGCTTGCCGCTGGCGCCAAGCGGTTGATTTATGGAGGGGTTGTCAGGATGCGAATCTCCGCAATGGTGTCGATGCCCCAACCCACAGTCCAGGTTCCAGGGTTAGTTCATTCCATAAAGAGATCATTCCTGGCAGAGTTGAACGCGGTTTGGCAGCTCGCTGATAAGCGCTTCTGTTGAAGCCTTTCCGGTTAAATGTTGAACCGCGCGAACCTTCTCGACGCGCGACACGGCCAACAAACAATGTCTCAAATTTGACGCTTGGCGTGGCCTCGTGATATGCGATTTCATCGCCTACTGGAGGACGAAAAGGGGGGAAGAAACGGGTGGATGCACATATTGCGAGTCAGTAGGATTGCACGGCGAGCGATTAGGTTCGCAATGATCGCCGCAGCGGTATTCGCCTTGCAAGGGTCGCCTTTGGCCGGAGCGCACGGCGGCGTCAGTATCGGGATCGGCGTTCCAGGCTTTTTTGCGGCACCGATTTATGCGGCACCGCCAGTGGTCTATGTCCCGCCGCCCATCTACTATCCAGCCCCATATGGGTCGCCTATGGCCCACCACCAGTTTGCGCGCCTTACCATTACCACGTGCACCATCATCATCACTGCTGCTGTTGCTACCGACGCCGTAACGCGGTGGCTTTCTGGACTTGACTGTTTCGTGCCTGCTTTCTCAATTCGGCAACAACCCTCAACGTCGGCGAGAAACCGGCGGGATTTGGCTTAGCCTTTGCACATTGTCGGCAGTCCACTGCTTAACCGATCCGTAGCTTGAACAAGTTCGAAGCACCTAGCGGAGGCCACATTCAGGCGATCGTCCAGCGTGCCAACTGGCATCCCGAAGCGATGATCCGAACGGGTAGGTTAGTCCTCAATCTCGATACCCGGGTAGTCGCTGTGGACGACCGCCCCGTGCCCGTAACCGGCAAGGAGTATGCCATCCTCGAGCTCCTCAGCCTTCGCAAGGGCACTATCCTCACGAAGGAGATGTTTCTCGATCACCTTTACGGCGGAACCGACGAGCCTGAATTCAAGATTATTGACGTGTTCGTCTGCAAACTGCGCAAGAAGCTGGCCCAGGCAACCGGCGGCGAACATTACAACGAGACCATATGGGGGCGCGGCTATTTGCTGCGCGACACGTGAACTCGCTGTTCACGGCGAGCCCGAACAGGCCGAGGAACAGGCGGTCGTGTTGGATCCATTCTGACTGCGACCTACGAGGGCGAACCTTTTGAACAGTCGATCATGGCAATCTATCGCGCCGGGGTATTAACCCAGTGTCTCGGCAGGAAGCCGCTTTATATTCATCCCTCGGTTCTCGCCCGCAGCATGCGTGCACCAATGCCCAACCGGTGGGGATCCTGGTGATGAACGAAATTCCCGATTTCACCTGAGCTGCAGGTGTGGCGCGAGCGCACCGTGGGCGTCGGCCGCATCGACGACGGCGCGATCGCCCCGGGACTGCCGCCAGGCCCTATGCCGCTCTCTGCCCCGGCCGGGCGACGAATGAATTCGATGACGGCTACAGCTCCAGCTACGGCTGTGATCGCGAGGGCCGCCCCATGTCTTCAGGCACGACTCACCCGCAGTCTCAGATCGATCTTTGGTCAGATCGACCCGTTGAACTGCCGCGTGATGTTTGTCCACCGGTCGGTCCGCGAATGATTTTGGGCTTGCGCGCAGGCGGCGCTCGCCTACGCCAACGCCGGGATCAGTCGGTGAGAGGGATGCCGGAGAGACGGCCGCACTCGGCGAGTAACGCCTCCTGAATCCCGACGTCGTTCGCGATCGCGTTCGGTGGGCGAAGGCGCTGATGATAGAAGTACCCGCCTGTCGATCGCGCCAACGCATCTTCGCTTGTGGCGAGCCACGCCTGGGTTAGAGACCCTTGGCGCAGATCGCCCGGAGCCGAAGAGCCGCCCATTTTCGTCGGCACCCATCCAGGCTCGAGCGCGTTGGATCGGACCTTCTTCCAGCGCCGGGCGGCGGTGAATGCGAGCAGAACATCGCAAAGCTTGCTCTCCGCGTAAGCCGACCAGCCGCTCCAAGCGCGCTTGGTCCAGAGCAAGTCGTCGATACGCAGCTGCACCCGTTGGTGCATACCGGAACTGACATAGACCAGCCGATCCGGTCTTTCGATCAACGCTGTCAGGATGTAGGGCGCGAGCACATTGACCGCGAAGATGCTGGGAACTCCGGGCTCGGTCTCCACCCAGCGCGTCTCGCGATAGCCGATGCCCGCGTTGTGAATTACGGCGTTGAAGCGACCGAGCTTATTGACCTCGTTTGCTACGATCGTCGCCCCGGCGATAGTGGAGAGGTCCCCGGTGACAGCTCCCTGAGCGCCGACTGCCGCTAGCAGGGCGTCGCGGCTCCGCCCCTCATTCCGCCCGTGCAGGACGACCTCATGGCCTTGCTTGATCAGGAGCTTGGCGGCCATGAGGCCAAGGCCGTCCGATGATCCGGTTATGAATACGCGTGCCATTGCAGCGCCTCCTTTATCAACCCGGAATACGCCCCGGTCCGCCTCGTTGGCGACCATCTGACGCATGATAACGGTACTGTGGTCGACGAGAGTGGCCTTCGGGAAACAGTCTGCACAGGGCGCAGGTCCTTCGGACCTCCAGGGATGTGGCGAGTGCCGGTTCAAAATCAGCGCCAGCCGAGCCCCGTCCGACAAGCGCCGGGGCAGTTAATATCGCGTCGCTTCACCGCAACCCGAACTGGGCATCCGCGAGATAGACAAAAGCGAGCGGTGTCGCCGGACTCCTTTGTGCGCACTCCTGGGATTCGTCCTCGTTCCCAGTTTACACTCAGCGGGAGCCCGCTTTTCAACCTGCGCACAAGCATCCGATGGTGTTGTTATGTGCGAGACATCCATAGCAGCGCATCGCCGACCGCGATTTCGCCTCCTGCCACAACCTCGGCATAGACACCCATATTGGTGTGGTCGAAAGAACGCCCGAGGGCGGCGACGATATCGAGGTCCCGCGCTGCGGTGGTTGGATTGACCTGGGTTGCCGCGCATCGGGTTATCGGCGAGATACACCGTAGCCGCGCCGCCCCGATAGCGATTTCAGAGTCGATCCAGTCGTGCTCACTCCAGGCCGATGCCCCATCGAAATATATGTTTGCGCGAAACCGGATAGGATCCACCGGGACGCCCATCACCGCTTCGAGCGCCGCGAGACTCGCGCGGTTGATCAGAGATACGTATTTATCGGTCGTCGCGTTCGGCTTGCGACGTGCATCCGCAAAGGCGTGCCCCGCCGCCTCGACGACGCGTAACGGTCCAGTTGTCGGGTTACCGAGAAAATTGGTGAAGAACTCGGCGACAAGATCGCACCCCTTCGTGGCGGTTATCTGCGCACGCAGCAACACCCGGTCGTTTTCAGCGATTGCCAAAACGCCGCTCTCGGCGTCGAAGCGGGTCCGCAACCGCGCCAGCTTTTCGTCGCGCATCAACATAATGAAATGTGTCTTAGGGAGCCACACCGGGTGCTCCGGATCGAAGCGGGTCGAACCGAGCGCAATGGCAAAACGCCGATCGTGCGGCAGGCATTCACCGGGCGTGAGAACCACCCGGTCCATTTCCTCGGCGCTCAGGCCTTTTACCGGGTAGCGGTAGACAGCGACAACGCTGCCCGATCCGTTCGACATTCGCCTTGCCTCCCTCACCTCGGATTAAGTCATCCCTGCCCACTGCCAAACAATCTTCTGGAGCTTTGCAAGACCATCGGTCAGTGCCGCCGGTCCGGACTGCAAGATCAGGGACGATTTGATCTCGTGTACATCCTGGTGCTGCACCGCCGGAGTTCGCTCGAAGCCGGGCCGCGCCATCACCCGTTCGGGCCGGAACTTCTTGCCGCACCAGGAGCCGATAATCAGATCCGGCTCTCGCGCGACCACCTCATCGATGGTCACGATGCGATCCTTGGCGGCGCCGCGGCCTGCACGGTCGCCGAAGATGTCGATGCCGCCGGCGATTTCAACGAGCTCTGAGACCCACCCAATTGTGGAGATCAGCGGATCATCCCACTCCTCGAAAAATACCCTCGGCTGCCGCGGCAGGCATTCCGCACGCTGTCGAACTTCGGCCAGACGAGCCTCAAGTCTGCCCACAAGCTGCTGGGCCCGTTCGCTCGCATCGACCATAGCGCCGACCGTCCGGATCATGTCGAGGATCCCGGCGACGCTTCGCTGGTTGAAAGCATGAACGTCAAGCCCGCGACGGATAAGATCGGCGGCGATGTCGGCTTGAAGATCGGAGAATGCCAGGACAAGGTCGGGCTTCAGCGCCATGATCTTGTCGATGTTCGCCGAGGTGAATGCGCTGACCCGCGGCTTTTCGCGGCGAGCCTGCGGCGGGCGCACAACGTAGCCGGAGATCCCGACGATGCGATCCTGCTCGCCGAGCAGGTAAAGCGTTTCGACCGTCTCTTCGGTAAGGCAGACAATTCGGCCCGGTGGAAACATCGAATTACTCGGTGGGGAGCTCACCCGTCGACATTAGCCGATCCCGAGGGGCGCGGCTCACATGCTACACTCGGATCGCCGCGGAAGGTCCTGAATTTGAAGATCGCGCGGCCACTCGATCGAGTCCTCGCCCTTGCGGTGCGGCCCGGGCCAGTGAGCAAGGTTGCTGCCGATCTGTTTCAGAAATAAACGCGCCGCCGACGGCCCGAACCTGATCGCGCAGATCGCGCACCCAATCCGGATGCGTTTGCCCCCGGGCGGTCGCCGACACCTGACTCACCGCCGACGATCAGCCCGTCGAGCCCGCCAAGCTTGGGCGCAAGGTCGATCGCCTCCAGCATCGGCTCGACGCTGAAGAAGCGGACTGCGGCCGGGGTCGCTACCAAGTGCGGGACCCGCCGCCGGGATGCCCCGATCCCAGCACGGCGCACCGGCTGAACGAGACATCGCCTTAGCGCCACATCTCGCGAAGCCGGATGGAGATGTCGACGCGGGGAGTCGGGCCGGCGGGCTGTCTATCGGCGGTGGGGAAAGGCACCGAGCTCGCGACGCGGCTAAACAAATCGAGGATTTCGTCCGGCAGAAAGCGCGATCGCGGTGCGAGGAGGTGACTGCGACCGTGCCGGTGCTGCTGCGTTCGATAAAATCGTCGCGGCTGGACGAGATAAAGGTGTTCCCGCGCACGCGTCATCGCCACGTAGAGCAGCCGGCGCTCTTCGTCGACCTGCTCGGGGTTGCCAGTGGCCATGTCCGACGGGATGCAGCCATCCACGAGGTTGAGAATGAAGACGCTGTCCCATTCCTGCCCTTTGGCGGAGTGGATCGTCGACAAGATCAGATAGTCTTCGTCGAGTAGCGGCCGGCCCGCCTCCGCGCCGCTGGCATCCGGCGAGTCGAGGGTCAGTTCGGTCAGGAAACGCTCGCGACTTATATAACCGAAAGCGATCTGCTCGAGCTGGTCGAGGTCCCCGGCTCGGGCAGTCGGATAATCGTAAAGGCGATCGAGCAGCGGCTGATACCAGTCGCGCACAAGCCCGATCTGCCCTTGCCACGCCGTATTCGTGTCGCGCAGACCTGCGATGACGCGGCATAAGCCCGGCCAGAGCTCGGCTGCGGCAGCCGGTGGTGAAACCCGAGTGAGTGCACCGGTCGCAAACGCTTCTTCCGAAAGCCGTGCGAGAACGCCCCGCGCGATCGTGGGACCGATGGCAGGGAGCAGCTGCAGTACCCGGAGACCGGCAACCGCGTCACGCGGATTCTCTGCCCAGCGCAGGATCGCCAGCACGTCCTTGACATGGGCGGCCTCGAGAAATCTGAGTCCGCCGTATTTGACGAAGGGAATATTGCGCCGGCCGAGCTCGATCTCGAGAAGGTCGCTGTGATGCGCGGTGCGAAACAGCACCGCCTGCCGGCGGAGCGCGATCCCAGCCTCACGGTGGTCGAGCACGCTGTCGGCGACATATTTGGCCTGAGCTGCCTCATCCTCGACACTAGCCAGAAACGGTCGCTCCACCGAGGCCTTGGTCGAATAAAGGGTCTTCGCGATCCGCGCATGGGCCCGGGCGATCACTGCGTTTGCAGCGTCGAGGATCGGCTGGGTCGAGCGGTAATTGCGCTCGAGCGCGATGACAGTCGCGGGTGGGGAAAAATGGTGGGGAAAGTCGAGAATGTTCCGAACTGTTGCCGCGCGGAACGAATAAATCGATTGGGCATCGTCGCCGACGATTGTGAGACCGGACCCGTCAGGCCGCAACGCCATCAGGATCTCGGCTTGGAGCCGATTGGTGTCCTGGTACTCATCGACGAGGACATGGTCGAAACAGCCACGGATCTCGGTTGCAACGGCGGGTTCGGCCATGGCGTGGCGCCAGTACAGCAAGAGGTCGTCGTAATCGAGGACGTTGTCGCGCTGCTTGGCCACGACATAGGCCTCGAACAACCGACGAAGCTCACCCGCCCAATCGGCACACCAGGGAAAACCTTGGGCAAGCGTCTCCTCGAGCGGGCACTCGGCATTCACCGTGTAGGAGTAGACCGCGAGGCAGGTGCCCTTGCGGGGGAAGCGGGAAGCCGTTCGGGCCAGGTCGAGCTCCGTGCGCACAAGGTCGAGGAGATCCGCCGAATCGGAGCGGTCGAGAATGGTAAAGGACGGATCGAGCCCGATCGACGGGGCGTGGAGCCGCAAGAGGCGGCTGCCGACTGAATGAAAGGTTCCCGACCAGGGCAGGATAGCCGTCTGCGGTGATACGCGATCGGCGCGGTCGCGGCGAGCTTCGGCCAGCATCTGGTGGGCTCGGTGCGTCATCTCGAGCGCGGCGCGCCGTGTGAAAGTCAGCAGCAGGAGGCGGTGCGGATCGGTGCCGTCCAAAATCAGATGCGCCACCCGATGAACGAGTGTTTTGGTCTTGCCCGTGCCCGCGCCGGCCGCGATCAGCAAGGCCGGCGGCGACCTTGTGTCGCCGCCGATGCCGTATTCGACCGCGCTGCGCTGCGCCGGATTCAGTTCGCGCAAATATCGGTGGCGATCGATGTGTGCCAGCGCCCAGTCAAGATCTACTCGTGGCGATGCTGGCAAGCAGCGCCTGTACCGGATCCCAAAGCGACCTGGTCCTAAAACCTTCCCGCTCGCGCCGCTGCTGTTGCTAGCGATCGAGATCTAATCGACGGAAAAGAGCGGCGATACGGCCTCACCAGCCGTGGGCCGGGGCTAATCCCGGCTCACAACGGCCAACGTTATGCGCTTACCCGTGGTGGGCTGCGGTGGATGAACCACAGCCTCACACCGGCAACAACCGCTACGAAGATGCCG
>Ga0306924_10004088_pt1 | contig 14200 bp, 11 predicted proteins | sample sta12Can44000111_FD_203756 | JGI IMG/M metagenome (GOLD analysis project Ga0306924, IMG submission 203756) | Lab enrichment of tropical soil microbial communities from Luquillo Experimental Forest, Puerto Rico - statanox.12C.anox.44.000.111 (v2)... | ecosystem: Environmental > Terrestrial >... | reverse complement strand
TGGTAGATCGCGCGGCCTACCTCGGCGTCGATGCGCGATTGCAATTCCCAACTCTCGCCGCGCGCCGACAGCTCGGTGATCAGCGCGAACATGTCGTCGCAATCCTCCTCGTGTGAGCACGTCAGAAAAGCGAGGCGGCCGTCATGCTCGACGACCCGATCATCGTCTTCGGCAAAGCCGAGCTCGGCGAGCGCGTTGTCGAGCGCACGGCGTGAGGCGACGAGCAATGTAGTCACGTGTAGGCGGCGGCCGCTCTCCGCCGGATCCTTCTCCGCCATCGACTTTTCCTCCGCATAGAGCGCTCGGCCGGCTGTGCGCTGACGCTGCCTGCTTACCAGGATTGGCGGGCGCGGGCCAGACAGGCGGGAAACGCCGCCGGTCCTTGGTTGGGAGATCAGGACCTGAATTATGCCGTAAAGCTCAGCTACTTTACGTGCGTCCTGTCTGTCCCGGGCCACGCGTCCTGTCTGTCCCGGCAAAGGGATACGAGCCAAGGCGGGCTCGCCGATTCCCGGTTAATTCCCGGTTCCGGGTTATCGTTCCCGGTTCGGGTGCAACAAAATACCCGGTTTATAGGCCGGCAATTTCGCCGCAGCGGTTTGATTTCTCGAAGTTTTTCGGGTACGCAGGACGCTAAACCAAAAATTTCCGGGAATTTTCCCGGCGAAACCCGGAAATGCGCGCCTCAGCTCGGCCGCGGCTCGCCCCTGCTGTTGAGCCGGGTGTCGCCATAGACACCGACGTTGATCAATAGGCCAAAGCCGAACATCACCGCGAGCATCGCGGTCCCGCCATAGGAGATCAGCGGCAAGGGCACGCCGACGACCGGGATCAAGCCCATCACCATCGCCGTGTTGATGAACACCGAGAGAAAAAAATTGGTGACGATGCCGAGGCCCAGCAGGCGTCCAAAGTGATTGCGGCTCCGCAGCGCGATGGCAAAGCCGTAGACGATGATCAGCGAGTAGAGGGCGAGCAGCCCAAGCCCGCCGAGGAAGCCGAACTCCTCGGCTAAGGTGGTGAAGATGAAATCGGTCTGCTTTTCCGGCAAAAAGCTCAGATGGCTTTGGCTGCCCTGCAGAAAGCCTTTACCGAATAGCCCGCCAGAGCCGAGAGCAATCTTCGATTGCAAGATGTGATAGCCGGCGCCGAGCGGGTCGCTGTCGGGATCGAGGAAGGTGTAGATCCGCGTCTTCTGATAATCGCGCAGAAAGTGCCAGACCCCCGGCAGGGCAGCGGCGGCAGCCGCCACCGTCAACGCGAAGTAGCACAGGCGCACTCCGGCGATGAAGAAAAGCACGGCGCCGCCCATCAGCAGGATGACCGCGGTGCCAAGATCGGGCTGTTTAAGGACGAGCGCAGCGGGCACGCCGACCATTAGCGCGGGCATGATCAAATAGCGGATGCGCCCGACATCCTCGTCGGAGAGGCTGTGGAAATAACGCGCCAGGGCGAGCATAACGGCGACACTCATCAGCTCGGAAGGCTGTAGCTGGATCACCCCAAGATCGATCCAGCGTTGGGCTCCCATCCCTACAAAGCCGCGTAGATCGACGGCGACCACCAGTGCCAGCACAATCGCGTAAACCCAATAGGCCGCACGGAACCAGTGGCGGATGTCGGGGAGCGCCGCACCGACCATCAGGATCAACGCGATCGCGAAACGGATCGTCTGCTTGGCGGCCCAGGGTTCCATGCTGCCGTCGGCCGCGGAATACAGCATCGCGATGCCGCAGCCGGTCGCCGCGCAAATCAGCAGCACCAGCCCCCAGCTGATGCCGTAGATACGCTGCCAGAGCCTCGGCTCGCTTCGGTCCGGATCGGTGGACAGGCTCGCCACAGCTCAACCGCCCGGCTCATCCGCGTGAGGCGGAGGCCAGTCGCGCGGGTGGAGCTGCGCCACGGTATCCCCGCGAGGCACGCGGCGGGCCGGGTCCCGGCGCTGCACCTCGCGCAGCACGTCGCGGCAAATCGGTCCTGCCACTTCGGAACCGTGGCCGCCCGTCACGCCACCATGCTCGACAACTGTCGCACACACATAGCGCGGCGCACCGACCGGCGCGAAGCCGACGAACAACGCGTGATCGCGCTCCTTCCACGGGATCTGGTTAATCTTGCGCAGCCCGTGCTCATGCTCGTACTCGGTGATCACGCGCACCTGCGATGTGCCCGACTTGCCGCCCATCGCAAGGCCGGGGTCGGTAATGCGCTCGGCATAGGCCGTGCCGCCCTGCTCGTTGACGACCGCATCCATCCCGTCGACCACCAGCGCGAGCACCTGCGGGCCGACACCCAGTTCCGGGAAGTCGGGTGGTAACCGGTCACCGCCCGGCGCCATCATGCCCTCGGCGCGGACTAGGCGCGGCACCACTGCCCGGCCGGTGACGAGCCGCGCGACCATGGTCGCGATCTGCAACGGGGTCGCCAGCACCGATCCTTGGCCAATCCCGGCAATCACCGTCTCCCCCGGCGACCAGGCGGTTCCTGAGGTCGCCAGCTTCCACTCCCTACTGGGTATCAATCCGGGTCGCTCGCCGAGAATATCGAGACCGAGGACGCTGCCAAAACCAAACCGACGTGCCATCGCGGCGAGGCGATCGATCCCCACCCGCCGCGCAGTCTCGTAAAAAAAGACGTCGCAGGATTTCTTGATTGCGTCTCGCAAACGCAGACTGCCGTGCCCGCCCTTGCGCCAGCAGTGAAACTTGGCAGTGCCGAGCTCGAAGTACCCCGGGCAGCTGATCGACATATCGGGTGTTAGCACCCCGGCCGTCAGCGCCGCCATTGCGACCACCGGCTTGAATGTCGACCCCGGCGGATAGACGCCGGCGATCGCCTTGTTGGTCAGCGGGTTGTGCGGGTCGGCCGAGAGCTGCTGCCAGAGCGCTGGGGAGAGCCCGGTCACGAACAGCGCAGGATCAAAGCTCGGACTCGACACTAGGGCGAGAATGTCGCCGGTAACCGCGTCGAGCAGGACACTAGCCACGCTCTCCTCGGTGCTGCAGCGACGCGCGAGGAAGTCCTGCATCACAGCGTCGAGGCAGCTCACGACATCCCTGCCGGGTCGGCCGGGCACCCGAGCGAGCTCGCGGACAACACGACCAAAGGCGTTGACCTCAACTTGGCTCGTCCCTGCGGTCCCTCGCAACGCGGCGTCCTGCGACTTCTCGACGCCGCTCTTACCGATGCGAGAATCCGGCAGTTCGAGCAGCGGATCGCCGTTCAGCTCCGCTTCGGAGACCGCCGCGACATAGCCGACCGCGTGCGCCGCGGTTTCGCCCAGCGGGTAGGATCGGGTAAGGCCTTGCTCGATCGCCACACCGGGCAGCTCGGGAATGGCGACCTCGATGCGCGCCATTTCGTCCCAACTCAAATTGCTGCGAACTGCGATCGGCACAAAGGGGTGCTTGCGTCGGACGTCGCGCAATACCCGGCGGCGGTCCCCCTCACCGATCTCAACCAGCTCAGCAAGTGCGTCAAGCGTGGTCGTGATGTCGCCGGCCTGCTCGGCGATTACGACAACGCGATAATTCTGACGATTATCCGCAAGTGCAGTGCCGAAGCGGTCGAGTATGCGCCCGCGGGTCGGCGCCAGTAGCTGCAGATTGATGCGATTCTCGTCCGCGAGCACGACGTAGCGGTCCGACTCCACGATCTGGAGCTGGTACATGCGTTCGGCAAGAGCCGTGAAGAGGATCGCTTGACCCACCCCAAGGATCGCCGCCCGCCGGGTCAAAAGCTTGTGGCGTTGCGCTTCACGCTGCATCGTCGGTGCGGCTAACCGAGCTGCGCGATCGGGCGCCGCCGGTCAACCCGCGCCCATCAATGTCCGCTGGGCTCGGCCCAGCAGAAAGCTCGCCATCGGGAACATCGAGATGGTCAACACGGCCCGAAATACGGTGCCGCGAAAATCGACCACCACCCCGTCGAGCAAGCAATGCAAGGTCCAGAGCAACAGAATCGAGCTGCCGGTCAGAACCGTAAAGCCGGCCCACACGAATGGAAACGGCCGGTTGACGAAGTGGCGCCGCTGGCGCAGCACAACCGGGCGCGCGAGCAGCAGGACGAGGGCGGTCACTCCCGGCGGGGCGCCAGCGAGTAAATCTTGGGTGATGCCCACCAAGAAGAGCGCGAGCGGCGGCAGCAGGTCCGGCCGGTAAATCGTCCAATGGTAGACCGCCATCAATGTGAAGGCCGGGGTCAGCGCCGCGTCGCCCGGAATATGCGCCGGTTGAATCGAGATAACCGTCGCCAATAGCGTTGTTGCGATCGGTAATAGTCGGGCTACCGGATTGTCGGCTTGCTGCGGGGTGACTGTGCCGGCGGATCTGAGAGCCATTCGCGGCTCAGCGCCGGCCCAGTTGGGTGCCCGCTAGCGGGTCTGCGCGCCGGCCGCTGCGCGAGGCGATCGGAACTGGCTTGGGCAACCCTTCGGCCAGCCCATAGTCAACGATTCGTAGATATTCGACTCGAGACAACTCGACATAGGGCTCGACGCGAGGGGCTTCGCCATCGAGGGATGCAACGACGCCGACCGGCAGCCCGGGTGGGAAGACACCGCCTTGTCCCGAGGTGACAACTCGGTCGCCGACTTTGATCCCAGCGCCCGCATCCAAATAGCGAAGGCACGGACGCTCGGAATTGTCACCGGTCAGCAACGCCCGCTGCTGAGCTCCTTCGACAATCACCGGCACCCGTGAGTTCAGATCGGTGATGAGGAGGACCCGTGCGGCGCGGCTTCCGACCTCCGATACGCGTCCGACGAGGCCCTCGCCGGTGACCGCGGCTTGGCCGCGCTCTACCCCGTTTTCGCTACCGGCGTGGACCATCAGGCTCCGTACATAGGCGCCTCCGGGATCTCCGATCACGCGGGTCGTGACAAAAGTTGTCGCGGGTTCAGGTGTCAGTTTCAAAAGCTCGCGCAGCCGGGCATTCTCGGAAGCAAGCTTCAGCGCAGCCTGCTGCCAGTGCAGCAACCTGTCGTTCTCTTCGGCGAGGCGGCGATTGTCCTGATAAACGGCGACTAAGTCTCGAGCGCGATCGATGAGACGTCCGAGAGCGGCCAGCGGGCGCGACATTACGTCGAGCGCCGGCGAGACGGTGTCCGTCACCGAGACCCGGAGAGATTCGAACATCACCTGATCGGCTTTGCCGAGGAGGATCATCATCGCAGACAGCAAGACGAGAAGCGGGAGGGCTATTCGCTGCATAGCCGCGCGGCGCAGCGGCGACAATCCGATCATCTCACGGGCTTGCACTGCGCTCGCCGAACCCGACTGCATCTTCCCGCGCCGCGGAGTTTGCAAGCCCCGCCATGCAAACACGCTCCGCGCCGTTCGGTCGCCCCTACCTTCATGACGTCCCCCTAGCCCCCCAAAGATTAAGATTTCTACCACATGTTGACCAACACGTTCTTTAGGGTCTTCATTTCCTCAAGCGCGCGACCGGTACCGAGCGCCACGCAGGTCAGCGGGTCGTCGGCAATCGATACCGGCAGCCCGGTAGCATGCCTCAGCACCAGATCGAGATTGCTCAGCAGCGCGCCGCCGCCGGTCAGCACAATCCCTTTGTCGACGATGTCGGCGGCGAGCTCGGGAGCGGTGTGCTCTAGCGCTACCTTGACCGCTTCGACGATCGAACCGACCGGTTCGGCGAGACTCTCGGAGATCTGACGCTCGCTGATCACAATTTCCTTCGGCACCCCGTTCATCAGATCGCGTCCCTTGATCTCCATGACGCGCCCCTCGCCGTCCTCAGGCATGCAAGCGGACCCAATCTCCTTCTTGATCCGCTCGGCGCTGCTCTCGCCAACCAGGAGATTATGGTTGCGCCGGATATAGGCGATGATCGCCTCGTCCATCTTATCGCCTCCGACGCGCACCGACCGGCAATAGACAATGCCGCCGAGCGACAGCACCGCAACCTCGGTCGTTCCGCCCCCCACATCGACGACCATCGAACCCGTCGGTTCGGTCACCGGAAGACCGGCGCCGATTGCAGCTGCCATCGGCTCTTCGATGAGAAAGACCCGCCTGGCGCCCGCACTTTCCGCCGATTCCTGGATAGCCCGCCGCTCCACCGCGGTCGAACCGGAGGGCACGCAGACGATGATCTGGGGCGTGGCGAAGCTGCGCCGGTTATGCACCTTGCGGATGAAATGCTTGATCATCTCCTCCGTCACTTCGAAATCGGCAATAACGCCGTCGCGCAACGGTCGGATCGCCTGAATGTTGCCCGGGGTGCGGCCGAGCATCAGTTTCGCTTCTTCGCCGACGGCAAGGACCTGTTTTCTGCCGCGGACGCTGGCGATCGCGACCACCGATGGCTCGTTCAGCACGATCCCCCGGCCCTTCACGTAGACCAGGGTGTTTGCGGTGCCGAGATCGATCGCCATATCGGCAGACAGCAAACCCAACATTCTTCCAATCATCTCACTGCGAACCCAAAGCCGCAGGGGATCCCAAGGTCGGACTTGGCACCGGGATGCCCCCCACGAGTCATGTCCCCGGCCGACAAACCCGTTCTCTGCGCATGCAACGGGTCCCCGTCATCGGCCGCGGTCTGGACGCCTCGTAGCTATCCTGTTTCGAGAGGCGCGAACCCGATCCTTACGGATCGCCCCTGGCTTTGCAAGCCGGCAATCGGGTGGCAGCTAGAAACCCATGATTTCGCCTTATCCGTCAATTATTTGACAGGGGAAAGGCTGCCGTCGATGCCGGGCAACTTAGCCCAAGATAGTTTTGTCCGGGGAATACGTCGATTACGTCTAGCAGGGCTGGAACGCAGATCGTATCCCGTGAATGGAGGCGGCGGCCGGCGGTGATAGTCAACCTCAATCACTATCGCAAGAAGCGCCGGCGTGCGGAAGTGCAACGCCATGCGGCGGATAATCGAGTTCGTTTAGGGCGCAGCAAGCAGGAACGCGGCAAACATCAGCGCGAGCGCGAGCGTGCAAAAAACGAGTTAGATGGCAAACGTATCGATTGACGCCGGCGACGTCGGGTCCCGCCGAACGCCGGCACGTTCAATAATCCAGAGCATCGCGGTAGGCACCCAGCGTTGCCGAATCGAAACAGACAAAAATTACCAACTCCGGCCATTGCTGGTCCGCGAGGTCTTTCGCAACGGTAGTTACCGCAATGCGCGCGGCCGCTTCGCACGGAAAACCGTAGACACCCGTCGCAATCGCGGGAAATGCGATATCGCGAAACCCTTGTGCGCGGGCGATGCCGATGCACGAGCGATAGCACTTCTCTAAAATTTGGTGCTCCCCAGCGGCACCGCCCTGCCACACCGGGCCTACCGTATGGATGACGTGCGAAGCCGGCAACCTGTACCCGCCGGATAGTCGAGCCTCTCCCGCGGGACATCCTCCCAGTTTTCGGCATTCGGCCAAAAGCTCAGGCCCGGCGGCCCGATGAATGGCACCGTCAACTCCCCCGCCGCCAAGCAGCGAGGCATTTGCGGCATTGACAATCGCGGCGACCTTCAAGCGCGTGATATCGCCAGTCGTCAATCGGAGGCGCCCCTCGATGTCGGCAGGCAAAGCCATTGTCCGAGCCTTCTAAATTACGACTGTCAGACCACGCAGACTAGAATGTGCCCGCTGGTTTGACAGAGCCAACTCTGCGCGAGCGCGCCGACAAGAAAAAGGCCGGAGTCGGCAATCCGGCTCCGGCCAGGCTGCGGGTGGCAAACCCGCGACAGGGAGACTTTGCCAAGCCGGACTACGAAGATGAAGGCGGGCGTCCGGCATCCCGCCTACGCCGTCAACAAGCGAACAAGCCGATTGTTCCATCCTCGAGTAAAGGACGGCGCCGGTTAAGCTGCGCGATGTCCATTCGCTTTTCGCCCAGCCGGATGCCGGAACGGCAACGAGCGCTTGCTCGACCGGCCGGCCAGTCGGCGTGGTAGCAAGCCCCCTCGATCAATGGCGATTTCGGAACGTCCGACGGGTCCTTCGAACCGCCGAACCGGGCGGTTGCGAACGTTCGGTCCCGCCGGCACAGTATCGGCCTCCTCAGCCTGGATAATGCCGGTCAATCGGCGCAAAGCTTCACGGCCGCGCGAGAGCCGGGAGCGAATGGTCCCGACCGGGACATCGAGAACCGCGGCGACTTCTCCGTAGCTCATTCCCTCCAAGCCGACAAGCAGGATGACCGACCGCTGCGCACTCGGGAGTTTGGCGATGGCGCGCTCGAGATCGCGCAGCTCGAGTCGTCTTCCCTGTTGGGGTGCGCGGGCTAGCAGCGGCTCGCGTTCATTCAAGCCGACCGGTGCTCCTTCCCGCGTGGTTCGGCGAACGTGGTTGATGTATTGGTTGTGAAGGATCGTGAACAACCATGCCCGCAAGTCAGTCCCCTGCTGCCACAGATGAAATTTGCTAAGAGCACGGGTCAGGCAGTCTTGAACGAGATCGTCTGCCGCTATGAGATCGCGCGTCAGCGCGCGCGCGTAGCGTCGAAGGCCAGGAATTTCTGCTTCCACGTTCCGATAAGAATCCGCCACAGAAGGCTACTCCCGTTGGCGACAGCCGGCCGAAGGGCCGATCCGAAGCCCGCGGACTCTATCGATGCGATGTTATCCGATGATGTCAGGGCGAGTGGTTTTGTGTAAGAATTTGTAACCATATGTATGGGTGAGCTCGAGAGGCCCGTCCGGAAACCTTCGCCGTAGATCGGTCGCAGGGGGTCGGACCGCGACAAAGGGTAGACAAAGTTGGCCGGCCAGCACGACAACGGTCACATCCTGATCGTCGACGATCAGCGCGAGATCTGCGATCTGGTCCAGGAATACCTGTCCGGCGAAGGCTACCGGGTTTCGATCGCGCATGATGGCGCTGGAATGCGCCGGGTGATCGTCCAGGACCCGGTCGATCTTGTCATCCTCGACCTGATGCTTCCGGGTGAGGACGGACTAACCCTCGCTCGTTCGCTCCGCGAGGAATCCAGCGTCGGCATCATCATTCTGACGGGCCGTGGCGAAACGGTCGACCGTATTATCGGCCTTGAAATGGGTGCCGATGACTATCTGCCAAAGCCGTTTCACTTGCGTGAACTGTTGGCTCGGGTCAAAAGCGTGCTGCGGCGGGCATCGACCCGGTCGGCCGATAGACAAGGGCCATCTCGACCGAGGGCTAGATTCGCCGGTTGGAATCTCGATCTCTCTACCCGCGAACTCCTTTCTCCCTCAGGGGAAGAGGTCCGGCTCACCACGGGCGAATTCGATTTACTCGCGGCGTTCGTCAATAACGCAAATCAGGTGCTGAGCCGCGACCGGCTGCTCGATCTCGCCCGCAATCGCGAAGCTGGCCCGTTTGATCGGACGATCGACGTGCAGGTCGGTCGGCTCCGGCGCAAGCTTGAGGACGATCCACAAAGGCCGACGATGATAAAGACGGTACGCGGCAGCGGCTACATCTTTACCCCTTCGGTCGACGTGACCTGAGTCCGCATGGCGGGTAGCCCGGCCGCCATTTTCCTCGTCCCCCTGTACCGATGACACGGTCAAACAGTCGCTCACCGACGCACCAGCTATTTCCCACCGCCCCCGGAGGTCACCACCTTGTCGCGCTGCATAACGAAGTGGGCGGCAGCCAGATTGCCGACCAAATCGAAATATCACTCGACCAGAAAGATTGCCGTGTTTTGATCCGTACCGCGGGTTTGATTGCCAAAGCAAGGCGCCAAATCGATGGATTATATGAGAAATTTCGCTAGTCAGCGGATCAAGAAATTTAAACACCGGAGAAGGCCCATCATCGGCTTGGGCACTCGGCGTGTGCGATCCCTAGAATCCGTTTTATCGCTGCGTTGAGCATTCTGCCTCTTCGATTCGGCAAGACTGGAATCGCGAGCTAAATCACGTTTCTCACCATCCCGATATAACGGAAGCTCTCCGCCCGCTTTAGGAGTTCAACCCGATCTTGAGCCAAGCGTCCGCCCATCGTTTATACCGTCAAATAGCTGCGGACCACCGCCTCGTCCATGTCCTCGCGCCGTCCCCAAACCACGACCTCGCCGCGCTGCATAACGAAATAGGCGGCGGCCAGATCGCGTGCGAAATCGAAATATTGCTCGACCAGAAGGATTGCCATGTTGCCGCGCTCGGCGAGAACGCGGATTACACGCTCGATATCCTTGATGATCGAAGGCTGAATGCCCTCCGTCGGCTCGTCGAGTATCAACAGGCGCGGCCGTGTGACCAGGGCGCGGGCGATCGCCAGCTGCTGCTGCTGGCCGCCGGAGAGGTCGCCGCCGCGGCGATGCAACATGTCTTTCAGCACCGGGAACAGGGTGAAGATCTCATCCGGGATGTAGCGCATCTCGCGCGCCAGCAGCGCAAATCCGGTTTCGAGGTTCTCAAGCACGGTCAGCCGGGCAAAGATGTCGCGGCCCTGCGGAACCAAGGCCAGCCCGGCGCGGGCGCGCTCATGCGGCGGCAGCTCGTTCAACACTCTGCGTTCCCAGACGATGTGGCCGGCGCGGATCGGGTGCAGCCCAAAGATCGCCCGTAGCAAGCTCGTTTTGCCGACACCGTTGCGGCCGAGGATGCACGTCACCTCACCCTTGTTCGCGGTCAAGTTGACGCGGCGCAGCGCATGGCTGGCGCCGTAAAAGAGGTCGATTCCTTCGACGGACAGCACGTTCAACGGCCGAGGTAGACTTCGATGACGCGAGCATGGTTCTGCACGTGGTCGACCGAGCCTTCCGCCAAAACTGCACCCTCGTGCAGCACGGTCACCCGTGCACCGAGGCTGCGGACAAAGGCCATGTCGTGCTCGACCACGACGATCGTGCGGTCCTTTGACAGATCGAGGATCAACTCGGCCGTCTCCTCGGTTTCGCGGTCGGTCATCCCGGCGACCGGTTCGTCGAGCAGCAACAGGGCGCGGTCGTGGATCAGCAGCATACCGATCTCGAGCCATTGCTTCTGGCCGTGACTGAGTGCACTTGCCGCTCGGCCGCTGTGCTCGGCAAGTCCAATACGGGCGAGGGTCGCGGCGATGCGATCACAGCGGTCTCGGGTTAAATGGGCAAAGAGCGTTCTCCAGGTGCCACGGCTGTCGGCGAGCGCCAGCTCCAGATTCTGAAAGACCGTCAGGTTCTCGAAAACGGTCGGGCGCTGAAACTTGCGGCCGATTCCGAGATTGGCGATTTCCGCCTCGTCGAGGCGGGTCAAATCCGCCACACCGCGAAAGAACACTTCGCCCGCATCGGGCCGGGTTTTCCCGGTAATGACGTCCATCAGTGTTGTTTTGCCGGCGCCGTTCGGACCGATGATCGTGCGCAGCTCTCCTTCTTCGACAATCAATGAGAGCTCGTTCAACGCCTTGAAACCGTCGAAGCTGACGGTTACTCCGTTGAGGTACAGCAGCGCGTCGGTCAGCGGCTTTGCCGTTTTCATGCCTGTTCTTCGGCCGGCATCGTAGCTGCCGCTCGCGTGGGCATCCGGCCAAGGCGATGCAATAACCCGACGATCCCGTTCGGGAAGACCAGGGTGGTCAGGATGAACATCGCGCCGAGCACGAACAGCCAAGTTTCGGGCGCGGCACCGGTCAGCCAAGTCTTCGCCGAGTTGACAAGGACGGCCCCCACGATCGCCCCCACCAGGGTGCCGCGCCCGCCGACTGCGACCCAGATCGCAATCTCGATCGAATTGCCGGGGGAGAATTCGCTTGGATTGATGATCCCGACCTGCGGCACGTACAGGGCTCCCGCAAGCCCAGCGAGCACCGCCGAGACTGTGAAAACGAGCAGCTTTGCATTAGTGATCGAATAGCCGAGAAAGCGCACGCGGCTTTCGGCCTCGCGCAATGCCAGCAGCACCCGGCCGAGCTTTGCGGAGGTAATGCATCGGCACAATAAAAAGCCGAGCCCAAGTGCCAGCACCGAGGCAATATAAAGACCCCGCCGCGTTGACGATTGGTGGATGTCCCAGCCGAGCAGATCCTTGTAGTCCGTCATCCCGTTGTTGCCGCCGAACCCCATGTCGTTGCGGAAGAAGGCGAGCATTAGCGCGTAAGTCATCGCCTGCGTGATGATCGACAGATAGACGCCGGTAACCCGCGAGCGAAAGGCCAGCCAGCCAAAGACTAGGGCCAGCAAACTTGGGACCAGCACCACCATCCCCGCCGCATAGGCGAAATGATCAAACCCCCACCAGAACCACGGCAGCTCCTTCCAATTGAGGAAGACCATGAAGTCGGGCAGCAGCGGATTGCCATAGACTCCTCGGGTACCGATCTGCCGCATCAGGTACATGCCCATGCAATAGCCACCCAAAGCGAAGAAGGCGCCCTGACCGAGGCTTAGAATCCCCGCATACCCCCAAATCAAATCGAGGCTCAACGCAAGGAGCGCGAAGCACAGATACTTGCCGAGTAACGGCACAACGTAATCCGGTACGGCGATCGGCGAACCCGGTGATACTCCGGAATTGAGCAGCGGGACGCCAAACGCCAGCACCCCTCCGCAGAGGATGAAAGTAGCCCAAAAGCCTGGGCTCCATGTGCCCCTGTGTCGACCGATGTCAGGTGTGGACACGGTCTACGCCTCGGCCTCTGCCGTGCGCCCCCTGAGCGCGAAGAGGCCTCGCGGGCGCCGCTGGATGAACAAAATGATCGCGACCAGCACGACGATCTTGCCGAGAATCGCTCCGACGAACGGCTCCAGGAATTTGTCGGCGATGCCCAAGGATAGAGCGCCGACCAGGGTTCCCAGCAAGTTTCCGACCCCGCCGAACACAACGACGAGAAAACTGTCGACGATGTAGATCGCACCGAGATTGGGACTGACATTGCCGACCTGGCTCAACGCCACTCCGGCCATGCCGGCGATCCCCGAGCCGAGTCCGAACGTCAGCGCATCAACCCGTGCGGTACGGATACCCATCACCGACGCCATCGCGCGGTTCTGGGTGACCGCGCGCATGTGCAACCCGAAGCTGGTCCGATAAAGGATCAGCGCAAGCGTCGCCAAAACGATGAAGCAAAAGAAAATGATATAGAGCCGGTTCCAAGTGATCGTGAAACCGCCGATCGGATCGAACCCGCCGGTCATCCAGCTCGGGTTCGCAACTTCCTTGTTGGGCGATCCGAAAATGGCCCGCACCGCCTGTTGCAGGATCAGGCTGACGCCCCAAGTCGCAAGCAAGGTTTCGAGCGGCCGGCCGTAGAGAAACCGGATCACGCTGCGCTCAAGTAAGACGCCAATGCCGCCGGTGAACAAAAACGCCAGTGGCACGGCGACGGGGAGATAGGCGTCGATCCAATCCGCCGGCAAGAATGCGCGGAACAATTGCTGGCTGACATAAGCAGTGTAGGCGCCGAGCATGATCATCTCGCCGTGCGCCATATTGATTACACCCATCACCCCAAAAGTGATGGCAAGGCCAATGGCCGCGAGCAGCAGCACGCTTCCCAGGCTGATGCCCTGGAACAAATTGGCGGCGATGCCGACCAGCCGTAGCCGCTTGCCGATCGATGCGAGGGCCGCGTCGGCAGCCCTGCGCAGCTCGGGATCGGTATCCGCACCCGCGCGAAACTTATCGAGCAGGTTCTCGATCTGCGGGTCGGTCCTTGTGCCGAGCACCCGGATGCCGGCGAGGCGCTCTTCCTTGCTGCCGGACACAAGCCGAGCAGCGGAAAGACTCAACTGCATCGCCGCGCGGATTTCGGGATCCTGCTCAGTGGCGATTGCCCTTTCGAGCAAAGTAGCCTCCGCGGCTGAAGGGTGCCTCAGCGCGTCCTGGGCGGCAGCAAGCCGAGCGGCGTGATCAGGGCTGAATAAGGTTAGCGCAGCGAGCGCGCTTTCGATCGCTCCGCGTAGGCGGTTGTTGACAATGATCCGATCGAAGCTGTCGGGATCGGCACCCGCGATGTCCTCGCCGGTGACCGCGTCGCGCAGCCTCGTCGTCCCCCCCGACGTCGCGGAGACAACAACGCGGCCATTGGCGCCGCGCAGCAGCCGTCCGTCGGTCATCGCCTGGAGAAGCAAAACCGCCCGTGGATCGCCCTGCGCGCCGAGCGCCGTGACGGCCTTCTCCTTGTCTGCGAAACTGTTGCCCGCTAGCTTCCCGACGAGTGCCGTGAATTCATCCGCCTTGGCGGGCGCCACCACCAGCAAGACATACAACAGCGGAACGAGTATTCGCGACTGGATCCGCACCCGCTTCTCTCGGCTCACCACCCTCTCCTGCG
>Ga0306924_10004087_pt1 | contig 14201 bp, 15 predicted proteins | sample sta12Can44000111_FD_203756 | JGI IMG/M metagenome (GOLD analysis project Ga0306924, IMG submission 203756) | Lab enrichment of tropical soil microbial communities from Luquillo Experimental Forest, Puerto Rico - statanox.12C.anox.44.000.111 (v2)... | ecosystem: Environmental > Terrestrial >... | reverse complement strand
CCGAGCGCAGGCATCAGGTTCCTCCAGGTAGAGCTATGCCATCCTAAGCATGCCAGTTCCTAGTCAAGGTTCCATCTAGCTAGTCTGGCTAACCAACCGCGACGAGTGCTCCCGGCGAGCCGAGTCTGCCGATCAACACTGACAGCAGCATTGACGGCGACGTCATCTCGAACGTCGGGTCACGTGCAGCGTCAGACGGAGAAGGATGGCCGACAGCGACCGGTTGTCCAGCCAGCGCACGATCCCTGGCCTTCCACACCGCTGGCCATTTGCAGCGGGCTGCTACGCGACATATCGTGTCGGCATCAGGTCCTGGGACACCCCGGGAGCGGATGGGGAGGTTCTCGTGGCGAGGTACGGCGGCGTGGCCGTGACGGACGCGGATCGGGACGCGGCGGCCGGCCAGCTGCGTGAGCACTACGCGGCGGGTCGGCTTTCCCTCGATGAGTTCCAGGACCGGCTGGACGCGATGTACCGGGCGCAGACCGCCCGGGAGCTAGGCGCGGTGACCGACGGCCTGCCGCACGTCGGCGTGGTGATCCCCACGGGGCCGCCGTGGGGCAGCTACCCCGGCGGTTACCCGCTCAACGTGGCGAAGATGCGCGCCGCCGTGGCCCGGGCGGGCCGCCGGATCATGCTGGCGCTCGGCGTCGTGACCGCTGGAAGCCTCCTGCTCCTGACCTTGCTGATCACCGCTTTCATGGTGCACGGCGGGCTGCTCGGCGTCGTGCTGGGCGCACTGCTCGCGATTTTCGCGCTCGGCGTGGCCACTGTGGGTGCCCTGGTGTGGCTGGCCGGGCGGCTGTGGCGGCGCCACGCCTGGATCGAGGCGGTGCCGCTGGTGGCCGGACAGCCGTGGCTGAGCCGGGTTGCGCGGATGGCCCGCCTGCTGCTCACCGGCAATGCCCTCTGGCGGCTGCGTACCCGCCTGGCCTCCCGCGCCTGACCGTCCGCGGCCCGACAGGGCGCACCCATCGAAAGCACGGAGCAGTCTCAGGCAGGGACTTCGTCGTAACCGAAGCCGTCGTGCTGACCGAGGCTCAGGGCGGCAGGACCCGGGCCGTTGTCACCCTGGGCGGCGTCGCGGGCACGGGAGGAGACACCACGGTCCGTTCGGGACAAGAGATATTGACCGAACGGCCGGTGGTTCCTTGCCCACCGACCTGGCCGTGGCCTCCGCCCGGCGAAGCGCGAGCGTCGCATCCGGTCAGGGTAAACCCAGCGCAGATCGCCTCTGGCTCACCCAAGGGCCGGAGCCACGGTCATTGTCCGTGAGAGATGACCGCACCCAGGGGGCCGGTTCGCTGCCCGGCCCTCCCGGCGTGCGGCTGTATGCGTCGAGGGGTCACTGGTGTTCGGGCCGGGTGTAGATGAGCTTGACAGCCGGGCCGGTGGTCTGGGCCGACGCCAGGGCCAGGTTCACCGGCGCGGTGCCGTCGGGGAACAGGCGCATTCCCTCGCCGAGGATCAGCGGGAAGACCATGAGCCGGTACTCATCGACCAGGTCGCTGGCCAGCAGCGTGCGGACGACGCTGGCGCTGCCCATGACGATGATGTCCTGCGCCCGCCTGCGCTCTCGCACCGCGGCGGCCAGGTCGCCCGGCAGGACGGTGGAGTTCTGCCATCCGGCGGCCTGCACCAGTGACCGTGACGCCACGAGCTTGGGCATCGCGTTCATCTTGGCCGAGAACGGGTCGTCCCGGCCCGGCCAGATCTTGGCGAACATCTCCCAGGTGCGGCGGCCGAGCAGCAAGGCGCCGGTGCCGAGCACCTCGCTGAGAGCGAACGGGTCGCCGGTGACGGGCTCCGGGCCGTACCGGAACGCCCACCCGCCGTGCCTGAATCCCTCGTTCCCGTCCGGATCCTGGATGACTCCGTCCAGGGACACGAACTCGATGACGATGACTTGGCTCATTACTGCCCTCCATGGGTGGTTGTTGCCGTGTTGACGAGCGGGAACCCGTACCGGGGACAGCCGCGCTGCATGTTTCTGGGTAAGACACCAGGTGCAGCCGGAACTGACGAACAGCAACACCGCCAGAACAGGGAGGCGGTCACAACTGACGAACAAGCGCGGTCAGCTCTCGCGCGCTGGCGGCGCTGCTCGCGGCGGGCTGGTGCTCGCTGGCCGGAGGCGCGTTCTCGCCGGCGATCAGGCTGCTGCGGCTGAGGGCCGCGGCGCCGGCGATGACCACGGCCAGCGCCAGCGCCTCGCCGGCCAGGTCGGCCGGCCCGGTCCGGATATGCTCGCCGAACAAGAACACCCCGAGCAGGCTGGCCGCCAGCGGGTCCAGGATGGTGAACCCGGGCTGAGAGGCGGCCAGCGGCCCGGCCGCCAGCGCATGCGAGGCCAGCAGCATGGTCACCGCGCCGGCGGCCAGCAGAACGTATAGCGACCAGGCGGAGACGACGGCGCCGGGGCTGCCGCCCAGGTGCGCGCTGAGCTCTTTGATGACCGCGGCCATGAACCCCCAGGAGATCCCGGTAGCCGCGCCGAGCACCGCGGCCCGGCGGGACGGGGACGCGCCGGGACGGCGGCCCAGCCCGAACGCCACGGCCAGGGCCGCGACCACGACGCCGGCGGTGACCAGCCCGGCCAGCAGCCAGGAGGAGCCCGGCGCGTGCAGCCGCCCGCCGGACGGCGCGGCCAGGCGGAGGAACACTCCGATCCCGGCGGACATGGCCGCTGCGGCCAGCCAGTCGCGGCCCGTCACCCGCCGCGTCCCGGCGACGGCCAGGTAGCCGAACACGAACAGCAGCTCGGCCGCCAGGATGGGCTGGACCTGGGACAGGTCGCCGAAGCGCAGCGCGGTGATCTGGAAGATGAACCCGCCGATCATGGCGGCGATGCCGAGCAGCCAGGCCGGCCGGCGGGCCAGCCGGACCAGGAGCCGGGCGTCAAAGCCCGCCGTCTCGTTATCCCTGGCGCCCTTGCGCTGGCATAGCGACGCCGTGGCCGTGCACACGCTGGCCGCGACGGCCAGCAGGATTGCCTTGTCCATCAGCGTGTCCCTTCGCTCGGCCCGGCCGGACTGCATTGCGTCGTGTCTAACTGTGACGATTCCGGGACCGCGGCATCATCGGCCTGCATGGCGGTTTCGGTGTTCGCCCGGCGGGCGCGCGGCTTGCCTGGCTCCGATTGCGGCTACCGCGACCGGGACCGCAGGGACTCGATAAGCGAGCCGGCGATGGACTGGTCGCTGCCTTCTTCCGGGATCAGCAGCAGCCCGGCCAGGTAGAGCGGGATACCCGTGCCGCCGACGATAGTGAGGACCACGAAGGCGAGCCTGATGATCACCACGTCCACACCGAGGTAGCGGGCCAGGCCCGCGGCGACTCCGGCCACCACGCTGTCCCGGACGGGTCGGCGGAGGGCAGTGCGCCGCGACTCGGTGCGGAACGGCGGGTCGGCGTGGAGCCCGGCTTCCGGGTTCACAGTGTTCGTGTTCATGGCCCCAGCCTGGCTCCGCGGGCCTGGCCAGCACATCGGGAAGATCCCCGGTGTACCCCCTGATCCCCACGCCGCGAGATCAGGGACGTCCCGCAGCAGTTCGTCATCGGTTATCAGAGGTGATAAGTCATTTCCTCTGATAACCGGCTGTTCGGCGACCAGTTGCGCGACCTGAACCGCCGCTTCGAGCTGCACCTGGCCCTGCGCCTGCGCCAGCTGACCGGGCCGCCGGTTGGCCGACACCTCCAGCGGGAATGTGACATGTGCCGTATTCGCGACCAGAGCCGTCACTCAGCCCGGCTCTGCAACTCGATGAGCGATTACGAGCGACTGGCCGATTTGCTCTGAGAGGATCTCACCTATGTCCGCAGAGATTCCGGCCGAAGCGCTCCAGTTGCGATCGCTGGTGAGAGCCGATCAGACCCTTGAGCTGTTCCTGGACTTGGTCCCGGTGTCAGAGCCGGGACCAGATGAGGTCGTCATCAGGATTGAGGCAGCACCGCTCAACCCGTCAGACATGGGCCTGCTCTTCGGCGGGGCTGATATGGCTGCCGCCGTGGCCAGCGGATCTGCTGAGCGCCCGGTCGTCACCGCGCCCATCCCCGATGCCGCCATGCGCGGCCTGGCCGGCCGGGTAGGGAAGCCCATGCCGGTCGGCAACGAGGGTGCGGGCACGGTCGTGGCGGCGGGCGAGTCTCCGGCCGCGCAGGCTCTGCTGGGTAAGGTCGTCGCTGCGGCGGGCGGCGGGATGTACTCGCAGTACCGATCGGTCAACGTCGCGCTGTGCCTGGAGCTGCCTGCCGGAGCGACGCCGATCGAAGGCGCAGCCTCGTTCGTGAACCCGATGACGGTGCTCGGCATGGTCGAGACCATGCGGATGGAGAATCACCGCGCGCTGGTGCACACAGCCGCGGCCTCCAACCTTGGCCAGATGCTCAACCGGCTCTGCATCGAGCAGCAGATTCCGCTCGTGAGCATCGTGCGGAAGCCCGGCCAGGAAGCGATGCTCCGCGCGGCTGGTGCCGTCCACGTCTGCAATTCGGCGTCCGCCGGCTTCATGGCCGAGCTGATCGACGCGCTCGCGGCAACCGGTGCCACGCTTGCCTTCGACGCCATCGGCGGTGGCCGGCTGGCGAGCCAGATCCTGACGGGCATGGAAGCCGCCGCTAGCGCCGCCGCGGGCGGCTACAGCAGGTACGGGTCGGCCGTGCACAAGCAGGTCTACATCTACGGATCGCTTGACCGCGGCCTGACCGAGCTGACCCGCAACTATGGCATGGCCTGGGGCATCGGCGGGTGGCTGCTGACGCCGTTCCTGCAGAAGGTCGGCCTGGCGCGCGTTGCGCAGCTGCGTGACCAGGTCGCTGCCGGGCTCACCACTACGTTCGCCAGCAGCTACACAGCGCAGGTATCACTCACGGGCGCGCTCTCCCTCGAAGCGATCGCCGGCTACGGCCGGCAGGCGACCGGCTCGAAATACGTCATCATCCCGAGCCGCGCCGCCTAGCCCTGCTCTAGCCCGTCGCCGAGGTGGACCAGGCCCACCTCGCCGACCCGCCGCGCGTCAGTCCGGCGGCCGTTTCGCGGTCGCTGCCGGAGTTGTATTCGCGCTGCCAACAGGCGTGGCTACCTGCTGATCCTGGCCGGATCTAACATTGACGAAAATGTGATCATGTGCGTCCGCCACTGGTGGCGGTCCGGCTGGCTGCCAGGATTGATGTGCCTGGCTTCCTATTCAGCGATCCGATGAAAGGACTGGACCAATGCTGAGTCGAAGGCTCACAGCAAGTCAGGGCGACGGCGAGGCTTTGGCTAAGCGCCAAGTAGGTCATCGCTAAACCCGGCCGGACCCGCCGCCGCCATCTCCGGCCGGACGGCGCCCCCACCATCACCACGCTACTTTGGTTCGCGCCGTATTGTCCGCCGGGGGACATTGTGGGACAATCAGCCACCAGCGGTCATTCAGGGGGGACGGTATACAATAATGAATGATCAAGCGAACGCCGATTCCGCGGGCAGTGTCGATCCGGCCGACAGTCAAATAGCAGGGCACGCAAACGGCGATGCACAGCCCGGGTCTGCCTCCACCGGACCGAATCGGGTGCCTGTTTCTCTCGCCAGCCAGAAGCTGCGTCTGGCCGTGACCATGAGCGGCGGAGTGAGCCTCGCGGTGTGGATGGGCGGCGTGGCCCGCGAGGTCAACTTGCTGACGCAGGCCAGCGACCTGAGGGAGCGCGGACCAGGTGAGGTAGCTGTTCCTGCGCCGGCTGGGCCGCCCGCGGGCGGCCTCGCCCTTAGCGTCCGTGACCTGTACCGGCAATTGCTCGACCTGATGGACATGACCGCAAGCGTCGACGTGCTGTCCGGCACGAGCGCGGGGGGCGTGAACGCGGCCATACTCGGCCTGGCCAACGCCCGGCGGCTGGATATCGGGTCCCTGCGGGACTTGTGGCTGCAGGCCGGGGCATTCGATCAGTTGCTCCGCGATCCTCAGGCCGACCCTAATCCGCCCTCACTGCTGAAGGGTGACGGGCAACTGCTGGATGCGCTGCGCAAGGGCCTAAGTGAGCTCACGGAAAACAATTCCCGTCCGGTCAGCGTAAATCAGGCCAGGGAAACTACGGTCCTCGTCACCACTACACTCCTGCACGGGCAGAACGGCCAGTTCACTGACGACTACGGGAACTCGGTCAACGACTCGGACAACCACGGGCTCTTTACGTTTACCGCGGAAGACCTGGTCATGCCCGGCGCCATCGGCGCGCTGGCGCTCGCGGCCCGCTCGAGCGCCTCTTTCCCCGCGGCATTCGAGCCATCGTTCATTCCCATCGGGACTCCTGTCGCCGATAGCGACGAGCCTAAGGGCATGCAGGGCTGGCACCCGGACATGCAGGATTACACCGGCGACATCATGCAATCGGCCTGGGTGGCGGACGGAGGCCTGCTCGCCAACCGTCCGCTCGGCCCGATGCTGCAATCTGTGGTAGCCCGTACCACCGACCGCGAGGTCCGCCGGGTGATGCTCTACGTCGTCCCTACCTCCGCGGCCACGCCACCGCCCGCCGCACCCACGTTTTCCAAGCCGTACAAGCTCGGGGAATCGCTCAGGCTGGACCTGGACGCCATGCTGAATCAGAGCATCGCCTCGGACCTGAACGCGATCGTGCGGCACAACGACCAGGTGGCCTCCCTGGCCAATACCCGCGTGCTGCTAGCCAGGCTCGCAGGTGCGCGGGAGCTGGCCGACGCGCAGATGTGGTCGGATTACCGGAACGTGGAGACTATCGCGGTCGCGGCACCGATCGCCGAGGCGGTGACCGCGCGCATGGCGTGCGCTCCCCAGTGGCAGCCGCTGCTCAGAACGGGAGGAGCCCTCTCTGCGCGGGTCCGCGCCGCGCTCGGCACCGCTATAGGCGATCGCCTGCCGGCCCGGCCGCAGACGCTTGCGGACGTGATCGCGCTCGGCTTGCCCGCTTACCAGAGTGCTCGCGCCACGGTGCTGGATCTCGTTTACGCCGGCTACCAGCTGGCGCGGCATCCGGATGTCGTCGCGGCCATCGCCCGCGCGCATCAGCAGCTCAACGCCATGTCAGTCAGGCCCGCTGACCTGACCCGCACCGTGCAAGCCGCGCTCGAGGCAGCGGACGGCAAGGACGCACCGGCCAAGGTTACCGCTGATCGGGTTCTCGAAAAGCTCTCCGGAGACCTGCTCGACCGGCTGCAAGCGGGAATCAAGGGCGTAGCCGGCGCATCCCCTCCGACCGCGGATGGTGACCAGGGGGAAGTGACAGGGAAAGAGGTGCTGTCACGGGCATGGGGCAGTCTTCTCGACGCCCTGGCCAGCCTCTCGGCTGTCGTGCAGGACTTGGCCGGCGACGAGGAGCTGCCGTCCGCCGCTTCCGCTGGCCGAGGCGGCGCCGAAACTGCGAGCAGCGCCGCCGGGACCGGTGACGGCCCCGCCGCAGGACAGCCGCTGCCACCGTCCGCGACCGCGGTCACCCGCAAGACCGCACCGCAGAGCACAGCCGATCGCCGCCTCGGCCTGGCCGCCGTGATCAGCGACTACCTGACCTTCCTCTACCCACCTGACCCGGAACAGGGCAGCGGCGATGCGGACGCCGCCCGCCTGCGCCTGGCGCTGCGACTGACCGAACTGCACGCCGCCGTGCGGGTCACCTCTCCCATCTGGGCCGAGACCGAGCAGCGGCTCGAGCTCGTTCAGGCCAGCGCCGACACCAGGACGCTGCTGGCCCCTGGCCACATCACTGCGACCAGCAAGCTCACCGGCCTGCAGTTGCATCACTTCGCCGCTTTCTACAAGGGCACCTGGCGAGCCAATGACTGGATGTGGGGCAGGCTCGACGGAGCCGGCTGGCTGACGCAGATCCTGCTGGACCCGCGCCGTATGCTGGCGGTCGTCAACGCCCGGAACATCGCCCATCCTGCGGACTGGTTCTTCCGCAGACTGTGCGACATCGTCGGAACCCCAGGTAGGGCCGCATTCGGCATCACCGAGGAGAGCCTGCGCAACGACCTTGCCTTCCTGGACCACCCTGATCAGCAGGTTCCGGCCAGCCTGCCGAACATCGCCCTGTGGGTGGCGCTGGCGCTGCAGCGGTACATCGCCGCCGAGGAACTCACCGCGGTGGCGGGACAGATCAGGAACCCGGCCAACGGCTCTCCGCACGGGCCCGCGCTCGGCTGGCTGAACCGGTACGACACTGCGCTCCCCGGTAAGCCGCCCGGTGGCCTGAGCGGCGGCATCCTGGACCCGGCCACGATCTACGAGCACCTGGCGGAGGCCGGGGTGCCATCGAGGAAGCGGATCGGTACCTTCCTGGGTGGCCTGGAGCCTCTTCTGGGCAAAGCGCCCGACGCGGTCCGGAAAGAACTCGGCTACCTGCAGAAGGGTGAACAGTTCATCCCTCCGGCCCTGGACGCCCTGCAGACCTGGGCCGGCGAGCACCTAGCGGCAGCGGCCGACCAGGGCACCCTACGGCCCGTCTTCGACGAGACCTGGGTCGACCGGGTGGCCGCCACCCTGGACGCCTGCCCCATCGCGGAGGAGAAACTCAGCGGCGAGATCGGCACGCCGCTGTTCACCCGCACCGTGACCCAGGCTCTCGCGGTCGCCACCGAGGCCACCACCGCGACCAGCGGAAAGCCGCCCGCCACGCTGGCCCCGACCATCTCCATGGCCCGGACCGTCACGACGGCCGCCTACCTCGTGACCAAGGACACCGCCGGCGGCGCCAAGGCGCTGATCTGGCTGGGGCTGCTCGCCCTGGGCGTCGGCGTCGCCTCGATGTTCGTGTCCATACCGATCGTCGGCACGCTAGGGCTGGCCGTACTGCTCACCGGCGCGATCCTGCTCGGCATCGGCCTGTGGCGGCGCTCCCTGTACGTGGCCGGCTTTGTGGTGGCGATCGCCGTCGCTCTCATCGCCGCCGCGCCGTGGCTACCCTACTTGCATCGTCACCTGTTCTCCTGGCTGGAGAAGACCGCCGTCCCGTACATGGACCAGCACGCCTGGATCTGGACCGCGCTCTTCCTGCTCGTCCTGTTGCCTCCGGTGTGGATGATCGCAGGCGAATTCACCCGACGCCGGCAACGCCGACAGCTGGCCGAGCAGGCGAGCAACGCAGCTCCCGCGATAGCCGTGGGTCATCCGAATTCTGGCGGATCAGGTATAGGCGACACGACGGGCGACAAAGGCGACACGACAGGCGACGATCACGCTCCGGCCGCGAGCACTTCATTGTCAGGACATATTGCAATAACTGGCTGAGTGGCGCGGGATTGCACAGCCGGATCTGAACAGCTGGCCGAGGCTACCCAGAACCATCCGCAACCGCCCGCAGCAGCACCCAAGACCGCGGTCAGGGTGGAGCGCACGATCCCCGACGCGGTGATGGTGCTGGACGCCGGGACCCTCAGCGCGCTGCTCATGGAGCGACTCCCGCCCAGGACGCGATCGCAACCCGGGCGAGTTCACCTGGCATCCACAGCTGCCGCGTCCCAGATTGTCAGGGCCTGCCGTATCAGTTCGGCGTTACCGCTGACCGGTTCACCTCCTGGGCCGGTGATGGTGTCCTCCAGGCCGATGCGGGTCGCGAGGCCAAGCTGGCCAGAGCGGCGGATCAGCGGCCAGCAGGTCTCGTTTTCGCCATGCAGCAGCCGGGGCGCGGCAACATCCAGCTCGTCGAGCTCGCGCAGGATCTCGTCCGCCATCCCCAGCGCGCCCGCAGCCGTGGCACCGGTGACCTCTACCAGGAGCCGCAACCATCCCGCGGGCGGGCCCGCGGCAGCGGCTATCCGGGCGTCCGCGATCGACCACACCCCGGCCTCGGCGGCTACCCCGGCCGCCTCCAGCACCGGAAGCAAATCAGCCACATCGGGCTCGGACAGATTCACCGATGCGAAGTCCGGCCGCTCACCCATACCAAGGCCCGTCCACTCAGCTACCGCCGCACGCCGCGCGCCCGCGTCGCCGCCGGTAATCCACAAGCCCGTGGACACGCCAACGGGGATTCCGGGGCACGCCCGGCGGACCGCGCCGACGGCCGCGCCGACCTCACCGGCCAGGAGGGACTCGGCACCATCACCGCCGCGTGGATGCAGGTGAATGGCCTCCGCCCCGGCAGCGACGCCCGCCGCAGCCTCCGCGGCCAGCTGCGCCGGCGTCACCGGCACGGCCGGGTGCTCGGCCCGGCTGCGGCCGCCGTTGAGGCACACCTTGATCCGCCGAAGCTGCGCATCCATCCGCCATCCTTGCATCACCGTCCCGGATCGCCTGGGTCGCCGGCTGTAACCGGCGACACCTGGGCCGGGGTGACCGAGGTATCGCCTTCGCCGGCGGTATCTAGGAGCGACTGGCTCAGCCCCGAGGTGGTCCGGCTGCAGGTCATCGACTCCAACGCGTTCCGGCCGGGCAGCCGTCTGGCATGCCGGGATCCGGTCCAGGGTCGCGGCCGGGGGCGGCGGTCTGGAGCCGGGCCAGGTAGTGGGTCCAGCCGCTGGCGTGCCTGGGCCGTTCGGCGGGCGGCAGGTCGCGGTGCTCGAGGTCGACGCGGGTGCCGCCGCGGTCGGGAGTGAGCGTGACCTCGACGGTGCTGGCGCCGGGCGGCAGCTGGTCCGACCCGGCGTAGCCCCAGCTGATGAGCAGCCGGCGCGGCGGGTCCAGGTGCAGGAAGCGGCCGCGGACCGGGGCTCCTTTGATGTCGAGGTGGAACCGGCCGCCGGGTTCGGCCTCGGCCAGGGCGTACTCGCCCATCCAGGTGACGATGGCCTCGGGCCGGGTGAAGTACTCATAGACCCGCTCGGGCGGGGCGTCGATGTGGACGGTGGCGGTGACCGGCTCAGCGGTCATCGGCGGACTCCACGGCGTGCTTGAGGCGCTGCAGGTGCCCGGGCCAGAACTCGGCGAGGAAGTCCCGCAGCCCGTCGAGCCCCTCGGGGCGGACCACGTACAGGCGCTGCTGGCCGTGCGGGCGGACCGCGACCAGGCCGGCGTCCTTGAGGACCTTCAGGTGCTGGGAGATGGCCTGCTGGGTGATGTCGAAGTGGCCGGCGATCTCGTTGACCGAGCGCGGCCGGTCGCGGACCAGGCGCAGGATCGCCCGGCGGCGCGGTTCGGCGAGGGCCTGGAAGGCGGCGTCGCTCACGGTGTCCAGCCTAGCACGGTCACAAGATTTGACTTGTACAAGTGTCAGCTAGTAGCTTATACAAGCCCGAGCTTGTATAAGCGCCGGGCAGCAGTCCGGCCGGATGATCCGCCGGCCGCAAACGCGAGGGGAGCCCCGATGAGCGCACACGATGCCGCCGCGATCGCCCGTGCCTACCACGACGCGTGGACGGCCAGGGATTTCGCCGGGGCGGCCGCCCTGCTGGCACCGACCCTGGTGGCCGAGGTGCCGGTCAACCACTACCCCACGGCCGAGTCCTTCGCGGCCGCGCTGGCCGGCTTCGGGTCCATGGTGACCAGGGTCGACCTGCTAGCGGCGATGAGCGCGGGCAACGAGGCCATGCTGCTGTACGACCTGGACGCCGAGCCCCTGGGGACGCTGCGCATCGCCGAGCACTTCACCGTCGCAGGCGGCAAGATCACCCGCATCCGGCAGGTCCACGACACCGCGGCCGTGCGCGCGGCCGGCCTGGCGGGGTAAGGCAGGCGCCGGCCCGGTGCAGGGAGGAAGACAACAATGACAGCCAAATCAGGCGACACAATCGCTGCCCATACTGGGATGTACGCCCGGCAGTTGGCCATCCGGGCCCCCAGGCAAACCGTGTTCGACGCCATCGGCACGCTGGATGGTCCCCGCCACTGGTGGACCACCATCGTGACCGGATCGGCCGCAGCCGGCGGAGAGTTGCGCTTCGGGTTCGCCGGGCTGGATGAGCAGATCGTCATGCACGTCGCCTTCTCCCGCCCGCCCGCCGCGGTCGGCTGGTCATGTACCGCACATACCAGGGACGGCCAGTGGACGGGAACAAAGCTGCGGTTCGCACTCGTCGAACGCGGACCTGAGGCATGTGAGCTGGACTTCCGGCACACCGGCATTCCGCCCGAGCTGGTGGCAGAGGGCTGGGACCACTTCCTGGCCAGCCTGGCCGCCTACGCAGAGCACAGCCTGGGCAGCCCGTTCGGGGCAGTCTAATGCGATGCAGGGTTGTGTCGGTGAACGTGGGCCTGCCCCGCCAGGTCCGGTATCAGGGCAGGACGGTCCGTACCGGGATCTTCAAGGAACCGGTGACCGGGCGGATCGGTGTGTCCGCGGCCGGGCTGGCCGGCGATGGCCAGGGCGACCTGGTGGTGCACGGCGGGGCGGGTCGCGCCGTCAATGCCTACGCGGCGGAGAACCTGTGGTTCTGGCGGGCCTGTCTGGGCGTGGATGAGCTGGCACCGGGCTGGTTCGGGGAGAACCTGACCCTGGCCGGGTTCCCGATGGCGGACGCGAAGTTACCTTCACCATCTCGGTCCATACCGTGCTGTGGACCGACCCGCAGCGCACCGTGCTCGACCTCGCCGAGACCGCAGGCATCACCGTACCCTCCGCCTGCCGCGTCGGCGCCTGCGGCACCTGCAGGCTCCAGATCGAAGATGGCAGCGTGAGTTACCTGCGGACACCCGCACTGCCCCTGGATCCCGACGAGTGCCTGGCGTGCATCGCGGTCCCCACCAGCCGTCTTAGCGTGGCCGGCTAAGAAGAACCGTGACCCCGGAACACCCTCCCCGCTCCACCGGCGACGATAGGGCCGAGCTCGACCGAGGCCTATGATGCAACTTGGCCGTGTGCTGGCCTTGGAGGGTGTCCCGCTGGTCACTCAACCGACTCCGCTGGTGGGTCGTGACGCGGACCTGAGGCAGCTCAGCGGTGTCCTGATGCGTGCCGAGGAGGGCGCAGGGAGCATCGTCCTGATCTCTGGCGAGGCGGGGATAGGCAAGACACGGTTGTGCACCGAACTGGGTCGGTTGCAGCGGCGGCGCGGAGGGCGGGTACTGCTGGGACGTGCGGCCCCGGAGGAGGCGTCCATTCCCGACGCGGCGCTGGCAGACACGACCTAGGAATTCGTGCGCTATGCGGCCCGCCGGGTCGCGGACCTCGCCCTGGTCCTTGCTGTCACGTACCGGAGGAGGAAATCGGGCCGGCGCACCCGTGGTGGCCGGGCCTGGTCCGGCTCTGCCCGAGGATACTGTCGCCGAGATCGTCGAGCGAGGCGCCGGGGCGCCGCTGCTGGTAGAGGAACTGGCCAGCCTGGCCCCCGGGTCGGGTCACCTGCTGCGGGTCCCGGACGTCGTGCGGGCCATCGTGCGGGAGCGGGCCGGGGCGCCTTGACCCCGCGGGGCGGGCCTTGCTGGAGGCGGCCGCGGTGGCGGGCCTAGAGGCGACGCCCAGCTGCTGGCATCGGTCCTGCCCGAGGCGCGGCCCGGCGACCTGGTGTCGGACGGCCTTCTCGACCGGCCGACCGTGGCCAGCTACGTGGCGAATATCTTGACCAAGCTCGACTTCTCCTCCGGGCGCAGATCGCCGCCTGGGCCGCACAGCGCCGTACGCTCGCGCCCTGACCCGGGCGGACCAAGACCCGCCCGGGCGTCCGTCATCCATCTGAATGATCCGGCGCCACCCGCGCCGGTTCATCCGCCTGACCGATGCCTGCCTCGGCACCGCGAGCGCACAGTGGCTTGGAGGTGATCTGACGATGGCAACCCCGAAGATGACGGCCCTGGATCAGTCGCTGGGCGAGGTCGAGGTCCCGCAGCCCGATCCCGCCAAGTGGGCTGAGCAGTTCGCCGGGATAGCCCGCCAGATGCGTGCGGTCATCGGCCGCCACCGCGATATCGTCCCCGCCTCGATCGGCTTCTTTCCCGGCGGAGGCCGCGCGCTGGGCGGCCACGAGCGCGTGCTGGCGATCATGCGGACCGGCGGTCTTTCAGATGGCCAGGCGGTCGCCGGGCTGTATCTGCTGTGGGTCATCGTGAAAGGTTTCTCGCTAGAGGAAACAGGGGCCGAGGAACCGACGCGAATCGACCTAGGCCTGGCACCGGCGGTGAGCGATTACTTCACCTCGCTGCCCGGCGACCGCTTTCCGAATCTCGCGGTTTCCGGCGAGTTCGCGGGACGACCTTTGACGAGTGCTTTGAGCTGCTGATCGGGATCTTCATCGTGGGGCTCACCGACTGGGCAGGGCCGCCATGACGAGCTTCGATACATCTCGCGACGGCAACGGTGATGCCCATGCCCGGAAGGTG
>Ga0306924_10004085_pt1 | contig 14202 bp, 12 predicted proteins | sample sta12Can44000111_FD_203756 | JGI IMG/M metagenome (GOLD analysis project Ga0306924, IMG submission 203756) | Lab enrichment of tropical soil microbial communities from Luquillo Experimental Forest, Puerto Rico - statanox.12C.anox.44.000.111 (v2)... | ecosystem: Environmental > Terrestrial >... | reverse complement strand
TGCCTGGTGCAACATGCGCGGCGTGCAACAAAAAGGGCATGAAGTACGCCGTGACATGCGCGAAAGCGCGGTCGTACTCTGCCGCCGCCTCGTCCCTGAATGTCAGTTCGTCGGCCATTCTCGCCCCGCTCCTTAGCCCCGCTCACTATATTCGGAAGCGCCTCCAGGCGGGTCAACGCGCGGCGCCGGATCATGCGGAGTGGGGGACGCCCGAAAGAGTGCGCATTATCAGGACGGTACGTTCCGTCAGATTCGAACCACTAGCAACTCGTTGATCTAGTGTGGCTTTGGTTCAGAAGTCCGTATTTCGGGCTCGCTGCAAGAATGATGCGGACTTCTGAACCGTTGACGTTTTGCCGCTCCCGATCGCCAGGGACCTGCAAGAAACCCGCATGAATAGGGCACTTCTTGCGATCTTCGGGCAAATAAAATCGTTCATCATTCTCGTGTTTAGTGTTAATTATTCTCGTGCGTTTTCAGTGACTAGAACCTACCCTCGCCAGCTACACGCGGCAAGGTGCAGCAAAATGGCGACCAAAGGCGCACGATCCAAGACGAAGAGCAGCGCGCAATCCGAACCTGCCTCGACGGCGAGTGCGCCATCCGAGCCGGCAACGGAAACACAATCCGGCCCGGTCACCATGACCGAGGCGTTAGAGCGGCTCCTGCCGCATTGTGAGGGGAGCCCGTTCAAGGTCGCCGAATGGTTGGACACCAAGCATCGCCGGGGAGACGTTGGCCTGCTCGGCGGCGGCGTCGCGATGTCGCCCAGCGCGAACCCGGCGATGTTGGGGATCGCGGTGCACGTCATGCCGGCGACCGGGAAGCCCGTGCTCTACGTTCAAGTGCGGCAGGGCTTGGGCGCGGGCTATCCGATCTGGGACTGCGAGACCCTGATCTGGGATGACAACACGAAGAAACCGAGCTTGGACAAACATCACGAGTTCTGGGCGTACGACCGTACGACCTTCGAGCAGCATTTTCCTGGCGGTGAGCCAAAAAATCGTGGCGGCCGCCCGTCCAAGTATAATCGTGAAAGCATCTTGATCGAGGGCGCAGTGGTCGCCTGCGAAATAGCCCTCGAAGAAGGCAGCCTCCCTCAACCGCTGACACTTGAGTGGCTGTGTGGCGAGGTCGAACACCGCATGCTCGCCGGTAGTCCCGGCCCTACGTTATTGAAGGAAGTTCTCAGCCCGCTGTTCTGGCGGCTCAAAGACGTCCAAGACAGGCGCTAGTTCTATAACCGCCGGTGCGCGTCGGTCGGAAACTGGTTTCCGACCGTTCGCGGCTGACAATCAAAATATTTGTGAGACATTCGCGCCTATCGAAAGGAGGCGGGAACATGCTCGACCGCGCAAAGATTGCCGACGACCTGTTGTTCGGCGCGGAGGCAATCGGGAAAGAGCTGCAGGACCTCGGCATCATCGAAGAGGATGACGAGAACGTCGAGTCCAAGGTCTACTATATCGCCAAGACGAAGAAGCTCCCGATCAGCAAATGGGGCAAGACGCTCACGGCGTCGCGCACCAAGCTGGCAAACGCGGTGCGCGCTCTCGTCGCCTGATCCCTAGGAATGCCGGCGGTGCCTTCGGGTGCCGCCGTTTCTGTCACTGCCGCTAACCTCAGCGGCGCCGACAGTGCCGGGAGGTGAGCTTCCCGGAAATACCGCAAGCCACGCCGGCTCTCTTCGGTTGCGGGAGCTGGACTTAACAAGAACTGGGAATGCCGGCGCGGTAAGGCCCGCTAGCGTCCGGTGCGCCTACTTCGCGACCATCATCAAAGGAGTTCAGGGATGAAGAAGCCGAAGAAGAATAAGTCACACTTCCATCTGGAATGTCTCGGCTACGATTCTCCTCGACCACATCCACCGCGGACCCGACCACCAGATTGGTCGTGGAATCCACCGCCTCGACAGGAACCACGCCCCTTCAAAAGCAAGCGTGTGTCCCCCAAGGTTAAGCCGGCGATCGCGCCCACCATGTCGACGGCGGCCGAATGGGAACTGTTCGTTCCCGTGTCGGCACCTCGACCTGAGCCCGTTAACAAATCTCCTGCGGATGCCCGCTTGAGCGGAGTATCGCAACAGAGCGTGAACGCGTGGAGGGCGGAGTAAGGGCGCGGGCCGGAACAGGGCGCCCCAGACGCCCGCGCGTAGGGAGGTGAGCGGCTTGCATTTAGCAGCTCGCCCAACAGCTCGCCAGAAAAATTTCAAAAGATTTGCAGGGCTTACGTCGGCAACCTGACTTAGGTCCGCAAAAAGTTGAGGCCGACCGGCTGCAACCGATCGGCCTTTATTTGTGTCGCGTCCCCTGGTTCCCGTCATGTCGACCGCGGGAAACAGAGGGAGTTCGTCAGGTCGTCATCACAACTTGGGAGTTATGGCCATGCTGTATGGCCTGGTCAAGACGGGCGCGAGCCCGTCATCGACCCTGGACTCTATATTCGTAGAGCCGGGGAATCGTGCCGACCGTCGCCGGCTGCGGTCTCGCCGGTATCGGTCGGCTCGCCGTCACTTCGAGGACGGCAATCGGCGCGCCGTGAAGCGCGCCTTCATCGCCGCGGGGCTCTACACCCGCGGCAACGTCCCGACCCTGCGGGCGGCGGCCGAGTCCTGTGCCGTCGCCGTGAATTACGTTCGCGCTGCGATCGTGATCCGAGCGGTGCGGGATCCTTCGCTGGAGCAAGCCGTCATTCGGGGCGAGGTCCAGCTCTTCGCGGCGGCCGAGGCGATGAAGCCGCTGGCGGACTTGATGACCGCCGCGACGTTCGCCGACTCCCACGTTAAGGTCGCCTTCACCAAGGCCGTCGGCCCGACGATCGTGTGGGACGACTTCATCGTGCCGGCGCTTGACGAGGGCGTCCCCAACGTACTGCGTCCGGTGCATGCGGCGTAACGCGGACATCGATGCTGGCCTCGGCGCACTTGCCGACGTCGGCATTCGCGACATTATCGTGAGCCGAGGTTCTAAGCACTGGCAACTGCGGTGGAACCATAACGGCCAGCCTCGGATGGTGAGCGTCGCAGTCAATTCTGGCGATTGGCGCTCCCCGCACAATGTCCGCGCGGAGGTCCGTCGGCCGCTTCGGCTCGACGGGCTACTTCCGGAACCTACGCCATCGAAGGCGTTCAACAACAACAACTGGCGCGAACAGGTCGAAAGCCTATCGCGCCAGCTCCGCCGAGTTCATGTTCCTAGCGAGAAAGCCGGCGAGCGCGATGCGATCGCGATTGCTTTGCGCCGGCTCGTGAACCAAGGCGGCCCGACGGTCGCCGCCAACGGAAAGGAGGCCATCGCCCAGATGTTGTAGTTCGGAGAGAGACTAGAACCACCACGCACGAAGCGGTGCCGGCGCCAATGCCGGCGCCGCTTTTCCATAGGAGAACCACGATGACCACACAAACCAAAGATCCAGACGACGCCAATATCAGCACGAGCGGCAAGCGCCGAACCATTACCCTCACCAACCGCGGACCCGTCCGTATCAACGAGGACGACTGGCAAATCGTCGCGCAGGGTGGACAAGGTGACGCAACAGCGGGCGGACCGCTCGGGTGGCGGATTTCAATCCGCGTCCGATGCGAACACAGAACACCGGGGCGATTCATCGTACACGCCAGTTGACAACAGCAGCGAGCTATTCGATGTGCGCGTCGGGCATCTTGTGAATGCAGACGAGAACCTGTGGGAGCACATCCTCGCCGTTGGACAAGAGCTGCGGGAGCGCATCAATGACCAGCGCATGCACAGCTACGTGACCCACGCTGTCGATAGTTGTTTCGCCGATTTCAGTCCGCGCGAACTGTAAGCAACTTCGCCGCGAACGGCATGCCGCCAGCCTTTCGCGGTGAACCTTCCTTTGAAGTGGCGGCTCGACGCTGAAGCAACATGGGAAAACTTGGGGCGCTGGCAGACCTCCCTCTGCCGGCGCTCTCTTTTTATCCCGCATGCATACCAACACGGACAAGGACGATGACCCGCACACGTCTCCCGAATCGCCGCCCCGCGCTCACTTTCGACTTCGAGATCAGAGGACTGCATTACACAGCCACGATCGGTCGCTTTGACGACGGGCGCGTGGCGGAGGTCTTCTTATCGAACCATAAGGTCAACTCGGCTGCCGACGTGAACGCACGTGATGCGGCGATCGCGACCTCGATCGCCCTGCAAGGCGGCGCCGACTTCGAGACCATCCGCAAAGCGCTTTGCCGCGATTCACAAGGTCGCGCTTCCGGCCCCCTCGCCGCCGCGCTCGACATCATTGCCAATATGGAAAGCTGACCATGCGTGACATCTATCAAACCGTTACCGACCAGATCATCGCCGAGCTAAAAACCGGCACACGGCCTTGGGTGAAGCCGTGGTCACAGACGCCCGGGCTCAATATCCCAGCCAACGCCGTGAGCGGACGTCCCTACAGCGGCATCAACATGCTGTTGCTTTGGACGGCGCGACATCACAACTGGCCGCAACCGCGTTTCTTGACCTTTAAGCAGGCACTCGAAGCCGGCGGTCATGTCCGCAAGGGCGAGCACGGACACCACACCGTCTTCCTTAAGGAGCTGGTCGAGCGGTCGCCCGAGGAGGACGAGCCGCGCAAGTTCCGGATGATGAAGAGCTACACGGTCTTCAATATCGCCCAATGTGATGACCTACCGGACTCGTTGACCACGCCTCCGAAGGCGCCCAACCCTCATCGGCGTGACACTCTGATTGACGAGTTCATCGCTGCGACCGGCGCAAAGATTTGGGAAGAAGATACTGAAAATTTCGCTGGCTATGCTGGAGATACCGTCGACCTCATCAATATGCCGGCGTTCAAGTTCTTCCAGAGTCGGGTGCACTATTACGCCACGCTCTTTCATGAGCTTGTGCACTGGACCGGGCACCCGTCGCGGCTGGATCGGCAACTCGGTGCACGGTTTGGCCTGCGCGCCAAGGCCGCCGAGGAGCTGATCGCCGAACTCGGTGCGGCGTTTCTCTGCGCCGAGTTCTCCATCGACGGGCTCATTCCGCACGCGGCGTACATCGAGTCCTACCTCGAACTGCTCACGGACGATCCCAAAGCAATCTTTACCGCGGCTTCAAAAGCACACCTGCGCGGTCTGATCCTGCGTGAACAGGAGGTTGCGTGATGCTCGAACGTACGACGACCGTGCTCCGAAACGTAACGCAGCACAGTGACGCACTCAATTTGCTGCAGTCGCTCGCGGACGGCTGCACTCCGCTGGTTTTCTTCGATCCACAGCACCGCTCCGTGCTCGACAAGTTGAAGTTCGGGAACGAAAGCGCTCGCCAACACGGGCGCGCATCGTTACCGGCGATGGCCGAATCCTATATTGACGAGGTCTGCATCGAGATCGCGCGGGTGTTGAAGCCGAGCGGCTATTTGCTGCGCTGGCTCGATACCTTCGGGCTGGTCGAGGCTCACCATCTGCGTATTTCCCGCGAGTTACTTGTTGGCGTCGATCTGATTGCGTGGGATTCGCTACGCATTGGTATGGGCAAGAGAAGCCGGCGCCGCGGCGACTATTTGCTTGTCCTGCAAAAGCCGCCGGTACGTTGCGGAAACACCTGGACTGATCACGGCATTTCAAGCCGTTGGCCGGAAAAGGTCGATCGCAAACTCCACCCGCACATCAAGCCGATCGGACTGATCACCCGCCTGATCGCGGCCACCACCGAACCCGGCGATCTCGTCGTCGACCCTGCCGCAGGATCGTTCGTCGTTATGCGAGCCGCCCTCGAACTCGGGCGCGAGTTCGTCGGGTGTGACCTCGCCCATATGTGCGGCATTGAAAACGGAGAAAGCCAACATGCACTAGGAAGGAGAACTGCATGAAGCCTTTTCAAGTCACTGCCTCGCGTCCCCCGATCATCGTCCTGCACGGCGCGCCGGGCATCGGCAAGACCTCGATGGGCTCCGGCTTTCCGAATCCGGTGTTCATTCAGACCGAAGACGGCTGCCCGGCCGGTTTGACGATTGCGAGCTTCGGTCTGTGCGAGAGCTTCGCCAGCGTCGTTGAGGCGCTGTCGTGGCTTGGCAAAGAAGACCACGGCTATCAGACACTCGTCGTCGACAGTCTCGACCAGTTGGAGCCGCTCGTGCAGGCGGCGCAGTGCGCCGACCGCGGCTACGCCTCGATCGAGAGCCCCGGCTTCGGCAAGGGCTACGTCGAACTCGATAAGTACTGGCTCGACTTCCTGCGCGGCTGCAACTGGCTACGGCGCAACCGCGACATGACGATCGTGCTGATCGCGCATTCCGAGATCGTGATGATAAACGATCCGCGCACGACGGCCTATTCAGCCTACGCCTTGCGACTCCATAGGCGGGCACGTGGGCTCGTCGAGGACAGTGCCGACCTGATCGGCTTTCTCGCGACCGACGTGGTGATCAAGAGCGAGCAGGGCGGCTTCGGCAAGACCCGCGCTCGTGCCGACGGCGGCAATACTCGCTGGCTGCACGTCGAGCCGCGACCAGCCTTCACCGCAAAGAACCGCTTCGGAATGCCCGAGCGCATCCAGATTCCGCTGCGCTTCGATTATCCGTCGACGTTCGGCAAGTTCTTCCCGACCCCGCAGCCGCAAGCGGGGAGTGTGCGTACTGCGGTAGCCGAAAATGTAACTGAAACGATGACATCCGAAAATGGTGGCATCCAAGCGTAAGGACTGTGACGATGAGTTATCACGATAAGCTTCCTGAAATGTTTGACCCGCGTGCGCACGAGGGCACGCAGGCCATGCAGTCCATCCCGCAAGGATGGTATCTGGCCCACATCGTCGAGGCTGAAGTTCGCGACGCCGCAAATGGTAACGGCAATTACCTGCTGACGGTTTTCGAGGTTCTTGAGGGCGACTTTCTGCACCGCAAGATCTATCAGAACATCACCTTGGCTAATGCGAGCCAGCAGGCGGTTGAGATCGGCAAGCGCTTGCTGACCGATGTCTACACCGCCTGTGGCATCACCGAGCCCACGCAGGAGATCGACGTACTCCTGTACAAGCCGGTCAAGATCCGCGTCGCCATCAAGCGCGACCCGGCTGGAGAGTACCCGGACGGCAACCGCATCTACGCGGTGCGCCCGCAGGACTACGTGCCCAAGCGTGGACCTTCCGCTTCGCCGAGCATCGGGCCGTCTGCCTCGGTGGCAGCGAAACCGGACCTTCCTTGGAATCAGAAGTGAAGCAATGAGGCCGCGGTGAGGATGGTTGTCGCTCCCGTGTCGGCGACCATCCGTCACTTCGGAGAACGAGCATGATCCTTCGGCAATACCAAGAAGACGCGCTACGCGAGCTGTTCGCGTTCTGGCGCAACGGCGGGGGCAATCCGCTGATCGCGATGGCGACCGGCACCGGCAAGGCCGTCGTGCTCGCGTTCCTGGTCAAGCGGCTGCTGACCGACTATCCGAGCATGCGCGTGCTGGTGACGGCACCGAACCGCGAGTTACTCGACCAGGACATCAAAGAGCTTTTGAAGATCTTGCCTGACGCTCCGATCGGCATCAACTGCGACGGGCTCGGCTCGCGCGATACCGACGCGCAGATCCTGTTCGCCACGGTCAACTCGATTTACCGCGACCCGCAGGTGCTCGGGGCGCGCCACCTGGTCATCATCGATGAGGCCCACCTGATCCCGCACGGCGAGCAGGGCATGTACCACACGACCCTGAGCGGCCTGCGCAAGCTCGTGCCCGATCTGCGCGTCGCGGGCCTGACCGCAACGCCGTTCCGCCTCGACAGCGGACACCTGTGTGAGGGCGACGGCCACCTATTTGACGCCGTGGTGTTCGAGTACACGATCGCCGAGGGCATCCGCGACGACTGGCTTTCGCCGCTGTCGTCGAAGGCTACGGCCAAGACTATTGATGTCACCGGGGTCGGCAAGCGCGGCGGTGAGTACATCGCCGAGCAACTCGAAGCCGCCGCGATTCGCGACAACGCGGTCGAGCTGGCCTGCGACGAGATCGCCACCTACCGGGGCAAGCGCCGAGCATGGCTGATTTATTGCGTCGGCGTCGTTCACGCCGGGATGGTGCGCGACGCACTGCGTGCCCGCGGCGTCGACGCCGAAATGGTGCTCGGCGAGACCCCGGACGCCGAGCGCACCAGGATCATCGAGGACTTCCGTGCCGGCCGCCTGACCGCGCTGGTTAGCGTGATGGTCCTCTCGTATGGCTTCAACGTTCCGCACGTCGACCTGATCGCCATGCTACGCCCGACCTGCTCGGCAGGGCTCTACATCCAGCAGGTCGGCCGCGGTACGCGCAAGGCGGACGGCAAGGAGTCCTGCACCGTTCTTGATTTCGCCGGAAACGTTCGCCGCTTCGGCCCGGTCGACAACGTCCGCATCAAGACCAAGAGCGGCCGCGAGGGCGAGGCGCCGACCAAGGTCTGCCCGGAGTGCAACGAGATCCTGCCGCTGGCGGCGACCGAGTGCTCGTGCTGCGGCCATGCTTTCCCGCGTGACACCACACCCAAGCACGCCGCCCACGCCGATACGGCGGCGATTCTCGGCCCGCGGCGCGTCATGTCCGACTGGATGGAGGTCGACGACATTGAATACGGCTTTCACCACAAGGAAACCCCGTCGCTGCGGGTCAACTTCCAGTGCGGCATCCATGGTTTTTCGAAGTGGGTGTGCCTGCAGCACCGCGGCTATGCCCGCACCATGGCCGAGCAGTTCTGGCGTGGCATGAACGGCGACATGCCGGTACCGAACACAATCGACGAGGCGCTGCAGCGCCAGGACGAACTCGCCTGGGTAACGCACATCCGCGTCGCACCTGAAGGTGAGAGGTACTGGCGCATCATCGGCTACCGCATCGGCGGCGAGAACTACGACGGCAACCTGCAGCGCGCGATCGCGTGGGGCCGGCCCGAGTTCAACGACTCGATCCCTTACTGAGGACGCAAACATGAATCTCATTCCGGACGAGCTGCCGGATCTTCGGCGCGTCGGTCTGCTCGCGATTGATAGTGAAGAGCGCGACAACGGCCTGCAGGCCGATCGCGGTTCGAGTTGGCCGTGGCGTGACGGGCACGTCTGCGGCATCAGCGTCGCCTATCGCGCGGACGGAGAAGTGCGCGGGCTCTATCTGCCGATGCGCCACCCTGACACGCAGTGCTTCCCGCCCGAGCAGGTCTACGCCTGGCTTGCTGCGCACGTCGCTTGCGGGCCGAAATTTCTCACCCACAACGGGCCGTTTGATTGGGGATGGTTTCGCAGCGAGGCCGGCATCCGCATGCCGCCGAGTGAGCGCATCGAGGAGCTAGGGGCACTCGCCACCCTGACCAACGAGAACCGCCGCGACTACGGGCTCGACGCGCTGGCCAAGTCCTGCGGCTTTCCTGGCAAGGACGAGTCCCTGTTGCGCGAGGGCTGCACGACGCTCGAACTGGTCACCAACAAGCGCAAGAAGTTTCGCCCGCAAAGTTATCTCTGGCAGCTGCCGGCGCGCTACGTCGCGGCCTACGCGGTGGCCGACGCCATCAATACCCTGCTGGTGTTCGATCAACTTAACCCGATCCTCGACCGGGAGAACACGCGCGCTGCTTACGAACTGGACCGCGACTTGGTGCCGCTGATCGTCGAGATGCGAGCGCGTGGAATCCGCATCGACATCGCGGCCGCCGAACAGGCCCGTGACCTTCTGCTTGGCAAGCGCGACGCCGTGCTCGCTCAGCTGTCGGACAAGCTCGGCATGCCGGTGAGTATGGACGAACTCAATCGAAGCCGGTGGAAGGCGCCGATCTTTGACCGCGAGAAGGTGAAATATCCGCGCACCGAGAAGGGCTCACCGAGCTTCACCGGGAACTGGATGGAGGGCCATCCACACTGGTTGCCGCAGCTGATCTGCGAGGCGGAGAAATATCACCGCGCCGGCGACAAGTTCGTTGGCAACTACATCCTCGGACACGCGGTCAACGGTCGCATCTACGCCGAGATTCACCCGTTCCGGAGCGAGGACCACGGCACCAAATCGTTCCGGTTCTCGTACAGCGATCCGCCGCTGCAGCAGATGACGGCGCACGACGAGGAGTTCGCGCCGATTATCCGCGGCCTGTTCTTACCCGACGAGGGTGAAGTCTGGGCGAAGCCCGATGCGTCACAGCAAGAATTCCGGCTCGCCGTGCACTACGCGGCAATCCACAATATGCCCAAGGCCGAGATCGCGGTCGCGCGCTATCGCGACGATCCGAACACCGACTTCCATCTGCTGACGGCACAGCTCACCGGTCTCGCGCGGCAGGAGGCCAAGAACACCAACTTCGCGAAGATCTACGGCGCCGGAGTCCGCAAGTTCGCAGAGATGACCGGCCTGCCGCTCGACAGGTCGCGGCAACTCTACGCTCAGTACGACCGCGAGATGCCGTTCCTGCGCGCACTCAGCAAGGGGTACGAGTATCTCGCCCGTCAGCAGGGCTACATCACGCTCTACGACGGTGCCCGCCGGCATTTCAACCTGTGGGTCCCCGCCGGCAAGTGGGAGAAAGGCGCCGGCCCGTGCGAGCGCGAGGAGGCCGAGCGCCGGCTCGCCGACCCTGCACATAAGTGGTTCGACAAGGGTCAGCTCTACCGCGCCGACTGCCACAACGCCCTGAACGCGCTGATCCAGGGCTCCGCGGCGCGGCACACCAAGCTGTGGATGCGCGCGGTCTGGCGTGAGGGCATCGTTCCGCTCCTGCAGATGCACGACTGCCTCGACTGCTCGGTCGCGACGCGCGAGCAGGCCGAGATCGTGGCGCGGCTCTGCGTCGAGATGGTGCAGCTCAAGGTGCCGATGCGCTGTGATCTCAAGTTCGGCGGCACCTGGGGAGACGCCAAGCACAGTTGGGAAGAACTGCACGGCGATAAGTCTGCGCCGCAACAGCCCAAATCCGAATCTGAAATCGAACCGAAATGTGATCCTGCGCTCAAAACCGAACCGGGATGTGACCCTGCGATCGAATACGAGCCCGAACCCGAGCCGGTCGCTGCCCAAAGCAACGGGCACGGCCAACCTGAGACCACGATCGCGGGAGAGATTATGGGTGCATACGCACAGTATGCCGGAGTGCTGATCGAGCGCGGCTACGCGGCGATTCCGATCATGGCCGGCACCAAGGCCCCCGGCTTCGAGTGTGCCGGGGTCAAGATGCCGCTGCCGAAGTGGCAGCGCCGGTTCCTGGACCGAACCCCGAGCGCGTATGAGCGTGAGGTCTGGGGAAAGGGCGACACCGGCGTCGGCGTCGTCGGCGGGCGTGCCTCGCGCGGCCTGATCGGCGTCGACATCGACACCGACGATCCGGCGATCAAGAGTGCGCTCCTGGCGGCCCTGCCGGCGACGCCGGTTAAGAAGGTCGGGCAGAAGGGTGAGACCGCGTTCTACTACGGCCCCGACGTTCCCTCACGCTCCTGGAACATCGCCGGCCGGCGGGTCTGCGACCTGATCGCCGACGGCCGCCAGACGGTGCTGCCGCCGACCATCCACGAGAAGACCGGGCAGCCGTACCGCTGGCTCGGCCCGTCGCTCGACGCGTTCAAGCCGGAGGAGCTGCCGCGCCTGCCGGCGGACATCGTTGCCCGCATCGACGGCGCACTGGCGCCGCTCGGCTGGCAGCCGCCGGCACGGGCGGGCGACAGCGGCGTGATCGCGGACGACGACGACTCCCCGCCGCACCGCCAGCTCAACGGCTTCGCGCTCGTGCACCTGGAGCGATGGGTGCCCGCGCTCTCACTCTACAAGTGCCGCCCGGCACGTGGCGGCTACGAGGCGGTGGCACACTGGCGTGAGTCCTCGACCGGCCGTGAACTCAACGAGCGCAAGCGCAACCTCAAGATCCACCCGAACGGGATCAAGGACTTTGGTGATGGTGCCGGTGGGACCTACACGCCGCTCGACCTCGTGATGGCGGCGAACGACTGCGATCTCGACACCGCGTTCAAGTTCCTGAGCGAGCACACCGGCTGGACCGGCGCGGTGTGGATCAACGGGTCGGGCACGGTGCCGCCGACCGCGGCGGAGAAGCCGGAGGCGGGGTCTGCAACACGATTGACCGGCAGCGAGTCCAAGGCCGAAAACGCCGAAGCAAAGGCTGAACAATCACGCATTCAAGCCGAGCCGTCGACGCCGCCGGTTGACCTGTGGGGTAAGCTCACCCCGCCACCATTGCCGCACGGTGTGCTGCCGAGCGTGATCGAGAACTTCGCGCGCGAGCAGGGGACCACCATGGGCGCCGATCCGGCCGGACTCGCCGTCGCGGCGCTGGTGGTATGTGCTGCAGCCGTCCCTGACAGCATTCGACTCAGGGTCAAGCTGCATAGCGACTGGACTGAGGCGACGCGATTATGGGTCGCACTCGTTGGCGACCCGAGCACGATGAAAACGCCGATTCTCAACCAAGCAGCGGAGCCACTGAACCGCATCGATAATGAGTTACGGCGCGCCTATAGGGTAGCCCTGGATGCGTGGGAAGCCCTCGATAAGGCTACAAAGCAGGCAACGCCGCGACCGCGGCATACCCGAGTCAGGGTTAACGACATCTCTATCGAATCTGCGCAGGACATTCTTCGCGACAGCCCGAATGGTGTGCTGTACCTGCGTGACGAGTTGTCGGGCTTCTTCGGCTCGATGGACAAGTACGGCGGCTCGCGGGGTGCTGCCGCGGACCGCGGTTTCTGGTTACAGGCGTACAACGGCGGTGCGTATTCCTATGATCGCGTCATGCGCGGCTCGGGTCATATCGAACGCCTGTCGGTCTCTGTGCTCGGCGGTATCCAACCCGAGCCCATGCGCAAGCTGGTCGAAGACGCGGTAGACGATGGCCTCATTCAGCGCCTCGTGCCGATCGTGCTGCGGCCCGCCCAGAACGGGCGTGACGAGCCGATGTCGGACGCAACGATAGACTACGAAACCCTCGTGGAGCGGCTGCATTACATGCAGCCGCGCATTATCGATGTGCTGCTTGGCGACGCCGCCCGCGCGCTTCGTCAAGAACTGGAGAACAAGCACCGCGAGCTGGTAAGGGCCACTGTCGTCAATAAAAAGCTCGCGGCCCACGTGGGGAAGTACGACGGCATCTTTGCCCGGCTGTGCTTATTATGGCACTGCATCGAAAGTCCGGGAACGGAGCCGCTGCCGGTCGTTTCGGAGGAATGCGCCGGCAGGGTTGCCGAGTTCCTCTCGCACTTCCTGTTGCCACACGCCGCAGTGTTCTACACCGACGTCTATGGCTTGGCGGATGACCACGACCGCCTTGCCAATGTCGCCGGCTACATCCTTGCGCACAAGATCGAGCGGCTAACGAATCGAGTTATCCAGCGCGGAGACTGCAGCATGCGCGGGTTGAAGCGATATGAGATCGAGAACGTGTGTCACCAGTTGTCCGCACTGGGATGGGTCACGGAGGGGCAGCGACGGCGTGCGACTGATCCACCGTGCTGGGACGTAAACCCGGAAGTTCATCGACTCTATCGCGAGCACGCAGAGCGAGAGGCCGAGCGGCGTCAGCGCGATAAGGCGATGCTCGCAGAAATGTTTGCTAAGCCAAAGGAGGAAGGCACGTGACTGTGCCCACGAAGGAAGTGTCACCATTAGCCCCGCGCCCGAGCACTGGCGCGGGGCTAATACACGGAAAAGGTTCATGAAAATAGGGCGGGGAGAAGTGTCACCATTGTCCCTCGCACATGTGAGAGATAAATAAGATTCCCCCCTCTCCTCTTTATATACATACATCCAGATTTTTTTTATCTCACGCGCACGAGGGACAATGGTGACACTCCCCCTAAGTTACAACTTTAGGGGTCCGGATAGGCCGGGCCGGGAATGCCCGGGTCAAATCCTCGACTACGGGCACCTGGAACTCGTATTATCCTCCCGTCTAGCATCTCCTTTGGTGCTGTTCTCCGGTCGGCGGCTTCAGGACTTCGAAACCACTCGGAGTCGCCGACCGCTCCCCATCACCATGCCCGCTGCACGCCGTCCCAATCCGCACCTAAGCGATCCGCGATCCTGGTATACGTTGGAGCGTTGGCGTCGGCTGCGGCGTCATCAGCTTCGGACTCAACCGTTGTGTGAGATGTGCATGGCACGCGGTCTCGTCGTCGTGGCCAGCGTCGCCGATCACGTCACCCCGCATAACGGCAATTGGAACCTGTTCCTAACGGGCAAGCTGCAATCGCTGTGCGAGAGTTGCCATTCGGGTAGCAAGCGTCGCATCG
>Ga0306924_10004083_pt1 | contig 14202 bp, 9 predicted proteins | sample sta12Can44000111_FD_203756 | JGI IMG/M metagenome (GOLD analysis project Ga0306924, IMG submission 203756) | Lab enrichment of tropical soil microbial communities from Luquillo Experimental Forest, Puerto Rico - statanox.12C.anox.44.000.111 (v2)... | ecosystem: Environmental > Terrestrial > Soil... | reverse complement strand
CGATCACCACGGTGATAACCACGAAGAACTTGCAGAACAGCAGCTGCAGCGGGAACAGGGCGACGCCGCCGTTGATGTTCAGGATGGTGGCGTAGACCATCAGCTGCAGCACCGAGGACAGGATCGTCAGCTGCATCCTGATGTAGGTGGAGATCCGCCGGTAGATGTCCCGGCCCAGGTCGACCGCCCGGACCAGGGTGGCGAAGTTGTCGTCGGTCAGCACGATCTTCGCGGCCTGCTTGGACACCTCAGAGCCACTGCCCATGGCCACGCCGACGTCGGCCTGCTTGAGGGCGGCCGCGTCGTTGACCGCGTCGCCGGTCATCGCGACCACCTGGCCGTCCTGCTGCATGAGCTTGGCCAGGCGCAGCTTGTCCTCGGGGGCCACCCGGCCGAACACGTGCAGCTGGGGAAGCCGGCTGAGGACCTCCTCGTCGCTCAGGTGCTGCAGTTCGGTGCCGGTGATCACGCCAGGCCCGAGGCCGAGCTCGTCGGCGATCGCGCGCGCGGTGACGGTGTGGTCGCCGGTGATCATCCGCACGTCGACCCCCGCGCCGAGCGCGGTGTGGACCGCGTCCTTGGCCTCGGCGCGCAGCGGGTCCATGATCCCGACCAGCACCACCATGACGAGGTCGGTGACCGCGGCCATCGGGTCGGCCAGCGCCGCGATCATCGCCGCGTCGTCCAGGTCGCGGGCGGCGAACGCGAGGACCCGCAGGCCGCGTTCGGACAGCTGGCGGTTGGCGGCCAGGATCTCGTCCCGCACGGTGGCGATCGGGACGATCTCGCCGTGCCACAGCGCGTACCCGCTGCGCTCCAGGACCACGTCCGGCGCGCCCTTCACGGACATGAAGTGCGATTGCCGGACAATCGGGCCGACCAGCCAGTCCGGGCGGTCGTGGAAAGTGGCCATGAACTTGTACGCCGAGTCGAACGGCACCTCGGCGAGGCGGGGCAGGGCCTCCCGGGTCTCCTCGGCGTCCACGCCCATCTTCGCGGCCAGCACCACGAACGCCGCCTCGGTCGGATCGCCGATGACCGACCCGTCGTCACCGACGGTGGCGTCGGTGCTGAGCGCCAGGCCCAGCGCCAGGTTGTGGAAGTCGGGCAGCTTGGCCCCCGCGACGCCGAGGATCGCGCCGGTCTTCTGGTAACCGGGACCTTCGATCTTGAACCAGTCACCGCCGCCCAGCATGGTGACCGCGGTCATCGCGTTCATCGTCAGCGTGCCGGTCTTGTCCGAGTTGATGACCGTGGTCCCGCCCAGGGTCTCCACGTCCGACAGCGACTTGACCACCGCCTTGGACTCGGCCAGCCGCCGCGCCCCGGACGACAGCATGGCCTGGACGAACGTGGGCAGCCCGGTCGGGATGGACGCGATCGCGGTCGAGATGCACAGCAGCGTAAGCGTGGTGATGTCCTGCCCGCGCGCGATGCCGAAGATGGCGATGACCGCCACCGCGATGAAGGCGAGCAGGCCGAACACCTTGGTCATGCTGTCGAGCTCAATCTGCAGCGGCGACTTGGTCCGCTTGGTGGCCGTCACCATGCCGGCGATCCGGCCCATCTCGGTCGCGCTGCCGGTCGCGGTCACCACGAACACCGTGGTGCCGCGGGTGACCTGGGTGTTCTGGAACACCAGGTTCGTGCGGTCGCCCAGCGGGGTCTCGCCTTCGGGCAACGTCGCCGGGTCCTTGGGCACCGGAGCGCTCTCCCCGGTCAGCGCGGCCTCCTGCACCTCCAGTGTCGCCGAGGAGAGGATCCGGCCGTCGGCCGGGACCACGTCGCCGGCCTCGAGCAGGGCGATGTCGCCCGGCACCAGCTTGGTCGACTCGATCTCGTTGACCTGGCCAGAACGACGAACCCGCGCGTGCGGCACCTGCAGCTTCGCCAGCGCCTCCACGCTGGCCCGGGCCTTCAGCTCCTGGTTGGTGCCCATCACCACGTTGAACAGCACCAGGCCCAGCACCACCAGGGCGGTGGCGATCTGGACGATCGCGAAGCTGGCCGCGACCACGATCAGCAGCATGATGTTCATCGGGTTGGCCAGCTGTTCCCGCGCCACCGCCCACATGCTGGGCGGCGGCTCGGTCGGCAGCTCGTTCGGCCCGTATTCCGCCAGCCGCCGTTCCACCTCCGCGACCGTCAGCCCGGTATCGGCGTCGACACCCATCTGCGTCGTCACGTCCTGCGGCGACAGCGCGTACCAGGCGAGGCCGCCGCCAGCAGGCTGCTCGATAGTGGTGGTAGTAGCGGTCATCTCAGCTCCTCAATGACCTAGGGACCGACCTGGACGGGCACCGGACGACTGGGGCGGCTCCGTTTCCACCCGTAGTCCAGGCCGATGCTCAGCACCAGGATGACGGCCAACGTGATGATCGACGCGGGCTCGTGGATGAGGGTGGTGAACACGAACGTCACGAAGACCGCGCCGGCGGCCACGATGGCCAGGATCAGGATCGGGAGCTTGGCGCCGGTCTCCGCGCGGATCCGCACGTGGGCCGCGGTGATCATGGTGAAGATCACCAGGGCCACCGCGCTGCCGATCGACGCGATCGCGTCGAGGTTGAACCCGAGGGCCAGGACGATGCACACCGCCGCCGCGATCAGCAGCCCATTGGAGGCCCGGCCGCCGAGCTTGCGCGCCATCAGCGGCGGGAACTGGCCGGTCTCCGCCAGCCGCTCGGACAGCCCCGGTGCCGGGTACAGCCCGGCGTTCGTGGCGCCGGCGGTGGCGAACAGCGCGGTGACGGTCATCAGCCAGTAGCCCGCCCGGCCCAGCGTGGGCTCGGCGGCGACCGCGATCGCGGTGCCGCCGGAGGAGATCACCTTCTCCACCGTCAGCGTGCCGAACACGCCCAGGGCGATGGCGACGTAGATGACCGTGGCGATTCCGAGGGCCAGGTACATCGCCCGGGGCAGCTGGCGGGACGGCTTGGCCAGGTCCTTGGCCGTGAACGTGATGATGCCGAAGCCGAGGAAGGCGAAGAAGGTCAGCGCCACGGACGAGACGATGTCCTGGAACGGCGGATACTTCGACGGCGCCAGCAGCGACGGGGTCATGTTCACGAGCGTGACCACCGCGAACACGGACAAGATCCCCAGCACGACGTAGACGATCACCGTCTGCGCGTTCGCCACGAGCCTGGACCCGACGATGTTCACCCCGGTCATGACCAGGATGATCGCCGCCGCGAAGAACTTGATCCACGCCTGGTTCTCACCGGCGAACGTCGAGGTGGCGTAGCTCCCGAAGGACACCGCGACCATCGCGGTCACGATGGCGTTGGCCAGGTATGTCAGCCACGCGGTGACCCCGGTGAAGTGGCCGTTACCGGTCGCCTTGGCCACGTACTCCAGCAGGCCCCCGGCCGACGGGTACCGGGCGCCCAGCTTGGCGAACGAGTAACCCTGCAAGCCCGCGACGACCCCGGCGAGCAGGAACGACAGCCACACCGCCGCCCCGGCCACCTCGCCGGCCGCGCCGAGCAGCGCGAAGATACCCGCGCCCACCATCGCCCCGACGCCGATGAACGCGGCCTGGCGCACCGAGTAGTACTTCTTGCCAGTCTCGTCTGTCGCTGACGGTTCGGCAGCTTCGGTCGTGCCCATCTCCAGCCTCCCCAGGTGGTGGCCTGGCCGAGTCTCCGACCGGGCAGAGGGACGCCACACACGGTGATGCGCCCGGTCTGGCCCGGAGCCGGCATCCTGATAGTGGCCGGGCGATCTGGCCAGGTCGTCACCCAACCGAGGGTGATTCCTCCGCCCCCGGAGTCGCCCCGGAGTCGTCCCATAGTCACCCCATAGCCGGCTCAGAGCAGGCGCAGGTCGACGGCCCGCTCCAGCGCCGCCGAGCGGGACGCCACCCCGAGCTTCTGGTAGATCGAGCGCAGATGGGTCTTCACCGTGTTGCGGGATATGTACAGCGTGTCCGCGATCTGCAGGTAGGTGCTGGTCGGCAGCAGCGTGAGGATGCGCTGCTCGGCCGCTGTCAGCGGCTCGGCCAGCACCCGGCTGGACGGGGCCGTGCGGGGCTGGGCGGCGCGCACCTCGAGCGCCGCGGCCACCAGACGGTCGACGAACGGGTCAGACCGCAGCTGGCTCGCGTGCTCGACCAGGTAGCCGGCCACCTGCGGCGCGGTGGCGATGACGGTGTTGAGGAAGCCGTGGCTGCGGGCGGTGTGCAGGGCGCCGCCGAGGATGCCGGCGGCCGCGGGATCGGCCCGCTCGACGGCCGCGGCGGCGAGCAGCAGTTGGCGCACCAGCGCCTGGCGGGGCGTCAGGTCCGCCAGCGCCGCCGCCTGCAGGTGTTCCTGAACGGCCTGGCGATCACCGGCGGCCAGGGCGATTCTGGCCCGCAGCAGGCCGCGGCGGGCGGCGGGCAGATGGGCGGCCAGCTCGGCGGGGGTATGCAGGTCGCCGAGCGACAGGCGGAGCAGCGCCTCCAGTTCATCGGCGTGGGCCAGCAGGGCCCGGCTGCCCCCGGTCATGACCTGGCGCGCGGCCACTATGGTCGCCAGTGCGTCGCGGACCAGCCCGCGGGCCGCCCAGATCTGCGCCCGGTCCAGCAGCGCCAGGAATTCGAAGAGCGGCCGGCGCTGCTCGGTGATGGAGAGCACCCGTTCGGTGAGACGCTCGGCGGTGTCGAAGTCGCGGCGTTCCAGCGCGAGGCCGGACAGCGCGCGCAGATGGTCGACGGCGAAGAAGTGCTGGCCGAATCCCAGCCGCCGCGCCCCGGCGTCGGCGGCCCTGGCGGCCTCGGCGGCCTCCGTCAGGTGGCCGGCCTCGAACCAGGCCAGCGCCCGCGAACCTGGCACCATCACGAGCCTGACCGGTTCGGCGACATCGGGTTCGGCCAGGGCCGCGGCCGCCTCGTGCTCCGCCGCCGGGAGGTCATCCAGGCAGTTGTACACGCGGACGAGGATCAGCGCGACGATGGAGTTCCATTCGTCGGCGAGCTGCGTCCGCTCCTGGATGGCCCGCGCTTCCAGGGCCGTCTGCACGGCCTTTTCCAGCTGGCCGGCCACCCCGTAGCGAAACGCCTGAAACGCCGCGAACCGGGCGGCCAGCCTGGACTCGGCCGGAATCTTCCCGGCCGCCTCGAGCAGGTCGAGGTATTCACCGCCGCGAGCCGTATCGCCCGACAACAGCAGGTCGGCGGCCAGGCCGAGCAGCCGTTCCGGGGTCTGCGCCAGCAGCGAGGAGTCGACCACGCCCATCACCATCGGGGCCGGCAGGGTCGGGGTATGCAGGAAATCCGGCACCACCCGGTCCTGCAGCAGCGCCAGCGCCCGGTCGGGCTGCTGCGCCGCCAGGTAGTGGGAGGCCGCACGCCGCGGGTCCCCGGTCACCTCGTACCATTCGGCCGCCCGCAGCTGGAGCGCGTGCTCGCGGGCGCGGTCCCTGGCGCGCAGCTCGGCGCGCAGGACCCGGCGCACCAGATGGTGGTACCGGAAGCCGGTCTGCTCGTCGTCGAGGGCCACCAGGAACAGGTGCGCGGTGTCGATGGCGCGCAGCAGCGCCGCCGCGTCCTGCCTCCCGGTGACCGCGGCGCACGCCTCGACGGTCAGCACGTCGAGGATGGATGTGTCGAGCATGAACTGGGCCATGTCGGCCGGCTGCTGGTCGAGGACCTCGGAGACGAAGTACTCGGCGATCGCCTGGCCGCGGACCTCCAGCACCCGCTCCAGCCGCGCCGGATCCGTGGTCCCGCGCAGGGACAGCGCCGCCATCTGCAGCACCGCGGGCCACCCTTCGCTGCGCTCATGGAGCAGGGCCAGGTCGGCGTCGGACAGCTGGACGCCGAAGTTTGCCAGCAGGTCACGGCTCTCGGTGAGGGAGAAATACAGCTCGCGGTCGCGAACCTCGTTCAGCTGGCCCGACATCCGCAGCCGGTGCTGCCGCAGCGAGGGGTCGAAACGGCCGGCCAGCACGAGCTGGACGGTCTCTGACGGCCAGCGCTCGACGAGGTCGGCCATGTCCGGAGCCGCCGCGGCCGCCGCGAAATGGAAGTCGTCCACGACGATCACCGAACCCGCGGGCAGCTTCGCGACGTCGTTGGCGACCGACGCGGTGACGTCGGCCGACATCTTCCTGTCCATCGCGAGCAGGTCGGCGGCATCGGCACCGAACAACGGTTCGATGGCCCGTGGCGCCTCGATGAAGCCGGCCCAGAACCGGACCGGGTCGGCGTCGGCGCGGTCGCAGGACAACCATGACGTCGCCCCGGGCGGTCGCGCCGCCGCCCAGTCCGCCAGCAGCACGCTCTTGCCCGCGCCGGCCGACCCCACCACCACCGTCAGCCGCTGGGCAGAACCCGCCGCCAGCTGCTCATGCAGCCCGGATCTGCTGATGAGCGTGGCGGGCAGCGCTGGCGGCCGGAACTTCGTCAGCGCGAACCGCGTGCCCCGCGAGGAGCCGTGTTCAGTCGTCGCAGCCTCTGTCATGTCTTCGCGATTTCCGGGCCCAGGCCACGCCCATCAATCCGTTCTCTGCCCGGACGGCAGCGGAGCCGCCCGTGCGTGTCTGGCCATCGTGACCCGCCTATCGATCGGACCACGGCACCCGCGGCGGGGACATCACCCGCCACGATGTAGATGGGCATCACACGGGGCGACGCCCCGGCCGGATCTCGCCTCACCCTCGAATGGGCGATAACGAAAACGCTGGTGACGCGGCAGGCTAGAGACACACACGAACTGGAGGGCCCGGGAGGTGGTAGCCCGGTGCGGTCACAAACCTACGAGATCACCTTCTTGGGACAGGCAGGTGACACGCTACGTGCGGAGTTCGAGGATTGCGAGGTCACCATAGGTCCCGGCACGACCACGCTGCGGACCGAACTGCCGGACCGGGGTGCCCTGTCCGGGCTGATCGAGCGGATCAGCAGCCTGGGGCTCGACGTGATCGACGTGAGCATGGTGGCGACACCGCCCGGGAGATAGCCGGTCCTGCTCACCCATCGGGGGTGATGACGCGGGCGCACTCGGAAGGCACACTCGGCACTCGTTGACCTGCACAGCTGGCGAGATGTAGGTGCCGATGTTCAGACTGGCGCGCGGGCTGAGCCCTTCGTCGTACCGGCGGGAGTGGCTGGCCAAGGACGTCGTCGCCGGGGTCGTGCTCAGCACCCTGCTGGTGCCGCAGGGCATGGCGTACGCCGAGCTCGCGGGCCTGCCGCCGATCACCGGCCTGTACACCTCCATCTTGTGCCTGCTCGGCTACGCGGTGTTCGGCCCGTCGCGGATCCTGGTGCTGGGCCCGGACTCCTCGCTCGGGCCGATGATCGCCGCGACGATCCTGCCGCTGGCCGGCGCCAACGGAGACCCCAAGCGGGCCATCGCGCTGGCGTCGATGCTCGCGCTCATGGTCGGCGGGATCCTGGTCCTGGGGGCCGTGGCCAAGCTCGGCTTCATCGCCGACCTGATCTCCAAGCCGACGATGATCGGCTACATGAACGGCCTGGCGCTCACCATCCTGGTCGGCCAGCTGCCCAAGCTGTTCGGGTTCAAGGTCGACGCCGACAACTTCCTCGGCGAGCTGACCGGGTTCGTCAAGGGCCTGGCCGACGGTAAGGCGAACGCCGCCGCGGCCGCCGTCGGGATCGCCGGGATCGTGCTGATCCTGGCGCTGCAGCGGTGGCTGCCGAAGATCCCGGCCGTGCTGATCATGGTCGTGCTCGCGATCGCCGCCACGACGGTCTTCAGCCTGGCCGACCACGGGGTCAGCCTGGTGGGGGTGCTGCCCAAGGGGTTCCCCCCGCTGACCATCCCGGATATTCACGGGTCCGACCTCGCGCTGCTGTTCGGCGGGGCGCTGGGAATCGCCCTGGTGTCGCTGGCCGACACGATCTCGACCGCGTCCGCGTTCGGCGCCCGCACCGGGCAGGAGATCGACGGCAACGGCGAGATGATCGGGATCGGCGCGGCGAACCTGGCCGCGGGCCTGTTCCAGGGGTTCCCGGTCAGCACCAGCGGGTCGCGGACGGCGGTAGCCGAACGGTCCGGCGCCAAAAGCCAGCTCACCGGCGTCACCGGGGCCGTGGTGATCATCGTGATGATCGTGCTCGTCCCCGGGTTGTTCCGTAACCTGCCGCAGCCCGCGCTGGCCGCGGTGGTGATCACCGCGTCGCTGTCGCTGGCCGACATCCCCGGCACGGTCCGGCTGTGGCGGCAGCGCAAGCCCGAGTGCCTGCTGTCGATCGCGGCGTTCCTCGGCGTGGTCCTGCTCGGCGTGCTGCCCGGGATCGCCATCGCCGTGGGGCTATCGATCCTCAACGTCTTCCGCCGGGCCTGGTGGCCCTATGACACCGAACTCGGCCGGGTAGAGGGCCTCGAGGGCTACCACGACGTGCACAGCCACCCGGAGGCCCGGCACCTGCCCGGCCTGGTGATCTACCGATTCGACGGCCCGCTGTTCTTCGCCAACGCCACGACGTTCCGCGACGAGATCAGGCGGATGGCCCGGGCCGACCCGCTGCCGAGGTGGATCCTGGTTGCGGCCGAGCCGATCACCGACGTGGACACCACCGCCTCCGACATGCTGGAAGACCTCGACGAGGCGCTGAACGCCCAGGGCACCAGCCTGGTGTTCGCCGAGCTCAAGGACCCGGTGCGGGGCAAGATCGAACGCTACGGCCTCACCCGCACCATCGACCCGCGGCACTTCTACCCCACCATCGAATCCGCCGTGGCCGCCTTCCGCCAGGAAACCGGCGCCGACTGGACCGCCACCGGTACCGTCGCCAGCGAGGCGGTCAGCGGCGACAAGACTCCGTGAGCACCGGGTTCCGGTGCGGGTCAGGGCTGGGTGCCCAGCGTCACCGTCGTGGTGGCGGTGTGACCGGCTCGCCAGTACTCAACCGAGACCTTGTCGCCCGGCTTCTTGGTCAAGGTCAGCTCCTGAAGCTGAACGTTGCTGGTGGCAGCCTCGCCGTTGATCTTGGTGATGATGTCCTCGGCGCGCAGCCCGGCCTGGGCGGCGGGGCCGCCGGTCAGCACCGCCCGGATGAACAGCCCTTCGGGCACCCCGGCCTGGGCGGCGGCCGCCGGCGGTACCGGCACCGTCTGCAGGCCAAAGTACGCGTGCGTGACCGAGCCGGTGGCGATGATCTCGTCGGAGATGGTCTTGGCCAGATCCACCGGGATGGCGAAGCCCAGCCCGATGCTGCCGCCGCTGGACTCGCCCGACGGGCTCGGCACCGTCGCGCCGGCCGTCGGGATCCCGACCAGCTGACCCGCGCAGTTGACCATGGCGCCGCCGCTGTTGCCGGGATTAATGGAGGCGTCCGTCTGGATCGCCGACACCAGCAGCGCCGTTTTGTCGTTCTCGGCGGGCACCTGAATGCTCCGGTCGAGCGCGCTGATGATGCCGGACGTGACCGTGCCGGACAATCCGAGCGGGGCGCCGAGCACCACGGACGCCTCGCCCACCTTCACCGTCGACGACGAGCCCATCGCGATGACCGGGAACTTGTGCGTGTTATTGACCTTGAGGACGGCGAGGTCGGTCTGCGGGTCCCGGCCCGTGATCGTCGCGGGTTCGGTTTGCCCGTCGGAGAACTGCACTTCCACCGAGCCGCCATTGGCGGCGATCGCGATGACGTGGTTGTTCGTCAGGATGTAGCCGTCGGACTTGATGAGCTCGCCCGACCCGGTACCGCCTCCGCCCTGGCCGCTGGCCGAGATCGTCACCACGGAGGGGAGAACCTTGTCCGCGACCGACGTGACGTCGCACGCGCTGACCTGACCAGAAGCCGACGATGTGCCCGACGACGCGGGGGCAGGAGAAGCGGAGGACTTCGTCGCGGCGACGATGGCGCCGCCCGCCACGCCCCCCACGACCAGCGCGCCGACGAGCGCCGCCCACGGCAGCCAGCGACGTGATCTCGCCCCCTGCTTTGACTCGTGCATCTCGGCTCCTTGATATTCCGTGCCGAAATCCCGGCTGAATTGAAGCAGCGCCAGGGGCCGGCCGGCATCACCGCTTCCGGGTGACCTGCCACGGTCGGCGCGCAGGACGCCCGATTGTGGTTGCGCGGGCGGCGGCAGGTGCCGTGGTTCGCTCGTCAGCCTATCGATGCTGGCGGGTCGCATATTCACCCGGTCAGGGGTGATACGCCAGAGCCTTCGGTTCGACATCATGTTGACATGGAGGAGATGCCAGCCGTAGCGCCTGGGCCGGATTCCCGGGGTACGCGCTCGTCGCATTGGCTGGCGCGCCTCAGCTTCGTGCTCGCAGGCCTGGCGATCGTGATCCTGCTGGCCGTCGCCGGGGTGAAGAGCCTGGCCATGCTCGTCGTGGGCCTGGTCGCGGCGGCGGTGAGCCTGGGCGCCGCGTACGTCTTCCTTTCCCGGCGGGGCATGGTGCGCTGGCTGGCGTTCGCGGTCTTCGTCGCGGCGCCGATCGCGGTGATCGTCGTCTACGCCTTCAATCACCTGCTCTGGGTAGCGATCCTGTCGGCGGCGCTCTGGCTGCTCGCGGGCGTGACCGCGCGCCAGGCGCTGACCGGGGAGCGGCCGGACTGGCGCATGCCCGAGCACCCGGCGCAGCCGCCGGCCCGGCACCCGTACCTGATCATGAACCCGAGGTCCGGCGGCGGGAAGGTGGAGAAGTTCGACCTGAAGCGCAAGGCCGAGGCCCTCGGCGCCGAGGTGTTCTTGTTCGGCGGGTCCGGCCCGGTCGACGTGGCCGAGGTGGCCCGGCACGCGGTGGCCGGCGGCGCGGACCTGCTCGGGGTGGCCGGCGGCGACGGCACCCAGGCCCTGGTGGCGGGCATCGCCGCCGAGCACGGCCTGCCGTTCGTGGTGATCAGCGCGGGCACGCGCAATCACTTCGCCCTGGACCTGGGCCTGGACCGGGAGGACCCGGCGGCGTCCCTTGGCGCCTTGACCGACGGCGTCGAACTGCGGGTCGACCTGGGGAAGATCAACGGGCAGACGTTCGTCAACAACGCCTCCTTCGGCGCCTACGCCGAGATCGTCGAGACCCCCGCCTACCGGGACGACAAGCGGAACACGACGCTGAACACGCTTCCCGACCTGCTCCAGGGCCAGCGCGGAGCGCACCTGCGCGTGCGGGCGAACGGCACGCGGATCGACGCGCCGCAGGCGCTGCTGGTATCGAACAATCCGTACGGAACCGGGGACATCGCCGGGCTGGGCCGCCGCGCGCGGCTGGATCGCGGCGTGCTCGGGGTGGTCGGCGTCACCGTGAGCAACGCCGCGCAGGCCGCCGGGCTGATCCGCGGCCAGCGCGCCACCGGGCTGACCGTGCTGGCCACGAAGCGGATCGAGGTCACCGCCGACGCGCCGCAGATCCCGGTCGGCGTCGACGGCGAGTCGATACTGATGTCGACGCCGGTGACCTGCACGGTCTCGCCGGGCGCGCTGCGCGTCTGGGTGCCACGCGTCCGTCCGGGCGTTCCCGCGCCGAAACCCCCGGTGGACTGGGCCAGGCTACGGCACCTCGCGGCCACCCGGGAATCAGCCTCTACCGTGCCGGCCCGATGACGGTGACCGCCTGCCAGATCGCGGAGATACTGCGCCCAGGCCCGCATCCATAGGAAGGTAGCGATATGGCGAAGAAAAAGGACAAGGACAAGGTGCCAGCGGAGGCAGCGGGCCAGGCGGCCGAAGTTGAAGGGTCCGGGCCGCCGTCGAAGATGAAGCGCAAGGAGTACGAGCACCAGATGAGGATCCTGCACGGCGAGCTGGTCGCCATGCAGGAGTGGGTGAAGGATTCGGGCGCCAAGATCTGCGTGGTGTTCGAGGGCCGGGACACCGCCGGGAAGGGAGGCACGATCAAGCGGATCACCGAGCGGGTGAGCCCGCGCGTGTTCCGGGTCGTGGCCCTGCCCACCCCGACCGAACGGGAAAAATCGCAGATGTACATCCAGCGCTACGTCCCGCACTTCCCGGCGGCCGGCGAGGTCGTGATCTTCGATCGCAGCTGGTACAACCGGGCGGGCGTCGAGCGGGTGATGGGCTTCTGCACACCGGAGGAGACCGAGCGATTCCTGGGGCTGACGCCGGCCTTCGAGAAGGCCATGGCCGATTCCGGGATCCTGCTGCTGAAGTACTGGCTGGAGGTCAGTCCGGAGGAACAGACCCGGCGGCTCGAGAGCCGGATCAACGACCCGCGGAAGATCTGGAAACTGTCTCCCATGGACCTGAAGTCCTACAGCCGCTGGTACGACTACTCCAGGGCCAGGGACGCGATGTTCGCCGCGACCGATACCGCGTGGGCTCCCTGGTTTGTCGCGGACGCCAACAACAAGATGCGCGCCCGGCTGAACATCATCAGCCACCTGCTGAGCCAGGTCCCCTACAAGCCGCCCGCGCACCAGGAAATCAAGCTGCCCAGACGGCAGCCGCGTGGTGGCTACGTGCAGCCCGACCTGCCATTGCACCACATCCCGACACCGTTCTAGAAGGCTGCGAGCCCGCACTGGCAGAGGCAGGCGATGTGAGGGGAAGCATAATGAGCGTCGTAATCCGGAGCCGGGAATGGCGATAACCGCGGACGGAGTGTGGGCTGAGGATGTACTCCGGGCGTATAGCACGAGCCTTTACCCGACGGCGCTCCGGATAACCGGCAATACACCGGACGCGGAGGACCTGGTGCAGGAGACATTCGCGAAGGCGCTCGCGGCTTCGGGCCGGTTCCAGCCGGGCACGAACCTGAACGCGTGGCTGCGCCGCATCATGATGAACACGTTCATCAGCGGCTACCGGAAGAGGCGAGCCGAACCGCAGTTCGTCACCGGAGACGCCACCAGCGCGCAGTTGCTCAGTGCTCAGTCACACGATGGCTCGGCCGAGGACCAGGTGGTCGGGCGCCTGCTGGACGCGGCCCTCACCGCGGCACTGCGGGCCTTGCCGACCAGGCACCGGACGGTTGTCTATCTCGCCGACCTCGAGGGACTCGGCTACCAGCAGATCTCCGCCCTTACCGGCATTCCGCTCGGCAGCGTGAAGTCGTGCCTGCACCGGGCCCGGTACAGGCTCCGCGCCGAACTCGGCGCCTACGCATCTCGCGGCTAGAGAAAGAGAGTCCCCTGGGCATGTGGTGGGTGGGCATGGGGTCGTCGAGCGGACCCCGGTCGTTCGATCCTTTCCGCCTCGCTGACCTGGAATACCGGATGTGGGTGGCCTACTACCTGCGCCGCTGGACCCAGGTGCTGATGGCTTCGGTCCGGCTGCTGCTGCTGGGCTTCGGCGCCGACTGGGTGCGGGCCCTGCGGGGCGCCCGGCTGATGATGCGCGCCGTCCGGTTGTGGGCGCCGGTCCCCGACAACGACCCCGACGGCGCCCAGGCCTGCATGCGCCAGCTTTACGCGCTGATCAGGCGCCGCTTCGGCGAACCCGCGGACCCGGCGCGGGCGGCCAGCCTGGAGATCGACTGGTGGCGGGCGCACCGGAAGCGTCAGTATTCGCCCGATCCCGAGCAGACGGGCGATGAGCTGGTCGACTCGGTGACCCGCCTGTACTCCTATCTCTACGGCCAGCTCGAGGCCGTGGTCAGGCCGGCCGCCGTGCACCGGGTACAGGCCATGGACCTGTCCGATCGGTGGGTCCGGGAGGGCTGCCCGCCGGACAGCCCGCTGCTCCCGCTGGAGCGCGCCGCGCTGGTCCGCGCCTACGCCGCGCTGCTCGCGGCCGTCCATCAGGAAAGCCCGCATGAGGTCCACTGAGGGCCTGGTTTCCTGGCGCCAAAGGCACCGGGAAGCTTTTGTTGTGCGAGCCATGGACATGAACGCCCGGCCGGAGCAAGAGTAGGCGGCGGACATTTCCGAGGAAAACGGACGCCAGTGGCAACGGACCACCACGCCGAGCACGTCGGCAGCCTGCTGCGGCAGCCATGGCTGCTTGCCGCCCGGGCCGAGCATCGGCAGGGCAGGCTGACCGAGGCCGGGTTGCGCGAGGTAGAGGACCGGGCGGCGGGAGAGAACCTAGCCCTGCAGCGCGAGGCGGGCATCGGGGTGTTCACCGACGGCGAGGCCCGGCGGACGAACTGGATGACCGGCATCCTGGAGTCGACCGGCGGGATGAACGTGATCGAGACCCCCTCGGTGAGGTGGCGCAGGCCGGACGGCGAGATCCCGCCGACCGATGAGACGGACTTCGTGATGACGGCGGCCACGGCCAAGGTGTACCGCAAGAACCGCCTCACCAACGTCGAGGCGGAATTCATGGCCCGGCA
>Ga0306924_10004081_pt1 | contig 14203 bp, 14 predicted proteins | sample sta12Can44000111_FD_203756 | JGI IMG/M metagenome (GOLD analysis project Ga0306924, IMG submission 203756) | Lab enrichment of tropical soil microbial communities from Luquillo Experimental Forest, Puerto Rico - statanox.12C.anox.44.000.111 (v2)... | ecosystem: Environmental > Terrestrial >... | reverse complement strand
GCTACAAGAATCTCGGCTACCTGCTGCTCAAGGCTCAGCGCATGGCGGTCACCAAGACCGAATTTATCGTTTTTCAGAAAGCAGCCTAAAATGCTGGTCTCTACGAATTCTCGTGCAGAGCCAGAAATTGTTCACCTGAAACCCAAGCGAGCCGGCGGACGAACCGCTCCTCCATCATTGCGATGTGGGCCGCGGGGCCGCCATAGGCCACGAAGCCAAGGCGGAGAAATTCTTTGGCGATTTCCCGCAGCGAGCGGGCGCCGGTCAATTGCGGATCAGCAGAATCGGCCATGAGCGCGGCGACGATTATCCCCCAGGTGCGGGCGAAGGATTGTGAATTGCGGAAAAGTTGTGACGGCGCGAGTACGTCCAGTGAGCAACGAGCAAGAAATAGAAAGGGGCGTAGACGAGCCATTGCATCAAGGGATCGAACTTGAAAATGCCGAGAATGCCGTAGCCGATTAAGACGTTGTAGGAGAGAAACTGCAACACGGTGAGCATGAGCCAGGCAGGATTGGGGAAAAAGCAGAGCAGAGGAACGATCCAGGTGAAATACCACGAATAGCCATTCGGTCCAAGGACCAGAATCGTGCCGACGAGGAGGTAGGCAGCGCGTGTTGGGTCGGCCCGTTTCCAAGCCAGCCAGAAAGCCAAGCCCCAGCTGGCAAGAACGCCGACAAGCGCAGGAATTTTCGTTCGGCCGCCCGTCAGCCAATCGATCATCGTATAGAGGCTAGCGTGGTAATTCTTCCAGGTGGCCTCGTAGTAGGCCAAGTTTGCCCAAAACATGCCGAGGGCATTCGAGTAGGGAGCGAGGACGGCGAGCATGGTGACGGCAGCCAGAGCGGCGGCCCACCATCCTGAGCGCCGTTCGGGCCAACACGCGCGGCGAATCCAGACCGGCAGAAGAACCGCGGGGAACACCTTGGCCATGGCGGCGAGCGCGACTGGCACGGTCGCAAATGCTGGACGATTCCGGATGAGGACCAGACCACACACAATTCCAAGCAGGGCTAGGACGTCGTTGTGACCGCTGCCGGCAAACTCCACAATCACGAGCGGGTTCCAGGCGTACACGGCCAGGCGGAAGGTTCGATCGTTCTCATGGCGGAAAATCCAAGCTAAGACCAGCATCACGAGAACGTCGGCGGCGGCGAACGGAGTCTTGAAAGCCGTCGGGCCGGGGAAGAGTTTCCAGGCAGCGCAAAAAACAAGCTCAGTGGCCGGAGGATAAATTGCAGGAATCTCGCGGCCGGGAATGATTTCGTAGTATTTGTCGCGCAGGTGAAGCAGGCGTGGATCGTTGGGCGCAATGGCGTACGGGTTCCAGCCGTTTGCCTGGACTTTGCCTTCCCAACGATAGCGCTGCAAGTCGTCGGACAGCGTCGGCAGCATGGGCCAGAGAGTGGCGCGAAAGACGATCGCGGCGAAAATGAGTAAAATAAGTGCGGCGCGGGACGCCCTTGTGCGGCCTAATGCGTACAACACAACCAGGTAGACCGTTCCCGCAGCGAGCGCCAACTCGATGAAGCCGATGGCGTGGTTTTTCAGGTAATACAGGCTGTGCATGCGCAGGTACAGGGCTTCGAGGGGAACGCCTGCTGCGAACAGCCAGAATAACTGCCGATGGTCCGATTTGTTTTCGGAAGGCATGCGGGGAACGTTAAATTTGCTGAACTTCACTCCCATTCTGCTGGCGGCGCAACAGAGTCCGCTGCGCAATTACTGGTACAAAATTACGGATCGGACGTTTGCCGGGGTGTATCACGCAAACGCTTTCGACCTGGCGATGATGATTCCGTATTTCATGGTCCTGTTCATCCTGGCGGTGTACGGTCTGCACCGGTATGTGCTGCTCTACGACTTTTATGTTTACCGGAAAAACGTTCCCGCGGCGCCGCCTCGGGTGAGCAACTGGCCAAAGGTTACCATACAGCTTCCGATCTTTAACGAGCGCTACGTGATTGAGCGGCTGGTAGACGCGGTTTCGCAATTTGAGTACCCACGGGAGCTACTGGACATTCAGGTGCTGGATGATTCGACGGACGAGACGCGAGAAGTGGCCAGCGCTTGCGTCGAGCGGCAGGCCGCCGCGGGACGGCCGATCGTTTATATTCACCGGACGAATCGCGAAGGCTACAAAGCGGGCGCGCTCGAAAATGGATTGCGGACGGCGCAGGGAGAATTCGTGGCCATTTTCGATGCCGATTTCATCCCGCCATCCGATTTCTTGTGCCGAACCATTCCCTACTTTTTGAATCCGGACGGTGGCAAGGATATCGGCATGGTGCAGGCGCGCTGGACGTATCTGAACGCCGATTATTCGCTTTTGACACGGGTTCAGACCATCCTGCTGGACGGCCATTTCGTAATTGAGCATGGCGGGCGTTCGCGCCGGGGCACTTTCTTCAACTTCAACGGAACCGCGGGGGTCTGGCGTCGCGCCGCGATCGAGGCGGCCGGGGGGTGGGAGCACGACACGTTGACGGAAGACACCGATCTTTCTTACCGCGCGCAACTGAAAGGCTGGAAGTTCCTGTACCTGCCGGAAATCGAATGCGCTTCGGAACTTCCGGTGGACATGAACGGGTTCAAGGCGCAACAGGCGCGCTGGGCGAAAGGCTTGATGCAGACGGCGAAAAAGATTCTCCCAAGGGTGTTTCGCTCGGACGCTCCGTTGTATGTGAAGTCGGAAGCATTTTTTCATTTGACGGCGAACATATCGTACCCGCTGATGGTGCTGCTCTCGACGATGCTGTTGCCGGCGATGATCGTGCGCTTTTACCAGGGCTGGTTTCAGATGCTGGTGATCGATCTGCCGCTTTTCCTCGCGTCCACCTGCTCCATCTCGAGCTTTTACCTGGCGGCGCAAAAAGAGCTGCGGCCCAAGACCTGGCTAACTACCCTACTTTATATGCCCTTCGTGATGGCCACGGGGATTGGCCTTTCGGTGCGGAACGCGCAAGGCGTGCTGGAAGCGATTTTCGGGAAGAAATCCGAGTTTGCTCGCACCGCAAAATTCAAGATCGAAGGAAAGTCTGGAACGTTCGCCGCAAAGAAATACAAGAACAAGTCGGGCTGGATGCCGTATTTTGAAGTGGCGCTGGGGCTCTACTTTGCTCTCGCGGTGGTCTATACGATTCTCAATGAAAACTACGCAACCGTGCCGTTTCTGCTGCTTTTTGTGTGGGGCTACTTGTATACCGGTTTTATGTCGCTCAGCCAGGCGTGGTTTGCGCACCTGCGTTTTGGGGTGAACGCACCGGAGATGCGCCCGGCCTCGAGTGGCGCACCGGGGTTCTAGCGCGCTGCCGAGAATCGGGGTAAAAGCCCGAAAAGAGAGATTCCTCGCTGCACTCGGAATGACGGCCAACTTTATTTCAGCAGCTGCCAGACCACCGTGTTTGGCGTGACCCAATCGCTGTGACCGAGGTCGCACTTTTCCTTGGTCCTTGGGTATAGAATCTCCCTACGCTTACGCAGTTGTAGTCCCTTCCTAGCAATACAGGAGGCCCTATGAAATCCATTCTTCTGCTCCTCCTCGTTACGCTCACATTCGCTCCAGCTGTTTGTGCAGGCACTCATCAAATCTCCGAGGCTGGCAAGGCCTGTATCGACTGCCATTCATCGACCACGCCGGGAATTGTGGAGCAGTGGAAGAGCAGCGCGCATGCCAAGAGCGGTGTCGACTGCTATTCGTGTCACAAGCCAAACGACGGTGATCCGGCGACCTTCGACCATAACGGTTACAAGATTGCGGTCATTGTGACGCCGAATTACTGCGCACGGTGCCACAAAGCCGAAGTGACGCAGTTTGAAAAGAGCCACCACGCGGCAGCGGCCAAGTTCATTGGCTCGTTGGACAACATGCTTGGGGAAATTGTGGAGGGCGGGCCTGCCGCGAACAACGGCTGCCGCCAATGCCACGGCAGCGAAGTGAAGTACGTGGGCGATGGCCGGTTTGATCCGGCGACGTGGCCGAACAGCGGCATCGGGCGGATCAATCCGGACGGAAGCCAGGGCACGTGCGCCGGGTGCCACGGACGCCACTCATTTAGCTCCGCAACTGCGCGGATGCCGGAAAATTGCGGGAAATGCCATCTGGGCCCGGATCATCCGCAAATCGAAATCTTCAACGAATCAAAGCACGGCATTCAGTACCACGCCAACGTTGCGAAGATGAACCTGGATTCCAAATCGTGGGTGGTCGGCAAAGACTACTCTGCCGCGCCGACCTGCGCGACGTGCCACATGTCCGCGACGCCGAACCAAGCAGTGACACACGACGTAGGCGACCGCATCAGCATTACGCTGCGGCCGGCGATTTCCATCAAGCTGGATAATTGGGAGCGGCGGAGGGTGAACATGATGGATGTGTGCTCGAACTGTCATGCCTCCGGCTGGATTGACAATTTCTATAAGCAGTACGAGGGGACGGTGGATCTCTACAACGAGAAGTTCGCGAAGCCCGCGAAATCGATCATGGACAAGCTCTATGCCGCGAAGAAGCTGACTCCGACGCCGTTCGACGAGAAGATCGAGTGGACCTACTACGAGCTTTGGCACCACGCGGGACGCCGGGCCCGCATGGGCACGGCGATGATGGGGCCGGACTACACGCAGTGGCATGGCTTTTTCGAAGTGTCGAAGATCTTCTACACGGAGTTTGTTCCTGAGGCTGAGCAGCTCATGCCCGGAGTCACGGCGGACGTGATGAAGTCGGACTATCACAAGTGGACCGAGGGACTATCGAAGGAACAACTGCAGCAGCAGATCGATTTCTACAAGGAGCGGTACAAGCAGTAGCGGCCGTGGTTGTTTCGGCGTCACGGAACCAGAGCGAGAAACAAGAAAGCGGCAAGGATCGTAAGGTGCACGATGCCTTGAAGCACAGTGGTGCGGCCAGTGCCCAAGGTGACGACACTGATCAGCAGGGTCAGCACCAGCAGCACCTCTTCTTTAGCATTCAGGCCAAGTACGAGCGGTTTGGCCAGCAGGATGGAGACGACTGCAACCGAAGGGATTGTTAGCCCAATACTTGCAAGGGCCGATCCGAGCGCCAAATTCATGCTGGTCTGCAGGCGATTCGCCCGGGCAGCGAAAAAAGCCGCCATGCCCTCCGGCAGGAGCACTAACGCGGCAATGATGATGCCGACGAGACTCTTCGGCGCACCGAGAGTTCCGATGACGTTCTCGAGAGTGGGAGTGAGCGCTTTGGTGAGAAGAACGACCGCTACGAGCGAGACGAGTAAAAGACCGAAGCTGATGAGGGCAGTTGTGTTTCGCGGTGGCGGCGCAAAGGTTCCTTCTGCCGAGCCTTCATCGGGTAGAAAGAAGTTGCGGTGCCGAACAGTCTGAACGAAGAGGAACGAGCTATAGAGGATGAGGGAGGCCGAACCGGCAAAAATCAGCTGAGGAGTGCTGAAGACAGGGCCCGGCGCGCTGGAGGTGAAATTGGGAAGGACCAGCGAGAGCGTGGTGAGCGCGATCAGGACCGCGAGAGCCGCATTCGCTCCCTGAAGCTGAAAACCCTGCTCGCGGTGACGCACACCGCCGCCGAGAAGGCAGAGCCCCACGATGCCGTTGCAGACGACCATCACGGCGGCAAACACCGTGTCCCGCGCCAACTCCGATTTCTCGGGTCCGCCGGTTATCATCATGGAAACGATCAATGCGACTTCGATTACAGTGACCGCAATGGCGAGAACAAGCGTGCCGAAGGGCTCGCCTACACGGTGGGCAACGACTTCAGCGTGATAAACCGCCGAAAAGACAGCCGCAATGATGATGAACGCTTCGGCAGCGGCAACGATCCCGCTAGGACCGGCAAGGAATCGTATGGCCAGAATAACCCAGGCGAGTGCCGGCCAAGCAATCGCCCACCAGGGAGTCCGCTCACAGGTGAGATGGGCCATTAGTCTTTTTTCCCCGAGCGAACCATACTACAGTGAATCCGGAGTCGGCCTGCATTGATATTTGCCACAAAGAGGCGGGGTCTAGTCCAAGGAAGAAAGAGCTTGAAGTTCGCGGCCGGCCATATTTGCGGGGAGCGGCGCATAGCCTAACAAACCGCATTGCTTCTGGCCCACCGTCAGCATCCAGCGAAACAGGTCGTGGAGCGCCGCTTTCTTGGCGGGGTCGCGGATGTCGGCCGAGACGAGCAACCACGTGAAAGTCGAAATTGGATAGACGTGCTTGCCCGCAGCGTTGGTGATGGACAACCGAAAGTCGTCGTTGCCCGTCCAGGCAGACTTGGCGGCGGCGGTAACGCTATCGAGATCGGCTTTGACATAGTCGCCAGAGGAGTTGCGCACGGCGGCGAAATTCAGCTCGTGCTGGAGCGCATAGATGAATTCCACGTAGCCGACGGAATTCGGAGTCTTGCGAACGGTATCAGCAACGCCTTCGTTCCGCTCCGCGCCGATACCGTCCGGCCAGTTGACGGTAGTGCCCGAACCCACCGCGGACTTCCACTCCTGGCTGACTTTCGAAAGGTAATCGGTCAATGCGTAAGTCGTGCCGCTGCCGTCGGAACGGTGCACGACAATAATCTCGCTGTCCGGAAGGTGAGTTCCCTTGTTGATCACGCGAATTTCGGCGGCGTTCCAGCGCCGGATGTTACCGAGAAAGATGTGAGCCAAAACTTCGGGCGAAAGATTCAAGCCGCCAGGCGCGCCGTCGACGTTGTAAATGGGAACGACGGCGCCGAGCACCGTTGCGATTTGCAACGTTTTTCCCGAGGACGCACCCAATTGCTTGTCGGAAAGGGGCATGTCGGAAGCGCCAAAGTCTGTCTGTCCTGCGAGAAACCGTTGAATACCCTCCCCGGAGCCAACGGCGTCGTACCGAATCTGAATCTCGGGCCGGGCGTGTTCGAAACTCTCGAACCACTTCTGATAGATCGGGGCGGGAAACGTGGCGCCGGCACCGTCAAGAATGATGCGGGCCGTCGAGGAGGTTTCCGCACTGGGAGTTCCGCCACCGGCAAGTTTTTCTCCTGAGTCTTTTTTGGCGATCGCTTCGAGGAGAGCGTGAACCAGTTGATCAGAAAGGTCACCGGTAATGCTCTTCCAGCCGACGGCGTGGGGCGTAACCAGGTAGGACCAAAGGGTCTTGCCGTCCTTGCCGGTGAGTTCCGCGGTTGCGAACCCCTGATAAGCCGGCTGTTGATTGCTCTTCGAACGTGGACTTGAGAAGACATAGCCGGTGGTCCAGATGCGGGCAGTGGCGTGAAGAACCGCGTCGGCCTGACTTGCTTCGGCGACCAGTTGCACAGCCTGCGAGGCTTTCAGCCTTTGAATGATATGATCGCGGACAGCCGAAGGGAGCTTTTCCGTCCCCTGCCAATCCAAAGCGATTCGTTTGACGTCGAAAGCATGCTCACTGCTCTGTGCCCATAAGCAAGATGCGGAGGTTACGGCAAGAAGGGCGGCAACTGCGGCGAAGCGGTAGAGCTGCGGAGACAACAGGAAAGGAAGCTTCGTCAGCATGGTAGACGGCCTTTTGAGCGTCCGTCGAGTATACCTAGGTGGAGGAGCGATGCGGCAGGGGATTTTGTATTTTGGCGAATGCTGCGCCCGCCAGTAACATTGCGTTCATAGTGCTTTGACAAGGGAACCGACACTGGTTGCAGGTGAACCGTTGTGGCCGTGCTGTCACAATTCCGCCGCGAGCGGCGTTGTTAGGACATGGATGCAAACAGCCAGTTAGTGGATGCAGTGCTCACCGAAGAGTCCCCTTTTGATTTTGAGAACACATTCCGGACGCATTATGCGCGAATCGCCAGAATCATCACAAAGCTGGTGAGGGATCCGGCGTGAGGCGAGGACCTGGCTACCGAGGCGTTTGTGAAGCTGTGGCGCCACCCGAAAGCGCATTGCGAAAACGCGCCGCGCTGGGTCTACCCGGTTGCAGTGAGAAAGGGCCTGGATGAATTGCGGCGGCAAAAGCGGCGCGAGCATTACGAGGGCCTTCTACGACAGACTAGAGTTGAGCCGACGCCCGAAGAGATCCGAACGACAGCGGAAGTCCAGGAAAGAGTTCGCTCAATCCTTGCCGTAATCGCGTCACGCCAGGCGGAATTGCTGGTGCTGCGAAGTCAAGGTTTCAGCTATGAAGAGCTGGCGCTTTCGCTCGGCCTGAATCCAGCTTCGATTGGGACGCTGCTGGGCCGGGCGCAGCAAGCGTTCCGGAAGGAGTATGTAAAACGTTATGGACAAGATTTATGAAATGGACCTGAACCATTGGGTCGACGAAAAGCTGGCGACGCTTGGCGCGGGCGAGGGGTGGCAACCGGATACGGAAAGAGCGCTTGCGCGGTTTAAGGAGCAACGCTCCAGGACAGAAAGAAAGCTGGCCATCTGGCGCTGGACTACGGTGCCTGCGCTGGCGCTGGGTCTTTGCCTGGTGGCGCTTCCCCAGCCGCGCTTGTCCGTTTTGCGCTTCTGCCAACAACTTGCCTGTCGGAACGCCAACTCGCGCCTGGTGTCAGCGGACGTGAAGAAGTTGGTCGACGGACGCGCCAGACCTTCATTTAAAGGACGCGTGGGGGCGGGACGTGCAGGTCTCGGCGCACAAAGGGAAAGTGGTGCTGCTGAATTTTTGGGCGACGTGGTGTGAAGGGTGCCAGAAAGAGATACCAACATTCATCGAATTTCAGGACAAATACAGAAACCACGACTTCGCAGCGATTGGCGTTTCAATGGATGCGGAAGGCTGGGCCAAGGTTAAGCCTTACCTGGAGACAAGCAAGATTAACTACTCCGTAGTGGTGGGGAACGACGATGTAGCGAAGGAATACGGCCTCGGGTCTATGCCAATGACGTACCTGATCGACCGTGACGGGAAAATCGCCGCGACGTATGTAGGATTGGTGGATAAAAGCAACTGCGAAAACACAATCAACGGCTGCTGGACAAGTAAGCAAGCGGAGCGGGAACGGCGGCCAGCTATCGCATGGACGGAACACCCCAGGGAAAGCACAGCAGGAATGGTGTAAGGTGCGTAGTCGGGTGCGAGTTCACGTTCCGCCAGCGGAGTCCAGCCAGCGCTTTAAGAGAGATTGATGCTTTGGATCGACATCCAGGAAAGCCGCGCCGGCACCCATATTCGGCGTTGAATAAATGATTTTTGCGTGGGCTTCAAAGGTTTCTTCGCCTGCCGTAATTCTCAAGGTAACCATCGTCCCCGCCGGGAAAGGGTTCATCATGTCGAGATAGCAGCCGTTCAGGCTAAGCTCGCTGACGCGAGACACAACGCGCACTTGCGAAGCATCCTCACGAAGTTCGGCGTGAGCGATGAAAGAGAATCTCGGCGTGCGACGACGCTCCTGTTCCATGCTGCCCCTTTGGTAGCTGGCTGGCTTCTCTTATCGTATAGCCGGAAGTTCACAGCGCACCAAAGAAAGCAAACCGGTGTACCATGAATGCCACTTCGAACGGGAAATGGAGAAAACCCCGTGCAAATATGGCGAATTTTTATGCTGGCGGTGGCGACCGCGCCGTTTCTGGCGGCCCAGAACGCTGTGGAGCCCGCGGCGGTGCCGGTCGAAGAAGAGCCGCATCACCACGTGGTGATGAAAAACGATTGGATCGTGGTGATGCGGGTGTCGATCCCGGAGGGGGAACGCACTCTGTACCACACGCACGGTCCCGACCGGGGGGCGGTTGGGCTATCGAAGAGCGTCATCACCCAACAGTTGAACCACGAATTGGAGGGACCGCCACAGCCGAGACAGCCGGGCGATGTTTCGATGAGCACCGGAAACGCGCCCGTGACGCACCGCGTGCATAATGTCGGGCCGGGAACGTTTGAGGTAATCGATGTTGAGTTTCTCCGGAGACCTCAGGAACCATTGAAGGGGGCAGCCGCGGAGGTGGCTGGAGAAAATCCCTGTGCGCGAGCTTACCGGTGGACGCTTGCGCCGGGGGCCACGTCCGCGATGCACACGCACGAGCGGCCGTACTTAATCGTAGCGGTGACGGGGTTCCCCCTGAAAATGACAGGGCCGGATGGCAAGTCGTCCGCGCACCAGGTGAAGGCAGGCGATTTTCACTGGGTGGATGGCAACGTGACTCATTCACTCACGAACGAAGGCACGGCCGAGGCGCAGCTCGTGGAGATCGAACTGAAGTAGGCGCCTTGGTCTTGGGAGCTTATCTTCCGGGCATTCCCCTCGCCACTTTAACGGTTCGCCAAAATGCAGATCTCGCGCCTCCGGCTGAGGTTATAGGAAGGAACTGAAGATGAAAGGTCGGGGCGTCCTTCGATAGGACCTTATCTTTGTAGGTTACAATTTCCTTTTGCCCTGTTGCGTCAGGGGCCAATTAGAGGTGACCGAATGGGTGGTCAGATGAGGAGTGGTCTGTCTGGCGGCAGAACGTTAGGGCCTAGGACCAAGTTTTTTGTGGTTGTGCTTTTGTCGCTTTACGCGACCTGGCCGGCAGTGGGGCAACAGCGGCGCGAGCGCGAGCCCAATTCCGCATACGCGGAACGCCGCGCGAAGCTCGCTTCGAATATCGATGGACCCATTGTCCTGCTGGGCTACACCGGCAAAGAGGAAGAGGCGCAGACTTACATCTTCGCGCAGGAAGAGAACTTCTACTACCTAACCGGCCACAACGAGGAAGAAGCGGCACTGGTTCTTCTGCCGCCAAACGGCAGCAAAGCCAAGAAGGACGACCTGGAAGGTCCGCGCGAAATCCTTTTTCTTCTGCCGAAAGATCCGCGCAAAGAAAAGTGGAATGGCGTGCGGATGTCTCCGGGCGACCCGGGAATCGAAGCGCGGACGGGCTTCGCGGAGATCAAACCGATGCCGGAGCTGCGAGCCACGGTGGAACGGCTCGCCAAGGTTTATGCGAACTTCTACACCATACTTCCCTACCAGAGAGAGCTGGGTGGCTACCCGCACGAGAAGGGGACTGTGGAGTGGCTGAAGCAGGCGGCGCCCCAGGTGAATATCAAAGACATTCGGGCGAATATCACCGATCTGCGGATGGTGAAGTCGCCGACGGAGATTGTCTTAATTCGGGAGGCGGTGAAGCTTTCCGACGAGGCGCAAATGAAAGCGATGAAGATGCTGCGTCCGGGGCTATGGGAGTACCAGGTGGCGGCAAAAATGGTGGAAACGCACGCAATGGGCGGATCGGAGGCGGAGGCTTACGCTCCGATCGTTGGCGCGGGGCCAAATTCGACGGCGCTGCACTACGACAAGCTTGCGAGGAAGATCGAGGACGGTGACATCGTAGTGCTCGACGTGGGCGCGCAGTTCTCAGGGTATGCCTCAGATATCACGCGCACGCTTCCGGCCAACGGCAAGTTCACGCCGCGCCAGCGGGAGATTTACGAAATCGTGCTGGGCGCGCAGAATGCCGCGATGGATGCGATCAAGCCGGGCATGGACATGTGCCACAAGGGCGACAAAAGCGTTTACAAAATCGCATACGACTACATCAACTCGCGCGGCAAGGACAAGGAAGGCAAGTCGCTCGGGCAATACTTCATTCATGGGCTGGGGCACAACGTTGGGTTGAATGTGCATGACCCACCCTTCGACCTGTGCAAACCGATGGTTCCAGGCATGGTGGTTACGGTCGAGCCGGGTATTTACATTCCGGAGGAAAACCTCGGCGTTCGGATAGAAGACGATGTCCTGGTGACGGAGACCGGGCACGAGGTGCTAAGCGGAAATCTGCCACGGAGTGTTGGCGAAATTGAAAAGATCATGGCCGACGCTGCCGCGGAGCGAAAGACCGCGGGCGCGAATGCCAATTCCGGCGCGCCTGTTGCACCCGAACCTGCTAAGCCCTAGCGTCGAATCCGGAGTTTCGTTAAGCGGTTCTGACACAGTCAATCAAACACCGTGGCCGCACGCCCGTTTTCCTGGACGAGGGAGCGGCCACAGCAAAACGAGAAAAGCGCTACTCGTTGGTCATGGAGTCGACGCGGGCCGGGAAGTCACGATGGCCCTCGGTATCGAGCAGCGAGCCGAATCCTCCCCATCCCGCGGCATTCTTCTTTTCGTCTTCGTCAAGTGCGCCGCTGAACTTGTCGATGCCCTCAATGCCATTAGCGATAATGGCGACGATGAACCAATCGGGTTGTGCGAGGGACGCTCTCCTCGTCGATCGAGTAGGAATGAAGAGTGTTGTCAGCGAGAAGCTTTTTGAGCAGGGCGATCATGGTGGCTCTCATAATCTCGCCGTCGGGGTCGCTCACGCCACCCTTGTAATTCCAATTGCCAACGCGAAGGTAGCCGTTCTTCGATCCGGTGAGCCAGCTACGGACTCGACAGCACACGATCCCGTTGGTTAGCCTCGCCCGGGGAGGTGCGGTCATGGTCTAAGTGAAGTACGGAAACAATGAATATCGTGGCGCTTTTCCTGATGTACGCGGTCATATTTCGTCCCCCCGATCATTTAATATGCGGCGCATTGAGTATCGTCCTTGGGTACCGATTGTTCTGTCGCGGCATATTTGCGGCCAAGACGGGAAAACCACCTTCGATGCAAAAATCCTAAGTTCACGGTTCAGGTCACGCCCTGACCGGACCAGAAGTTGCGATCATCCTGACTCATCGCGAACGCTCCAAATGCGGACACCCTCGCGTTCATTCAAGAACAATGAGCTTGACGGCGATGGGATGATACGGATAATCTAATTGAGAACATGCGTTATGACGCTGATCACAAAGAGAGAACTCATCAGAGAATCGTCAGAAACGCTTCCCGTCAGTTGCGCGCTAAGGGTCTGAAAGGGCCTGCGGTGACCACCTTGATGAAGGCATCGGGCCTGACGCATGGAGGTTTCTACAGGCACTTTGGGAGTCGTAACGACCTGGTTGTGGAGGCGATCGAGGAGAGTCTGCAGGAGCTGCGTAACCAGCTCATGGCCGCCGCGAAAGATGCCGAACCGGGCGAAGGCTGGAAAGCCATGGTAAGGAGTTACCTCTCTCTGGAGCGTTGCGACCATCCTGATGACGGCTGTCCCATTGCTGCCCTTGCTCCCGACATCGCCCGGACTCGGGGGCCGGTCAAGCATCGGAGCTCCGCGGCAATCCTGAAATTTCGCCAGGAGCTCTTGCCCTTCATGCCCGGCAAGGATGCAGAGGAGAGGGCAACGAGCTTCCTTGCCATCATGTCGTCCATGGTTGGGGCCATTGCCATAGCACGCACCATGCCAGACCCGGCTGTCAGGCAAAGAATTTTGAACTGTGTCCGGGATTATCTGCTCGAGAGTTTTTAGTTTTTTTTGTGACAATTAGATGATATATGTCATCTCATCGGGAAGGGCAATTCGCAGTGTGAAAGTTGCTCTCGTAAGATGATGTATCTCATCATCGTCGGAGCCACGAATTTTCTCTGCAAGATCCCGACTTCCGTGAGGAATCAAAAGAGCTGAACAATGAAGATTGAAACGGTCCTGGCGCCCATGGCGCGAGGCCAGTCCACACCGCCGCAGCCCAAGATCACCGGCGTGCTGACGATGCTTTCGCCAAAACCGGGGGTTACTCCCGAGCAGGTCATGAAAATCATGCCCGCCGAAATTCGTGCGACCGTCCCCTTATATCTTGACGGCAAGATTCAGCAGTGGTTCACGCGCGGCGACGGCCGGGGCGTCATCTTCATACTGAACTGCAAGGACGTGGCGGAAGCTCGGGCCCTCGTCGAAAGCCTGCCTCTCTCGAGGGAAAACCTCATGGACGAGCAGTTCATTCCGGTCGGGCCACTCTTGCCGCTCGGGATACTATTGAGAGATAGCCCGACCAATAAATGAACTCGGCCACCGACGCTGGGACTGCGGTGAGCATTTGATTCAGTCTTGAAACGTCGGAAAGAGCGGAAAAAATGTTGGAAATAACTTCGAGGTTCCTGGAGCTCTATGGCTTTGCGACGGATACCGTTGTCGGCGGCCGCGCAGCGCCCGGTCATGGCGCGTCCTCCTGTTCAGCGGACCTTGGTGCGAGACAGCGCGTGACCAGGGGAACCCAATAAATTTCAGGAGCTCGACACATTTCAAGAAGCGGTGGCCCGAATTGCACCGGAAAGGAAAGGATCGATCATGTCATCTCCAGTTTTGTTCGGAATCAATGTAGCGTTCGGCTTGGCAGTTTGGGGGGCAGTAGCGTGGCATTATATTTGGCCGGGGCTACGGGAACGCCCCAGCCCCGGGAATCTGAAGCCCATCCTAATGCTGCATGCGTTCA